>Ga0302194_10000015_pt1 | contig 189714 bp, 141 predicted proteins | sample II_Bog_N1_1_FD_200227 | JGI IMG/M metagenome (GOLD analysis project Ga0302194, IMG submission 200227) | Peat permafrost microbial communities from Stordalen Mire near Abisko, Sweden - II_Bog_N1_1 | ecosystem: Environmental > Terrestrial > Soil > Wetlands > Peat | place: Sweden: Abisko...
ATTTTTATCTTTCACCGTTACCGTATACGAGAGTGTATTGCTTCCGCTGAGACCCGATATACTCTGGGTCGTAGCGCCATTGCTCCATAAATAAGTATACGGTGCCGTACCTCCTGTCGGTACTGCACTGATCGAACCGGTCGTTGCAGTACAGCTGATGGGTGTAGTGGTCAGACTAACTGCAAGACCGGTATACGTTTTGATCGTATCTTTTGTACTGGTTACCGTACAGGAATTTTTATCTTTCACCGTTACCGTATACGAGAGTGTATTGCTTCCGCTGAGACCCGATATACTCTGGGTCGTAGCGCCATTGCTCCATAAATAAGTATAGGGTGCCGTACCTCCTGTCGGTGCTGCACTGATCGAACCGGTCGTTACACTACAGCTGATCGGGGTAGTTGTCAGACTAACTGCCGGAAGAGTATAAACCTTAACGGTGTCTTTCGTACTGGTTATATTACAGGATTTACTGTCGGTAACCGTTACAGTATAAATACCGCCGGAAGCAATATTGGATAAACTGCTGGTTGTAGCACTATTGTTTGTCCAGGTATAGGTATAGGGAGCAGTACCACCTGTTACAGCACTGGAAATCCCCCAGGTAGTTCCGCTCGCACAGCTGGTTGGTGTATTTGTCAGCGAAACAGTAATATCTGCCGGACCTCCCACCGTATAATTATACGTATTGGTACACGATCCGCAGGTAACTGTAGCTGTATACACTCCGGGTTTCAGATTACTCAGCGTCATACCCGACTGCCCATTCGACCAGCTTACCGTACAGGCACTGCAACTATTCACACTACCGTTTGAGGTAACGGTTAGGTTTGATGAATTTTTAAGATTTGTCGGAATACCGCCTGAGACAAAGTTAATATCTACCAAACCAGTAAAACTGGCATTGGTACTGGCAGTACTTGAACTCGTTCCTGTAATATTGATACTTGAACAATACGAAGTGCTTTGTCCGTTTATTATACCATTATCAGTCAGACCACCAGCACTTGTTTTGGAACCCGGACTGATATTCATGGTACTTGTAGACGAATTCAGAACCAATTGTCCGCCTACCGTTAAACTGCCGTTCTGAGTCAGAACATCTCCGGAGTTTATATTGAAGTTTCCTCCTACAGTCATCGTACAGGCATTCAGAAAAGCAGCTCCGGTACTGGAATTGTCATTTATTGAACCTGTTCCCGGAATGGTGATGGTTCCGGAATTGTTAAATACAGCTCCTGTATTATTGTTAAGATTTGCATTGGAATTAATCGTGAGCGTACCATAGTTATTGAAAAATCCATTATTGTTTACATCTCCCGAAGACGTGAGAGAACCGTAATTATTGATGGTACCTCCGGTACCTGTTGGAATACCTGTTGTAATGATGGTACCATAGTTATTTAAAATACCAGTACCACTGATTGTAATGTTTGAAGCATATATACTGCCGTAATTATTAATAACTACATTCGATGGAATATTAATGTTTGAGTTTCCTGTTGAACCGGATGTGCCAATAGAACCAGTTACATAAATAGTTTGAGTAGAAGTAGGTGTACTATTGTAATTATAACTGCCAGTAAATGTTCCGCAGATGTAAAAAGTAAGAGCACCCGTATAAGCAGAAGTTATATTGGTGGAATAAGTATTTCCTGCCGGAATATAAATACTGGAAAAAGATGGAGAAAAAGAATAATTCGGATATGGTATAATGCTATTACTACTTGTGCTGGTTGGACATGACGGAGCAGATGGCAGAGTCGCATTATAACACAGCGAAGGCCCCCCATTGCCGTTACCGGCAGTCGATGGAGCAATCGACAGACTGATGGAACCATTACTGTTCCCGGTACTGCTGCCTGGCCCGCACGACACATTCGTAATCGTCGGTGTCACCGTGCCGCAGCTCTGCCCCTGCACCATCACAGGTAACACAAATACTGCTGCAACAACTAAATTTCTTAATACAAAAAAGATCCGACTCATAATTGCGTTCTTTATATACAAAATGTTTTTTCTTTTACCAGGTATTAGTTACTGGTTTCAAGATACTAGACTAGTACCCAACCTATACACCAATACCCTACTAAATATCCTCTGGCAACTTGTATTGCCGTGGTACCCTCTGGCGCCAGTCTTTAGCGCAGCGGGACTGGTGTTCCTTATTACCCCAGTCTTTGACTGGATATTCACCGATCCCAATTAAGTAAATCTTAGTACTTTGTACTCTATACTTAGCGCTCCGCACGTCTAGCACCTAGTACCTGATAACTAGCACCTACCAGTGGGCTTTCAGCCTTCCGCTTTCAGCACTAACTGGGTGGTTGGCCAAAAAGGCACAACCACGGCAACCATTCCACCAAACCCGAAACAAACAACAGCGATGGTACTTTATACTTAGTACTTCGCCCTCAATTCCCCTGATACACTGCCTGCTGACACGTACTCACCGGAATCGTTGAGGTATAACCCGTCAGCGTCACATATTGCTGCTGGTTATTTCCGTATTGCACCAAGGCATCAATCAGGAAATTATTGGCAGCATTCACTCCCGGAACAGCCGTTGGATTATTCCGAATAGCGGTAAAGGAAACAATATTACTGAAACCCGCTCCGCCGGGCATACTCGACGGCAACGTCAATTCAACCAGAGAGGTCCCCGTTGCCGTACCGTTATTCGACGCCTGGATAACACCCGTCAATGTTGTATTCGCTGTTGTACTGACTGTACTGCTCCAGTTCCAGGTACTTCCGCCACCACCCGGTCCATATTGAATAAGAGCCGGTGTAATTGTCGTTTCATAAATCGTTGGTGGTACACCCGGTAGGGTCACATTCTGATCCAGCAGTACCTGCGTACCATTGGTCAGAAGTACTGGATTCTGAGCAGGAAAGCTGGTACCTCCGGCTGTAGAAGCCGGATACTGGTACAGCAGCATATTCAGAAAATCCTGTAAGTTGGCACCCGCTGTCGTAGTAGTACAGATCGTAGGAATCGGACAATTGGAAAGACTTACCTGAGTAATATATCCTTCCATAATGATTTTTCTTGGAACCGTCTGGTCAGTTACCGTAGCATTGATGGTGAAATAACTGGCACCCGGAACAACAGGCAGGCCGGAAGCCGCACTTGGCTGTGTTTCATACTGCATACAGCAGAAGTCCTGAATATCCGATAAGGTAAACGATTTGGCAACAAGACCGGAAGTACTATTATCCGGTAACATATAACTGCTGTATAAAGTCATCACAAGAACCGGATTCGTTACTGCTGTATTACCGATAGAACTTTGCCGCACAAAATTGGCCGTAACCATGGTGCTGCTTGTGAGGGCCGCATTCGTTTGCCAGAAGACAGGACCCGTACCACTCAGATTCAGGGCAGTTTCTATATCCGGTACAAACTCCTGGAAGGCCTGTTTATTCTCCGGATAACAGCTAAGCTGAAAATTGCTTGTCAGTTCAGTAGACGTCCTGTTTACAATCGCATCCAGCAGATCCGTCAGTTCCAGTACAATAGGACATTGCCCGCAGGTTTTATAAAATTGAGCCTCTGCCTGTGCCTGGGTATTATCGGCAATCTGCTGCTGTACAGCCGGGCAGTTCAATCCCGGGTAGGATTTGCCCGATAGACTGGTATCACAGGCATTCGTATTGATGGATGAGCTTACCAGATCATTCTGACTTACAAAACGTTTCGTTTTATCCGCATAATAAGAACGGAACATCCATGAACAAGGCTGATTCGGATTGAAATACTGGGAAGGTCCTATAATAGCATTTCTGGGCCATGTAGTGGTAGACGTATCGCCATTAAGTACATCCAGAAAATTATAACGTGTGATATCAAAAGTTGAATCACCGATACAACCATTATACGAATCCGCACCAATGGAATAATACTCCAGCTTATTCTGATAGAAGCTCTGCTTCAGGGAATAATACATTGTTTTGTAAATGGCCCATTCGGCATCACCGAAGCTGCTTGAGGAAGTAATATTCTCTCCGCAAAAACTAATGTTCCCGCAGTTATTAGCACTGCCTGAACTGAAATCCGGACAATTAGCGGTAGCATAAGCCATCTGCCAGATACTGTAAATCTTGTTGCCCACATAGCCATAATGGTTCATGAAATAATTCATCGCAACATATTCATTCGCATCATAATAACCCGGTTGCACAACTGGATTAAAGTAAGGATCAATACTTGTTGAAGGACTCGAACCCAATGGATTCATATAACCGGCAGGAGCCTCATTGACCGTCGTCGCCTGCAGCCAGGCATAATCAAAATCATGACTCGGATTATTAGCCACACAGAACAGATAATCCGGGTATTCCGGATGATACACAACCAGCGACTGCGCCCAGCTATTATCCCAAAGGGCAAAGAAGTCAGTGAAATTTGTCAGGTACTGGGGACCTATGTACAGATTTCCGGAAGCATCTTTAACAATATACTGAGCCGCACCGGCATCAATTGCAGGGGTATAGCTATTCTGACCATTGCCTGCATTCGGATTATATTGAATGGGCACGTATACAACCGCACCGGTATCATTGATGTAGTTGGAATTGAATGAAATGATCTGACCATTCGTACCTACATTCAGGTACAGAGGATGTTTCCAATTGGGCGTAAATCCGAAACGGTGTGATAGAACATTGGTACTGCTGTTGTTGAAAACCGACAGCGGATAATTGTTCGCTGTATAATTAGAGGTATCAATAGATCCGTATTGTCCAAAAGGTCCAACATCAATCTGCATCAGATTCAATGCAGAAGAACAGTCGATAGATAATGTATCACACAAACTATTACAGCTGGCTATCAGTTGACTGTAATCGTCCTCACTCAGGCAGGTAGTGCAATTGGGTCCTGAATACTGTGAATAAGGTCCTACCGAAGCCAGACAGCTGGCACAGGTAATCGTACAGCCGCTGGTATCCATTTTGCTGATCTCTGCATTCAGAAAGCTGGTCAGTGTCAGCACACAGCTGCTTCCACTTCGAAGATAATTGGTCTGGAAACTGTCCAGCGCCTCTTCATTCACTTTTAATACCTTACTGATGGTATAAGTACCTACCGGTAAAGGACCTGCATTCTGCCAGCTTTTACTGAAGGTCAGGTTCGGCTGATTACAATCTCCGGTACTGCTGTATACATTCGTCCCTTGGCGCATCTGGGCCAGGATATTCGATCCCACCGTAGTGGTAGTTGAATTCGGATTGACACCATCCAGGTTCAGCAGGTAATTTGTTCCGCATTCATCGGTTAATATAATACTCAGATCCATCACACAGTCATAGCAGTTTGTATTGATGGACTGATTAATATTATTTACAAGCTGACACTGTTCCACAAACTTCGCAGAAGTAAGCGAATAATTGATCGTTCTCTTTTGCCCGTTGCTGGATACCGCAAGCACTTCCGTCAGCACCAGGGAATCATTATTCATAAGCTGCTGTCCGTTGTTCAACAAATCTACATACACAGTAGAGGAATCGGCACCCAGATCCTCCAGTTGGGAAGGGCTTGCACCCGCAAGGGCTGTTGCGATCACTCTGCCCTGCGGATCAAGATAAGAGACGGATATCTGTCCGTTGGCATCGATCACCATATTTTTTTTATAGTGTGTGGCATCCCCGGCTTCTCCACCAAACATACGGTCCAGCTCTTCCTGCATGGGCACCGCATAAAAATACTTCGATTCATGCCCACTGCCCAGGATATGATCTTTCCCGACACCACTCTGGGCACGTATACGACCCGTATTATCCGGGGTATATTCCACCTGCGTGAACGGATATCCCTTCGCATTCGGAACATATGCCTGTTGCCCGTTCTTATCAGCATTAACACTGGAATAATAATAGAAGGCACCTGAAGTCGAATCCATAGGCGCAGTACTAACCTTACAGTTTACATCCAGATCAAAATCGGATTTGGAATACGGTACACCATTCTGATTCACATTAAAGGAAGGCTGGTACGAAATAATCTGATCGGTAACAGGAACAGGCAATACCTGCACCGCAGCCCTTCCCTGGAAATCATAAATGGTCTCACCTACAATGATCTGGTTCGTACTGTTCATTTTACTTACTACCTGCCGATTGCGCAGACTCCCGTCATAATAACTTACGACAGCTTTCTTTTTGGCATTCTCAGCAAAGCTTACACTATTCTGCCAGTTAAGCTGTGGCTCATGACCCTGGCTGTAATACGTATTCGGAAACTGCGCAACAGTATTGAAGGTAGTGGCATCACTCGACCAGTTCCCGTATAGATTCTTCTGAAAAAGATCTGTAGCACTCAATCCAACAGCGCGCACCCGGTATAGTATATACCCCCGCTCATAGATCAGGGGAATGCGGAAATACGTATTCGTAGTTGTGATTCGGCTGCTGTTGAAACGGAAAAGGGTATTGTCAATGGTTATCTGAGAGGCAGGAAGAGTACTTCCCGTAATATCATAATCGTTGATGTAGGTCCATTCCAGATCATACTCCTCGGCTCCCGGAACATAATCCCAATACACCTCAAGTTCACCTGTTGTACTGTTCAGATCATTATAAGCGGCAGTAATCGGCTGGGTGGCGGAAAAAGCATAATACCGGGTAATATCCACCTCAGCCTCCAGTACCATGTTATTAATTACAACACCCGCTGTCGACGTAATGGAAACAACATTTACCACACACTGATTACCTCCGGCAAACTGATATACTGTTTTATCTGTATAGGCAGAAGAAGGGTTATAGGAAATCGTTAATACCGGATTCGTGGCCAGCTGATTCGCAACAAAACTATTGCTCGCTGTACTCCAGGTATAGTAGGTAACCTGTAACGTTACGGTCGCAGTATAAGCAGCCTGAACAGCAGTATTGGAATGATCAATACTCAGAATAATCCGGTTCAGAATAGCTGCGTTGGTAAAACTATTGCTCCAGGACGATGCTCCGCTGGGAAAGGCCTGCATATAACCATACTGATCATCGCTTACCGTCAGATTGGTACTATTGCCGATACTCCCGCCGGAACGGACATTGAAAACTTCCCTGGCTCCGTGCACCCGAGTATGCATCAGTGAAAAAAGCACCAGCATCAACAGAAGGTATTTCTGCTGCGGCATAACTGAAAACGTTCGTAAATACTTATTCATAACGAAACAGATTTAATCTTTTAATAATTGAGCATACTTTGGTTCGCAAAAGAATAATTGCGGAACGCCTGTGTGCATATATACCGGTTAGCCTGTTGCTTGATCAGGTAGCGCTTGTATGTAAAATAATCATCTGGCAAAGAAACTTCCGCTTTAAAATCACTGTACTGTATAGTCATCCTGCTTTTATAGGAAACCGCATTGCCTTTATCATCCTGAATAATCCGGGGAGCCAGCAGATATTCAACAGCGGTAATGCAGTATGTTTTAGTATCAAATACTAATGTAATTTTTTCATATTCCTCCGCACGGAACTCAAGCGTATAGGAAGCTTTACCATTACCAAGCGGATGATAGGTAACCGACTTGCAGAACGTAAGCAGTGTATCATAATTCACCTTCGAAAAATCAAACGTTCCGCTCACCTTACGCTGAAGCAGTACAATTGTTTTTTTGGAATGATTCACAGACAGCGTATAGTTCCGGTTACGGATCTGCTCCACCGCACCCTGTTTGATATACAGAAGATCTCCTTTTTTAATAATCTCTCCCTGCTGAACATCAAAAGCTGTCTTATCCGTATAATTTTTATACGTCCGGTATTCCATCTTCTGACTGTACGAAAGATGCTCCCTGTAAAAAGCAGAAATACGCTTCAGATCTGCCGCAGCATCCTGTCCATATAGCAAAACACCTTGCAGAACCAACATAAGACAAAGCAGTATACTTTTTTTCATACCTTTTTTAAGTATAGAGTACAGAGTACGTAGTACTGAGTATCCCCTCTTTTTTTAATTTTGTTTTTATCAGTTGAGATTTCCTTCAAAAAACCCAACTAAGTCAATCTTTATATTATTTAAGTCCGAATGTCTCCGCTGTTGTGTCATCGACCAACAGCCCTCCGGTAATTAGTAAGTCGTCTCTCAACATTACGCACAATCAGTCCGCTGCTCGTTCGACTCATCACCCCTCCGCCTTAAGCCTTCTGCTTTCAACCCTAAGTCCTTATGGTGGTTGGCCGAAAAGGCGCAACCACGGCAAACATTTCAGCAACCGTCAGTTAGTTGTTGGTGACCCTACGTTACATCGGTACATCATCAGCCCTTACAGCGAGCAGGAACACCAACAACGGCAGTGGAATTTCCTTCTGAAACCCCAACTAAGCCAATCCTTTCGTATAACCTCAAATACCTCCGCTGTTGTGTCAGCGACCAACAGCCCTCCCGTAATTAGTAAGTCGTCTCTCAACATTACGCACAATCAGTCCGCCGCTCGTTCGATTTATCACCCCTCCGCCTTAAGCCTTCTGCTTTCAACCCTAAGTCCTTTGATGGTTGGGGCCGAAAAGGCGCAACCACGGCAAACATTTCAGCAACCGTCAGTTAGTTGTTGGTGACCCTGCGTTACATCGGTACATCATCAGCCCTTACAGCGAGCAGGAACACCAACAATGGCAGTGGGTCACCAACAACCCTGTACCCCCTTCTGGCTCTAATAGCACACTTTGGAATTTGTTTTTTGTTTTTTGGAATTTCCTTCTGAAATCCCAACTAAGCCCTCTAGTTTTTTAAGCCTTCTGCTTTCAACCCTAAGTCCTTTGATGGTTGGCCGAAAAGGCGCAACCACGGCAAACATTTCAGCAGCCGTCGGTTAGTTGTTGGTGACCCTGCGTTACATCGGTACATCATCAGCCCTTACAGCGAGCAGGAACACCAACAACGGCAGTGAAATTTCCTTCCGAAATCCCAACTAAGTAATTTTTACTCTCTTAGTACTAAGCACTCTGTACTCCACTCTCCTCACGTCTAGTACCTAGTAACTAGAACCTAGCAACTAGAACCCAGCCCTCTACTTCTTCACCGTGCTGCTTCTCGACTCCTGTATCGTCTGTACCCCGCGCTCTGTTTCTTTTTTCACACGCACCAGCGAGCCCTCTTCATCGTATTCATAAAAGGTCGCATAATTGTTCTCATCCAGTTCTGCCCACAGACGCAGGCTGAAAGGATCATAGACATACGATTTCATATTCGAATTAAACGGGTGAATACGTATATCATCAAAATACACCGACCCGGTTGACGTACTATTCAGCAGTACCTGCGCACTCACGGCAGTAGAAGGAACCGTAAACGTAGCATAAATACGCTGCCAGCCGTTAATGATTTCACCCGATGGGGTAAACGGACCGATCGTATCATTGGCTCCTGCAAAAATGAGCGAAACCGAAGACTGAATATACAAGGTAGGCGAAACAGGACTGCCTTCCTTTACCCAGGTACTCAACACGTATGTCTGACCCGGTATAGGAGCAAAAGAAGAAATACAATTCTGACAGGCCAGCGATTCCAGTGTAAGTGTAACAGTAGCACTGGCCGTAACGGCTTCCACCGGGCAGCTTGTGGCACCAGGGCCCGTACCGCAGGTCAGGTTATTATCCATAACCGTGGTGGCCATAATCTGAACAGCATTCCCCTCGCAGCTGCCATTGGCGTTGTTTACAAGGAACGTGGCTGTATAAATCTGCACAGCACCTGCAGCAAGAACAGGCATGGCATAATAGTTCACATTGCCCTTGGTCAGAACCGGGCTTAAAGCAAAATTCTGAATACTGACACCCGCTGGCAGCGAAAGTGTGAAATAACGGATCACATTCGGCAGCAGCGCCCCCAGGGCAAACGTACTATTGTTCTGAATGCTGATGCTGACAGCAGAGGTATTCGTAACCGGATTCACTGCCGTGGCACTCATCAGAATGGAAACCTGATCCAGGGGATCAAATCCCTGGATCAGGGGTTTATGCTGGGTACTAACCGTAAGGGTATTCCCGCAATTGGTCATACCCGTCATGGTAAACTGCACAAGTCCTTTCGAAAAACCCGGATCAATGGAACAGGTTGCCGTTAATAATACTTTGATCCCGATTTTACCTCCAGTAGTATCTGTCAGGCTTGGATTCTGAATACCGGGTAATTGACCTGGATAAAGTCCAGTTCCTTCATTTAAAAGAAAACCCGATATATCATATCCCATGACACCGCTGCTCAGCTGGCTGATCGGCACCGTCTGCGGAGTCCCTCCCTGGTAAGGGTATGTAATAATTACCTGTGTCTGGGTCGGATCAAAGCCCGTCAGGTTATTCATGGTAAACTGCAGGTTCGACACATTCGCATACAGCGGGTTCCGGTATACCAGATCAAACTCAATGGGTGCACAGATACTAACAGGCTGCGGGGTTGCAATCGTATCTACCTGCAAGGTCAGTGTAGCCGTTTCATATTTCAGAAACAGGGTATCCTTCCGGGTGGAATCGTTACAGACAACAGCCGTTTCCGGTGAGACCGGCAGCGTACTGCTGCAGCTCCAGTTACTGTATATTTTAAGGGGCTCAATCTTGCCCGCTACACAATTGGTATAGGTAGCCGCAACGCTCAGTTCGATCATCTGATTTCCCGGAACAGTACCCACACAAAACATATAACCCGTCAGCGAGGTACCCGGAATAGGATAGGGATAGGATTTGATCGGACCCTTCTGTTCACTGGATAGCTTGATGCTGGTAATATTGGCCGTGGTCGGTTCAACCGCAAACCAGGTATTGATAGCATCTGCACTGGAGAAAGTACCGGTCAGATAATTGGAAATCGTTACCGGCCAGTTGACCGTGGCGGTTGTACCGATCTGTGTTTTAGCCGGAGCAAGTGCCAGATTAGCATGGTACCCGTAATCGCCTTCAATAAAACTATATGTTTGGGTTATATTTCCGTTAATATTATACGTATTGGTATAAATCATCTGTTCGATTACAGAAGGAGAACGGGTATATTCATAATTGGTATAACTGAAATAAATAGGTATGGGCAGATCTTGATAACCGATGGATTCCTGGCAATCCGGAGCGATATAAACATTCAGATTTTCAAAGCCTCCGGCCGAAGTGAGGTTCCAGCTGGAAGAACGTACCCAGGTATATTGATTCGTATGCAACGGATCCGGCGTTCCGGCCCCGATCAGCGCATTCGTGGAAAAATAATTGACATATTGCCCAACCTGATAATTACTCTGCCCCGCCCCAAGTCCTGATTGTGGCACTAAATGAAAACCCGTCGGCATCTGAAACCAGAACTGCGTAATTTTACTGTATGGACGGAACTCATTCGGAAAGTCTCCAAGTTCGGCACCGCTTCCTCCAACATTTGCCAGCTGCATGCCCACATTGACACCGCTGCAGTTGAGTCCGCCACCATCATTATTAATAATGCCGGTATTGTATTTAATCATACGGAATGTCGTGCCAAAACTTTCACAGCCTGTACTGCCACCGGCATTCACACCATAATGTTCTGCCCGGAAATTATAAAACGTATGAATCCCTGGCGGAACAGTGGTTTTCAGAACCTGGAACTGGGTAATCAGTATAATGCTGTCCCCCTGGCTGAGTGCCAGTGTCGAAAAACACGATGAAGGTACGGAAAAAACATAGGCCACTGTAAGACTGTCCGTACCGCTGGTAATGGCAACCGGAAGTGTCGAAACCGGGCAATACGTATAGGTTCCGCCAGAAGCCTTATAGATGCGGAACGTTGCATTAAGAGGTTGCAGCAGATTCGCTGTAACGGTTGCATCCAGGGTATAATTAATCTGCACATTCATCCCGGTAAACGTACCCGCTACATAACCAGGACTCAGATAACCCGGTATAACCATATTAATAGTATCGTATTCAAGGGCGGTAGATAGATCAATACCTGCTGTAGTAGCAGTAACTTTAGGAGCAGCAGCAAACTGTGCATCCGTATACATACCATTCGCTGGCATCACCCAGCCCAGACTGCTCCGCTGCAGATGAAAGGCACTCGTATGCACACCTGTACAACCGCCGCAATGCGTAACAACAGAAAATGATTTGCACACCATCTGGTATTCACAACTTATACAGCTGTCACAGGCAAAGAAATGAGTCCACTGAATACTCTGATTACCAGAAGCACCTCCGCTGGCACAGTTCAAAGTGAATGGAATGCTATAGCTTCCGGGAGAGGCGCCTCCGTATATAATAAGTTTATTTGCAGCGGCATTAAAGATACAGGGTATGGGTGTTGGTGTTGTGCTTCCTGATGGTAGCCAGTTCACAGTAGTATAGGGATAGGAGAATCCGGCAGGCACCGTAATTTCAGATCGGTAATTAGTGTTTACAGTTGGGTCACAGGAAAAATAATAGAAACCGGAATTCGTTGTAAACTGCTCACCGACCGTAAAGGTAAATACATTAGTGCCATCTGTAACATCAATGGGACCGCTGATACCACTATTACCGGTGGTTAGAACATATTCATCTGCAGAAAAATCTGCAAAATAATAATTAAGAACACATTGATTATTAAATAACGCATAGGATTGCAGAAGAGACTGGTCCTGCAGAGGCTGGCACTGGAAACCGGTATACCGGCAGCCGGTATAACTATAGTTGAATTCCAGCTGAAAATACATCCCGACAGCAAGATCATCATAATAACCGTCATTATCCAAATCGGACAGTCCGAAATGAATACCATCAATATCCTTTCCATATACAGCCGGGTTATTGGCGAAGGAAAACGTGACAGAACCGGACACCTGTGACGGAGTGATGTTCAGAGATGACAGTGTGGAATACGTCTGTGTTACATTGTTCCATATCTGATAATTGCTGGTCGTCACGACTCCCTGATAGAATGCAACAACAACCTGTATATCTCTTGCCATATTGGGTGCCGTTGTATCTATCGGACTTCCCTGGTCATTATAATAACGGAAGACCATTTCCTGCCCCCCATTATTTTCACACAGACTGGTTATGGACTGGGGCTGATTATATCGTACCGGATTAACATAGGGCGCAGAAGTGGGAACTGATGCATGATAATACGTACTGGCCGATGTATTGCCCGGGTTGCATACTTCCTGGTTACAGCCCCATACGGCCTGATACACAGTTTCTCCATTATTTCCGCAGGTAAGTCCCTGCACCTGCTCCTCCAGAAACAAGGACTCATCCGGATCAAAGTTACCATCCGTATTGGGTATGCTTCCGTTCATAGCATAAACAAAAACAGTCTTCGTTAACAGATACGTATACACATTATTCACCACAGATACCGGCACCAGCGGGATCAGCGTGGAACCCGACACAACCGATATTTTTTTAAGAGTTAATTCACCCGGGTAAGTCACTGTTAAGGTTAACGTATCCAGATTTCCTGTACCTGTATTATTAATCGTCAGCGGACGGTTAACAATCTGCCCGATGGTGATGGTTAGATTGTCGTTGATAGTATTAAGCGTCGGATTAAATCCGATCGTAGGATAAGCAATCAGATAAGACCCGGAACCGTTTGCTTCATATTCAACAAAACAACTACCCGACAAACTATAGATAACCTGGGTCTTATTATTAACAAGATTACTTCCGCTGCTGCTGGTTGTCGTTAAATAAGGAATAATGTCACAGCCAGCAGAGGCACTGTATGTAAACTGCGTTGTTGTTCCCGCAGCAATGCTTGCAAGAGAAAAGGTCGGATCGTTTAACGGAACAGCACTAACAAGTGCAGCCACTGTTTGCGAACCGCTGACAAAACGCATCCCCACAGGCATCTGAGGATTAATTGTCAAATTTGAAATAACAAAAGGACTGGTATTTTTTATCGACACCGTAAATACAGCCGCATTGGAGCATACCGTTACAGGCCCGGAAACCGTCGTTGTAACTGTGATATTCGAATTGTTATTCGCAGGAGCAATTGAATTGGTTAAGGTACAGGTCTGCGCCTCCACAAAAACCGAAAACAGTAAAAAGAATACCGTTAGTAAAAAGCCGTTTTTTATTAAATACATATATCAATAATTTTCAATGTTCAATGTTCGGTACTAGTCTCTGGTTTCCACGTACCTGTAAACGACGTAAGCACTGATGCTTCAACTGTTCTGCCATCGACTAACAGCCCACAGGCTTAGTTATTAGTGTCTGACCTAGTTGTTGGTGACCCTGCGTTACATCATTACATAATCATCCCTTACAGCGAGCAGGAACACCGGCAACGTCACCAAAACACTGTCTCTGGTGCCAGTCTTTAGCGCAGCGGGACTGGTGTCATTTATCCCCCAGTCTCCGACTGGATACCCTCCGATACCAACTAAGCACACCTTGGAATTTGTCTTTTGAGATTTTCTTCCGAAACCTCAACTAAGCCAACCTCTATACTTCATTCTCCTCATGTCTAGCAACTAGTACCTGATCCCTAGCAACTATTTACAGTTCACCAGCGTCTTCGTTACACTCGCCGAATTCTTTCCGTTAATCTGGATACTTCTTCTACCCGAATGAGATTGATTGTTTGTAATACTAGCGACATTTGAAGAATTAAGAACAAACTGCTTATAGCTGAAATGATCATTAAAACATAGCTTGCCGTCATAATCCTCAAAGCCATCAAAAGCTATTTCCTGGTATTGTGTGTTGTTTCCAACTGCAACCGGCAAACTACTGTTATAACCATACACAGCAGCCGAATAACGGCCAAGGGCATCTTTATTTTCAAGTTCCATGCCATACGGACTATAGGCGGTAACCTGCGTTACCCATGTCCAGTTGGTACTATCAACGGCCCAGTCCGTTCCCGTCTGTGACGGTGATACCCAGAATGGATTAAAGGATTTGAACGTACCATCTTTACGGATATTCGTATTATTATTGATAAGACTCTGGTTACGCTCTGTCAGATACGTATGGGATTTTACAGCGCGCCAGTTACCCAGCAAACCATATTGATACGGATTATAAGTACCACATACATTCACGGCACAATCGCAGAATGTCTTCCAGCGTTCCGAAAATTCAACCGAACCGGCACTTAAAATACTCCCATTAACAGAAGCTGTTGTAAAGGAAATATCATCGTACTGACCATCGCCATTCAAATCTATCATCGGATTAATCAGACTCGTAACCTCTCCTACTGGAATCGTTTGCATATTCTTTCTTCCCGAACGGATTATAGTAACTGTATAAGCAGATGACGCCAATGCATTTCCACTGGGATCAACCGCTGTAATACCGTTGGACGTAACTGAAGTAACCGTATAAGGAACAGTCATGCCCTGCACAGCCAGTATATCCCCTGCAACAAAATAGGATGGTGCATTGGCAATAGAGGATGGACTGGTAATCGACATAGTCAGACCTATGTTCCGGTAAGCTGCACCCATGCGGTCATAGGCCCAGTGTGCCGGATATGTAAAGGAATATACCGGATCATCAAAACCATTGGTTGTCTGCGTTAATAGCACCTCTCCGGTTTCAGCATCATAGGCCATATTCTGTGTTGTGACAGAAGATCCCAGATCATGGGCAATAACTTTATCAATCAAACCATATCGGTTAATTACCTTGGTAAGAACCATATACTGGAACGATGTTTTTTCGTATGTAATAGAAGGCAATACCACCGGAACCTCAATACTCAAAATAGCAAAAAAAGCTTCCAGATTTCCGTTCACACCACCACCATACGTATTGCTTGTTCCCAGCTTTGAATCCATGACAACATCAAAATCAACGCCGATCGTTTTTTGTTTGATGCGGCTACCCGTAACATCCTTGTATTTATAAATGACCGTAGCTTCATTATTCAGTTTATTACTCAGGAGTGTATCGCCAAGTATAACCGTACTGCTTGTTTGTCCCTTGTACAGATACTCAATTCCTGAAATAGGTTGTGATTGTCCCTGCTGATATACCCACTGAGCCTTTTCCTTACCATGCATATCATTAGTCTCAATGGCGTAACCATGAGAGGCCCCGAGATGATCCTCCGCATCTATCTTAGTAATCGCCCCGACCGAGAATCCCGGTTTTATATGAATGGGTTGTGGCGTAAACCGGCTGGTAAGCGTCGGATAATCTTTGGAAGTATAAAACTCATGAACAACTGAACCCGTCGCATTTGCATTCACTCCGGTATAAGAAAGATTACTGACCGTTACCTTACTGTATACAATCGTGGGTGCCGGATAAAATGATTCCCCGAAAGGCTCTTCTATATAGTATTCCGTAGACGGAACCAGGAAGAGCCTCGGATCATTATAATCAATAGGCTGATGGATAACATTCTCATCAGCTCCCAGCAAAGGTTCATAGGAAGCAACCCCGCTGCTGATGCTCTCCGGAACATCTCCGATTTTCATTGTAGTAGTGTACGCATAAACCTGTCCGTATTGCGAACTGGTATAATTGGGCAGCTGAGTCAGCTGCTGCCATTGATCGTTCAGTACAATACGCTTTACGCGATGCCCCCCGCCCAGTTTCTGATGGGTTGGGCTATACAGACGGATCCAGGATTTATTGGTAATAAACTGTTTTCCCTGATCATTATTTTTCAGGGTATTATTGAATCCGGAAAAAAACTGCCCAACGACAGCAATATCACTCACAAGGCTTTCAATAATAGCAATTGGATCAAGAACTTCAGCAGCTCCTTGAGGCGGTGGGTTATTATAGGCAATTCGTGGCAGATACAGACGGGCAAACTGCCAGGCTGCTTTACTGATGGGATTAACCTGATCGCCGTCACTTGTTAATGTTTTAGCACCTGATGTAGCCAGCTGTACGTAACCATACTGATAATTGCCCTGTGAATCGGTTCCATTACTTGAAACTACCCCGGACGCAACAATAGTGGCATATCCGGAAACAAATTCATAGGAAGGAGGATTAACATTCGTACCACTGCTCAAATTCACAAGGAACCTGAAACCCATGTTCTGAATATCCCCCACATAAGCCTGCGTAAATACCTGCGAGGGATTAGGGGTGCCAACCGGTATCGGCTGCTGTAATTTAAAAATCAGAATCTGATTATTTTTATTATCGGGACTGGATGTCATCAGCTCTCCGGTATTTATTTGATTTGCAAGACCATCAAGCTCTCCTGGATAAGGACTCAGATCACTTCTTGCCTGTATGACTTTAAACATCTGTGTGGCCGGTTTATCCTGAACATAGGCATAATCATCCGATTCATAATCTACGTGAATCGTACCTCCCGATGGCAAACCAATATCCGACAGGTTCCAGGCCCGTGCGTTTGGATTGGTTATGGATGTATCCTGGGGCACATACGGATATTCCGCATTGGTTACCGGCGCAAATGGATCTGCCGTTCCTCCTGTTGTCAGATCTGCTTTATAAAATCCCCAGCGATCGTAGGATATCGCACTGTAATTCGGATTTGAAGCATAGTTGAATGTATAAGCATTGAATTTTGCCTTATAGGAATTGCCATAGGTAAAATAAACCTTTTGTAGGGTCAGCTTTCCGCCCTGATTGATTACATCGGTCGGAGCACTGTACCCGTTCTGAAGCGTAGCATTATTGTCAATGCCCGTGCACAGAGAATAATCGTATTCGAAATGAACCACCTTAATCGGAATGGCATTACCCTGATTAAGAATCTTATCAGGCTTGGCATACAGGGTAATTTTCTGCAGATAACGCAGGGCATTGCCCAAGGCATTTGCATCACTGGATTGATACATTCCGCCACCCTCACCGGCAACGCCATTACCATCCTGACGGTATCCCAGCGTAAATTCAGCTACATGTGTTTTAGTTTCGATAGAATGCAGATACCAAACCTCTTTCTTACCATAAAGGTACGATCCTTTATCATCCGATATAGAGGGACTGGTACCCGACAATGGATTACTTTTCAGACCTTCATTGTAATTCGCATTCTGAAAAGGTACTCTCCAGTTATAATTGGACACGGCCATCGTGTAATTAAACTTGGTATAAGTGCCATAATCATCATCACTTGGACCATCGCCCGTTAAATCAACATAATCACTGGATACAATGGCCGTCAGCAGATACGAATGAGCATAAGCAGGAGTAGTTATTTTTTCATAATAATGATCCATACCACTGCTGTTATGAACCGTTTTATCGTTCCCACCATAAGTCACCTGACCTTTGGATGTATATAATGTCTGATCATTAATAGCAAAGGTATATTCTGCCTGTGACCGGTTGTAGGCTGGTATACCATACACATAACGACTTCCATCTGGTCGCAGGGCTGTAATCTCGGAGATATGTGAAGTCGGATTCTTCGTTCTGGAATATGTATTGCCATCTGTTGTATAATTTCCATAACCATCCGTTGTAAACGTATTGTACTGATAGGATTCAATTTGCTGGATCAGTCCATAATTACTGGCATCAGCAGAATTCAGGGTTGATATTGTCTGGTTTCTTTTCTGGCGGTTATGACGCACAACATCCGAACTGCTGATACCTGTTGTCAGACCTGTGTTTGGATCCGTGAGACTATTACTGTTCGTCCTGATCTGCATTCCCGCACGACTGATCGGTGGGGCCACCGGATCATATCCTCCCATATTGCTTACAAACGCATCATTATCACTTACTGTTTTTTCTCCAGCCTGTGCAAAATAAGCCGTTTCATAATAGAGGTTCGGTTGTCCTGCAATTTTATCCGATCCTTGGAACCCCAGAGTAGTTGTAACGGAATTGCTCCAGATATCTTCAATAATAGTACTGAGCGCAGCATTTCCCTGCACCCCGATATGAGCCTCATCACCTACCCCAAACTGCAGAGATGCCCCAATATTGGCCCCCCCCATATTCGAATAATCCGGATCCTGAACAACACCTACATCATTTCGATGTAAACGATACATCCCCCCAATCCCCTGACCGGAAACAGAATAAATATCATAGGTAAAATTGGTAACAGGCAGTGCAGGCGTATTCGCATTAAATGGTATCTGCTTCTCTCTATTAAAATCATACAAGTCATTGCCATTTGAACCTACCGCATTGTTAAAATTGACATTGTTCGCATTATGCGAATACATATAACCATAAGCATTAAAATTTCTGGAACTTTCAATTAGGAACTGTCCGTTAAAATAACCGCTCACATAACCAGCACCAAAAACACCTGTAAATGCCCCTCCGTCAGATATCCCGAATGAAACTCCGAAATTATTAAAATGCATATCACCCGTTGGCGTGTAGCAATGAGGAGTAAGAGTGATTGCTGAATTTCCGTTTTGAGTATATTTAATCTTTTTACTTGTTTTCGTATTTGTTTTTTTATCTGTTTTCTTTATGGTCTTTTCTCTGTTAACAGATAGATTCAACGACAAATCCTGAAAGCCAGTTCTGGAATTAAACGCTAGTCCAACCATTCCGGAAGCTTCCCTGTCCTTTTTCTGAGCATCTTTGTATTTGGATTTGATTCCAACACTTGGTGTTATTTCAAGACCGCTCTGTGAGCCTGCCGTAATACCAAGACCAAAGGTAAGTTCTCCATCCTTATTTTTATCTGCACAGCTAATAGTCGGGTTAAGCGAAAGATCGGTACCCATACCCGTGTAATTATTATACGAAACACCTACTCCAAGCTGTAATCCAACTTTACCGATTTTTAATCCAAACAGCTGCGCTGTTATCCCACCATTTGCGCCATACGTAAGGTTATCCTTGATGTTAAATTCCTTGGTAACATTATCTCCGTTAAAATCATCAGGTAAACCACGCATATTGCGATTAATCACTCCTGGATTAATATTCCAACCTAATCCTACCCAACTAGCCTCTTGATCTGCCGTAATACCTGCATTATAGGTCATATTAACCGGATAACCGCCTACATCCAGTAATGGGATATTATAGGAAAAATCACCCGATGATACATCCACCATATCCGACGTACCCACAGGAGAAAAACTTTCTACCTCCGGCTGGCTTGGCCCTCCTGTTAAGGCAAATATATTCACCGGTAAACAGGTTGCTGTTACAAAGTTAATCAGCAAATAAATCGCTGTTACTTTACTGAATCTGCTTTTATAAAAGATTTTCATGTTACTATTAATCAATAATAAGTTCAGGTATACGTTCAATATCCAATGCCTTAATCCGCATTTTTACAATTCCATTATCAAACATCCGGTCAAAATAGACGAGTGTTTTATCCTGCATAGATGATTTATTATTTGCTTTTGGGGATCTCTTCAAAGGATCAAAAAATAAGGTAAACTTTGCCTTTGGGCTAATACCATAAGTACGTTCAAAATGTGCCATGCGACATGGTAGGGTATCGGTGCCATCAATAAGAAAAAGATCGTTCTGAATATAAAAAGAACAATACTCAATACGTTCCTGGTATTCTTCTTGTGATTGAATGCCTGATTTCAACAGTTCATTGTTATGATGCGGATCTTCAATTGTTAAGATAAAACATTCAGTATTCCCATTGTCTTTGCGGCCCTGCTCAAGGAACGTTTGGTTAATCGAATGGATATCTGACTGTCGTAGAACACAATAATTAACAGGAAGATACTGAATCTTATACGACATGCCACCCACCATACGATTATTAATAAGACCATGCGTAGAATCCTCCACCCAAGCTATATATCCAGAAATATCAGTTGTTTCTCTTTTGTCAATAGATAAAAAAGAAAACAATGATCCTTTCGAACTATCGTCAGCGATAACATTTATATCCCGATCAAATGTACAGGCACTTATCAGGAAAAAACAACTACATAAAAACACTAGAATGCGCATATAGCGTAATATAAAATAATATAAAACATAGCTCTCACTAAAATCGAAGGAGCATCTCTAACGTCTAAAAACTAATCTCGCTAGCCTCCTTGAAATTCATTTTCTATCATTTGAATTTTTATTGATAGCCCCCCCGTCTGAACCTACCAAAAGCCATAAACACAACAACTATTCCAGTAACTCGAAACAAATCTCGATAATTACTACAATGGCAAAACTAAAGTCGTCTTTGTTCTTTGAGGGGATTCCCTTCTGAAATCCCGACTATGCCTTCTACTCTTTCTCATTATTATATTTGTCATTAACAACCTTCACAAGCTCATCCGTTATATCATGAGATTTCTTACCATACATCAACTCGCCTTCGCTTTTTAATCCATAAATATAATCGTACCCGTGTTGATCACCGTATTCCTGAATATACTGATTCAGTTGCTTCCAGATCTGGGCAGTATATTGCTCCGCCGTTTCGGCATAGGCATCATTCGTCTGTTTCTCTTTCAGAAAATACTGCTGCTCCTGAATTTTATATTCCATCACCAATTTCTGATCCTTTTTGCGGGAAACATTTTCATAAGCCATCTGAAGGTTAAGCTTCATACTATCAAGAATTTTTTTCTGTAATGCATTTGATTTTTCCAGATCACGTTCCAGATCTTTTTTCAATTTAAATTCACCGAAGACTTTCTCAGCCTGCAAATACGCAATTTTGGGTTCTGTAACATACGTATAGAATTGGAATACAATAACCAGCAATAGTAGAGCACCTGCAACAACATTAAATCTGTTCACACTAATCAACTTTAAATCGTAAGAGCCATTTTTCATTTTTGGAATTCAGTACTTCAAGCGTATACACATTTCCTGAAATCAGAACGGACGCATCCAACTGAAACCGGTTATCACCATAGTTAACATATACAGGCTGGGTCGACGTTGCCGGAGTACTCCTATCCCTAGCGTAAACAATATAATTGAGAATACTATTGGGCTGTATAGTATATTCTTCCTTGAACTTAAAATACAAAATCTGATTGACAGTTAAGTAGTAACCTCCGTCCAGTTGTTTTTTCAATACAGCATACGAAGCATTTGAACCGGCAGTACTTGTCCCGCCGGAAGCCAGTATAAAATCATCCTGTGAAAAATCATTGTATTGAGCAATCCGGACAAACATAAGGCCATTAATTGTTGTCACAGAAGTAGGATTGCTTAAAGCCTGCCAGACATTAGCAGAAGGACTCCATTGTGCAACGCTTGCATACGAACCATCTGTTGATGGAGTAAAGGAAATGGAAATGGTAACGGCAGGAGAACTATTAAGCTCACGATCAATTTTATGATAATAGTTTGTATTCAGTGTTTTTATACTGCTGCCCGTTTGACTGATAGGATGAGCGTAAGGGATACTAGTTTCAAAATTCACAGAATATGAACCAGCCGCAGAAGTGTATGGAGTAATAAGAACGGGTCTGTATAATAGCGTACCTGAAGCATTGAGACCTCCTACCGGAAAAAGATAATCGGCAGCTTGAGCTGTATTACGTATAAATAATCCCTGTTCTTTATATGCAATACTTACAAATCCACTTCCACGGGTAATTATACCAGGATCCGTTGAAGTAACAACAAGTGTGTCGTCTTGAATCTGAAGTTGGGTATTTCCAAGCACTAAGGAATCACTTATGCTGAGATTACAATAGAGCAACTTTGAACCACTTCCTGAACAGATCAGATTAACCAGAGAGAGATTATTGCCCGGATCATTATTATATATATTCTGAATACCCGTTCCATTCAATTCAATAATCGGATTGCTTCCATTTGGAAACAAAACGGATGTTGGAACACCATTTGAAAAACTGCCTGCTACACGTAATCTTCCTTTATTTGACATAATAAAAGAACAAGGTGTACTTGTATAAAGATCTTGACTCATATTTAAGCTACTGGCATTCAAACTAATCATACCACAGAAAGAAGAACTCCCGGAAACAGTCATCGTACTGCTACTAAGACTTAATGAAGAATTTGAATTAACTACCGGCGAAAAAGTCGAACAGCTGATAGAAGCCTGCTGTGTAGCAGTTATACTGGCAGCACCTGCCCCTGAATTTGAACCTAAAATGATACTTTTCTGACACACAAAACTCCCACCGCTAATAGTAATGGCAGTACTATTACTCGCAATTACATTACCACTGATCTGAAAAACAGACCCTGAAGCAATAGAAATGATACCTCTTGCTGTATTTGAGTTATATGGACCGGAATAAAGATTTCCACTTGAATAAATAGAACCTCCGTTCTGTAATACAATTGATCCTCCAGTTAAGGCATCGAAGTTAATATCCCCGGTAACTGTTAATATAAAAGTTGGATCGATCGTTAGCACACCACCACCACTGATACTCACTGACGGAACAGTCATAGAAGAAGTTACAACATATCCGCCGGACGTAACAACCAGCCCTTGTCCTTTCACATATGATGAACCAAAAACAATCAAAAACAGAAAAACAATCAAAATTCTAATCATAAAACAAATGATTAAACTATAAAAAGCATCATTAAAACATTAACCAAGAATAAATAAATATCATCATAATTCCAAAATGTTTTATCGACATTATTAAAACAATCATATATATTTATTGTTTTAACATATTTATTAAAGCCACATTCATCGATTACACCAAAATGGTGTAATAAAGCATTTAAATCAAATTAAAGCCTGATATTTCATTTCAATATTCTGGTTTGATATACAACATTTTGACAATTTCTTTTTATAAAACATTTTTTTGAAATCCTTTCAAATAATAGTCAACGCAATAATAAAATGTTCCCATTTTTTCAGATAATTTTCACTTAATTAAGTATTAGTTTGTATTTCAATAATTTGCACATAAAATACACGAACAAAAAAATTCTGTAAAATCATTGTCCTATTACTCTATAATTCAATAGCACCTCTGTTGGAAATTTGTTTCAACTATCCTTAGAGTTAGCTCTACCATCTATAAGGATACAAAAGAAAAACATGACCATCTCCGTTTGAAATTTGCTTTTTATTATTTGGAATTTGTTTTTCCTCTCACGCTGCCTTACCGGCCGGCAGTATCTGTTTGAATTTATAAACCTTGATCCCCTTTGTTTTTTTCTTCTTTTGTTCTTTAACTTTGGGAGCTCCTTTAGGCGACTTTGTTTTCTTAACCTTGGCAACCTTATCTGGCTTTACTTTTTTTGCTTTTTTAAGTTTTCGTTCTTTACGTATTTTACCATGTTTATTCCTTTCAAAACTCTCCTCTTTAATTAAAATATTATTTTTAAAATATTGTATGGTTTGTTTATTTCCCATCTCATCAAAGAAAAGAACTTCGCTTTTAGATCCTTTTTTAAAAAGAATCTGCTGATGAATGGTTCCGTTTTCATAATAGTATTGTGACTTCCCTTTTTGCAATCCACTCTTCCATTGTTCCCTGCTTTTTATTTCACCACCCTGATACCAATTTTCCCATTTCCCGTCTTTTAAACCATATCTGAAACTACCTTTTTCCTTCAGATCTTTGTTATAATAAAACATAACATAACTGCCATGTAACAACTTTCCTTCAAATGAACCACGTGTATGTTTTATATCCTGGGCAGCATACCAATAATACAACAAATTCGGCTTAGTACTAATATTTTTATCTCCTCTGTAATAATGTGTTTCAATAACACTGTCTTTACGCTGAACATATACTCTATTGACAACACCGGACATTGGATCCTTAATGCGCCCTTCCATAAAGTCACTTTGACCATAACAATATATAGAAGAAAGTATCAGTATACATAAACCTGATATACATGTATACCGAATGAAATGGTTAATTTTTCCTGACATAGAACGTAGTATTTTGATACGTAACTTTAATGGAGTCTGCTTTAATTTCATTCAAAGTAATACCATCTGCTGTTTCATTCTCCTTCATCATATATTCTCCATTCCGGATCAATAAGATAGCCACCGGTCTTTTAGCAGTCGTAATTCTACCAGCATAATGAACCGGAGGCAAAACAATTTTATCAATCGGAGTTATTACCTTTTCCTGTTTATCTGTTTTTTTATGAACAACCGAAGAGCTTGTTCTTTGTACTGAAGCAGTATTTTGGGTTTGATTCGTTTTATAAGAATAATATTCTTTTTTCAGAAATGGATCTTTATAATGAAGTGACAATACATATTCCATTTGCCCTGCAGTATCTGCATGAACACTTTTTGTCCTTACCGGTGAACTGGCAAATACAGGTGAATCCGATCCATCCATAACAGAGAAAATGGAAAACATGATCCAAGCCCATATAACGATAACAGCGGCAAGTAATATATATGTTAATAATTTATTTTTCATTACAGACTAATAGTAAATTGTCTTTTAACAGACATTAATCCTTTATAGCCATTGGCATCAACAGCTTGAACGGACCAATAATAAACGCCTGAAGTCAATATGCCCGCACTATACGTGGTTGAAGTCGATGGGGTCGGACTTAATGGATAACCCGTGACTTTTGTTACACCATCGCTTCCATATAAATAAACAATATATGTTAATTTGGAAGCATCCGGAGCATTTGTTGGAGCCGACCAGTTCAATGAAATGGCAGTACTGGTAGAAAGTGAAGTAGCATTTGCCAGAGGCGAAGTCAGTGATACGGAATCAAGACCATAAGTGATCGTTAATGGAGATGAATATAATGAACTCACACCTCCTGAATCTCCGCTTATGCGCCATTTATAAGATCCCCGTTTAGACAAGACAATGGTATTTGACAATAAGCCATTTCGTATGGTATCATTTTTACTGGAAGTAAAATCCCCTGTGGCTGTATCAATTTCAATTACATAATATTGACTATTGATTAATGCAGACCATGAAAAGTTAATGGATCCCGTATAGATAGATGTATCAGAGCTAGGTGATAAAACGCCTACTGATTGATTTTTATATAAACCTGTTAAAACAGTCAATGTCCTGGTTACATAATTTGTCTGACTTCCTGAATTTTCAGCCCTCACACGCCATTGATATGTACCGGGATTTAGAGACATATTAAACTTTGTTGTAGTAATTGTTGTATCCAGTACCATTGTCAGTATAGATGCAAAATTGGGACTTGCAATCTGCAAGCGATACATTGTTGCTCTTGGTACCGGCTCCCAATAAAACTGTTGACTATACACACTAACTTTGGCTGAATCAGCAGGTGTATAAACCGTCATGGTTTCATTCGTAATAGGTTTTTCAAAAATAAGCGAGCAGCTATAAAAACCAGCTATAGCAATAATAATAAGCAGCCCTGATATAATATAATGTTTCATAATGTTGCCCCTATAGTTTGTATATAGATATTCATTAATAAAATATCTTTCCCTTTTTTATGATCTCTTAGTGTATAAAAGCTAACGGAACTTATTCTACCTATTTTCTGTTTAAATTCTATAAAATGTAGCAATTTCAATAAATCATTGTATTGCCCTTCTGCAACAATTTTATTTGTCTCAATAATATAATTACCTTTATTGACAACGCCTTCAACAGGAAATTCACGTAATTGTATATTAGAACTTTTGCAGAACTCAGCAAGTGCCTCAAATATAAACTCCTTATTTTTTAAAGAATCAATGGTATATTCCGACAATTGCTGATTTAAAATACTGACTTCATTTTCAAGCCTGATAATCTCTTTATCTGCCGTTAATGCTTTGGCAAGCTTCTCTTCCAAAGATCCGTTATTATGATATAATTCAATCGATTTGGATATTGCAAACGTATATACAACATAGAAAACAACAAGTATAATAATATACGGAGCGTATTTTGTAAGATTCTCTTTCATTAAACTAATCTATCTCCCCCTCCAGTATAAAGAAGCCTTCCTGAGAAGCCTGATCAAAATGATACTCATCCATTTTCAATTCCTTGATATGTACTTTTTCAACGATTTTTTTCAACCAGTCATTCAAAACTACTATTCGTTTGGTAGCCCCTTTGATGACGATTTTCCTATTGTCAAAAATTGACTCCTTTGTTTTTCTGGATTCGGAAATATTTAATGGGTGAACTGTTAATTCCGTAAGCCTTATTTCTTCAGGAACCGTAAGAGCAATTTCATCACAGTATTTTGAAAGAATAATTTTTTCTGACCATCCTGCCTTTTCAATAAACTCCTTTTTTATATGAATATATGACTCCAGTGAATCAAGATGCTTTAATTTATTCTGATATCCCTGGAGATGATTTTCCAGATTTATATTTTTTTCCCGCAAAGATGAATAAATAAAAAAATTGACGAGCAGTACCAACAATACACAAACCAGTAAAACTAAACCGCCTCGTTTTTTGTATATACTGGTTTTATACGTCCCTTCATTATCTAAAAAAAATGTATCTGTACAACCAGGATATTCTATTCCCAGAGATTTGTGAAATAAATAACTACAGGCTGCTGAATAAGCATTCAAATAAATGGCAGGTATAACATCCTCCCCGAGAGTGATACCATCAGCATATTTTTCGGGGACGTTTTTATACTCTGTAATAATTCCGGAAGCATCGCAATAAATACTATAATGTTCAAACTTCAACTCAGAAACCGGAAGCTGTGCTATTTTCAGAAAATAAGGAGTGATAAAAGGGCCTAATGAAAGGGCCAACAGGATTACTTGTTTTTCATCAAAGTCTTTCACAATGCCAACAACGATATCTTTTCGAATAAGTGATAGAACTCCTCCCGATGTTGTTTCTGTAATCTGAACATAAAAATCATCTGCCTTACTATCCGGAAACAATGACTTAAATATTTCCGGGATCGATTCGGATTTCGTTGTATAATTACGATGGATAATACCCCGTCCATTAAGCACCAACACTATGGGCGTCAAAGCGGATCCGAGTGAAGTTTTAATTTCTTCAATTGAACCAGATGTTATAGAAGAGTGAATATATAATTTCCCTGATTTGTTTTTTATTTGTACCAGCCTGTACTCCTTTTGAAGATCCGGATCAATAAAAATTTCCAGACCTGTAATCGTGTCCGTTCCTTTAAACCATGATATAACGTCTTTATACATTTGGGTTAATATATAATGGTAGGTTTGATGAACAAAACAAGAATTGATTTACTCTTAGCTTTTGATTTTGTACTGAACAAAGCCCCTATGATTGGTATTCTGGAGAGTAATGGAGTACCTGAGCTGTTTAATGATTTCGAAATATTTTCCAATCCTCCCAACACAATCATCTCTTCATTTTTCACACGTATAATTGATTTGAATTGTGTCGTAGATGAATTGGGAGGACCTGTTGCATTACTATTAGGAAGAAAGGATGATTGATTTACTTCTATCGTAAGAGTGACCTGATCATCCCCGGATACCAATGGTTTAATAGATAAGGTCTGATTTGCTTGTACAGACTGGTACTGCACTGTCTTAATCGTATTCGTAGTAAGAGAACCAAGCGTATTCTGCGTTTCTATACTGTAGTAAACAGTCTGACCAATGCTCATATTTGCATCATGACCATTCAGTGTAGATAATTTAGGCATTGACCGTACCTCCACATTTGCATTTGTTTCAAGGGCATTTAGCGTCACATAAAAATTAGGCGTAACGGTACCTAAATTCGTAAGACTACCGATACCTAATCCCTGAATAAAATCTGTTATAGTGCTTGAACTTAATGTTAAATTAGGGCCGGGTAAAAAGGTACCGCTTGTAGCTACGGATGAATCGCTTAAGCCTGCAGTGATTCCCGTTTTAATGGTACGGCTTTTATTAATCTGCATAATGATTACCTCAATCATTACCATCGGAACAACCTTATCAATCTCCTTTAGAAATGCTTCAATTTCATATATCTGCGGTAAAGAACCGGAAAGAAGTATACTGTTCAGTTCCCTGAACTCCTTAATTTCCACTCCCTTCCTGAGTTCAGCAGGAATAACATCATGAACATTATCAATAGATCGATACGTAAATTGAAATACCTTATAAGAACGTAAACCTTCAAATTTACGATCTCCTATTAAAAAAAGTCCGCCATCCAATTTGTATGTATATTCCGTTGTCTGCAATAGAAATGTCAGTAATTCTTCAAAAGTGACTCCTGATACATAAGCAGTACAATGTCCTTTAATTTCGGAATACATAAAATAATTTACATTTGCTTTTGTAGCAACAGTCTTTATAACTTCCGTAATAGGTACATTTATGGCTTCCAGATGAATTAATTTTTTGCTTAATGAATCCTCCACGGCACAACGAATCAATGAACCAGCGCCAGCCGTTTGCCCTCCGGCAGATGTTGCTGCAGGTGTTGAAGAGGAGGATGACGATGTCTGATAACTGGGTTTGAATACACCATTATCCGGATTTTCTTCTTGTAAGGTATTTTCTCCATCCTTCAGACTTTTAAATACATAAAAATTATCGTCTGTCTTTAATACTTTTAAATCATTAGCAAAGGCCATTTTATTCATAGCTGCATCAAATGGCATCTCTTCAATATAAATGCTGATTAACTTTGAAGATAAGCCAGCTGAGAAAATCACATTTTTCTTTGTTACCTGCGTAATCTTTCTTGCAACCAGATATAAACTATCTTGTTTCAGGTCCAGACTTAATAAGTTTGTATAGGAATTATATTTAACAGGAAGCTCCCTTGCTACATAGGATGGAGCATTCGTTACCGGAGGAACATATTTATAAAAAGACATAATAGAACCCGAAAAACGTATGTCCATATCATATTCCCTTACAAGGAAAAGAAGTACATTTAATACTGTTTCTTTTGAAAAATTATTATATACCTTAAACGTTAACTGCGGATCAACATTGATATTCAATTCATGCGCAGCAGCAATGCCCCTTAAAAATTCTTGTATACTTACTCCTGATACAGAAAAATCAATAGGCTCATTCAGACCTGGAGAATTAGCAGCGGCAAGCTGATTCAACCGGTTTTCTATATCATTAAAACGATCGGCCGTTTGTGCATGAGAATGAAGCTGTGATATAAAAATCAGCAGCATGATCCATAAATATTTTTTAAACATCTGCGTTAACTTAAAAATTAACAAGTAAAGAATATATTTCGTCTAAAGAAGTGTTTCCTTCGGCAAACAAATGAAAAGCATTATCAGATAAAGTATTAATTTTCCTTTCTTTTAATTGTTCGGATACGTCAAAGATAGCATTTTTTATGCAATCAGCCATTTCATAATCAATAGGAATTACTTCATACACCGCTTTTCTTCCCCGATAGCCTGTATAGTAACATTCGGCGCATCCAACAGAAACATGCTGATATTCAATTAGTTTTAAAGGCTTGTATCCTTTGGGATAGTCAACTGGATCAAAAGAGACTTTACGTTTACAATGCGGGCATAGTAAACGTACTAGTCGTTGTGCTACAGAAACACTTAAGGTTCCTGCCAGTAAAAAAGGAGGAACGCCCATATCAATTAATCGCGCTACTGTCCCCCAAGCTGAATTAGTATGTATCGTTGAAAGAACAAGGTGACCCGTTAAGGATAAGCGGATAGCCATATTGGCCGTATCCTGATCGCGTATCTCTCCCACCATAATAATATCAGGATCCTGACGAAGAAATGTTTTCAATGCACTGCCGAAATTAAATCCTATACTTTCTTTCAGCTGAGCCTGATTAATTCCTTCCAGTGTATATTCCACCGGATCCTCAATGGTAAGTATGTTGCGCGTCGTTTTATTTAATAATTTCAGGGTAGCGTATAGCGTTGTTGTTTTACCAGAACCTGTCGGGCCGCTAATCAGAATAAGACCTTGTTTACGCTTAGTACTGTCTAGGTAATTAGTTAAATCATCACTGGCAAAACCCAGTGTTTCAATATTGATATTCGTAGCATCCTGATTCAGTAAACGCAATACAATCTTCTCTCCATGGAGTGTCGGTAATACAGAAACGCGTATATCAAATTTACCTTCCCCAAAGTGAAAAAATATACGACCATCCTGTGGTAATCTTTTTTCTGAAATATCCAGATGTGCCATGATTTTAATTCGATTCACGAGCGATGGATAATGCGATTGTTCAATAATAAATCGTTCAACCATTAAGCCGTCAATCCGCAAACGTACACGGCATTTTGCTTCGTATATTTCCAGGTGAATATCACTGCTTTGAATATTCTTGGCTTCCATAATCAGCTTCTTCAAAAAATCATCTGAATTGGAATCGTAACTTAACGTATTCGTGGAAGCTGTCTGGTGTTCCCTACGATAGTATTTTGAAAGTAATTTCAGAACAGCATCATGATCCATTTCAAGTAATGATGGACCGGAACCCAAAATAATTTCTAAATCTTCCTGAGTCTGTAGGGTATTATTGCGATCTGAAATAAAAAAATCTGCTTTCGCTGAATATCCTGTTGGTACTGGAACCAAAAAGTAATGCCAGGCTTGATCAGGCGTAATACGCTGAATTTCTTTCGCAGATAATTGTATGGTTTCAAATACGTCTTCCATAATCAGATTAGTAATAGACAAATATCCTCCTGTTTTTTCGTCTAGAAGCTAGTCACTAGCAATTAGAAACCATTAACTATCAGATCCAATAAACTAACGAGCAGCTTCCTACAATCGGCTTAAGAACATATATATATTCAAACACGATCAATAAAATAATTAAATAACAAGCTTGCAAACCCGCCAATGGAATAGCACGCGTATGAAAGGACATGGTATTTTTCAATATCGGATATAGTGTTAAAATCAATAATAAGCTACTTATATGAAAATACATAAAAACAGGTATACTCAATAATGGTATTAAAATCAGGTAAAAGACAATATCACCTATTCCGAGAGCACTTGATAGTGGTATTTTTTTAATTTGTTTTATGTATACGATAACAATCAGCAGATTCAAAACAATAAATAAACTATTCAAAGATATCTGAATCATAAATAGTTGATCCATACCGCACGCTTGATATTGAACAGCAATTGCCAACAGAAACGAAATACCGAATACTAACACTGGAACGGATCTGTAACGGAAATCCTGATAAGCAATGTACGCTAAAGATAATACCAGTAATAGCAGTAAAACAGCATGAAGATTCATGCTCTTAATCTTTTACTGTCTCCTGAAGATTTTTATCCTGATCAATTTCCCACACGTTAAAAACCCCATCGCCATCAAAATCGGCAACTGCTGTGGCTCTGGCTTTAAATGAGGTAGGTCCTGCTTCAACAATTTCAATACGATAATTTGCATTTCCCGTTCCGCCATCCGTTACCAGATTTTCCTGTACAAATCCAATTGAAGAGAGATCATTTGAGTATTTTGATTTTTCGAAAAAATTGGACTTCTCAAGTGTATATACATGCTCCAGCTGTATTTTTGCTTCAGTACTTTTGGCTTTGGAAATCAAAGGCATCAGATTGGGTAATGCCAATAATACCAGAATTCCAACTATAACCAACACTACTAAAACTTCCGTTAATGTGAAAGCTTTCAGTCTATAGGACAAAATTTGTTTCATAGCTTTATTAAATCGTATGTTTGTAAAATTAACAGAAAGAAAACGGTATGGCAAGGGAAACTACATAATGTATCTTTTAATTCCCTCAATATATTCGATAACAAATGTATAATTGAAACAGGAAAAGCCAGCGCAAATAATATTTTGCCTGCCTTCGGACCCGACCTGGAGGATAAAACAGTTTTTCCCTTCTAGAAAGAATTCCCCAATTGGAACAAAGGTAAGTACATGGCAATAAGTACCACTCCTACTACAAGTCCCAGAAAAACAATCATTACCGGCTCAATTAATGATCCAATCATAGCCGACTTATATTCAACTTCGTCTGAATATTGTTTATTTAACTGATCTAAAAAACGATCAACTTTATTAACTTCTTCGCCAACTTTAATTAAATAAACCATTTTTTTATCAAATATGGGATAATTCGCAAGGCAGGAATGAAGAGATGCCCCATTAATCAGTTTTTGTTCGATTTCGCCCATTGCTTTTTCAATCGGATAAAAATCAATCATCTGCTTGACCAGTGAAATAGCTCTTACCATACTCACTTTAGAAGCCATTAACAAATACATTGAATTGCAAAAACGTGCTAAATATATTTTATGGAAAATCGGACCAATTATCGGTATTTTCAGCAATGCAACTGAATAATACTTTCGAAACCAGATTGTTGTTCGGTTGACATAGAAGAAAATAAATACTCCTAACATTACCAGTAGTACTATTAAAAAATATGATTTCATTAAATCTGACAAATAAATAATGGCCTTGGTAATAGCTGGTAAATCGCCTTTAAAGCGTTTGAATATTTCCGAAAACATCGGTACCATATAGTTCAGCATGAAAAATATAGAACCACCTGCTGTACACATAACGATGGAAGGATATGTTAGAGCAGAAACCAATTGCCGGCGCTGTTTTAATAAACGCTGAAAATAAACGGACAAATCAGCAAGCACTTGTACTGTCTTTCCGGTTTCTTCTCCAATCTGTACACTATAATATTCGTAAGGACTGAAGTGACCCGTTTCTTTTAAAGATTCGGATAAACTTTTACCCGCGACAATACATTGTTTTATATCGTGAATCATTTTTCTATCCTTCTCTTTGAGTTGTTCTTCTTCGATCAACTCAAAAGAAGATTGTATATCCATACCTGCCCCCAACAAAACGCTCAATTCTTCATAAAACAAATGTTTCTTTGTATTGGAGAATGCAGCACCAAATGAAATATCCTTACTGAGCCAAGCCAAAGGGTCAGATCCCTCCTTTTTAGTACCTCCAGTCGATACCGCTTTTTTCTTACCGGATGAAATATTATTTATTTGTATTGCCATAGTTTTCTTCCATTAGCAAATATCCTTTTGCATCAATATGCTTTTGATAATGCATAGCCAGTTCTTCGCCTTTATATATTATAGTTAACATCAGGTGCTCTCCTACTTCGCCAGGTGATACTAGAGGCACATTGTTCCAAAGCAATTCATATTGAATCTGATTAACCACCATAGTATCTGTGATCTCATCGGTACGAATCAATAAACTATCCACTATATTGTATTCGATTTTTTTATTATGTTCCGTAAACGAAAAACCATTCTCTGTTTTCTGTAATACCGATGATGTATTAATATCCTTAGTCAATAAATAATCCATTCTTGAAATACTGTTGAGTTGTCCGGTAGATGTAAAATATCTAAAATAATTGGTAAACGAAAACTCCAGCAATAGATACATTGCACCTATTACAATACCGCTTAGCAGCATCACAACCATCAGTTCGGGAATAGTAAAAGCTGTAAATCTTTTCGTCATTCTGGAATACGTGTTAAAGCATCAAACTGATATATAAGAGAATCGTCCTCTGTATGCAATTTTATGGTGATTTTATACAAACCCGTTACATCTGGTGCTTGACTGATTTCCTTCGTATAAGCTATATCATGAATAATTCCTTCGTCTGAAGTAAAAGACTGATCGTGCAGGGTACTATTATAAATTTCTATGGCAGCCATTTCGGCTTTAATACGCAGGATACCTTTGTTACCATCCAGCAATCGTGCATACAATATAGAAGAACAAATCATCACAACGCAGATAATCAGCATCGCAATCATCACTTCAATGATTCCGGCTGATCTGAGCCTGATTGATATTACTTGTTTTATTCTTCTATCCAGCATGCAGTCTGATAAACGTTTTTTGTGCCTGTCAAATTCGGTATGACAAAATGTTTACTTAAGGCCGTATAGTCGATGTTACCCATTGGCAGAATATTTGTCAATACCTGGTCATGTGATTTATACTGAAAACCCATCGCAGAGATATTTCCGATGTGTTTGCCCATCAATTCCACATACCCATTCGTATAAATCATGCCACGAGTTAGCGCCTGTGGAGCAATGCGTATTAAAGAGCGCTGCATATCCGGTGTTGCCTGGTAGGAATAAACAATACCATTAACAATGGCATTATTGGCAATAGTAATATTGGTGCTATTTATTTTAAATTTTTCAATAAACAAGACAAGGGAAGAGGGGTAAACGAGTGTTGCACGATCCATTACCCAGATAGAATCTGTTGCCATGATGTGTAAAGAACCCTTAAAGCCCGATTCAACAAATACCGTTGGAGCAATAACTTGTATCTGTTCCAGTTGTGCGGTCGCAGGTATCGCAAGTGGTTTAGCTGAATATAATATGCAATTCCCTTTTATAATAACCGAGGCTAAATTAATAGTTGTAGTATCCAGCATAATACAGAGGGTAGGTTCAGAAAAACTCCTGTAAATGGTATCACTAAACGACTTTGTAAAAGCCTGTTGACCACCAGGAAATACTGTTGACCAGTTGGCATGAAGTAAATTGCTGAGGTATTGAATCTGCTGGGTAGAGGTATTCAGAAAAGCTGTTTTGCAGGGATAAATATTTCCTTGAAGATGATTGCTAACTGTAGAGGTATATCCACCGATATTGACATTCATACGTACCCCCCCTTCTGCTACATAACAATCTCCTTTGATGGTAACTGAACCCGTTAAGCCAATACCATGGCTGATCATCGGCATCCACATAGCTGATTTCTGTTCGTTCATCGGAAAGCAACCATATATCATACTTTTTTCAACTAACCTTTTGGAAACGACCGATGCTTTAAAACCTGCAGCCTCCCATAACCCCCAATGACAGGAACGTATCTGTACACTGTCATCACCGCTGTTAAATAAATCTATTGACAAATTAACGGGAGCTTGTGAATTAAGTGCAAAAAAATACTCTTGAGCCGAATGAATATTACGATATGCCTTAACATAGTTTTCATACAGCAATACCTCCGTCCGTCTTGTATAGGCTAGAGCAATAGCAGCCGATAACATTATACTGACAACGAAGGATAGTACTACAACTGATAACAAGGCATGTCCAGCTAAACGACGAATAATCATGTTTAAAGGTAAAAATGATTAGAGGAAATAACAAGTAACTTGTTAATGTAAGAAAAATCACATTCCAAATAGAGAATGTAAATGTATTCATTTACATTTTAAAACAAAGCTTCGAAAGTTTGTAAAATAAAGGTAGTCAAAGTAGTTCGAGCATTTATGATTTTGAATTTCTAATACATCCTCATTAAATCACCCTATCAACACCCCTCACCCCACTTCTTTACCCACCAATTCAATAACTTGTTTCAGAACAGTTCGTACACTTTCAATAGCTGTATAAAATTGCTCATTCAACTCGGGCTCTGGAAACTTCTCAATAAAATGAATATCCTGTTCGATACTCTTAATGAGTAGCGTTTTAGCCGAAGATTTCATTTTATGAACAACTAATTTAATCTGAGGAAGATCTTTTATATCCAATGCTGCCTGCAGCTTCACCAATTCACCTGGAATAGACTGTGCAAAGGCCTTTAACATAGACACAACAAATTCAGGATTGTTATTCCCTATAGTCTTCAGATAGCTGGTACTGTACAAACTTTCTGCTTCATTCTTAGAATCAATATATTCGTTTTCCATATCCGTTTTAATAAATGGCAAATCCATGACTTTTCCGATTTTATTCAGTAATTCTTCTTCTTTAAAGGGTTTAGACAAATAATCATCCATTCCATTAGCTATGTACTTTTCCAGATCTCCATTCATAGCATTCGCTGTAAAGGCTATAATCGGAATGAAATTCAGCAACACATTGCGGATATACCGGGTCGCCTCTATCCCATCCATTTCAGGCATCTGTATATCCATCAAAATTAAATCGTAGTTCTTTTGCTGAATCATATTGATAACCTGTATCCCGTTTTCAGCAATATCAATATTAATTTCATTGAAGTCAGCAATAGATTTAACAATAAACTGATTCACTTCATTATCTTCCGCCAACAGTAAATTAATACCTCTGATTGCATCCCGATCGACAATACATTTCTCTATGTTCCCCTCCTGCTCCTTCAATAATGCTTTTGTGAAACAACAGGTAATAATAAATTCACTTCCTACATTAGGTTCACTAATCACCCTTAGTGTGCCGCCTTGCATTTCAATAAGTCTTTTACATATAGAAAGCCCTAAACCTGTCCCCCCATATTTACGTGCATGACTAATATGGGCTTGGGTAAATTCATCAAAAATTTTATTGAGATCTTCTTGGGCAATACCTATTCCGGTATCCTTAATACTGATTTCATAAGTAATATACATTTCATTTTCCGAAACGATTTCCCCCTTAACGAATACAGAACCTTTCGTAGTAAATTTAATGGCATTATTGACCAGATTTGATATGACCTGTCCGTATCGGTATGGATCACCCATTACAAGTGTATTGGAGGAATCAAAATTGACATGAATATCAATCTGTTTATCATTTCCTTTCAGCAACAACGGCTGAATGATAGAGCGGGTTACATCACTGATATTAAAAGGAATATGTTCAATATGTATTGTTCCCGATTCAATTTTCGCATACTCCAGGATATCGTTAATGATTATCAGTAAACGTTCCGATGATTGTTTTATAATATCGGTGTATTTACTTTGAGTATCGTCTAATGTAGTTTTATTCAACAGTTCCATAATACCAATGATCCCGTTCATCGGTGTTCGGATTTCGTGGCTTACATTGGCCAAAAATAATTCGCGTGCTTTTAAAGAAGATATTGCCTGAGATTTGGCATGTACCAATTCCTGTTCAATAATCATCCGCTCTGTAATATCTCTGGCAGAACCTACAACATAAGGTTCTTCACCTTCTTCATGTACTTTATAATTACTGTATAACCAATATCGTTTTTCGCCATACTTAGTGTGTACTTCCATTACACCGGAAATACGATCTTCCTCATTAATCTTCTTTAAATAAAGTTCGTATTCCGAAACTCTTTTTTTATCAAAAAGCATTCTTAAATTCTTTCCGATAATTTCATTTTCGTTTAACTGAAGTGCTTCGCTGGATGCTGGATTAATACTTAGGATAACACCATTCAGATCATGCGTACATATTAATGCCTGATTGTATTTAATGAGATCGCGGTATTTTTTTTCATTACTGATTATTTTTTCTAAGGCTTTTTTCTCTTTATCAATATCCGTAATCCGAACAAGTATGAGTTGCGAGTCCTGAATATGAAATTTAAATGCATTGATTCTACCCCAGAATCTCCTTCCCTTGTGGGATTTATATAAAACATCTCCTGTCCAGCCTTTGGGCAAAGAAATCTGTTCAATATATTCCTGTGACATTTCTGCAGACATAGGATAATAATGAAAGCCGGTTCCATTCAAACCTATGATCTTTTCCTTACTTGAAAATTCAAATAATTCAATTGCCCTGTCATTGCAGTCAATTATTTTCTTTGTAAAACCATCAACAAAAAAATAAGCTTCATTTGTATTTTTTAACAGTTGCGAAAGTATCTCTGATTCACAGTCCAACAAATCTATTTGTTCAACAATTTCCTTTATTTGAATGACATGCAAGACATAAAAATCACTATCATGAATCGATATCCTTGATGTATTAATTTCAAGAGAAACAGATTTCGTTGACATTGTTTGAAATGCACAATAAAAATGATAGGATTTTTGTAAGGAAATAACCTGCCAGATATCCTGCCATTCCATTTTGGGATAATCATTAAAAATAGCTTCTTTAAAATCAGGCTTGCTGTTGCGTTTGAGTGCCTGTTGAAATAATACCTCGGCTCCTTTATTAGACAACAATACACAACCGGATTCGTCTAATAACAAAAGCGGGTCATTAAAACACTCAAACCACTGTTCAAAAAAAAGCGTATCCTTCTTGTTTCCGGTAAATTCCATAGCCCAACTTTAACAACATAGATTGAAACAGTTGTTTAAGCTTTAACTGAATTCGTATATGCTAGGTTTCAAAAAATAACTTTTAGTCTATAAATTTAACCATTTAGTCATGTAGAATTGCTAAAATAGCGCTTTCCAGTGCTCGCTGAACCGTTCTGTTTTTAGCTTCATGCTTATTGATCATAAAAGATGCGCTATAAACCTGACCTGAATCTGTTTTTATATAACCTGAGTAACAAGTAGTTCCATTCATTGTTCCGCTTTTCAGACGAACCTTTTCGCCTGTTCCTTTACAGATATGAGATACAGTACCATCCCGCCCGGCAACAGGAAGTGATTGTACAAAAACAGTTTTATCGGACATTTTAAATAGCAACAGAGTCAATTGATTGGGAGAAATACTATTAAACGGGGACATACCAGAGCCATCCCGGATAACCATTCCGGATGTATCGATTCCCATAGACTGAAGATGTTTTTTCAGGTAATTGATAGAAGTATTTGTACTTGCCGGTTTAACACCTTTTTTAGTACTGAATTCCTTTAACAAGCACTCCGCATACAAATTATTACTAATCGTATTCGTTTGTTTGATAATGGAAGACACCGGAAGTGATTGTTCTGTATATATAGTGTTCCAGGTTATTTTATCAGAAGAAAAATTTTCATTTTGGTCGTGAAGAACGACTAACTGACCATTCCAGTTAATTCCCTGCACCTGCATTTCTTTAATCAATAATATTCCTAATAAGGCTGCCGGATCAGGCAAACTTCCTTTGACCGAAAATAGATTACCCATAGGAATACTTCCTTCTGCAAAAATTGTGGGCGAATACGGTGAAGAAAAAATGACGGACTTATCCCCTGAAGAGGCTGAACCGGTATAAACGTGATTAAGGAATGTCCAGCTACTATCCCATGGAATCATAGACATTACCTCAGCAGGCTCGCCCAGATTTAAACCAGGCTTAAATGTGATAACATATTGATTTTCGTTCAGATTAATCCCATAAGAACCGGCCCCGTAATAGTTCCCGATATCCCCCCAGGTATAATCTATAGGAACCGGATTGTATTCATAAACCAATGGATCAATAATGAGCTTCCCGGAAAAAGTACTGATACCTGTTTTTTTAATTTCACTCACCCATCTTCGGATCATTTCCGTGTAACTGCTATTGCCGGGCATTTTATCTGAGCCCATGGTTGGATCACCTGATCCTGTGATCTTAAGCATACCCTTAAAATTGCCATTTATAAGCTCGCCTGAATACTGTAACGGCGTTTTGAATGTATAATCAGATCCAAGCAGATTTATGGCTGCTGAAGTCGTCAGAAGTTTAAGATTGGATGCCGGCGTAAAGGACTTGCTTCCGTTATAGTCATATACTATTTCCCCGGTGGCTGTATTGCGAATGGAAATACCAATCTGTGATTTCTGAATCACCGGATCACGCAACAAAGCGGACATCTTTGCAGAAAGATCATTTTGTGCCTCTGATATATAGGAAATAGAAAGGGTAAACAACAGACCAGCAAGCTGCAACAATCTTTTTGAGCTAGTAAGAAAGGAATAAATTCTCATAGATTCGATCTGACGGATATTGATCTTAAGTCCGCTTCTTTAATGTTTCAATAAATAATTTCATATATAAAGGTAAATCAGGCGGTCTTTGTGCTGAAACAATGTTACGATCTGCTATAGCTGGAGTATCTACCCATATAGAACCGGCATTTTCCATATCGTCTTTAATACCCGGAGTACTTGTTACCGTATATCCTTTTAAAATTTTTGCTGAGATCAGTACCCAACCTGCATGACAAATTTGTCCGATGACTTTTTTTTCTGAATGCATCTCCTGAACGATCTGTATAACCTTTGCGGACCTTCGGATTTTATCCGGAGCCCATCCTCCGGGTACTAATAAGGCATCAAATTCAGAAGATTGTACCTCGCTGTAAGCCACGTCACTCATGGCCGGAACACCATACTTACCGATATAGGAAACACCTTTTTCCTCACCAGCCAAAACAACCTCAAAACCTTCCTCGCGTAGACGCAGAATGGGGTACCATAGCTCAAGATCTTCAAACTCATGGTGTACGAATGATAAAACTCTCATTTATTTATTGAAAATTTAGTGTCAACAAATTTTAATATAAAACATTTTTTTTATTTTAGAGGTATTAAACAACTTTAGTAACAAGACAAGATTTTTATATCCCTGACTCACCATGGCAAAGAAAACAAAAAAAGAAAAGAAAAAAGGAAAGACTTCCGAAGTGAAGACTTTAAAAAAAGCTGAAAAAACTGTAAAAAAAGTAGCGAAGAAAGTAGCGAAAGCAGTTAAAAAAGCAGCTAAGAAAGTAGCTAAAAAAGCAGTAGTGAAGAAGGCTACAGCGAAGAAAGTAGCTAAGAAAGCAGTTGTAAAAAAAGCTACAGCAAAAAAAGTTGCTAAGAAGGTAGCTAAGAAAGCAGTTGTTAAAAAAGCTACGGCGAAAAAAGTTGCTAAGAAGGTAGCTAAAAAAGCCGTTGCTAAGAAAACGGTTGCTAAAAAGGTAGCTAAGAAAGCAGTTGTTAAAAAGGCAGCTCCGAAAGCAGCGGTTAAAAAAGCAGCAGCTCCTAAGAAACCTGTTTCTAAACCTAAGAAAGCAGCTCCGAAAAAAGTAGTTGAAAAACCTGTCGAGAAAACAGAAGAGATTATTGAGATCATTACCTACAAAGCACCTGAAGAAGTGGTGATTGTAAAAGAGGATGATGATCTTCCGGAAGGTGAGTTATTCACGCCGAACGATAATTCAATTTTCTAAGAATTAGAGTTAAAAATAAAAAAGCCCTGAATTTGCATTCAGGGCTTTTTTATTTTTCTAAGGTACTTAAAAGCGAAAAGCTCCGGAATATTCCGGAGCTTTTCGCTTTTATTCATATTGGCAGAATCATCAGTTTCTTTTATTCATTTCATCTCTGACACGAGCTGCCTTTTCATAATCTTCCTTTTCAATAGCATCATCCAGCATGGCCTGTAATTGATCCAGGGACATATTCTTGATCTGATCTTCCCTTCCAATAATAGGCGTTTCAGGTTTGGAAGAACTTACGGTTGCTTCTTCCATATCCTCCTCTTCTTCTTCCTCCTCACTTTCATCTGTTTCATCGTTCAATACGATACCTGCTTCTGAAAGAATTGATTCGTAGGAGAAGATCGGCACATCAAAACGTAAACCAACCGCTATTGCGTCCGACGGACGGGCATCAATTTCAATATTCTTAATCCCATCCGAACAGATAATTTTCGCAAAGAATACTCCTTCTTTCAAATCAGAGATAACAATCTCTTCAACATTGAAATGAAAGGCTGATGCAAATGACTTAAACAAATCATGTGTCATCGGCCTATTGGGTATAACTTTTTCGATTTCTATTGCAATGGCTTGGGCTTCGAACATTCCTATGATAATAGGTAACCTTCTGTTACCATTTACCTCTCCCAGTACCAATGCAAAAGAACCTGTCTGAGATTGGCTTGATGATAAACCTATAATTTCTAATCTAATTTTCTCCACTCTGATGATGCGCTATTTTAGCAGTTTAGCAGCCTCTGTTAGTTTTGGTACAACTTCGAATAAGTCTCCCACAATCCCATAATCTGCAGCCTTAAAGAACGGTGCTTCAGGGTCTTTATTGATTACTACAATGCATTTGGAAGAGTTCACCCCGGCCAAATGTTGTATCGCTCCCGAAATTCCGATTGCAATATATAAATTTGGGGCTACTTTTACACCTGTTTGACCCACGTGTTCATGATGTGGCCTCCAATCCATATCAGAAACCGGTTTGGAACAGCCTGTCGCCGCACCCAAGGCTTTTGCCAAATCCAACAAAATACCCCAGTTTTCAGGGCCTTTCATCCCTCTTCCACCCGAAACAACGATATCAGCTTCTGTCAATAATAACTCTCCACTCGTTTTTTCCACATTTGTGGTTTTAACTTTCAGATCTGCATCCGAAAGTTGAACTGTCAATGCTTCAACACTTGTGCTTCCTCCCGTTTCTTTGCCTTGAAAAGCATTTTTAGCTAAGGTAATTACTTTTATATCAGAAGAAACACTTACATGTGCAAATGCCTTTCCTGTAAAGATGCTGCGTTTGACAGTGAACCCGTTGGATAAATCCGGTAATTCAGTCACATTGGTTACTATCCCCGCTTGTAATTGCGAGGCAACTTTAGCTACAAACGAATCCACCAAGGTAGATTTAGGTAATACCAATACTTTCGCACCTGTTTTTTTAGCCGCTTCGATTACAGCAGCCGCAAACACTAAAGGTGAATTCTGATTAAAGGCTTCACCCTGAACATGTAAAACGTTGGTTGCACCGTATTTACCTAATAATGACAATTGATCCGGCGAAATGTTGCCAATCGCAACTGCTGTTGCAGAACCGGATGTTTTAGCTGCTACTTCTGCTCCATATGAAACAGCATCAAGAGATGATTTTTTTATTTCAGAGCCATTAGACTCCACATATATTAATACTGACATAATATGCTTTTAACTAAATGTTAATACTGAAATTAAAGAACTTTGGCTTCGTTGCGTAATAAGGTGAACAATTCCGCAGGATTAGCCGGATCAATCATTTTACAAGCCCCTTTAGCAGGTGGTAACTGAAAACTACCATATACGACATGATCTGAAACGGCAACTGGTTCCACAACTTTTAAAGGTTTGGTACGGGCAGACATAATACCACGCATGTTCGGTATTTTCCATTCAGCAATCGGCTCCTGACAACCTGCAACAAAAGGCAAAGCGCATTCTACGGATTCCTTACCACCTTCTATTTCACGAGTCATTTTAGCCAGACCATTTTCAATATCTAGTTTCATCACCGGAGTAATGGAAGGCATTCCCAATGCATCGGCAACAAGTCCGTGAACAATACCGCCATTATAGTCTATAGACTCGCGACCCATTAATATCAGATCGTATTTCTCTTCTTTTCCAATAGCCGCAATCTGTGCAGCCACAAAGCCTGCATCTTTAGGAGTCGCATTTACCCGTATTGCATCATCGGCACCTATAGCAAGTGCCTTACGAATGGTTGGTTCCGTATCAGCTTCTCCAACATTTAATACAGTAACAGTTCCTCCCGCCTGTTCTTTCAGCTCAATAGCACGTGATAAGGCATATTCATCATACGGACCAATAATATATTGTACGCCCGATGAATTAAACACTGTGTTGTTATCAGTAAAACTAATTTTGGAAGTAGTATCAGGAACATGTGTGATACAAACTAAAATCTTCATCGGTTATAGGTATATTTAGTTAAAACTTTATTCTTCTTTTGACCCTTAAAATAAATGAATTTATATTGTGAATAGCTAACAATTAAAACTCAATTCAATATATTATATTTAACTCTATAATTAATTAAAAGTTGCCTTTTTTATAAAAAATTGAAAAATTCTCAGATGAATCGACTAGACCTTTTACTTCAGCTACAAAAAGAGCAACCAGATGACCCTTTCATATTATATGGAATAGCTCTTGAACATCAGAAAAATAACGCTGTAGAAGAAGCATCTGTCTGTTATGATCAATTACTAAATACCTTCCCCACCTACCTGCCTTCGTATTATCAGGCAGCAGCCCATTTTGCGGAAGCGGGAGAACACAACAAGGCGTTCAGAATATATGATACTGGGATTGAGCTGGCGCAAAAACAAAATGAAATAAAAACCTTGGCCGAATTGAAAAATGCCAGACAGAATCTGGAGATAGAGTTAATGTAGAAAGCCTGAGGCGAAATGCTTAATGTCGAATTTGACTAATAACGTTCATAGTTTATATAAATAACAGGTACAGGCCGCACATGTATTTGTAAAAAGGATTAAATAAAGCCGGAATACTAATCTGATGAACAGAACCAGTATTCCGGCTTTATAGTTTAACCTGAATATCATTCAGGCTATTTTTTATTAATTACCACCGAATTTAGTAATAAGACCTATACCAAAGTATACACCACCACTTGAAAACTTGTCAGTATAAGTAGTACCAGGATTTAAAACATTATCTTTGCCTGACAAAGAAACTCCTGAATAGCCTAAATCAGCAGACATACCAATAAATTTTGCCCAATACCAGTTAATTCCAAGACCTACGCCATAGTTTAATCCACTCATATTAAATTTACTACTAGTGTAATTTGCATCAACATAATGTGTCTGACCAGTAGAGAATCCAATCGATGGAGCTCCATAGAAGTTGAATTTATCTTTATTAACAATATAATACTTACCTTCTACACCAAAAGCAGCTCCTGAATTTGTTATTGTATATCCGCTAAAATTTGTGTTTGTTGAAGTATAAGCTGCACCTTCTCCACGTAAAAATACTCCTACACTAATATTTTTTGCTACACCATATTGAGCACGAATACCATAATTACCCCTTAAACCAACCATTTTATAAGAACCTATTCCATCACTATAAGACATAGTTCCTCCACCAATAAGGCCACCATATCCTACTCCAATTTGAATAACGCCCTTGTCATTGGATTGAGCAAAAGATACTGAACTAACTGCCAACATAGCAGTTAAAAACAATGATAGTTTAATTTTTTTCATTTGTGTTAAATTTTAAAATTTGATTAGTTAAACAATTAATTATACCGCACTTTCAAAAAAACAAAAAGTATAATTTTTAAATATGCGTTATAACCTGTCAGAGAAATTTAACGGATACAAGTAAGAATTTGTTCGATAATACCACCAAATTTTACTATATTTTTTACAACAAATTGTAAATTAACTATTTAAATCGCTCATTTGGGGTATTTCAAGACACTTAAAGCATTTTTTTTGTGTCTATTCATGTATGATATCATTTTGTTTTTGTCATTTCTAAACGAAACATTTGTATTTGGTACACCGCATGGTTCTTTTTTGAAAATAAAACCAAATTTCTATTTAATTTACTTTCATGAAAGTAGAACAATTATACACCGGTTGCCTAGCCGAAGCCGCCTATTATATAGAATCAGAAGGTGAAGCAATCATTATTGATCCGCTACGTGATGTTCAGCCTTATATTCAAAAACTACAGCGCAATAAAACCAAATTAAAATATATACTGGAAACACACTTTCATGCTGACTTTGTTTCCGGGCACATAGACCTTGCCAAAGCTACTGGTGCAACGATTGTATATGGCCCTACAGCAGATACCTCTTTTGAAAGCCATATTGCAAAAGACGGAGAAAAATTAACCGTTGGTTCTTTAACAATAGAGGTATTGCATACACCCGGACATACTCCGGAATCTTGCTGTTTTCTGCTGTATGATGAAAAAGGCAATAAACAATCTGTATTCACGGGAGATACCTTATTTATCGGCGATGTTGGTAGACCTGATCTGGCTATTAAAAGCGACCTTACAAAAGAAGACCTTGCCGGAATGCTCTATGAATCACTGCAACATAAAATAAAACCACTGCCCGATTCTATCATCATTTATCCGGCACACGGTGCAGGCTCGGTTTGTGGAAAAAACATGAGCAAAGAAACTACCGATACATTGGGACATCAGAAAGAAACCAATTATGCATTAAAAGCATCGACTAAAGAAGAATTCATCAAACTTGTATTGCAGGATTTAGAACCTGCTCCCTCCTACTTCAGTATCAATGCACTTATGAACAAGCATGGATATTCCAACATAGATGAAGTTATCAAACAAGGAAGCATTGCCCTAAGTCCCGATCAGTTTCAAAATATACAACAACAAACATATGCGCTCTTATTGGACACGCGTAATCCTGCTGAATTCAAACAAGGTTTTATTCCAGGTTCCATTAACATCGGTCTCAACGGACAATTCGCACCTTGGGCAGGGACTCTGATAAGTGACCTTTCACAACCCATTCTATTAATTACAGATACAGGTAAAGAAGAAGAAACCGTGATTCGATTATCACGTGTAGGTATTGATCATGTAATCGGTTATTTAAAAGGTGGTTTTCAAACGTGGTTGGAGGCAGATAAACCAACAGATCGTATCAATGCTATTACACCAAAAGAATTCATTCATCAATTAACGAAAGATGCTGTGATAATAGATGTTCGTAAAACCGGCGAATATGAAAGTGGACATCTTGAAACTTCCGTTAATCTACCCTTGGATTATATCAACGACTGGACACCTGATTTAGATAAAAACAAAACGTATTATATTCATTGTGCTGGAGGCTACAGATCTGTCATTACAGAATCTATTCTTAAAAGCAGAAATATCAATAACATTATTGATATAGAGGGCGGATATGCGGCGATTGAAAAGGAAATGAGCAGTGTAAAAAAATAGAAGGAAGTTTTTCTATTCAGTAATAACAAGATAATGTTTATTATTACAGTAATACTATTTTTCTGAGCGGTCGGACGGGCTGAAAAAGCCGTCTGACCGCTTGAGAGTAAGGCAATCTTGATCGTCCCTCCGTTTGGAATTTGTTTTTTGTTATTTGGAATTTACTATAACGTTTTTGCGTTAAGAATTCAGCTTTACCACTAAAAAGGTGCCGGCCCATCATCATCCCCGCCAAAATCATTTACTTTACTGCCTAATGATTTTCCTGTAAAGAATTTATTCTGATCGCCGCTCCAGTTTGCTTCCGGATCAATAAAATCGCCGCCCAGATCTGCAAACTTGGTATATTTGTCAATGTATTTTAGTTGAACAGTTTCCAATGAACCATTCCGGTGCTTCGCAATGATTACCTCTCCTATCCCTTTGGTTGGCTGACCGGCTTCATCCTGCTCAATTTTATAATATTCCGGCCGGTATAAGAACATAACAATATCTGCATCCTGTTCAATCGCACCTGATTCCCTTAAATCAGACAATTGCGGACGCTTATCTCCCCCTCTGGACTCCACGGCACGACTCAATTGAGACAGGGCAATCACAGGAACTTCAAGTTCTTTGGCCAAACCTTTTAATGCTCTTGAAATGGCTGATATTTCCTGTTCGCGGTTTCCGCTTGAATTCTTGGAGTTTCCTTCAGCCGACATCAATTGCAAGTAATCAATAATGATCATTTGTATATCATTCTTGGCTTTTAATCTTCTGGCCTTTGTTCTCAATTCACGGATCGATAAACCCGGAGTATCATCAATAAAAATGGGTGCTGAAGTTAGCGGAGCGATCTTATGGTGCAATTGCTGCCATTCGTATTCTTCCAATTTCCCGGTACGTATCTTACGGCTTTCAAGCTCTGCCTCGGCAGAAATCAAACGATTCACCAATTGAACGGCCGACATCTCTAATGAGAACAAAGCAACAGGCTTTTTGAAATCAACTGCCGCATTACGCATGGCAGATAGTACAAAAGCTGTTTTACCCATACCAGGACGGGCAGCAATAATCAACAAATCACTCTTCTGAAAACCGGAAGTTACTCTATCCAGATCCGTAAAACCACTTGGAACACCCGTCAATCCTGTATCCTGATCTTTCTTCTCGGCAAGTTCCTTTAATGCCTGTCCGATCAAACTACGCATTTCAGAATAGTTTTTGCGTATATTCGATTCAGAAACCTGATACAGTTTTTGTTCTGTCTTATCCAATAATTCAAAGACATCTGTTGTATCCTCATACGCATCCTTATGAATCTGGGAGGCAATAGAAATCAGATCTCTTTTAATCGCTTGTTCAGAAACAATACGGGCATGATATTCAATATTGGCTGCCGAACTGACTTTAGTCGTAAGTTCAGTGATATAATAGGCGCCGCCAACAAACTCCAGTTCTGCCTTTGATCGCAGGTTATTGACAACCGTTATCAAATCAACCGGTTCAGAGCGGTCAAATAATTCCAGTACGGACTGATATATTTTCTGATGTGCCTCTTTGTAAAAACTTTCAGGCTTTAAAATATCGATTACGGAAGTAAGCGCATCTCTTTCCAATAGCAATGCACCTAAAACGGCCTCCTCTACTTCTATTGCCTGAGGAGGTAATTTCCCCATTCCAGACAATAAATCATTCACGATACTGCTTTTTGCAGCCACACCCGCAGGTCTTGTTCTTGATTTCCCAAACTCCATACATCAAATTTAGGTTAATAATCTGATGCTTCGTTACAATACCTGCTATTTCAATTATACCATGCTTATTCACTATTTATTAACAATGAATAGACGACTGGAAAATCAATCATAGAGTTTTAAATTGAGCAGGGCAAATTCAATTCGCCCCAACAGGTAGATATTCTTATTTTTTGATATTAATAAATTATCTGTTTAGAATTTCTACCTGACCTCAGATCTCTTTTTCAAGCGTTAGGACTGTTTGAGCACGAATCCTTACTTTTAATATTGAATTTTTCAACCGCGACCGTTCATCCGTTTGTTATTTGTATTTTGTTATTTGGAATTTCTGTTTCAATCTCAAAATTAGTAGCCAGTTCATCCATTCCTCATAGTTATCAACACCTTACACATTCCTTTATCCACTTTACGTTTTTTATACCGATTTCTTCTATTTTTGCCTAGTAAGAAAGAAGAAAATGGGGAATAATAGAGTTCATTTTATTGCAATCGGTGGCGCAGTTATGCACAATCTCGCACTTGCGCTTTATCATAAAGGATATTCAGTAAGCGGTTCAGACGATGAAATATTTGAACCTTCCAAAACCAGACTTGCTAAATATGGTCTGCTTCCGGAAAAAATGGGATGGTTTCCCGAAAAAATAACAGCAGATCTGGATGCGGTCATTTTAGGGATGCATGCCCGCAACGACAATCCCGAACTTCAGGAGGCTAAAAAACTTGGTCTGAAAATTTACTCGTTCCCGGAATATATTTACGAGCAATCAAAAGATAAGCAACGTATTGTCATAGCGGGTAGTCATGGTAAAACAACCATTACATCTATGATTATGCATGTATTAAAAACATTCAACAGAAAGTTTGATTACCTGGTAGGTGCCAAACTGGATGGTTTTGATACCATGGTACAAATAACAGACGATGCACCCATCATCATCATTGAAGGAGATGAATACCTGACCTCGCCCCTAGATTTGACCCCTAAGTTTTTACATTATAAACATCATATTGGCTTAATAAGTGGTATTGCCTGGGACCATATCAACGTTTACCCAACTTTTGAAGAATATGTAAAGCAATTCGATGCCTTTGCAGATTCCACTCCAAAAGCTGGTATTTTAATTTACTGCGAATCCGATGATTTGGCTACACTGATTGGTGATAAAGAGCGTAAGGATGTTACCACCGTTAAATATGCCACGCATAAGCACGAAATCATTAATGGTATAACTTATCTATTAACGGATAAAGGTAAAATAGGTATTGAAGTTTTTGGAAAACACAACCTTAAAAATATCAATGCGGCGAAAATGGTATGTATGAAAATCGGTATTACCGAAGACATGTTTTACCAAGCCATACTATCCTTTAAAGGTGCTGCAAATAGATTGGAGATATTAGGCCGAACAACTTCCAACGTGGTATTCAAGGATTTTGCACATGCCCCTTCAAAGTTAAAAGCAACATCCAAGGCCGTAAAGAAACAATTTGCCGACAGGAAGCTGGTGGCTGTTTTAGAGCTTCATACCTTCAGCAGTTTAAATAAAGAGTTTTTATCTCAATATAAAGATACTTACAAAGCCCCTGACGAAGCCATTGTCTACTTTAATCCGGAGACAGTAAAACATAAACGCCTGGAAGAAATCACCGAACAGGATATTATTGAAGCTTTCGACAACCCTAAAGTAAAAGTGTTTACAGACAGCAAAAAACTGGAAGACCTTTTATTAAAAAAAGACTGGAGCAACACCAATTTATTATTAATGAGTTCCGGTAATTTCGGGGGGATAGATCTTAAACATTTAACAGAACAAGTACTGAATACTAAATCAAAATGACGAAAGATCAACTGAACCTTTTTGGTGCTGATAAGGGGCCGAAGATAAACCTGAATAAGCCTCTTGCTTTCTTTGATTTAGAAACAACTGGTGTTAATATTTCCACAGATCGTATTATTGAAATATCCATCGTGCGTGTTTCCCCTCCTGATGAAAAGATTGAAATAAAAACATACAGAGTAAATCCGGGCATCCGTATTCCCGATGAATCAAGTGCCATTCATGGCATTTATGATAAGGATGTTGCCAACGAACCTACCTTTCCCGAAATAGCACCTCAGATTGCTCAATTCCTAAAGGATTGTGACCTGGCAGGCTTCAACAGCATTCGCTTTGATGTTCCATTATTAATTGAAGAATTCTTCCGGGCAAATATTGATTTTGATATTTCAAAACGCAAACTGATTGATGCACAACGCATCTTTCACATGATGGAACCGCGAACCCTCGGAGCCGCTTACCGCTTCTATTGCAATAAGGAACTAACAAACGCACACAGCGCCGAAGCTGATACACTTGCTACCTATGAAATTCTGAAAGCACAAATCGGTCGTTATGCGGATAAGAAAATAACCGATGCGGAAGGTAAAGTCACTGTTCCGATTAAAAATGATATGAACAGTCTGCATGACTTCTCTGTCGGCAATATGGTAGATCTTGCTGGTAGAATGATTCTGAGTGATAAAGGAGAAGAATTATTCAATTTTGGCAAGTACAAAGGAATGAAAGTAAAAGATACTTTATTAAAAGATCCAGCGTACTACGACTGGATCATGAAAGGTGATTTTCCGCAGGATACCAAAAAGAAACTGACCCAAATCAAACTTAAAAACTTTGGTGGACTGAAGTAATCGTGTCCCGATCATAAATCTTGAAAGAGATGGGAACAAAACTGGCGGAAAGCATAAGAACTAAGGCTGAATGTGTGTATGATCATAAAAAGCGGTCAGACGGATTTTACAACCGTCCGACCGCTTTTTTTTATTACTGTTAAGGGCTAAATCCCGCCATAATCAATATAGATGAAGCATGAAGCTTTTGGCGTTAGGCTTTCAGCCTTAAGCTTTAGATTTAAACCTTTCCATCTCTTTTTTCGTTCAATAGCTATATAGTAAAGATAGAAAGGAGATTAATTATGAAAAATAAGTTACTCCATAGTATATTATTACTGACGTCAGCATGGGCATTACAAATAATAATCAATCCAGCCGTAATAGCCATATTTCATCAGCCTGCTCCGGCCAAAATAGCCCCTGCAATTCCTTATCATCCTATCAACCCAAATGAAAGAGGTAAATACACACCTTCAGAGCTTCATAGAATTTATTTTCATGAACGGGTTCACCAAAGTATTGAGAAAGGAATTAAAGCGAAAGTAATTTAAGAAAGCTAAACGCTGAAGGCCTAAGGCGCAAAGCTAAATGCCAAAGGCGAAAAGCTTTGACATGAGTAGCGGTCAGACGGCATCAAAGCTGTCTGACCGCTTATTATTACATTCCCTTTACCTTTCTTTATACATCCAATCACAGAATAATAATCCCTATTAGTGGTTGGTGTCGCCCGATTAACTAAAATTCATGGATTAAATATCCAGACGGGCTAAACACACAACCACGGCATTCAACCACTGCTTAAAGCTTTAGTATTTGGCTTTAGGCTTTACGCGTTTAGCTTTCAGCCTAAAGCTTTTCCAATATAAATACTCACATTTAATATAAATATTAGCTACTTAAGCCATAAAAATTTATTTTAGTACAAACGATCATCTTATTTCATCAAGAAACGTTTAAACATTCGTGTATTTTTGGTACTTTTTGTACGCTTAAATGCATACCATTTTAATAGCCGGAATCATATAACAATGAAAGAAAAAAAATCAATTGCACTAATAGAAGATGATCCTTGGTTAGAACCCTATGAAAATGAAATTCAGGATCGGATCAGTCGATATAAACGTTCGTTAAAAGAAATCAAAGATATTTATGGCGATATACTAACCTTTGCAACCGGGCACAAATATTATGGTGTCAACTTTGATGAGAACGAACGTGGCTGGTTCTATAGAGAATGGGCACCCGAAGCACATGAAGTTTTTTTAACCGGTGATTTCAACGACTGGGATAGATATTCGCATCGCCTAACCCGCAATGAATTTGGGGTTTGGGAAATCTTCTTACCATTCGATATTTATCAAAAAAGATTTGTACATAAAAGTAAAATCAAAGCTCATATCATAGGCGCAAATGGCGCACACGATAGAATTCCGGCTTATATAACGCGCGTCATTCAGGATGCGGAGACAACCGATTTCTCCGGACAATTATGGATGCCGCAAAAACCGTTTGAATGGACCGACCGTGATTTCAATCTTCGTAAAATAAAAGATCCGATTATATACGAAGCTCATGTTGGTATGGCGCAGGAAAAAGAAGGTGTTGGTACGTATCGTGAGTTTGCTGATAAGATCGTTCCCCGCATTCGCCAGATGGGCTATAATACCATTCAATTAATGGCGGTGATGGAACATCCGTATTATGGTTCTTTTGGTTATCACGTATCAAACTTCTTCGCTCCATCTTCCCGCTTCGGCACACCGGAAGACTTAAAATATTTAGTGGATCGCTGTCATAAATTCGGACTGGCCGTTATTATGGACATTGTTCACTCGCATGCCGTTAAAAACTTATCCGAAGGATTGAATGAATTTGATGGAAGTGATCATCAATACTTTCATCCGGGCGATAGAGGTTATCATACAGGCTGGGATTCAAAACTGTTTGATTACGGCAAGTTTGAAGTAAAGCGTTTCTTATTATCAAACGTACGTTACTGGCTCGAAGAGTTTCATTTTGATGGCTTCCGTTTTGATGGTGTTACCTCCATGCTGTATTTTGATCATGGTATGAAAACCTTTGATCATTACGATGCTTATTTCAAAGAAGGTATCGACTGGGATGCGGTTACGTATCTGCAATTAGCCAATGAAGTAGCGCACAAATATCTGAAAGATGCCATCACCATTGCGGAAGATGTCAGCGGTATGCCTGGCTTGTCCAGAACAGTAAAAGAAGGCGGAATTGGATTTGATTATCGTTTGGGAATGGGAATACCGGATTTCTGGATCAAATACCTGAAACATCTTCCCGATGAAAGCTGGAACATCCACGAGATGTGGAGCACATTAACCAACCGACGCTACAAAGAAAAAACGATTGCCTATGCCGAATCACACGATCAGGCTATGGTGGGCGATAAGACCATTGCCTTCTGGTTAATGGATAAAGAAATGTATTTCCACATGATGGTGGATGATGAAAATCTGGTCATAGACAGAGGTATTGCTATACATAAGCTCTTGCGCATGTTTACCATGGCATTGGGTGGTGAAGGCTATCTTAATTTTATGGGCAATGAATTCGGCCATCCCGAATGGATTGATTTCCCGAGAGAAGGAAACGGATGGAGCTATAAGTATGCCCGTCGTCAATGGTCATTGGTTGATAATCCCAAACTGAAATATCAGTACCTGGGTAATTTTGATGAAGCCATGATGCGCCTGGTAAGAAAAACACGTTTGTTATCATCACCGCCGGCACAGCAATTGAACATGGATGAAACCAATAAGGTAATCATCTTCGAACGCAATAATATGATCTTTGTATTCAACTTCAGTGTCAGCAGTTCCATATTCGATTATCGATTCAAATCATTCGGACCAGGAGTTTTTGAAATTGTATTGAACAGCGATGCCACTACCTTTGGCGGACATAACCGAGTGGATGATACGATTGAATATCATACCAACAGTGAAGGTCAATTGAGTATTTATACACCTAGCAGAAGTGTGTTAATATTTAAAAAGAAAGAAACAGCAGAAGCTGAATAAAAATATAAGGCAGCAGATTTCAGATAATCTGCTGCCTTTATTATACTGCCGGAATCTCCCCAAATAATTCCACTAATTTTTTGTATCGAAAATCAAATATCTCCTTGATCTTGTTTTTCACGATAAAAGGATGAGCCGCTTTACCAAGTATACCCAAAGGTAATTTATAGCTCAATATATCCCTCATTTCAATACCATTGTCAATTTCCTTAAAATGATGTTCGTGATGCCAGATCGCATAAGGCCCTACCCGCTGTTCATCCACAAACATATAAGGCTTCTGAACATGGGTAATCTCTGTAACCCAGCTTAGTGGAATATTGAACAATGGTGTAACCGTATATTCAATAAACATACCCGGATACATCGGTACGTTACCACCCGACTTGATGATAAAACCCATATAATCCGGTGTAATTGTTTTCAGATTCCCCGGAGAAGAAAAGAAGTCCCAGGCTTTTTCGATGGAGATAGGTAATCGCTGAATGCATTCAAGTCTATACATGATTTTTATTTATCTAATTAATCTTACCCAAACCCCTTGGAGGGTTTATCAAATCCGTATCTGAAGTATATTTCCTGTACAACAACTAAAACTACAAGCCCTCCAAGGGATAGAGACTAAGAACTACCAAACCCCTTGGAGGGTTTATCCAACCCGTATCTGAAGTATAAATCAGTCACAATAATTAACTACGAACCCTCCAAGGGATTAACAATCCACCAATCTTAATTCTTAATATAACTCACAAACTCATTCCGCTGCTGATCATTTTTAAATTTACCGGAATAATGGGCCGTAACCGTTTCGCTAGTAGAATCCTTTACCCCACGCATGGATACACACAAATGCTTTGCTTCAATCAGTACGGCAACATCTTCCGTCTGAAGAATCTTTTTCAATTCATTCGCTATCTGAACCGTTAACCGTTCCTGAACCTGAGGGCGCTTAGCAAAGTATTCAACAATACGGTTTAATTTGGAAAGCCCTATCACCTTTCCATTCGAAATATAGGCCACATGCGCTTTACCAATAATAGGCACAAAGTGATGTTCGCAATTGGAATAGAAACTGATGTTCTTTTCCAGCACCATTTCATCATACTTGTACTTATTATCAAACAATGCAATCTTAGGCTTATTAGCAGGATTCAGACCACTGAATATTTCCTTCACATACATTTTAGCTACTCTGTTCGGAGTATCTTTTAGACTATCATCCTGAAGATCCAAGCCAAGAATCTCCATAATGTCCTTAAATTTTTTACTGATTAACTCAATTTTAAGTTCATCATCCAGCATAAAAGCATCGCTTCGTAAAGGCGTCTCCGGGTTGGAAGAATAATGATCATCTCTCAACTCATCCAACAACAGGCTATTTTTACCATTTGTTCTCATATACAAAATCTTTATATCTTCCTTAAACTAATTTTTAACTCTTCATTGATCGCAACACTCATTCATCGGACTGAGTGATATATTAAATCCCTCCAAGGGTTTTGTGAATATTCGCTACTATTAATAAAATTGAATCAATAGGTTTATAGAACCCTTGGAGGGGTAATTACTTATATTGTTGCAATCATGTTATACAAAGCTGTATTCATGTTTCAGTTTTCCCATAATCTCTTTGCGGGCAATAAAGATTCTGCTCTTTACCGTTCCAATCGGTATTTCAAGTTCCTCTGAAATTTCCTTGTACTTATACCCGTCCACAAAACGTATAAACGGAATTTTAAATTCATCTTTTAAAGAATTAATTACCTGCATCAGATCCTTATAATTGATTTGTGATTCTGTTGTATTCAGGTAAATCGTGGATTGTATTTCATCCTTTGCCAGATCAAAGGCTCTACCAATCAAATCATTCTTACGCACGTTTCGTCTATACGAATTAATGAATGTATTCTTCATAATTACACATAACCAGCCCTTCAGATTGGTTGAGCTGACGAACTTATCTTTATACTTTATTGCCTTCAATAAAGTATCCTGCATCAGATCCTTCGCATCCTCAGGATCCATGGTCAGTTTCAGAGCAAAGCTTTTCAGCAGACTCTTTTCTTTCATAACCAGGGTGTAAAATTCCGCGCCAGACATACGTGTATCGTTTTTGATTTTGTTTAACAAATATTGTATTTAATTAAACAAAACCAAAACTATTTGTTTAATATTTTTATAATTTCATTAAACAAAATAGCAATGAAAATTAAAATACTGATACCAACTATGTTATAGGTGAAGAGTGATCAGAAATGACTGCGAAACGAGATTAAATCCTTATTTAAAAGGACATTATCTGGAAATTCGATCGATTCCAGAGAAAATTGATAGCCTGAAAGATAAATTTTCTTATCCGAAAAATCCTTACCCAAACGGTCTACAAATACCTGTAGCGTACCAACCGGAAAAGGATTGCTAATGAGCGATACCAGTGCATCCGGTTTATAAAAATCACAGACCTGCTGCAGATCTGTATAAGGCACCGATTGGCCCAGGTAAATAACTGCATGTCCGGCACTTCGCAACACATACGAATAAATCAATAAGCCAATCTCATGCAATTCAGATTCCGGTAAAAACAAGACAAATTTTTTCCTGTTTTCAAGCGTTGGTATTTCAAGCGAATCAATGGCCACAATAATCTTCTGCCGTATCAGGTTTGAAATAAAATGTTCCTGTGCCGGGTTAATCGCTCCCGTTTGCCACAGCACACCCACTTTTTCAAAAAAAGGATAAATAATACGCTCAATACAAGTCAGAAAACCTAGGGTATTGATATTAGAACTTATAATAGACTCAAAGCGTTGTTCATTAAGCTCAACCATAGCCATAATCATAGCCTCAACCTGGTCGCCATCATCCTCCTTCAGATCCACAATCGTGCGAACCTCCTCGTGTATTTCTTCGGGGCTCAATTCTGCAATTCTCGAAATCTTAATTCCGTGGTTATTCAGAATACTGATGTTCAGAATTCGTTTCAGATCCGCATCGGTATAATAGCGTATATTGGTATCCGTACGCTGGGGCTGAATAATATTATAGCGTTGTTCCCATATCCGTATGGTATGCGCACGTATGCCCGAAAGCCGTTCTAAATCCTTAATCGAATATTTTACCACGCTAAAATCTGTCTATCGAAGGTAGAACAAAAGTACAAGGATTATGTTTAATAATCTTTGCAGATATTTAAACAGTTTTGAACATTCTAGATATACAGTATGTTTCGCTCGATGTATGACTGTTTTTTTGTTGGGGGAAGGTAGTTTAAAAGTACCTGTCTTTCGGGGCGAATTCAATTCGCCCTTACAGGAAAGTGGACACTTTCTTTGGGGCGATGCAATTCGCCCTTACTGTTTATGGGTTTTATGCTATGTTATTTTTTATTCCGAGTAACGGAATACTTCATCACAAAAACAGGCTTGCGCAGCGAGCTATCAAAAGCTACATAAATATCCCCGGAGCCATCCACGGTCATGGCTTTTATGCCGGAATCAGAATTGCCATTTGTTGCAGTAAATAGCGAACGATCCCCTCCTACTTCCGACCAATTTTTTCCGTTCCATTTGGCAACACCTGTAAATGCCCTATCTTTAATACTCAAAGCTCCACCTACATATACATTCCCATAATCATCCAGGGCCATAGTCAAATCACCTGAAACAGCCTTCAACGTATTTATTCCAATACCCAATTCAGTCCATTTTGTACCATCCCATTTCAAAACATTTATATGCTGCGAATCATATTGAAAATAACCACATACATAGACATTGTTGGAGGAATCGACTGCAATTGAAATTTTTGAGTCGTTCATAATACGAATGGTATTTGAAGCACCCATTGTAGTCCAATGTCCACCATGCATCCAGTTTTTTTGGGTAATACCGTACTTGTTAACGACTAAATATTTCTCATCCTGTAAAGAATCCCGACCTATAACCCCGGCAGCATATACATTATAGTGACGCATGTTGGGGCTATTGTTTTCAATAAAGCCAGTAGTATACATATCCGTTTCCCTCATTACTGCCAATGCGCTTATACGCGAACAATTCAAAAAAACATTTGTCGCGGAATCCAATTCAGAACAATTGCGCTCCGAACATTTATATACATAACAACTATTACTGGCATTCATAAAATCTCCAGCAATATACAATTCACCAGTATCATCAAAAACAAAAGAATATATACTGCCATCTACATTAATACTATAATTGTGTCTTAGATATTTATATCTGTTATTATAGCTTTTATATCTTTGTAAATTCAGGGATCCAGACCATTGAGAACCATCCCATTGTGAAACATAACACGCCCCATCACCATTTGCTAAACTTCGAGCAACAAAAACACCGCTTTCGGCTGTAGCAATAGCCAAAACACTATCATCACGATTAGCTGGAGATAGTTTCTTCCAGTGCATATGATTCCATTTAACAACATCACTAAAACCAGTTGAATCTACAAAACTACCTCCGATGTAGACACAGCCCATAGAATCCAGGGCTATGGTCGAGACCTGTCCACGAACATTTAATGGACTCGTACTGCCTGCACCAAGCTCAGACCAGCCTTGTGCCATAGAATAAAGTGAACCTATACAAAAACAAACTATTACAATACAGTATTTAAACATAGCAGATAATTTCATACTTCAAATATACCCTTTATCTAATTTATCACAGGCAACGTAAAATAAAATATAGTTCCTTTATCACGCTCCGATTCTACCCAAATTTTACCGCCATGTCGTTCAAGAATATTTTTAACCACCACAAGTCCAACCCCTGTTCCTTCAAATTCAGAAGGTGAATGCAGGCGTTGAAAAGCTCCAAACAGCTTATCGGCAAATTTCATATCAAAGCCGGCACCATTATCGGATACAAAATAACAAACGATATCCTTATCCACTGAACAGCCTATTTCAATGCTAGTCAAGTCCTTCTTTTTTGTATACTTAATGGCATTGGACAACAGATTCATCCATACCTGCTGTATTAATGTGCGATCTCCTTCCACTGGCTCAAGAGGGCCAATACTTACATCAAATGTACGCGAAGATTGTTGTGTCAACAATTCATCCATCATCTCATGCACCATCTTATCCATATCAATTCTTGATCTGGAAAGTTCCTTGCGTTCAATCTTCGAAAATTGTAAAAGATCATCAATCAGTGTTTTCATTTTTGAAACATTGGCGATAATCCTGGATGTCAGTTTTTCAAACTCATTATCCTTTATACGGTCTGCATAATCTTCCTTTAATATGTTTGTAAAACCGCTTATAGATCTTAGCGGGGCCTGCAAATCATGTGATACAGAATAGCTGAACGATTCAAGTAAATGATTCGCCTGCTTCAATTGGTTGGTACGCTCCAGCACCTTTGTTTCAAGTTCTTCATTCACTTTTATCAATGCAAACTGAGCCTGCTTAATGGGCGTAACATCAATCAGCACAAACATAATGGCAAATATCTCATCCTGTCCATCACGCAATGGCACCACATTCATCAGCGTATAATACGAGGATAATGTTTGCCGTTCCGTTAAAATGGATTCCCCTGCAAAAACCCTTCGGATAACATCCTGGTAATAGCCGGTATAATTTTCAGGGGTAATTACTTCCGATATTTTCTTGCCCGGCATGGTTTCCTTGGTATATCCCATGGTTAACAGGAAATCACCTTCGGCAAGCAGGTACCTTTCCTCCCGATCCAATATCGTGATGGCAGTACCAGGAATATTAGCCGCTAAGATCCGGTATATATGATCCGCATCGCCGGTCTTTTTAGCATTGTTCTGAATGGTAACATCCGCCAGTTTTCCTTTAAGCCGGTAGTTCTCTTCCTCCAGTTCTGATAGTCGCTCAAGCAAGCTCTCCGTACCACCGTGCCTGGCCTTCCAGCCATAAAGTGTTGTTAAACTGATACCATGCTCCCGGCATAGCTCCGTTGCATCTTTACCTTGATCAAATTGCTCTAGAATAGATCCAATCTGTATGGTTGAAAATTGTTCGTTTTCCATTCGCTGATTTAAAAAGTATTAATACATTAGCTTAGTACAGATTAAACAATCTGCTAAAATCTGAAACGAAGTACGTAATTTTAAATCATAAATAAAACGCTAAAGCATGAAAAGGGAATTGAACAGATTGGAAGAAATGCTCAAAAAAAAGGGCATTGGGCCGGAAGGTAGTAAAAGTCTTAAAAAAGAGGAGCTTTCTGAATTATCTGCTTTATTTATCCATCCTGATTATAGCCTTACCACCAAGGCGACCCTGTTAACGGCTTTATTAATGCTGCCGGCATCTGCAGAGGAAAAAAGCTGGCTGGAACAATTACAGCAAAGCTATACCCAATTCATTCCCGAACCCATTCAGTTTATTATTACAAAAACTCATACAACACATCCCTTTCAAGAATATCTCTGCACAAGCATACTCGGCATTGATTTGAATTATGAACAAGCCAGAGATGCCATGGAAATGCTACTGACGGATGCCTCAGCACCTGAATACTGGAAAGGTGCGTTCCTGGAAGCACAACGCCTAAAACGGGAAAGCTTTGCCGAAAACAAGGCCTTTTTTGATGTGCTATGGAATCATACCATTCGAACGCAAACAAAACTGCCGATACTGATTGATATCTGCGATAATTATGATGGTTTTAATCGTTATAACAACTTAGCGGTTTTCTTTGCGGCAACCATCGCTTCCTGCGGCTATCCCTGCATCGTTCATGGGATAGACAGCGTTGCACCAAAGTACGGTGTAAGCAGTAAAGAGATCCTCGAAGTTTTGAAAGGAAAAACAAACCGCAAGGTTGGCGAAAGTATTCAGCATCTTCAAAACCCAGCCATTGGCTGGACCTATCTCGATCAGATGAATTTCCACCCTGCTTTATATAGCCTGAAAAACATTCGGCGTGACATGATTAAAAGACCTTTCCTGGCAACCTTTGAAAAAATTATGCAGCCCATAAGAGCTGTGGATGGAAATTATATCCTCACAGGTTATACGCATGCGCATTACCGCACCGAAGTAGCCGAACAAATTAAAGAACAAGGAAAAGCCAAAGCAGCCATGGTCATAAAGGGATTGGAAGGTTCCTCCTGTCCGCCCTTAAACCGGGAAACCGTGCAGGTAATTTACACGAATGGTAAAATTACCGATCAGACGATTCGCCCTTCAGATTTTTTATACGAAGCACATGAGCAGCTTCCTGTAAAAGAAATAAACGCTGAATATACCGCAACGATGGGAATGGCAGCCTTACAAGGAACTAAAAACGAGGCTTATTATCAGATATTATATTATGCCGGGATGGTGCTATCGGGATTTGAATTGGAAGACAAGCAAACAATCATTGAAAAGGTAGAGCAGAACCTCTTATCAGGTAAGGTATACCAGGCTTTTACAAATGGTTTAGCATAATTACTTGGCCCAGGCGGGTGTTGCAATAGCATTCATCTGATTCCGTATCCAGACAATACGACTGCTTACTCTGGCATTTGGTTTTACTGGCGACCACTTTAAAGGTAAGGGCAGAATAGCGGCAATAGAAGCTGCTTCAGTGGCTGTGAGATTACGGGCTTTCTTTTTAAAATATTTTCGGGAGGCCGCCTCTACACCATATACTCCATTTCCTGTTTCAATCACATTAAGGTATACTTCCATAATACGTTCTTTGGACCAGAACAACTCAATCATAAACGTAAAATAAACCTCAAGCCCTTTACGTATCCATGTTCTGGATTGCCATAGAAAAACATTTTTTGCTGTTTGCTGACTGATGGTAGAAGCTCCGTGTACTTTCTTCCCTTTCTTCGTACGATTATACTTCATGGCTTTATTGATAGCCGTCCAGTCAAAACCATGATGTTCTAAAAACTTCTGATCCTCGGATGCCATAACAGCCTTTACCATATTCGGTGAAATAGCATCCATGGAAACCCAGTTTTTATGTACTCCCCGGAATGAACCAGTTTCAAAAACACCATCGATACAGCGTGTAATCATTAATGGCGTAACAATGGGATTGATAAATTTATGAATGATTACAAGCTGTATGGTATATACAAAGAAATACAGCACACAGGTTATAAGAATAATCTTTACTTTTTTCATGTATTGCAACACACTAAATCATAACCCTACAAACAATCCTGCTCATCTAAATATCATTTTGTATGGACATTTATCAGCATACAAAGCTAATTAATTTTCAATCACGTATTCCATTCCGCAGGATTAAAAACCTTTCCCTAATTTCAATCTAAAATAGTAACTTGCTTTAAAATAGGGCACAATGAATAAGGAAAAAGCGGCCAAACGTATTGAAGAGCTGAGCAATCTGCTGCATTATCACAATCATTTATATTACCAGAAAGATACGACGGAGATCTCTGATTTTGAATTTGATCAGCTATTAAACGAACTGATCCAATTGGAAAAAGAATTTCCAGATTTACGCAAAGATGATTCTCCTTCGCAACGCGTGGGCGGGACCATTACAAAGGAGTTTGCTTCCGTTGCGCATAAATACCCTATGCTTTCACTTTCAAATACTTATTCCGAACAGGAAATACGGGAATTTGATGAGCGTGTGCAAAAAGCGATCGGCAAACCGGTTGATTATGTATGTGAAATGAAATTTGATGGTGTTGCCATCAGCATTACCTATAAAAATGGAATTCTTCATCAGGCTGTTACCCGTGGCGATGGTGTTCGCGGAGATGATGTAACCAATAATATTAAAACCATCAAAAGTATTCCGATCAAATTACACGGAAAAGATATACCCGAAGAATTTGAAGTGCGCGGCGAAGTATTTCTTCCTTATGAGATGTTTGAGCGCATTAATAAAGAACGCGAAGATATTGGAGAAGCAATACTGGCCAATCCACGAAATGCAGCCAGCGGAACTGTTAAAATGCAGGATTCATCGGTGGTTGCCAAGCGACAGCTAAATTGTTTTCTATATGCCTTGCTTGGGGAATCGATAAACGTCGAGACCCATTCTGAATCATTACATAAAATGAAAGAATGGGGATTTTTAATTTCTGATTCCTACAAAGTTTGTTCTTCTATTGAGCAGATCATTGCCTATATTAATCATTGGAGTGAGTCACGTTTCAATTTACCATTGGCTACGGATGGCATTGTAATTAAAGTAAACAATCTCCAGATTCAGCAGGAATTAGGCATGACGGCTAAGAGTCCGCGCTGGGCCATTGCCTATAAATTCAAAGCGGAAGAAGCCTCCACTCCTGTTCTCTCGGTTGAATACCAGGTTGGAAGAACAGGCGCCGTTACTCCGGTTGCAAACCTAAAACCGGTTCACCTGGCAGGTACGACCGTAAAACGCGCCACCCTGCATAATGCCAATGAAATGGAACGGCTTGATTTGCATGAAGGAGATACGGTATTTGTAGAAAAAGGAGGAGAAATCATTCCTAAAATAACAAGGGTAGACACAACCAAACGAATAGCGGGAAGCAAGCAGATTACCTTCATTCAGGAATGTCCGGTATGCGCCACGCCCCTTATACGCATTGAAGGAGAAGCAGCTTGGTACTGTTCGAATGAGAAAGGCTGTGCCCCGCAGATAAAGGGTAAAATTGAACATTTCATTCAGCGCAAAGCCATGAATATTGATGGCATGGGATCTGAAACCATTGAAGTATTATTCGAGAAGAAATTAATTCACAATGTTGCCGATATCTATTCTTTAACCAAAGAGCAGTTACTGGCATTGGATCGTTTCGGAGAAAAATCAGTAACAAATCTGTTAAACGGAATCCAGGAATCATTGAAAACGCCGTTTAAGAGTGTGCTCTTTGCTATTGGTATCCGCTATGTTGGTGTAACGGTTGCCGAAAAACTTGCCCTGCATTTCAAAAGCATTGAAGCCATTAGTAAAGCAAGCCTGGAAGAATTGTTAAATGCTCCGGAGGTTGGTACAAAGATCGCTCAAAGTATCCTGGAATGGTTTAGTGATAAAGATCATCGACACTTGATTGAACGTTTAACAGCAGCAGGTGTCAAGATGGAACTGAGTGAGGATGAAATAATAAAAACAGAATCAGATAAATTACTTGGTAAAACATTTGTGGTTTCAGGCGTCTTCCAGGGCTATGAAAGAGACCAATTGAAAGAAGTCATTATTAAAAACGGTGGAAAAGTCATTTCAGGAGTAACGGGTAAATTGGATTATCTGGTGGCTGGCGATAACATGGGACCTGCGAAACTGGAGAAGGCACAAAAGCTGGGAATTAAAATTATTTCGGAAGCTGAATTCAATTCCTTGATTGAATAAGCAAATGTTTTACACAAAACTAAAAATAGACTGCTGCTATTTTCTTAATGTTCTGATAATTTGCGAATTTTGCTTCGAATAAAATAAATTACTATTGTGCATACGTTCTACGGTACAGGTGTAGCGCTAATCACTCCGTTTAAAAAAGACCATTCGGTAGATTACGACGCGTTCAAGAATCTAATAGAATTCAATATTTCATCCGGTGTTGATTATCTGGTAGTAAATGGAACTACTGCAGAATCCGCTACAACTACTCCGCAGGAAAAGTTAAAACTTCTGGAATTGGCCAAAGATGTCAATAACGGACGTTTACCATTCATGTATGGTATCGGAGGGAACGATACAGCAGAAGTTTTAAATAGAATTGCGAATACTGATTTCAATGGCATTGATTCCATTTTATCCGTTTGCCCCTATTATAATAAACCTTCCCAGGAAGGAATTTTTCAGCACTATAAAGCCATTGCTGAAAAATCAAAAGTACCTGTTCTTGCCTATAATGTTCCGGGGCGTACAGGAGTAAATATGGCCTCAAAAACGTCTGTACGTTTAAGTACTGTTAAGAATATCTTTGGTGTAAAAGAAGCGAGCGGAGATTTAATACAAGCCTTGGACATTATCAAAAATACACCTGAGCATTTCCTGGTGATATCCGGAGATGATTTGTTAGCGGTGCCTACCATTGCATTAGGAGCCGTTGGTGCCATTTCTGTTTTAGCGAATCCATTTCCAGCCAAATTTTCGGAAATGATTAAAGATGCTTTGCAATCACGTTTTCAGCAAGCCAGTTCCATATTAAAGGATTTTATTGAAATTAATCCCTTAATGTATGAAGAAGGAAATCCAGTGGGTGTTAAATATTTACTGGAGATTATGAATATTTGTTCAGCAGATGTTCGTTTGCCTTTAGCGAAAGCATCTACTTCACTTCAACTTAAAATAACGGAAGCTTATTCCAGAATGGATAAGCATATACAGAAAGTATAAACCTCGGTTGTAGGTTAACCAAATATAAGATAGCCTAATAAAAAAAGTCCCTTTTAAGGGACTTTTTTATTAGTATTAATAATGTAAAATTGTAAGAATTTTAGTCCTCACTATTTTTTGTGTCTTGAACTTCTTTTCTGATGTCTTGAGCCAAGTTTTTCAAATCCTGCATGCCTTTTCTAACTCTAGTACCAGCAGCACTATTTTGCTTGTCATAGAACTTTACAAAATCAGCTTCAAGTGAAGCGATAAGGTCTTTAAGTTGTTCGAATCTGTTCATTTTATATAAAAATTTTAAGTTATTACTTATCAATTATAAGATGAAAATACGAATTTATCTATGAATGGCAAATAGCAAACAAGAATAAATCTATTTTTTCTTCTAAACAGAGATATTTGTTAGACTTTTACTATAAACACCTTGTTTCAGTTTTTCTGCCACTTCTGCAAATGCAGTGATTGTACGGTTTACATCTTCAATAGTATGTTCTGCGGTTGGGATCAATCGCAACATCATAACTCCCTTAGGAACAACCGGATATATAACAATGGAACAGAAGATTCCATAATTCTCTCTTAAATCAATGATCATCTGAGCTGCTTCAGACTCGGTTCCGCTAAGATAAACAGGCGTTACAGGAGACTGCGTGTGACCTATATTAAAGCCTTTTTCTTTTAATCCGTTTTGAAGAGCGTGTACAATATCCCACAATTTTTCTCTCAACTCAGGTTTTGTACGAAGCAATTCCAGTCGCTTCATATTACCTACCACAAGCGGCATTGGTAATGTTTTAGCAAATATCTGAGAACGTGTATTGTAGCGTAAATATTCAATGATATTTTCTTTACTGGCTACAAATGCACCAATGCTGGCCATTGATTTAGCGAAGGTAGAAAAATAGATATCAACTTCATCCTGAACACCTTGTTCTTCAGCTGCACCAGCACCTGTTTTACCCATTGTTCCGAATCCATGTGCATCGTCAATTAGTAAACGGAATGAATAGTCTTTTTTCAAAGCTACTATTTCCTTCAGTTTACCCATATCACCAGCCATTCCGAATACACCTTCGGTAATTACAAGAATGGATCCTTTAGTAGGATCAATCATTTTTGTAGCTCTTTCCAATTGAGTTTTCAGATTATCTATGTCGTTGTGCGGGAAAACCAGACGTTTTCCGATATGCAAACGCATACCATCTATGATACATGCATGCGCTTCGGAATCGTAAATAACAATATCATGACGATCCAATAAAGCATCTATGATAGACATGATCCCTTGATACCCGAAATTAAGTACCATGGCATCTTCTTTTCCTGTAAAACTAGCTAGCTGATTTTCAAATTCTTCGATCAGATTTGAGTTACCTGACATCATACGTGCACCCATTGGGTATGCCAGACCATATTCAGCAGCACCTTCTGCATCCGCTTTACGAACTTCAGGATGATTTCCTAAACCAATGTAATTATTCAGACTCCAGTTTAATACCTCTTTTCCTCTAAATTTCATGTGAGGGGCAATATCTCCCTCCAATTTAGGAAATGCAAAATAGCCGTGAGCGATATTTGAGTGCTTCCCTAAGGGCCCTCTGTCGTGCTGTAATTTCTCAAACAGATCCAATGTAGTACAAATTTTATAGTTTAACCTTAAAAACAGACTATAAACAAGCCAGTATAACGTTCAAATCTACTAAATTTTAACATAAGGATAAAGAATGTAGATAAAAATGTAGCAATTAAGCCAATCTTTGATAGTTTTAGTACCACAATTAATATTGATTTAATCTATAAATAATATAACAATTCAAACAAGAAAAAACTGGCACTTCATAAAATTTATAAAATGAACAGGCTAACATTATAATCATTGCTTCCAATTAACTAGTTTTGTCAGGATCAATGAAAATTCATTTCGTAACTGAAATCTGAATGTTTTAATACTAAAGTCAGTATTAAAACATTATTATATGAAATAATTTTAATACATTGTTTTGAAATAACAATAACACAATTACGTTTGAAAAGCATTTTATCTCTATGAAAAGTACTATTTTATCATCGCTGTTTTTGTTTCTGATTCTTTCGGTTTCTGCTCAAGTTAAGCCTGTAAAAGGATCGATTTTTAATATGCAGGGAACAAGTGCAGGCGCTTGGGATTTAATCGAACACAAAGAACGCTATATCAAATCCCCGGATGCAGATAAAGATTTAGTAAATACAACCGATACAGTTGATTTACCAGACTTCCGCAAAGAGTTTAAATCACTGAACGGTACACAATTTGTTAAAGTCGACAAAATCAATTTTGACAAATTAAGCTTTACGGAATTATCAAAACAGTTCAGCAAGGCAGGAACTCCGGTAACATTAGTAAGCAATGTTAAAAAAGGAGATGCCTTCCTTGTGAAACTAAGAAACGACAAAGGTTATTCTGCCATTAAAATTACTGGGATCAAGGAAGATGGAAAATCGAAAATTGATGATGGAAATAACAACGATTATATTGAATTTGAATATGCAACGTTTGTTCCAAAAAACGCTCAGGAATTAACAAAAGACGGTATTGAATTATATAAAAAAGGAGATTATAAAAATGCAGCTGTATTGTTTCAGCAGGCCGTTAATCTGGACCCGAATAATTATGAAGCTTTTTATAATTTAGGTCTGTGCAAAATTGAATTAGGTGATTATTCTGAGGCTATTGATGCGTTTGATAAGGCTATTTTTCTAAAATCAAATTATATGGAAGCCTACAACAAACGTGGCTTAGCCAAAAGTAAAGTGGGCTCCAGAGATGAAGCAATTACAGATTACTCTAAAGCTATAAGTATTGACTCCTTTTATACGGATGCTTATTTAAACAGGGCAAACGAACAGTTCTTAATGAGTCACTATAACGAATCCATCATGGATTACAATAAAATAATTTCTTATCAACCAGAAAATTTTCAGGCATTTTATGGAAGAGGAAGAGCCAATGCCGAATACGGAAAACATGCACAAGCCATTGCAGATTATACAAAATCGATAGAGCTTTATCCTAAATATACGTATGCCTATTTCTACAGAGGTTTCTCATACAACTCTCTTGATAATTATGAAGCAGCTATTAAAGATTATGATAAGGCTATAAAATTAGATCCGAATGATCATGCTACCTATTATAACAGAGCATTATGCAAAAGAGAAGATGGTAATTTTGAAGGTGCTTTAGCAGATTACAATAAATGTATTGCTCTTGAACCATCCTTTGATGAAGCCTATTACGAAAAAGCTCATACAATATTTCTAATGGGAGATAAAGTTGGTGCTGAAAAAGAATTTACAAAAGCAATATCGAAATTCCCAACCTCATCGGAAGCGTATTCCAACAGAGCTGTCTTTTATATGGAAATCAAAAAAGACAAAGAAGCAATGGATGACTTGAATAAAGCTATTTCACTGGATAGTAAAGATGGAGAGGCTTACAGATACAGAGGCATTTTAAAGAAAGAAATTAAAGATATTACAGGTGCTTGTGAAGATTTAGATAAAGCAGTTACGTTGGGCGACAGCGAAGCAATAACATTGCAAAAGGCTACCTGTAAGAAATAGTGTATATACAAAACCTTTTAAATCTTGATATTATTTTAGCTTCCGGTTCACCGAGAAGGAAGCAGCTTTTGGAGGATGCGGGAATTAGTTTCCGCATCCTTACGAAGCAAATAGAAGAAATATACCCGGTTTACCTTCAACGCTCGGAAATCCCCCTATACTTATCCAAAATCAAGGCTCAGTCCATTAAAGAGGATCATCCTGAAAGTTTGATTATTGCAGCAGATACCGTTGTTGTGCAGCGCAGAGAGGTGTTAAACAAACCTTCCTCACCCGAAGAAGCAAAAAAGATGCTTCTTCAGCTATCGGATACCATGCATGAGGTTATCACCGGTGTTACTATTTCATTCAAAGACTATGAACATTCCTTTTATGAAATAACCGAAGTGTTTTTCAAACATCTTTCAGAAGAATATATAGACTACTACATAAATACATACAAACCATTTGACAAAGCTGGTTCGTATGGTATTCAGGAGTGGTTGGGTATGGTTGGTATTAAAAGAATCCAGGGAGATTATTATAACGTTATGGGTTTACCTGTTTCAAAACTCATTGATGAACTGGAAATATTATTTAATCCTGAGTTAAGGAAAAATTCTCCTCCTCCACCCGCTTCAGAACAATCCGGGAAATATCTGTACTTCGGAGCTTAAATAAATCACTTAAAGTATAATTCGATCATGTATTGAAATGACCAATTAAATTCCTCCAAGGTTTTCATTGGTCATTCGATGGTAGCAAAAACAGAATCAAATATGTTGATTTAACTTGGAGGGGTAAATCCTTATCACCGAAAATATATCTATTAACACATCGAATCCTCCAGAATCCGTATTTCAACAGACGGAGAAATTTTTTCGTATAATACATTATAAACAGCCTTCGTAATAGGCATTGGTACATTCAATGTTTTATTTATTTCATTCACGCATTTTACAGCATAATAACCTTCAGCAACCATGTTCATTTCAACCTGTGCAGCTTTTACAGAATAACCTCGCCCGACCATATAACCAAGCGTACGATTTCTACTATAGGGTGAATAACAGGTTACCAGCAAATCACCCAGATAAGCAGAAGCATTCCAGTTACGATCGATTTTACTAACCGCATCTACAAACAATTCAATTTCAAGCATAGCATTGGAAACCAATACCGCCTGAAAATTATCGCCGTAGTTTAATCCGCGAGCTATTCCGCAGGCAATCGCAATAACGTTCTTCATGACCGCACAATACTCAACGCCATACAAATCCTCAACAACGGTTGCTTTTACAAATCGACACTGTAATAATTCGGCAACCAAGGAAGCAGTCTCGTTATTTTCACCAGCAATAGAAAGGTATGAACGCTTTTCCATCGCAACCTCTTCGGCATGGCATGGACCAGCAATCACACATATTTTATCGGCAGGAACTAAGTGGTTTTTCTGAATGATATCCGTTACAAGAACATTCTCATGCGGTATCATCCCTTTTATGGCGGATACTACTATTTTATCCTTCAGATCAGAAGGCTGAATGGTCTTTAATACGTCGCCAATAAAGGCTGCAGGCACAACAAAAATTACAACAGATACATCCTCAAGCGCTTTTCGAACCTGATTCATCGGACGAACTTTTTTCAGATTAATCGTTACATCACTTAAATAATTCGGATTCTTTGCAAAGTCCCGTATATGAGCTACATCCTCTTTACTCTTCAACCACCAGTTAATACGTACATTATTTTCAGAAAGTATTTTAACAAGTGCGGTCGCCCAACTACCTCCACCAATTATTGCAATTTTTGTTGCTTCTCCCTTTTTCTGTATCTGCATTCGTACTATGTTTGTTCTATTATACCGTAAATATACATCATATTATTTAAACCTATTAATGAACGAATTATCCAATTCAACGAATAAACAGTATTTAGGCGTATTTCTTGGTATTTGCAGTGCGGCATGCTTTTCAAGTAAAGCAATAATGGTGAAGATCGCATATATGTACGATGCGGATCCTATATTTATGCTATTTCTGCGATTGCTTTTTTCCCTTCCCTTATATATTGTCCTGGCTATTATTTATTCCAATAAAGCGGATTTGAAAATTACCAAAGTACAGTGGATATGGATTAGCGTATTGGGATTATTGGGCTATTATCTTTCCAGTTTGTTTGATTTTATTGGACTTCAATATATAACTGCATCGCTGGAACGTCTGATCTTATTTATCTATCCAACATTAACGGTTGTGTTAAATACCATTCTCTTTGGAAGTGCTTTACGCAAGAAAGATTATTTTGCACTGGGTCTTACCTATTTGGGTATTTTCTTTATTTACCTGGGAAATACAGAATCAAACACCGAAAATCTGATCAAAGGAAGTCTGTTTGTATTTGCCTGTGCCTTTACCTATGCCTTCTATATTGTCGGAAGCGGCAAATTAATTCCGCAAGTTGGTGCGCAACGATATACGGCTTATGCGATGATCATTTCAACCGTTGCAGTTATCATACATCAATTAAAAAGTAATGGCATACCCGATTTTGCTCATACCTCTGCTCCCATCCTATGGATTGGCTTTGCCATGGCAATCATTGCAACGGTTATTCCATCCATTACCTTGGCACAGTCCATACGATTAATAGGAACGGAGAAGTCCTCCATAATAGCCACCCTCGGACCAGTATTTACAATATTACTTGCCTATTTTATCTTAGGCGAACCGTTTACACTTAGACAAGGTTTGGGTACGGTCCTTATTATTGGTGGTGTATGGATCGTAGGGAAAAAGTAAAATGCTGATAGACTAAATACATAAGATATAGGTATGAATTATTAATCCGGTATCTTTATTGTAAGTTAAAATTCTGATCTGTATTCGATATGATTATTTATTCCAACGGTCATTATTATTCTTCGGAAGAACCTGTCTTCTCAATTGAAAACAGGGCACTTCAGTATGGTGACGGCGTTTTTGAAACGATGATTTATAAAAATGGTTCTGTTCCCTTTTTTGAAGATCATATGCTTCGCTTACAAAAGGCGATGGCCTGCCTGGAATTGACAAATGAGATCTGTTCAGATGCTTCTGCTATTCATGCTATTATTGCTGAACTTAAAAATAAAAATAATTTAAGTGATTCGCTACGGATTAAGCTTCTCGTGCATCGTACTTGGGGCGGTTTATATAGTCCTGTTTCCAATGAAGGGATTCTGAGTATTATTATTGCGGATTATATTCCCTCCCCTATCAAATCGAAGGAATATGTAGTATTTTCAGATGATGTTCGGAATCATTTTCATAAAGCTTCTTGCTTTAAACTTCTGAGCTCAGGCAGATATGTGATGGCTGGTTTGGAAATGAAACGTAAAAAGGCACAGGATATCATCATTACAGACATTGATGGCAATCTGAGTGAATGCCTGCAAGCAAATCTGTTCTGGATACGGGACAATGAAATCTATACACCGGGTATTGAGACAGGTTGTATTGAAGGAATTATCCGCAAACAGATTCAACGTTATTGCGAAGCACATAACATTCGTTTTCATGCAAGCTTTTATCCTCTTGTAGAACTGGAGAAAGCCGAAACTGTTTTTGCCGGAAACATTGCCGGACTAACGGCTTTTGAAAAAATTGAACGGATTGGTTTTAAGACAACACATCCCTTGTTGGATGATTTAAGGAAGTATTTATTTATTGAGTAGTTTATTTTTAATCCATCGGTCAGACCGCTTTTTCTGGCGGTCCGACGGCTTGATCGTTAATGATCAATATTTATTTACCTAAGAAAAATATTTTACAGAAAGATCCCTCACTAGTCTACTCCAAACAATCCCATAAGCAGCAAACCAAAAATAATATTTATAACGAAGAATATAATAGCTATATGAAAATGTTTTTTATTCATAGAAGGTCTTAAAAAATTAAAAATAATCCAGACTTCAAATAATAAACTACAAAGTATGCCTATACTGAAACAGTAATCAACAATAAAATGATAGCTAAATATATTCCCGAATAACAAATAATAACCGATAAACAATTGGCAGACAAATGATATAAATAGAATATACCAAAATATTTTTTTAACGATAGCCATTTAGTATTACTTATTATCGTTCGTATTCGTGTCAAAATTTTTCTATAAATCCTTTGCAATCAGCTTTTGTTACTATTATTTATATCCATAGCCCACTACTTGCATAATATTTAAAAAGTATCCTATTCTAATTGTCAACCTACCTATCGGTCGGACCGCTGGAAAAAGCGGTCTGACCGATAGGGCATAACACAAGCTGAGCTTCTTATAATTACCTTTATTCAACAACGCTTATCTATATCGAACTATAACCAGCCGTCAGACCGCTTCTTCTGTCGGTCCGACGGCTTGATCGTTTTAAATGAAAATATTACACCGCTACCGGTGCCTTTATATGCGGATGCGGATCATAATTTTCCAGTGTAAAATCTTCAAATTTAAAATCGAAAATACTCTTCACCTCTGGATTTATTTTCATTACGGGCAATGGTCTGAAATCGCGACTCAGTTGCAAATGAGCCTGTTCAATATGATTCAGATACAAATGTGCATCGCCTAAGGTATGTACAAAATCTCCTGCCTGTAATCCGCAAACCTGCGCAACCATCATCGTCAATAAAGCATAGGAAGCAATATTGAAAGGAACACCCAGAAACACATCAGCGCTACGCTGATACAATTGACAGGATAATTTACCATCGGCCACATAAAACTGAAAAAAGGCATGACATGGTGGTAATTTCATATTGTCAATATCGGCCACGTTCCAGGCACTTACAATCAATCTTCTGGAATCCGGATTCTTTTTGATCATATTGATTACGTTTGTAATCTGATCAATATGTCCGCCGTTAGGTGTTGGCCAGGAGCGCCATTGATAGCCATATACCGGACCTAGATTTCCCTTTTCATCCGCCCATTCATCCCAGATACTGACACCATTATCTTTCAGATATTTGATATTGGTATCTCCCTGTAAAAACCATAAAAGCTCATGCGTGATCGAGCGCATGTGCAGTTTCTTTGTCGTTAACAAAGGAAAACCTTCTTGTAAGTCAAAACGCATCTGATAACCAAATACACTAATAGTACCCGTTCCGGTACGATCTTCTTTTTTCACTCCTTTATCAAGGATGTGCTGCATCAGGTCATGGTATTGCTTCATAAGATTCTAACATTATACCGGAACTATTTTAGATCCGTGACTATAAAAATACGAAAGGCCCGGGGCTTTCACCGCAGACCTTTTCAATAATTTATAAACATTCCGTATTATTTCACTGGCGTTGTGGGAGTTGAGCTCGTATTGCTTTTCTGAGCAGCACCCTTTCTTGAAATGCTACTTGCACTGGCACAGCAGGATTTTTTCTTTTGGCCTTTCCCACCATCATGAACGGCTGCCACCGATGAACTTGCGCTTACAAATCCTAGAATCAACAGACTAAAAACAATCTTTTTCATGGTTGAACATTTTATGTTATTCTTTATATTGAATTGATTTTAAAGCATTTTGACAGATATCATAGATACTCATAAACTGACTGTGAATGCTTACAATTACACAAGATAAGGGATAACTCTATCGGATTCACTTTGTATGAAGTTAAAATGGTTAACCTACCACTCCCATAAAATAAAAAAGGCCTGAAGAAAACCCTTCAGACCTTTTAAGATTGACACAAACAAGAATTACTTAGCAGGTGCTGCTTCAGTTCCTTTTTTTGCACCACAGCTGCTGCTGCTTGAGCAACAAGATTTTTTCTTTTTACCTTTTCCGCCATCATTAACGGCTGCTGAAATAGTACCTGCAACTAATGCGATGATTGCTAAGCTGAAAACAATTTTTTTCATGGTTAATATAATTTTAGAGTGAATAAATAGTCAATAACCTAATTTATACGTGCATAACTGCCAATATTCAATTTAGGTTCAATCATTAGACGATTTTGCCGAATTTTTATTGTGGCAACAGGCAAAGTTTATTGCAATTTTCGGTCCAACAACCATATTTCTTCCTGAAATAAATATAAAAAGCCTAATTTTACATTCCTAATTGTATTAAATATGGCTGATTATCATTTTGGTGAAGTAGAACAAAAGTGGCAGAATAAATGGAAAGTTGAAAAAACGTTCAGTGCGAAGGACAATTCAGCTAAGCCAAAGTATTATGTTTTGGATATGTTTCCCTATCCTTCCGGCAGCGGTTTGCATGTTGGACATCCGCTTGGATACATAGCGTCTGATATCATGGCGCGCTATAAGCGCATAAAAGGATTCAATGTACTTCACCCGATGGGTTTTGACTCCTTTGGATTACCCGCAGAACAATACGCCGTGCAGACAGGTCAACACCCAGCTATTACAACGGAACAAAATATCAGCCGGTATATTGAGCAATTGAATAAAATGGGATTTTCGTTTGATTGGGACAGAGAAGTGAGAACCAGCAATCCCGATTATTATAAATGGACCCAGTGGATCTTTACACAGTTATTTAAACACTGGTACAATAAAACAAGCGATAAAGCCGAGCCTATTGATCAACTGATCAAACAGTTTGAACAAAACGGGAATGCAGGCATTCATGCTGTATGCGACGAACATACGCCATCGTTCACAGCAGCACAATGGAAAAGTTATTCTGAAAAAGAAAAGAGTGATCTATTATTGAATTACCGACTTACTTATTTATCGGAAACGATGGTAAACTGGTGTCCGGGTTTGGGCACGGTGCTTGCCAACGAAGAAGTAAAAGAGGGGGTTTCTGAACGCGGTGGTTTCCCGGTTGAACGCAAGAAAATGATGCAGTGGAGCATGCGCATCACCGCTTATGCCGATCGTTTATTAAAAGGTTTAGATGCGATCGACTGGCCGGAAGCGATGAAAGACATGCAGCGCTATTGGATTGGAAAATCGCTCGGTGCTATGTTGACCTTTAAAGTAGTCGATAAAGATATGGAACTAACGGTGTTCACCACACGGGTTGATACAACCTTCGGTGTAACCTATGTTTCCATAGCACCGGAGCACGAATGGATCACAGCATTAACTTCCCCGGAACAAAAAGCGGAAGTAGAAGAATATGTATTTAAAGCAAAGAACCGTTCGGAACGCGATCGTATGAGCGATGTTAAAACCGTTTCAGGTTGCTTTACCGGTTCTTATGTTATCAATCCGTTTAACAACGAGAAAATACCTTTGTGGATCGCTGATTATGTATTGGCGGGCTATGGCACAGGCGTTGTAATGGCCGTTCCATCTTCGGATGAACGTGATTATCGCTTTACAACACATTATAACTTACCCATCATTACGGTTCAGGAGGGTGAACATACCGATATCACCAAAGAAGATTTCGATCCGAAAGCAGGTACCATGGTTAACTCTGGTTTTCTGAATGGCCTTAGCGTTGCAGAAGCCATTCCCAAAGCCATTGAATTTATAGAACAAAAAGGTATTGGTAAGGCACGTATCAATTTTAAAATGCGTGATTCAATTTTCGGTCGCCAGCGTTATTGGGGCGAACCGATACCGGTATATTATAAAAATGATATTCCTTATGTATTGGAAGATGCTGAACTACCGCTTCTCCTTCCATCCATTGATGAATATAAACCAACAGAAAGCGGCGAACCTCCTTTGGGACGTAACAAAGCCTTTGCAGATAAAGGATTTGAATTAAGTACCATGCCTGGCTGGGCTGGTTCAAGCTGGTACTTCCTGCGTTATATGGATCCTGCTAATGCTACAGCACTGGCAGACGCTGCTAAGATGAAGTATTGGGGGCAAGTTGATTTATATATAGGCGGCGCCGAACACGCAACAGGCCACTTGCTGTATTCACGTTTCTGGAATAAGTTTCTATTTGATATTGGTATTGTTCCGAATGATGAACCTTTCTATAAGCTCATCAATCAGGGAATGATTCAAGGCGTTTCGAAATTTGCCTATAGAATTAATGGCACAAATAAATTTGTATCCTTTAGTAAAAGAAAAGAATACGATACTACGCCTTTACACGTGGATGTATCCATCGTAAATAATGACACACTAGATACAGAAGCATTCAAAAAATGGCGACCGGATTTTGCAGATGCTGAATTCATATTGGAGAATGGTTCGTATATCTGTGGCTCAGAAGTTGAGAAGATGTCAAAATCAAAATTCAACGTTGTTAACCCTGATGATATAGTAAAGAAATACGGCGCGGATACTCTTCGCATGTATGAAATGTTTCTTGGTCCGTTGGAACAATCAAAACCATGGAACACCAATGGCATTGAAGGCGTTTATAAATTTCTGAATCGTTTCTGGAGATTGTTCCATGATGCCAACAACGTCTTTGCTATTTCTGATTCAGAAGCTTCAGCAGATGAATTGAAAGTATTGCATAAAACATTAAAACGTGTGGAAGAAGATATTGAGCGTTTCTCATTCAATACACCTATCAGCACTTTTATGATTTGTGTCAATGAATTGCTGGCGCTGAAATGTAATAAGAGAAGTATTCTGGAACCACTTACCATTGCCCTCTCTCCTTTCGCACCGCATATCAGCGAAGAGTTATGGTCATTATTGGGTCATAAAGAGTCTGTTATAACTGCTTCGTATCCAGTATGGAATGAAAAATACTTAGCGGAGAGCACACACGAATATCCTATTTCGATCAATGGGAAAATGCGTGCAAAAATCAATTTCCCGATTGATATGGCACCTTCCGAAATTGAGCAACAGGTATTGGCAAATGAAATTGTTCAGAAGTGGCTTGAGGGCAAAGCACCAAAGAAAATTATTGTTGTACAGAATAAGATTGTTAATGTTGTAATGTAAATTATTGAAAAGAATTTCAATATATTTATGTCATATATTGAAAGTACTTCGAGTAAGTTTATATCAATTGGTTTAATTTAAATATGTATTTATAATTTTAGTATCAATAAAAAGTAATGATCCTTATGAAAAAAATTCTTTATTCTTTAGTAGCTGTTAGTGTATTGTCCGTATCTGCAAACGCAACGGATATTGCAACAACAAACAACATGGTTCCATCCGCTGTACTGGCACCACAAGTTACAACTACAGATATTTTCAATTATTTGAAAAGTAATTTAGGTTTAACAACAGCTCAACAACCTACTGTTCAGTCTGCAGTTAACGAAGCTGGTGGAAAATTCTCTGAATTGTTTAAAACAACTTCTCCAGGTATTAAAAAAGATGTTGAAAAAGCAATTTTGGATGAATTCACGAAAAAACTTGGCGGAGCTGGCGGAATATTAACAAGTGCTCAATCGACAAAGTTAACCAGTCTTCTTCCTAATTTGCAGACTATGTTTTCTCAATTGAAATAATTGATTTTAACTCTAAATGATAATAAAAAAAGGAACCTTATTCATGTTCCTTTTTTTATTGAATATTATTGCAATTTTAGTAAACCAAGAAATCTGATGATTCTTTTTTAATTTCAGTATACGATTTACCTTCTTTCAAACCATTTACGATTTTCTTTACTAATACTCCAGCCACTGCCATTCTTACACCAAGTTTGATAGATAATTCAATACAGAAGTCAATTTTTTCTTCTTCTTTATCGCTTTCTGTCAACATCATCTGAACACTTTCAAATACGCGGTCAAAACGTAATGAATCATTGTCAGGTGTTTTAAATTTGATTGGTTCTTCACTGCGTATGATTTCTTTAATACGTTCAGGACTTAAACCATTTTTCTCTCCTACTGCAAATACTAATTTCTTTTCTGCATGTGAAAAATGCCCATCTAAATTTGCGATTGCAACAAGGTTAGCAATCTGACTTTTAATACCTTTTGTTTTTTTACTTACAAAGATTTCCATAAATAAAACTTTTCTTATTTTTTGATTATAACGCAAAGTAACTCAAAATAGATTTAATATCTATGAAAATTCTAATATTTTTTTATTCAATAATATATAAAAAACTTATAATCAATATATTAAAACAAATAAAAAATAATAAAAATTAGAATAATACAATCATTTCTTTATTTTTATACAAGGCTTTATGAACATAAATAAATTAGTATTTTTACAATAATAAAGTATATTCTGATCAATTATGTCCGATAAAAAAGCATCCTTTCAAAGCTATATTCAAACAAATTTTACGACAAAAGGTGATTATATCGTGATGGGTAACGCCATACTGGAAGGTGAAAGTATTGCTGATACACAGATAAAATTACCCTTAAAAACATTAAACAGGCATGGCATGATTGCCGGGGCAACGGGTACCGGTAAAACTAAAACCTTGCAATCCATTGCTGAATCACTCTCATTAAAGGGAATCCCTGTTTTATTAATGGATATTAAAGGTGATTTGAGCGGGATAGCAGCCAAAGGGGAAAGTAATCCAGGAATTGAAGAACGTCAGAAAAAAATAGGCATTCCGTTCGAACCTCAATCCTTTCCCGTCGAATTATTTAGTTTATCAAAAGAAAAAGGCGTTCGGCTAAGAGCTACTGTGTCAGAATTCGGCCCCGTTCTTTTTTCAAAAATTCTTGGACTGAATGATACGCAAAGCGGTATCGTGTCTTTGATTTTTAAATTTTGCGACGATGAACGGCTACCCCTTCTGGATCTGGAAGACTTCAAAAAAGTAATTCAATACATTACAAATGAAGGTAAAGTGCGGATTGAAAAAGAGTATGGCAAAATATCCTCGGCGTCTGCCTCCACCATACTTCGAAAAATAATTGAATTGGAACAACAGGGAGCTGATTTGTTTCTGGGCGAATATTCCTTCGACGTGATGGATCTTGTGAGAACAGATTCAGATGGGAAAGGTTTTATATCAATCATTAAACTGACGGATATACAAGATCGTCCTAAACTGTTCTCGACATTTATGCTGAGTCTGCTGTCAGAGATCTATTCAACCTTCCCGGAGGTTGGTGATATGGAAAAGCCAAAGCTGGTTATCTTTATTGATGAAGCACATTTGATATTTAATGAAGCGTCAAAAGTATTATTGGATCAGATAGAAACCATCATCAAACTGATACGCTCAAAAGGTATTGGAATATTTTTCTGTACGCAAAATCCTATGGACATTCCTCCGGCTATACTTGGTCAATTAGGCATGAAAGTACAGCATGCATTAAGAGCATTCACAGCAGCGGACAGAAAACAAATAAAATTAACGGCTGAGAATTATCCCTTATCCGATTATTACGACACAGAAACGTTGCTTACTTCCTTAGGTATTGGAGAAGCTGCTATTACGATTCTTACGGAGAAAGGGACACCTTCCCCATTAGCACATACTTTATTATGTGCCCCAAGATCCCGAATGAATATTTTAAACGAAAGCGAAATAGACTCCATAATAGCTCATTCTTCTTTATTGAAAAAGTATAATGAAGAAATAGACAGAGAAAGTGCTTATGAACTCTTGAATAATAAGTACAAAGCAAAAGAAACGGAAAGCGATGATGAAATTGAAGCTCAAGTTACGCCAGTAAAATCAGTTCGGAAAGAAAAAAGCACACTGGAAGAAGCTATTAATAGTCCTATTGCACGCGAAGTCGGCAGAACACTTGCACGCGAAATCACCCGGGGCATTCTGGGCGTGTTAGGCATTGGTTCAACACAACGTCGCAGAAGAAGATAACATGGTTATAGCAGTCATTGGAGGCGGAGCAGCGGGATTTTTCAGTGCAATAACATGCGCTTCAGTAAACACTGGTGCTAAAGTTATTATTCTTGAAAAAAGTGATAAGGTTTTGTCAAAGGTTCGTGTATCGGGCGGTGGACGTTGTAATGTAACAAATGCCTGTTCGAATCTGGACGAATTTGTTTCGAACTATCCAAGAGGAAAAGAACTCCTTACAGAAGCATTTAAGATTTTTAATAATAAGGATGTTATCGATTGGTTTAAAAAACGACATGTTGAATTAAAAACGGAGCAAGATGGCAGAGTTTTTCCGATTACGGATAATTCTCAAACCATCATTGATTGCTTACTGCGTGAAGCTTCCAGACTTAACGTTGCTATACGGACTAAATCAACGGTACGATCCATAGCTAAAAATGAACACTCTTTTCAGATCGGGATACAAAATGAAGCCCCACTCCAATGTGACCGTGTTATTATTGCGAGCGGAGGTTATCCGCAAAGAAGTCAATATAACTGGATTCATGAATTAGGTTTATCGATTGTAGATCCAGTTCCTTCATTATTTACGTTTAATATTCCTGAGTCACCTTTAAAAGAATTGATGGGGGTTTCGCAGCTATCGGAAATACGTATTGCGAAAACACCTTTTTCATACCAGGGCCCTTTATTGATAACACATTGGGGACTAAGCGGACCGGCCATTCTCAAGCTTTCTGCTTTTGCTGCCCGTGAATTAGCCGAAGCTACATATGACTTTACGGTGCATGTGAATTGGGCTATTAATATGGTTGATTTTTCAGAAAAAGAATTGAAACGTATTCGGGAAAACAATCCTAAAAAATTAGTACGTAATGTTATTCCGTTTTCATTACCCAAGCGATTATGGGAATTATTTTGCGATGTAGCTGAAATAAGAGCCTTCGAAAACTGGGCTGAATTAGGCAATAAAAAACTTCAGGTATTATATAATCTGATTGTCAAACAGACACTCCATGTATCCGGAAAAACAACTTTCAAAGAAGAATTTGTAACGTGTGGTGGAGTATCGTTAAATGAAATCAATATACATACGATGGAATCCCAGAAACAAGCTGGATTATTTTTTGCTGGTGAAGCACTGGATATCGATGGTATAACAGGAGGTTTTAATTTTCAGGCAGCCTGGACAACTGGTTACATTGCCGGCACCAATGCCGCCAAATGAAACACAGGTATATTAAAGTTTTTTAGGTTCAATTTTAGTTCTTTCCATGTAATTAATATACAATTGATCACTCATTAACATAATCAATCGATCAACTCCAAGAAAGTTTTCATAGGTCACTAATTTGGTATCATCATACTGAGCAAACAGTGCTTCTAAATCCATAACCATAGAAACATATAATAATCCATCGTTGTATCCATTTCCATTACTTATTTTGCCTGAATTTGCTGAAGATCTTTTAACTGGATTGGAACCATATAAATTCATTACCATCTCCTGAATAATTCCTGTCTTACCATTATATCGAACCTGATTTTCAACTACAAGTACCGCATCTACACCTAATAATTTAGCCATAAGTGCCATGTCATTTGAAAACTCATAATCAAATGGTTTTGATGGAATTTTTATAAATCGGTATTGATTCGCAGCGCAAATATCATATTGAATGGAATCCGGAACTCTTTTACGATAGGAGGATGCGTAATGTATTTTTAAAGAATCGTAAACTTTTTTCTGTGCGACAGTAAAATCTTTAGGAGAAATAACTTCGCTGCCTAAGGAATCAAAACGGTGTTCAATGGCATTAACCGAGTATTTGGCCAATTCATTCGCTAGTCTATTTTCATGATCTGCAATCCAGGATGATTCGTGCCATAAGGTTTGAGGAGAAACTGCATCTTCAATCAGACTATTATCCCATACATAAAAGGATACCAAGGCTATTTTTTTAGGAAATGCTTTTTGTGCGCTTAAATTCGGATAATTCCCATGACCGTCAATAAACGGATAATATTCATTTATACTCGGAAGATCATGCGCCTTTTTATAAAGAACCTGATCGGGGTACAAATTGATATCTTCTAAAAATACCTGAGCACTGCCTGAAAATGTAATCAGGACAATTGCTAATTGAAAATATTTAACGAAGGTTTTCATTTAGATATAGGGTTAATCTCCCTAGTTAAACGAATTTTAATATGTGAAGTTTTTATAAAAAACAAAAAGGGAGGTTTAAAACCTCCCTTTTTATTACAATTTATTACATCTATTAAACATCTAATTTATCATGCTTAAAATTTCAATAGTTTGAATAATAAAATATATTTCATCATTAAAATAGTTATAAAATACATCTCCCATTTTTATTAAATATTTATTTTTCAATACATTAAACCAACCTAATAGCCATTAGTAATTACAAATAACTATAACTTATGGGTTCACAATAGTAGATGGCTTCAATGGCCCTCCGTAAGTAATGGTTGCATAATCAAAGTCCGCCTGTATATTTGACCATGGAACATTACAATTCGCACCAATTTGTATCCTGCAAACTTTTTGAGGTTCCAGAATTCTATTACCATTCCCCCCGTTCCACCAATCTTCATTCTGAAGCAAATCAGCATATCGGCAGGAAAACAATTTCCAACCTTGATGTGTAATAGGAATTTTCAGGAACCAACCATCCTCATTACATGGACACCATTTATCACCGGAAGTCTGATTACAATTTACTGGTAAGTTTTTAGGATTTGCATTAATAGTTGTAGGTGGTGGTCCGATTGCGAATAAACCATTATCATCTTCATCCACCTCAAAATTAAGCGTAGCATGCGGCTGAAATCCAGGAGGTAAATTATCAATACCACGTACCCAAATATTCAAATAAATCTGTGTTGGATCTTTCCAAGTCGTAGGTAATAAATACGAGTTATTAGGACCAGACCCATCCCATTCATTTCTGATTTGGACACCATCAATGAATACCCCATTAGGCTGCGCTGATAAATTCAGGAAAGAGCCTGAAACACGTCCGAAATATTTTCCTTCAGGTGCACGTATCACATCATTTTGCTGAACAATAAATGCTTCAGATGGATTTGTGTTAATTTCAAACGTTGAAAATCCAAAAATAGTACTCCCGATTGGAATAGGGAATTTCTTATTTGTATACTTGGAAGCATATTCCAAATCCGTATTTCCAACTAGGATATAATTAGGTGTGGTATTTCTAACCTGAAGTGCACTTCCGATTATAAAATGAATCGTATCAATAATTGGTGACCCCAAAATACTTAATGTAGCGGTTGCAGGCTCTCCATCTTCAAAATAATACGTGCCATCATGTGTCCCATCCCATGATACGTTTATTGAGTTTGATGTGCCACTAAATGTTTTTATTCCGGTAGAACTATCTCCAGTAATAACAATTGTCCAGCTTATTGTTTCATTAAATGTTGCTAAAAAATTAGGGATAACATTAACCGCAAAATAAGGTTTCGTATTAATGGTGAGATTATTAATGATACTGAACTTATCAGAGGCAGATATCTGCGCCGGTCCTTCAAATCCATTTTCTATATATTCTCGCTTACATGAAAGTACGCCTAATAAACCAACTAAAAATATTATAATTTTAAGTGTCACAGATGTTATATCTTTCACAACTAAAATTCTCAAAAGACCTTTAAATAACCTTAAACATACTACTTGTATGTTATTTATTGAATAGTAAATAATTTGTAAAATTTATTTTTATTCTTATTTTATATTTCACAAATACAATTTATAAAAATACCCGTTGAAATGAAATAATTAAACGATAAATATGATCAAAATTATGATATATATACAAAAAAAAAGGAGAAGCTTTGAGCTCCTCCTTTTTTAATTAAAATAAATTTAATAACTATATTTAAATAAATGAACTACCTTCTTCCCTTGTTAGCTTCAATGGAAAGTGCTAAGAATGAGAATGGTGAATTCCAGTTAATAGCCACTTCATTGGTTGCATAACTGCATTGTTCGTCAATATAGCATTTCGCAGGAAGTTTTGTGGTGTATTTTCCAGCACAATTTCCAATATCTTCCTGACCGGGATTTGGTCCACCAGCTAACATACCTGGAACCGGATCCACAATACCATCCGCTTCACTAGGTCTGTGGTGAGGATTCATTACCGGTTTTGAACCGAAGCCCGACATATAACAGTAACCTGTTCCGTTTCTACCTAATAAATAATCTAAGTTAGAAATAGCAGCTGTCAAATAAACCCCTTCATTGGTTAATTTATATGCATTCATTAACAACATGCCCTGATTAGCGGCTGTAGAGTTACTTCCCCAGTTAAAGTTCCCGTTACTTTCACCCATAGCAACCTCAAAGGCGGATTTATTTGCCTGATACTTGTAGTATTTTTGAGCCATGCCAGTAATTTTTTCTTTTACTAATTCTATGGTTGGAGCAAATTCTTCCGGTAATTTATCTCTGTTCTGAATCAGACTGTATAAACCTAATGTATTTACTTTTGCCCAATTTGGTAAATCGAAATTATTTCGAATAGTAAATTCAATATTAGCATCTTCAGCATACCCAGCTTTGCTGGTCGCAATATACAATTCGATAGCTGCCCACTGAAATTCATCACTTACATCACCATCGTCATACGCACCAGTATTAATGTCCGGATTGAATTTCTGATTCATGGCACCCTGGTTAAATATAATTTTTGGGTTTTTCTTAGCCCATTGGTATGCTTTTATGCTAGCTACCAAACACTCATCAGCGAATTTTTTATCGTATCTCTTATATACACGATAAGCAACAGCCATGACAGCAGAAAAATCCAATGTAGCTGCTGTTGTTTTCATGATTACATAACGGGCATTTTTAGCATCTGCCGGCATTACTGAACCATCAAAATTAGTGTTGGTTAATTTGTGATATACACCACCATCTTCATCCTGCATTTTAATGATCCAATCTAGATTCCACCGAATCTCATCCAATAAATCAGGAGTAGTATTCGTATTTTCAGGGATATTCAATTTTAATGTATCAAAGAACTTTGGATATTGCTCATACAAAGCCATTAAAGTATACGTACTAATTCCTGAGTTGACAACATACTTATTATAATCACCGGCATCATACCAGCCCTTTGACCCGTCAATTTTAGTTCCTTCTGGTCTGGTAGCTGTTGCAGCTGAAGAATGAACAAGTACTTCATTATCCGGGTGGCCTTCTGCACGTGCCCATTTTCCAGCGTATTGCGCAGGAAGAGCGGTAGATGCTCTCTGATAATAGAAGAAGCCCAAAGAGCCTTTTCCAACTCCCAGATTGACCTGGTTGCTAATCGTGAACTTATAAGAATCTCCTACACCCGGAACATTTATAACATAGGTACCTGGCTTATCAACTTTAGTAAAATCAGCTTTGTTGGCATATTCATTCGAATATTCCCAAACACCCATTGGTTTTAAAACTCCGGAATATACTTTTTCTTTGGTTTGAACATTGATAACTGAAAATTCTTTTGCCAGAGAATCTGTTACGATGGCCACTTTAACAGTAGATGGATAATAACCTACCTGATTCAAACGGATTTTACTCGTTGAATTCTGAGCAGATACGAAACCTGATAAAGAAATCAGGATCGAAACAAATCCAGTAATTAATATCTTTTTCATTGAAATCATCTTTTTTAAGACTGAATGTTCATTCATTTATTGAAAAATACAAATCCTACATTAAAAACATGGATTCAATAAATTGAATCCATGTTTAATTGTTTTATCAAAATAACTGATTATTGTTTACCAGTTAATTGCTGATATTTTTTATCATCAATTACCTCAATTTCTTCTATGTAAATCTTACCGATAAAACCTGGGCCGCCTGGATTAACAAATCCAATAAGATCTTTCATACCTGTTGGATCAACTGTTTGTTTATCCGGATACGTTTGAGAATATTTACCTGAATAATTGTAGTAATAATCTTTATAATCAGGTGTTTCCAGAATTTTATTTACGGCTGGAAATTCATTGGTCGTATGACCGTTTTTGTCTTTGAAGTCAATACGCAACATTGGTTCGCCACCTTCTGCACGAGCTTTAATACGAACAATCTGAGCTTTTGTAAAATCCATTTCATTAATGGATCTACCGAATGTCTCATAATTAGAACCAGCACCATTACAATCTAAAAGCATGGCATCGCCTTTTTTCTCTAAATTTATTTTTTCGTTTGCAGCCCACCAGGAATACAATTCATCGCTGAAATCATCAATAATACCTCCGGAAGTAGCTGCAACAACAGGCAATTGATCCAAAGATACTGCTTTTATATCATCTATATATAACACACCTGTCCAATCAGCCATACCTCCATTGATGAATAAAAGAATAGAATTCATCATTTTCGGATCAACAATTTGATTATCCGGCCAGGATTGTTTCCATCTGTTATTAAAACTGAAGTAATAATCTCTGAAATCTTTACCTATATGAATACGCTGCTTAGGAGCATCTGCATTCGCATCATAATTATTAACATCCTTCATGTGAACAATTAAGGTCGGGGGCTTTTCACCTTCTGCACGACAACGAATTTTCAAAACAGGACAATTACTGAAATCCAATAAAGTCATTTCCCGTCCAAAAGCATTCCACTTGGAACCTACGCCTTTAGCATCAGCTTTTAACGTATCACCAACTTTAGAAAGGGTGAAACCTTCGCCGGCCCACCAACTATAAATTTCGTTATTGAAATCATCCAGAGTGCCTTTCTGATAAACACAGGCGGGAGCACCTATTTCCTGCTCTTCAGGAACAGCAATTTGATGCTTATCATCTAAAGCCTGCGGCTCAAACGAAGCACATTGCTTTGCTGTAACAGCTAATAACACTAATATTGAAACTACAAATTTCATTTCTTATGTCTTTTTATACAATCATTTAGAAAGATCACCATTGCGATGGAGAAGCGTTCGGCTTAAGCGGTCCCCCATATGTAATCGTTGCATAATCAAAGTCTGCTTGAATGTTCGACCATGGGACATTACAATTGGCTCCTATTTGCATCCTGCAAACTTTTTGAGGTTCCAGAATTCTATTACCATTCCCCCCGTTCCACCAATCTTCATTCTGAAGTAAATCACTATATCGGCAAGAGAATAATTTCCAACCTTTATGTGTAATAGGAATTTTCAGGAACCAACCATCCTCGTTACATGGACACCATTTATCACCTGATACTTGATTACAATTACTAAGTGTAGCGAAAGCTCCATTGTCATCTTCATCTACTTCAAAATTAAGCGTAGCATGCGGCTGAAATCCAGGAGGTAAATTATCAATACCACGTACCCAAATATTCAAATAAATCTGTGTTGGATCTTTCCAAGTCGTAGGTAATAAATACGAATTATTAGGCCCAGTACCAGACCATCCATTTCTTACTTGTACACCATCAATGAATACGCCATTAGGCTGTGCTGATAAATTCAGGAAAGAGCCTGAAACACGTCCGAAATATTTTCCTTCAGGTGCACGTATCACATCATTTTGCTGAACAATAAATGCTTCAGATGGATTTGTATTAATTTCAAACGTTGCAAATTGAAAAAGGGTACTTCCGATTGGAATGGGGAATTTCTTATTTGTATACTTGGAAGCATACTCAAAATCCGTATTTCCAACCAACATATAATTAGGAGTCGAAGCAGTAACTAAAGGTGCGCTTTTAATTGTAAAATGAATCGTATCAGTTGAGGACCATCCCAATACACTTAAAACAGCAATTGCCGGTTCACCACTTTCAAAGTAATACGTACCATCATGACTTCCATCCCAACCTGCACTTACCGTACTCGATGTACCACTTAATGTTTTAATACCAGTGGAACTATCTCCCTGTATAACAATGGTCCAGGTTACGGGCTCATTAAACACAGCTCCAAATGTAGGTGTAATATCTAATGCGAAATCCGGTGTAATATCAATGTTCAGTTTTGTTGTTACCTGAAAATTGCTGGAAGCTGATACCTGCGCCGGACCTTCATATCCCTGACTCATATAATCTCTTTTACAAGAACTTATACAAAGCGCAAGAGCCGTGATTAGTATTCCTGAAAGGATCGTTTTCATATTTTTCATTTCAATATAGAGTTAGAATATCATCGTATAATTGAAGAAAATCTGTTGTACATTATAATTCATGTAAGAAGCATTGGTAAACTTAACAATCTGACTTACACCATTAATTGAGAAGTAAGTGTTCTTACTGAAGCGGTATCTAGCCCCGTACATATACATCATTTGTGTCTGACTCAAATTTAAACTCATGCCGGCTAACGAATTTGTTGCAGATGATTCAATTTGATTATATTGGTTCCGTATAGTCAAATATTCATTTCCTTTTGCTGTAATAGTCTTTAAACCACCAATCAGATCCAATTGTTTCACAACTTCAACAGTTAACCCAAGATCAATCAGATTAGACTTCAAGTCAATGGTATTTGTTCCGGATCTTGTCGTATGTTCATAACGATCTCCAAATGTTAATATTATACTTTTCTCGTAACGTAACAACTTATGTAGGTTGAATGTAAATCCACCTTTGACACCAGTATATTTACGTAAGGCTTTTGTAACAGAATCTCCTACAGAAACGATTTCAGAAAATAAATCAACCTGAACATCTGCTTTTATCACTTTTTCGTTACTTCCAATAGAGGCTCCAAAATTAAACCCTTTACGGTTAGGTGTAGCCTGACCATATGGTGTAATATTGTTGTAAATAGGATTAAACGTCATTAAGTGATTCTGCAAATTAAGATTTCGCATGGATGGATCGGAAACAAAATCCATCAAATTAGCACCACCCAATGCTGGTAGATTTCCTCCAATAAGTACATTATTCCCAGGACCTTGACCGTATAAGCCAGTTCTATATAGATTATTATTATCAAGGGTTGTAAACATACCATTGGTATTGCTGTAATCATTCATTCTTCTTGTTTGCGCTCCTGAACTGAAGAAATCAGCACCGACATCACGATAATTAGCCCAGATTTTCAATAATAATGGCTTATATTTTACTGATGCACCAAAATCATAGAAATAATCACTTTTGCTTATTTTAATTGAATCTTTGCCTGCACTACTAGGAGTATAGCTATTATTTGATGCACCTACCTCTCCAATTAGAGAATAGTCAACATTATCAGTAATATGATTTATTTTGAAATCACCAGTTACCACCTGATTTTGATTCGAAGGTACCAATGTTGACACCACAGTTCCTGTAGCATCATATAAATACACATAATTACCGCCCAATTGAAAACTTCTGCTTTGAACCAAATCAACTCTACCGCCAATCATATAACGATCAGGAGAAACGGCAGGCACATATCTTCTGTTTCTTGTTGCAAAAACACGGAAACCAATTTTTTCTATACCGCTTTTAAAGCGAAGATTGGTTTGAACGTGTGCACCTTGTAAACGCCAGTTATTTCCAAAATTGAAGTTTTCATATTCAACTACACTTCTACGTTGTGAAACAACATCCGATTCATGATCATTATAGATTTCATTAAAGTTAAATAGGGTATAATGCGTTAAACTCAGATCGATATCACCGATTTCATATTTAACTTTTTTACTGATTACCCCATCTAATCTTAACTGACGGAATAGAAACTGAGAACCATCTCCATAGAAACCTCCAAATGCATTTTGCAAACGCAGTATGGCACTGGCCCTAAGAGATTCATTCGGCTGGGAATTAATCCCCAAATCGAATATTGTATAACCTGCAGTTTGTTTTCTATAGGATGTCGTATCCTTATAGTTTTGATTGTTAAGGACATTACCGTTTAACTGACTGCCTGTAACCAAAGCACGACCCAATCCGTTAAAATACACAATCTGAGCATTCGAGATCATTACTGTACCTGCAACAATTGATGCAGTCAGTATAATTCTTTTAGCAAATGTTATCATTATTGACATCTATACTAAATTTATTTTTAGAAAAATATTTTTAATTCAACTGTTGATTCATCACCCTGAAAATGATCCAAAGTAAAATGGTTATCATTTTGATAGAATAATCTGTTTCTTAAATATATACCTGCCCTACTTGAGAAATCATAATCAAGACCTAAACCAAGACCATATCCTGTCTGATTAATGGTTAATCCATTAGCGACATAGGTTGGATTATGATTCGCGTCCTGATTAAGACCTCCTTGAGCATTTGCCGTTTCCATATGATGATTACCCACCACTCTTTCAATACAAGCAAATCCTAATAACGTGACTTTCGGATCCAGACTATAGAAAGCCATTAATTCGGTATAGAATGTCCGTAAAAGAGCTTTGTCTGTAAATACAGGTATCGGACTGAAGTTCTGATCTGTAACAGAATTATACGTTGTAAAACTGCTTAAAATCAAATCACGGTCAAACATTTTTAATTTATATGACAGACCAAGATTTAGAGTTTGATACATTTTTAATTTATTCGCAAGAGCTGGATCAGCAACACCATAGGTTTCATAAGATCTACGATAAATATTTGTTACCCGACCATATGGACCTGCGTATTGGTTATAATATTGAAAACGGGATCTAGTGAAAGCATTCGCCTGGTGCCAGTATGAAATTCCATCTGCTCTTCTTCCTTGCGTAGTAGTATCATTTTGTTCCCATTCTTTACTAAATCCTAAAGCTGCCGTTACTTTAAGTTTTCCATAGGTATCAACATGCTTTATATAACTACCCCATCTATTGTTTACTGTTTGACCAATATCTGTAATTGCACCAGGGAAAACTGTAATGTTATTAATTGTGTTAATGTTGGTAGGTGTAGCTACAATATGACTATTTGTAGCATTCAAACTTTCATTGTTGGCACTTGCAACCGATTTACGAACAGAGAATATTTGAATGGACAAAGGAACACCAAATGCCTTTTTAGAGATATCCATTTGATAATTAAAGCAATGAGCTTTTAATGGATTTTTCCAATTCAAATTCAGACCTGTTACAGAATCTTTCGTCTGTTTTTTCCCGAATAGCAATTCGTAATCTTTATTAGAGAATAATCCATCCTGGAAACGACCTGCACCAATTTCTGTATAAATTTTTATATGATTCAAATTGAACTTACCATCAACTGTAATAATCTGCTGTCTCATTCTTGCCCCAGTATATTTACCATGACCTTCAGGAGTCATTAACTGCTTACCATTTGCCGAATCCACTACAGCTATAAATCCTAAATTGTTGTACGAACCAAATTGGTCAAAAACATTCAAACCAACTTTGTGTACACCCATTGATTTATCAATACGCATACCGAACATATTTTTAGGTATTTGAGTAATGTATGTCTGATAACCACCTGAGTTATCAACTTTACCCATAACCAAACTGAATCCGAAACCTGAAGGAAGGTTTTTACCGTTTATAATAAAGCCTTGAGTACCTGAGTTACCCCAACGTTGATCACGGGCAATATCACGTTCATTGTAGAATCTATTATAAGTGGCAAAGGAATTTCCTTCAGGCTGCCACGGATAACGTTCGAACATATCATCACGGTACTGGTATTGAGATAATGTAAAAGGACTTAATTTATACCAGTTAACACCACCACCGGCAATTACTGTGAAATCACCCATTTTGGTATTCGCATATCCCTTAAACTGCATAATCCTGTAGACCATTGCTCTTCTGTTGGCTGCAGAACCGATTCCAGTAGCAGATGTACTAGAGCTATCAGCCGTAATGACACCCATCATTTGGTTATCAAACATGTATTCCATTTGAAACCATGTTTTTGCCGTTGGACTACCTTCAATACGAAGTAAGAACAATGGCTCCTGATATCCTCCAGCCGTTTTATTCTTAAAATCATATCCGTTGAATGTCAGCAGGTCCTTCGCTAAACCATTCGTAATACCATAGGCATTCTGAGGCATTACCCTGTATTGTGTATAAGATCGAATATACCCGGAATACTTTAAACCGGTCCATCGCTTATACTCTTTGTTGTTTCCTGATTCTTCGGTAGTAGATGCAGAACGGTTTTTACTCTTCGTACTTGTAAGTCCAGCAGTATTGGCAAGAGTGAAATTGCTATACCATTTCTTTACTGACGGCGGAGATGCATTCATCTGAGTATAGTTCGTAACTCTGGCGCTATCGTTAGGCCCCGAATTAACAACCCGGGAGCTATCACCATCTCCTGAGCCTTTCGCTGCTACACTCCCACAACCTAAAATAAGGAGCAAACTAAAAATCCTTATTCGCATGCTTTTGAACATAATTTAACTTTCATTTTTTGACTGGAATGAGACCTTATTCAAGTAATAAAATCCTATAAAATCCCACAAGGATACAAATTAAAAATGAATTAAAATCAAAATTTCTACAGAATTTTATAAACAATAATATAACTTCATAAATTTCAATAAGTTATAACCATATTTTCCTATTAAATATTTCAATTCTAATGTTCTGTTACCACCTTATTTAAGGCATCTTGAGAAGATGTTTTAGCTCGAAGAATATATGGAATTACTAAAAAATACGATACTGAAAGACCATCAACAACACACGTTTAATGAAACGTGAAATACATATTATGAATCATAATTATACAAATTTTCGTACATGAATGAGTGTAATGATTTATGATAAATGTTACTATTGTTTTAAGGATAGTATGTATCCGTAATGCATAAGATAAAATTACAAATTAAGCTTTCATATACCCCCTTTCTTCAGTACAGTTTTTTCTAATCTTTAAATAAATAGTAGAACATAACTAACCCTATCACTTTTATACTTTTCAAATAATTAGTATAACATTAACAAAAAACAATAGCTTCCTTTGATTCTTTGTGAATCACAGAACGTAAGTATCAGAAGTTCATGACCAATAATACTTCAGAATATACTTTGATCCATTAATAAATAATAATTCGGATAATTTCACTTCAATCGTTTCATAATTAAGAGCAGATATGTATTTTTAAGAATTGAAATCGTTTTATCAAATTCATATACCAACATATCATGTCAAAGGAAGCAGAATTAATACTGGACGGAAAAAGTTACAAATTCCCGGTTATAGAAGGATCCGAAGGTGAAAAAGCAATAGACATTGCGAAACTTAGAGATTTGACGGGTTATGTTACACTAGATACCGGATATAAAAATACAGGTGCAACAAAAAGTGCTATTACTTTCTTAGATGGAGAATTAGGCATTTTACGTTACAGAGGCTATCCTATCGAACAACTAGCATCAAAAGCTTCTTTTCTGGAAGTTTCTTATTTATTAATATATGGGGAGTTACCTACTTCAACTGAACTAAACGAATTCAAAAGTCAAATTCAGAAACATACAAACCTTCATGAAGACATCAAAAAAATATTTGATGGTTTTCCTTCTTCTGCTCACCCAATGGGAGTTTTATCTTCTGCTGTAAGTTCATTGACAGCATATTATCCCGGGTCAATTGATCCTACCGCTGACGATGAAGAAGTTCATATGACTATTGTTCGCTTGATGGCTAAATTGCCAACGATTGCTGCTTGGTCTTATAGAAACTCAAAAGGACAGCCGTTGATGTATCCAAAGCCATCTTTAGGATACTGCGAGAACTTCCTGTATATGATGTTTGGACAACCGAATGATGAGTATGCTTTGGATCCAGTTGTAGTTGAAGCATTAAATACCTTATTCATACTCCATGCTGATCACGAACAAAACTGTTCTACCTCTACTGTACGTATCGTAGGTTCTGCTCATGCCAGCTTATATTCTTCTATCGCTGCCGGTATCAATGCCCTATGGGGGCCATTACATGGCGGTGCAAACCAGGAAGTGATTGAAATGCTTGAAGAAATTAAAGCCTCAGGTATTTCAACGAAAGATTATATCGCTAAGGTTAAAACCAAAGAAGTTCGTTTAATGGGCTTTGGTCACCGCGTATATAAAAACTTTGATCCGCGTGCAAAAATCATTAAAAAAGCATGTGATGACATTTTGAATAAATTAGGCGTAAATGATCCTACTCTGGAAATAGCTAAAGAATTGGAACAGGCAGCATTAAGCGATCCATATTTTGTTGAAAGAAAGCTTTATCCAAATGTTGATTTCTATTCCGGCATTATATACAAAGCATTGGGTCTTCGCAGCGACTTATTTACAGTTATGTTTGCAATTGGACGTCTGCCAGGCTGGATTGCACAATGGAAAGAATTAAGAGATGCCAAAGAACCTATCGGCAGACCAAGACAAATCTATATTGGTCATACTGAAAGAGATTACGTAAGCATTGATAAGAGGTAATAAATACTTGCCTCTTTAATATTCAGAAGAAAAAGGAGCTCAATCGTATTGAGCTCCTTTTCTATATAACAAACACATCGCTATAATTTATAAATTTTGTATTTTTATATGATAAATAAGAATCCTTATAACTGATTTATCATATACACGCATTTTTACCGTGTTAATTCGATGTCCGTATCGTTACCGTGTCATAGGCATTAACTCCCGCAGGTAATACCTGATAAAAACTTACGATATTTATTATATTTGGATTATGTATCCGAAAAGGTAAATCTAAAGGTGATTGTATTATTAAGATTTTAACCCTTTTTGATAGTTCATATAACAAACAGTAAAAGTTACTCAATTACGACAATTACGACAAAAGTTTAAAAACACATACATCTGTCTATGTTTTAGGTGTTTTAAACTAAAATATTGTGGGGTTACTTTTAGTGTCTGTAAGAGATTAAATAGGTAAGAAACAACCCAAAAGGCGAAAAAGTATGAGTACATTCCTTCCAAAAAAGATGCACACATCTATTCTTATAAGGCAACTTGTGTGTCTTTTTATGATTTTTGCGTTCATTTCACTAAATACTGTACAAGCAACGACCTATGTAGTAAGTGTTACAACAAAAGGAGATGATGGTTATGCACCATCGCCAAATGGTACTAATACATTAACTACCGGTACGGCTAATACATTAGGATGGGCAATAGCATCAGCTAATGCTCATGCCGGGGCAGATACAATTACTTTTAATATGCCGGCCAATACTGTATTAAACATAAGCAATCCTAACTGGTATTTATTTACAGATGCAGCAGGAGCATATCTTGATGCGACAATAGGAGGAATGGCTGCAGCTTGGTCTACAGCAGGTTCATGTAAACCTATAATTGCATTAAATGGTAATGGAAATGGTTACAACCCTATTACGCTGGCCAGTAATACAACTATTAAAGGTCTTGTCTTTTATGGAATTGCCCAGGTAATCCTGATGAATAATGTAACCAATTGTAAAGTTCAAGGTTGTTATTTTGGTACAGATCTTACCGGCACAGTAGTTAATGCAACAGGTGGTCCGCAACAGGCAATTATTGTCTCAGGTACATCATCCTTGAATCTTATAGGGGGTGTTGGTTGTTCACAACGAAATGTGTTTAGTGGAGCTTATTCACAGGGAATAGAATTTAAAGCATCCGCAACGTTAAATGCTATTTCCGGTAATTATATAGGTGTAGATGCAACAGGTCTGGTACAATTGTATACAGCATCCAGCGTTCAGGGTATCTATTTTACGGGTGCAGGACCAAACAATCTCATCAGCAACAATGTTATTTCCGGTTATTACAATAACAACAGTTATGGTATTGAAATTTCCAGTACCAATAACACTGTTATTACAGGAAATTATGTAGGAGTAGACAAAACCGGTGGTAATTCAACATTTTCAAATACCGTAGGAATAGCAACGGATGGATCTTCTGTTAAAACAAAAATTGGTTGGTACGGTGCAGGCAATGGAAACGTGGTAGCCAATTCTACCTATTATGGAATAAATTGTACCGCATCTACTGCAGATAGTTTGTACATTATTAATAACTACGTTGGGACTAATTCATCGGGAGCCATTAATGCAGGATATTCTGCGGCAAACCGTTTTGGAAACGACAGAGTTAATACAACTTACGGAGCTTCTAATATTAATATTAATACATTTACCAATGTATTGGTTATCAATAATGTTATTGCTGATGCAGGCCCTAAAACATCCGGGGCGGCTGGTATTTCAACATCATACGGGTCGGTGGGTGTAGGAATCATATTTACAGGAGTTAGCAATGCAACCATCCAGGGAAATATGATTGGTGTGGATGTTACAGGTAATACTGCATTAGGAAATGAAGATAATGGAATGTCCTTCGTAAGTCCATGTTCCAATATCCTGGTTGGTGGACCATTAGCCTCTCAGAAAAATGTCATTGGGGCTAACGGATATAAAAATGGTGCGATATTTCCGTATATACAGCATGGTGTGCAAACTACACCGGGTGGAACATTTTCCAACTTTACGTTTCAGAATAACAATGTGGGTATAGGCCTGAATGGTACAACGAACGTTGGCAACTATAATATGGGCTTAGGATTATGGTCCATAACAAACCTGACCGTAATGAATAACCTTATAAGCAATAATATCTGGGGATTGTTTATGGATAATGTCAGTCCGGGATTAGTATATAGTAATACAATTACCAATAACGATGACTTAGTGGCAAATCAGGAAGGAAGTGGTATTGGTGTTCAGGGAAGTGCCAGTAAGTTAATTCAGATTGGAAGTCCTTCACTCGGAGGAAATACCATTTATAATAATAAAAACGGGATCTGGCTGAGATCTGATGGAACGGATGCAGCACCTTCCTTAATTACCATCCGGAATAATACCATCTACAGCAATAATGGAATTCCAGGAGTACGTCAGCCAGCTGAATTTGGTGGAGCTCCCGGACCTTATGGAAATGCAAACGGTGGAAATGGAATTGCCATCAGTGCAGCCAATTCTGTAGCCGGAAATAATATCATTGGTGGGACAGGAGTTAACTTCCAGAATAAAATATATAAACACAACAATAACGGTAGCAATGTGTATGTAAACGGAACGACCAATGGCAATGGTGTTTATATATGGAACAGTTATTCAAATCTTATCTCAGAAAACAGCATTTATTGCAATAGCAAAGCTGGTGTCAATGGTATCAATCTGAACCTGGGAGGAAGCCCGGGCAATACAGGTATTACTATTACTCCTTTCACCGTTGGTATTGGTAATTATATTACAGCAACAACTCCAGGTATTCAACTTACCAATACACCTGGAACCTATAATGCATCCGATACTATTCAGGTATTTTATGATCCGGATTGTGGTACTTGTCAGGGACAAATTTACCTTGGCAACGGGACATTGAATGGAGTCCATTCTGCTTGGTCATTTTCACCACTCCCCGCTGGATCTACTTGTACTACTACAGGTCCACAGGGAAGTGCAACGTGTCTAGATGGGGTTAACAACATTACAGCTACAAGGACCGATGCGAATAGCAATACCTCTCAGTTTATATCCTGCAGTCCCAATGTATTGCCTGTGACTATTATCATGTTCACAGCCAATACCTTTGGAAAAAACTCTGCTCAATTACTATGGACAACGGCAGTAGAAAAAAACAATGCCTATTTTGAAATTTCCAGAAGTTATGATGGTAAAACATTTACGCCAATCGGCATTGTAGATGGCAATGGAAATACTATCACTGCACATAATTATGAATTTATTGACAATGGAGTAGAAGGCCCGATTGTTTACTACATGTTGACTCAAGTAGATATGGATGGCACACAAACCATTTCAGGAATACGTCAGGTGAACATAGATCTTAATGCTCAAATCATTGTGTCTTCTTTCCAGGGTGGCATTAAGGTATTAAATAATACAGGGAGTAATTTTGTTAAAATAAGCTTAATTACTGCTGCCGGTGCTGAAGTAATGTCTACAACATCATTCGATTCTGAAACAGAAACAAGCTTCTCAACAAATGGATTGGCCACTGGTGTTTATCTGGTAAAAGTATTAACTGAAGCCCAGTTGACTACGAAGAAATCAGTGATTTATTAAAGTACAGAGTACTAAGTATAGAGTACAAAATATAGATTACTAAGTACTTAGTACAAAAAAAAGAGACTATCAAATTGATGGTCTCTTTTTCATTACCTTAATTGTACTGATCGTTTTGCTCAAAAAGAAAAACAAATGATCGGGTTACGAACCAGTAAGTTAGAGGGCTTTTTCAGTCCGTTCAACCGCTTCATTGTTAGCAATACGAAACAAATAAAGATATTAGTCCGGTAAGGCGTCGGACCGCTCGAAAAAGCGGTCTGACGCCTGTGATAATATTAGACAGAATAAGCACTGTTCAGCATCGTTACAAAAGTAATAGAACGAACACATGATTGTGTTATGAACCCAGCGGTCTGGCGACTTTTTTCAGCCCTTCAGACTGCTCTGTTTTTTAGAGAACATACTAAGTACTTAATACTCTATACTTAGTACCTAGTACTAAGTACTTCCTCACTTCCGCAGTCTCTCAAGTTTATCATTCAGATTCTTCAACTCCTCCATAAAATGTTCCCTGACTTCTTTTGCATAGGGATTTTCCAATTCAATCGTCAAAAACAGATCCATAGAATCCGAACCTAAGTTTCGTTTAATATCCAGTAAATACTGATAGGCTGGTGTTTTCTGTTCAACATCCGGTATATCCATTTCATTAATGGATCGGCCTATAAAATGTGTCAGTGCCTGTACATAAGCCATTTGTTTATCATGCGTCACAGGAGTGCGTTCCAGAACATTCAATTGCAACACCTGAGCAAGAAAACGAATAATAGCTCTTATTTTTTTTGTTCTGACAGGACAAACAACCAAATTCAAACCTTTTATGCCATTTTTACCACTTTGCGGACCAAATAAGGGATGTGTTCCCAATACATCAACGTTAGGAGGCAGATGTTCCAGCATTAAATCAATGGGCTTAACTTTCACAGAAGATACATCAACCACCAATGTTCCGGGTTTTAAGAATCCGCGTATATCAACCAGCACATGTTCCAGAAACTGTACCGGTACAGCTAAAATAACAATATCTTTTGAAGCGGTTTCTTTTAGACTACCCCAGCTTACGCCTTTCTCTATTGCTATAGCAGAGAGATCTGCCACATCATGAACAGTAACCGGAATGTATGGTTGAAGATACTTCACCATAAACTGACCAAACCCACCAAATCCTATAATACCAATTGAACGCATATGTTGTTTTGTAATTTCATCCACACAGGGCTTTATTCCTTCGTATGGAGTATTAATGTTATTTTTCCTTATTGTTCCGTCAGACCAACTTAGTACTCTGTACTTCTAAACACATCAGATTCGCATCCGTATTCCTTGCTCAGACAAATACTTTTTAAGTTCCGGAATACCAATTTCCTTGAAGTGGAAAATACTTGCTGCCAGAGCAGCATCAGCTGCGCCTTTTGTAAATACGTCTGTAAAGTGCTGCATGTTGCCCGCCCCACCGGAAGCAATAACAGGAATGTTTACGGACTTAGAAACAAGTGCTGTCAATTCATTCGCAAAACCAGCTTTTGTTCCATCGTGATCCATAGATGTAAGCAATAATTCACCCGCACCACGTTCCTGCATTTCCTTCACCCATTGCAGCGTATCAATCTCTGTTGGCTTTGTTCCACCATGAGAATGAACAATATTCTTCTCTCCTACTCTGCGTGTGTCAACAGCTACCACAATACATTGATTACCAAACTCCCGAGAAAGTTCATCAATCAGAGATGGTTTTTTAATAGCCGAGGAATTGATGGATACCTTATCAGCACCCGCATTAAGACAAGCGGAAACATCCTCAATAGAACCAATACCACCACCTATAGTAAAGGGAATATTAATGTGCTGGGCCACTCTTTTTACAAGCTCCACCAATGTTTTACGTTTCTCCAGTGTAGCTGTAATATCCAGAAACACCAATTCATCTGCGCCCTGTTGCGAATATAAAGCTCCTAATTCAACCGGATCACCGGCATCGCGCAGATTCAGGAAATTCACACCTTTAACGGTTTTACCATCTTTTACATCCAGGCAGGGAATAATGCGTTTTGTTAACAAGCTTTTAAAAAGTTATAAGTTCTAAGTATTAAGTTTTAAGAGGAAGCAGAACGCTTAAAGCGGAAAGCTTAAGGCATTCAGTATTTAGCTTTTTTCAGGAATTGAATTGCGCCAGTTGTTGCAGACTTATGCGACCTTCGTAAAAAGCCTTGCCTACAATAACACCATAGATCCCCATTTCATTCAAACGTTCTATATCTTTTAATTCAGCAACGCCACCACTTGCTATCCAATTCACTTCCGAATATTCTTGCTTTAGTGCTGCGTACAAATCGAAGGATGGTCCTTGAAGTAAACCATCTTTTGCTACATCTGTGCAGATGGAATACTTTATTCCAAAAGGCAGAAAACGATCAACCAGTTGTTGTATACTTAAACCGGATGTCTCCTGCCAGCCATGTACCGCAATCATGCCGTTCTTCGTATCAGCTCCTAATATAATTTTATCCCCGGAATAACGTTTCATCCAATCCTCTACTTTCTCCGGATGTTTTACGGAAATACTACCGGCTGTAATCTGTGCAGCACCGGCATTGAAAGCTATCGCCAAGTCTTCTTCCGATTGAATACCACCTCCAAAGTCAATGGTTAGTTTGGTTGCCAACGCAACATTCTCCAGAACCTTGTAATTAACAATTTTCTTTAGTTTGGCACCATCCAGATCCACCAGATGCAATCGCTTAATACCTGCATCTTCAAACATCTTAGCCACCTCTACCGGGTTAGCATGGTATTCTTTCTTCTGATTGTAATCGCCCTGCGTCAAGCGAACACATTTACCATCTATTATATCTATTGCGGGAATTACCTGAATCATCCAAATTAAATTAACATGAACAAATTATATATTGTCTTCATTATCAACCAAGCCGTCGGACCGCTGGGAAAAGCGGTCTGACGGCAGGTGATAATCCGTTATGTATAATGCTTTATAGAGCATTGATTTTTAGATCATTCGAATAACGAAAGATTGAGTTACGCACGGCGGTCAGACGGCTTTTTCAGTCCGTCCGACCGCTACTTATTGTATCAACAACACCTTCAACTAAGCTTCAAGTGGTTGGCAGTTTAAGTATGATTCTGTCTTATTCCTTTCAATATCGAGGTACTTAAACGTGCCGAACCAAGGCAAATTAACTTTTAGCTTTAGGCGTTAAGCATTCAGCTCTTGTTTAGTGGTTGGCCGAAAAGGCCGAACCACTGCATCATTGCTGCAAGGACAGAAACGGTTGTGTATTTAGCTTTTGGCATTAAGCTTTCCGCCTTAAAGCTCAGCTCCTTTGAAATTTGTTCTTTGTCATTTGGAATTTGAGGTTTACCCTCCGTTATTTCATTTCAATAAAATTTTCTAAAATCTTACTGCCAATATCACTGCTCTTCTCCGGGTGAAACTGAACCGCATAGAAATTATCCTTCTGAAATGCACAGGCATATGGAAGAATATAATCCGCCGTAGCAATCTGATAAGGATTCGGTTCAACGTAATAACTATGTACAAAATACACGTAACTATTTTCCTGAATGCCTTTGAACAAGTTTCCTTTCAAATCAGTAATGGTATTCCAGCCAATCTGCGGAATTTTATCTTTAGGAGGAAACTTCTTTACCCGTGCCGGAATGATTCCCAAACAATCGGTATCATTTTCTTCAGAATGCATACAAAGCAATTGCTGACCGATACAGATACCCAATACCGGTTGTTTTAGTTCTCTAATAACTGTATCCAAACCACGTGCCTTCAGATAGGTCATCGCATTGGATGCTTCTCCTTGCCCCGGAAACAAAACTTTATCTGCCGATTTTAACTCCTCAACATTATCGGTCAACAGAGGATCTATACCCAAACGATTCAGGGCATAAATCACGGATTGAATATTACCAGCGTTATATTTTACAATTGCTACTTTCATAATTTTAAAATGCGTAAGTGCGTAATGCATTACGCCACTACAGTCTCCCTTTCTTGACGTGGTTGTGCCTTTTCGGCCAACCACTCTGCTAAGGGTTAGGCCTTCGACCTTTTGTCTGGGGGCGTAATGCATTACGCCCTTACGCTCCCTACAGCACGCCCTTCGTACTTGGTATACGCGTATTTGCAGGATCTTTACGGATAGCTGCCTTTATCGCTTTCGCCAGTCCTTTAAAGATTGCTTCTATCTTATGATGCTCGTTATCTCCTTCTACTTTGATATTCAGATTGCATTTTGCTGTATCGCAAAAAGACTTAAAGAAATGATAAAACATTTCTGTAGGCATATCTCCTATCTTTTCGCGTTTAAATTCTGCATCCCATACCAGCCAGCTTCTGCCTGAGAAATCAATGGCTACCTGGGCAAGTGTTTCATCCATCGGTAATAGAAAACCATAACGATCAATGCCTCGCTTACTGCCTAAGGCAAGTAAGAATGCTTCACCTAACGCTAAGGCTGTATCTTCAATTGTATGGTGTTCATCTATGTGCAGATCGCCCTTCACTTCTATATCCAGGTTAATACCGGAATGCTTGCACAACTGATCCAGCATATGATCAAAAAAACCGATACCGGTTTTCATCTTTCCTTTGCCTTCTCCATCCAGATCCAGGTAAATCTTAATATCTGTTTCATTGGTTTTGCGGTGTACTCGTGCTATTCGCTCCGACTTAATCAGAAATTTATAAATCTCCATCCAGTCATCCGTTGCCAATGCATAGTTTAGATCTGCCAATCCCCACTCCGATGCTTTAGTAGTAGGAGTAATATAGATAGCCTTTGCTCCTAAGTTTTTTGCGAGCTGAACATCGGTTACCCGATCACCGATCACAAAACTATTTTCAATATCATAATTCCCTTTAAGGTATTCGGTCAGCATGCCGATACCTGGTTTACGAGTTGGCAGATTATCTTTGGGAAAAGAACGATCCACATGTATACGTTTGAATACGATTCCTTCTCCTTCCAATACCTTCAGCATTTTATTCTGTGCCGGCCAAAATGTTTCTTCCGGAAACGAATTTGTTCCCAGTCCATCCTGATTCGTAACCATGATCAATTCATAATCCGACTCTACAGCGATCTTCGAAAGTGCTGTAATCACCCTTGGCAGAAATTCCAGCTTTTCCAGCGAATCAATCTGTTCGTCGGCAGGTTCTTTTATAATCGTTCCATCACGATCAATGAATAATGCTTTCTTTTTCATAATTCGGTACGTTCAGTCTGCATTAATATTTTTTCAAAACCTCAATCAATGCTTTGTTTTCTTCCGGTATACCAACCGTTATGCGTATACACCCTTCACACAATATAATCTTGGAACGGTCGCGGGTAATAATCTTATGCTCAACCAGGAAATTATACACTTTCTTTCCATCCTCGGTGCGCATCAATATAAAATTTGCATCGGATGGATATAAATGCAAACAAACCGGCAGTTTACTAAGTTCTGAGCGCAGCCATTCGCGTTCTTTTAAAATGGCTTTCACCATTGATTCTTTATGTTCAACTTTATTCAAGGCCTCCAGTGCATATTCCTGCGTAATCAGGTTGATATTATACGGTGGTTTTATTTTATTCAGAATATCAATAATCGCCTTCGATGCAAAAGCAATTCCCAGGCGCAAAGCTGCCATTCCCCAGGCCTTTGAGAAAGTCTGCAATACTACCAGGTTTGGGTAGGTATTCAGTAAAGGTACAAAGCCTTTTGATGCAGCAAAATCAATATACGCCTCATCTACTACCACCAATCCGTTAAACGATTCCAATATTGTTTTTACCTTGGTTTCATCCATAATGTTCCCCGTAGGGTTATTAGGCGAACAGATGAAAATAATCTTGGTATGGGGTTCAACAGCTTTCAATATTTTCTCCGGTTCCAGATCAAAGTCTTTGCTCAAGGGCACCTGTATAATCTGTACATTATTAATAGCGGCACTTACCTCATACATGCCATAGGTAGGAGGTAAAATCAGGATACTATCCTTAGCCGGTTCACATAAGGCACGGATCAGCAAATCAATCGGTTCATCACTGCCGTTTCCAAGGAAAATCTGATCTACAGATACCTTTTTGATGGCCGCTAAGGAATCTTTCACATCTCGTTGCAAAGGGTCCGGGTAACGATTTACTTTTTTTTCAGTTACCGAACCAAAGGGATTTTCATTGGCATCCAGAAATATTCCCTCTGCCCCTTTATACTCATCCCGTGCGGAAGAATACGGTTTTACCTGTTTTATATTCTCTCTTAATACCGAATCCAGTGAAAATGCCATTCTCTTAAAATCTAATAAGCTGTAAAACTACGAAATTTATGGTTTGGAGTCACTCTGAGGAAGAAAGGAAATCATTTATTTTACCAAAAAAGTCCTTTTTTTAGTATATTTGTTATAATAATAAAAGCAACCTTAACGCAGGAGCAATGAAAATTCGCAACAACTGGCAAATTGAATGCAATCACTCGCCCGAAACGATTGATCGTATCTTATTGCCAATCCGCAAAAGAGGCTTATCTGTTATCAGTTTAAGCTACAAACAGACAGACGGTATCCATGCCGACTGCATTATTGAATTTGAAACCGAAGAAAACGATGTAGAAAGAGTCTACAAAAATATGCTTCGTATTCAGGATATCCTGTCAGTCAATAAACTCAATTAATTAAGGCAAAAAGCTAAATGCTGAAAGCCTAAAGCTAAAATAGATATTCAGTTCAGTGGGGGCGTATTGTATACGCCCTTTTTTTATTTTATCAGGGCGTATGCAATACGCCCCCACACTATGCCACAACAATTTGAGAACTCAGAAAAATATTTTATCTTGTAACAGACCGTTTATAAACCCATTAAGTTTCTGTTTATGAAAATGTTTTATCTAGTCGTAGTGTGTCTCCTTGGTTTTTCAATTGCTGGTCAGGCACAAAGTTCTACCAAAGAAAATTTTAAAAGCGCTGGTAAAAGCATTGGTAAAACCGGGGCCACATTTGGCAAAAGTGTTGGAAAAGCTGGAAAGGAAGCAGGTAAGTCTTTAAAAAAACCTGCAGGCGATATAGCTGATGATACAAAGAAGACGGTAAAAAAATTAGCGAAATAGGCTAATTGCATACTAAATCAATTCAAATTCCAGATTGATATCAGATATTCTTTATCTGCTATTTAAATCCATCTTCTATACATAAAAATAGCAATGCCGGGAAGTTCTTGAAACTTTCCGGCATTGTTGATTTTTACTGATTGAAACTATAGCTTTTTTATTTTGCTATCACAACCTGTTTTATATAGGACGCTGTTTGGGAAACCACTTTCAACACATACATACCATTTTGCAGCGAAGTTGTAGAAATACTGCTTTGGCTACCCTGAATAGTCTGCGTAAGCACCATATTCCCTTGCAGATCTATCAAGTAAGCAGTTCCGTTTATATCATCCGGGAAACGGATATTCAATACTTCTTTGGCAGGATTCGGATATACATTTATCTGTGACACTTGTGCATCCGGCTGAACAGCGGTTGTAATACAGTTTGTATTAGTGGCCACTACCGGAAGTCTGCTGCAAGGTGTACCTGTCTGTACGTGCCAGTTTAATGCTGAACCGTATTCTGTTGTTTTGGTTCCACCGTCGTAGGCACCTGTTATCGTTACCACGCCAGATGGAGTAGAGTTATACGGATAGGAATAAGCAGAGCCGGAGAACCAGCCTATATAACCGCTGGAACCACCGGTGGCTGTTAAATTTGTAACCGACATCGTCAGGTTTGTACCCCAAGCCGATTGAATAGTAAGTCCGCTAAAGGTAAAGGTATAAAGTCCTGTTGCAGCATTGGCCGGTATAGCCAAGGCATTGGAGGTAAAGGTCTGTGCGGGTGTCAATGCCCCACCGCTGGCATTCAGAATGGAAACGGTAACGTTAAAGTTATCGCCACCGGATGCCAGATAATAGAACCCTAAAGGAACCTGAATCGATAATACTGTAACATTTTCAGATAAGGTAAATGCCACCAATGAGCTGCTGTTTGCATAGGTCATCGCACCCGAAAGCATGGCTGTCGGCCCTACTGTTCCGCTTGTGGAACTCATATCCTGAACGTATAATGTAGCCGGTGAGGTAACCGGACAACTGCTTGTACCCGTGCATATCAGATTACCACCGGTAGCCGCATCATACCAGTTATAGGTATCGGAACCGGCATTACTGATTGAAAGCGTAACGGTTCCTGTACCGCAAGCATCAACCGGAGTAGGCAGACTGGATGTCACCTGTATCGTGTCTGAATTTTTACAGGAGCCAGCGGTGGCTTGTAACAAATAAAATCCTGCAGTACGTATATTATTGATGCTGGAAGCAGTCTGGCCGGAAATAGTAGTATATGGACCACTTAACGTAGTGGCACTCTTCCATTGCCAGCTGGTTCCGGTTGGAAATGCAGCCGCATTGGAAGGAGAAAGATTTGCTGTAGCAGGATTACACAGATTCACATCTGCTCCCAGATTTGGCTTAATCATCGTATTGCTGATCGTTAGCGTATCAAACATGGAACAAGTGGAGGAATCACGCTCCACAATATAGGATCCCAGCGAGGACGCTGAATAGGTTTCGGCTGTCTGCCCTGAAATAAGCGCTGAACTTGTTCCGTTCCAGGTATACCATTTATAGGATACGCCGTTTCCGGCAGCTCCGGCATTTGCATTTAAGGTAACGGGCAATGTTGTTCCGCTGCAGGTACTTAAATCAGCTCCCAGGGCAGGTTTTCTGCAGATGGTTCCAAGTGGAGAACATCCGGAAATAAAGTTTGTAAATTGAACCAATGTAGGCATCATAGGTTGATCAACCGTAAAATTAGACAAAGGCTCTACACAATCGTTGCAGTTGCTGGAATTCCAACCAGGTCCACCGCCCCAGTAGGTACCCAGCACACAATTATTCTGAAGATATTGCAGAAAATTATACAAAAGCGTGTTCCAGTTTGTAGCATCCGCATTATTCGGAACAGCATATTCACCTACCATCCCCCGAACATTATTTGTTTTCACCCAATTCACGAATGGTGTTATCAAGGTTACGCCAGACGTTACTGTCCTGCCGTTACCTGCCATGGTATTATTACTATAAGCTCCGGACTGGTTATTATCGAAATACTGGTGGGCCTCAAAGACCAGGTTTTTAGAAGGATCCGATAAGGTATATAAATTGTTATTATAGGTAGTCCATGAGTTCCCTTGGGACCAGTTATCCCCTTCAACAACGATGGTGTGTTGAGTATCCACCCCACGAATAGCGGTAATGGCTCCCTGTGCAATGTTAAACCAGTTTGCACCTCCCAGTGTATTGGGTTCGTTCATAATATCATAGCCCCAAACGGTCGTATTACCCACATAATGTGTGGCAAGCAGCGTCCAAACATAATTATACTGTGCCTGTGTTGGCCCCCCACTGGAAGTTATGACACTTCCGTTATATGGATAGCGGCAATAGTTGTGCATGTCAATCATAACAGACATATTATAGCTGGCAGCAGCGGCAATCACGCCATCCATTTCCGCCAGATAACTGGCATTCAAACTTCCGCCCAAGGTAGGTTGTACATATTCCCAAAGGAAAGGCAGACGTATCAGTTTTAAACCCTTACCACTATAATATTTCATTTCAGCAGCCGTGGGAATCTGCGGTGTACCGCCCCATTCCATTCCGGAAAGATTTACCCCAAACTCAGTAGCTTGCGCACTTGCTTTAGGTATCATGAAAATAATACTGGCAAACAATAGTAAAAAATGGATAATGAATAGATGTACTTGTTTTTTCATAGATAACGATAATGACGTGATAGAAAACAGATTTAAGAAATACGAAATCAAGACAGATTAGTTACTTGTTTAAACAGGTTTTAGTAAGAATTACTATATAAGGCCAATAAAAATCAATGGATCAGACAATTAAAAATCAACACTGGGATTATTGTTATGGTGCTTCGATCCATAAGGAGAATGTTACTACTTTTGGGCGCATTCAATTCGCTTAATTGAAGACGCATTCAATTCGCTTAATTAAGGGCGAATTCAATTCGCCCCTTCAGGTCTTCAATAACCTGAACAACGATGGGGCATACGGAATAATTTTCCAGGATACTTCTGATTCTGTATTTAAATCCGGGGTGATGCAGATGCGGATAGTCGGAACAGGAATCGGGTCTTATTGCATAAATGCGACATGCCTTTTCATTCAGAAAAGCACATGGATTACAAGCCATAATGGCAAACTCCCGGCTTTTCACATCTTCCAGGTACTGCTCCGTAAAATGTGCATCACTCATACTTAGTTGCTCAGCAATACGTTCAACATCAGACGGTGTAAAGGGTGGCCGTAACTGTTTACAGCAATTGCCACAGTCCAGGCAATTAATATCCCTATAAGCCTTATCAATAATAGGCGCAACAAGTGCATCTAATTCCGAAGAACGACACAAACGAATTGCTTCCCGAAAATACTCGTTCTCGGAAGCTTTACGTGCAGCATTTTGTTTTAATTCGGATGAAGAAAGAATCATTTTGTTTTGTGTTAAAAGCTTTGTCTCAAGGATATTGGCCGTGATTCGACCTTTTGTCCAAATACTCCTCTACCTGTCGCTGGTTTTTCTGCTCGCACAAAGATATCAATAATGAAGAAATGCTAAAGCAGTTCACCACCAACCCACTTGCCATTGGTGTTTCACTTGCCGTTGGTGTTTCTGCCCGCACAGATATATCAACCATGCACAGATGTTCACGCAGAGCCACCAACAACCCAGTAGTCTCCCTTTTATAGTTCAGTCTTTGACTGGGCCCTTACCTGGAGATAGATGGCGTGACACAAGCGGATGCGATTCATAGATACAGGGCGTATGCGATACGCCCTTACGGTTTGATATCATTGAGAATAGACATACATATTTCTCAAATCTGCGTAATCTATTAATCCTCTTAAATCTGTGATTCAGACAAAAAAAGCGTTCCGACCATTACCTGACCGGAACGCTTTAACATATAGAAACTTCTGATTATTCTTTTACAACTTTTTTAACCCATGAATCATTGGCTGATTGAGCATATAGATAATATACACCCGAAGCTAAACTCTGAATATTGATATTGGTGGAATAAGAGGATCCATTACCTTGCCCGGAAGTCTGATACACCTGTTGCCCCATAGCATTGTACAATACAATATTTACCTGACTGGCTTCCCCATCAATCTCAACTTTAAAGGTACCGTTGTTTGGATTCGGGATAATCACTACATCCTTACCAATACCTGTACTGATGGTTTTAACATCACTATAAGAGGAATTTCCATTATTATCCACTTCAACAATGCGGTAGTATATATTTCCACGCATATCAGAGCTATTATCGGTATACGAATAATTGTTCAAGGATGTATTGCCTTGTGCCTGGACTTTGGCAAGCGGATAGAAATTTGTTCCGTCTGTAGAACTTTCAACCACATAATAGTTTACATCCTCTTCTTTTGCGGTAGACCAGGTTATCAGATTTCCATTCCCTTGTTTTTCTGCATCAAAAGAAATAAAATCAACCGGTAAGGTACAATTAATCGTATTGGCGCATACTAAAAAACGACCGCAGGTGTATGGATTACCGACATTGAAAGTAAGATTGAATAAGTTTCCAGAACCTGTATAACTACTGTAGTGTTGAGCTGAAACAGCACTGAGTACTTTATTCCCCGTATTATCCCATTGAGGGGTTGCCCATAAATAAGATCCTGCTGTATAAGCCGGTGTACAAGCGAAATAAGTATACTGTCCTCCCGTAACACCAATCCAGTATTTTACAGGTGTTGTAGCCGTACCTGATAAGGTATAGTTCATCGGAATGGTAAACAGGTAAGCCCCATTATTAGCAGGCAATGTTGGTCCCGTTACCGTTGCAGTATATAAAGCCGCTCCCGGACCATCATAGCTTGCCGAAGGGGTACAAGAACCGCAATACGTTGCCGTAGGGTTATTAGCATAAACCGTAACAGTATAGCTTACCGGACCATAGGCATAGCCAAGATTCGGAATGATCACGGATGCTCCCGTAAGATTAAGACTCTGATAGGACATAATTTCCATCGGATCAGAAGAAGGTGTAGCTCCTCCCTCACCGGTACTTCCGCCTGAAGTTCCTCCTGCACATGGAGCACCTGCAATGGTTGTAGATGGTAATAATGCCCCTGCATAACTAGATGTATCAACTGCCCAGGCTGCAAAACTTGGTGTTCCGCAGGCAGCTAAATTGGCTGTAGTTGATGCTTGACTTACGGAAATGCTTCCACCCTTACCGATGATTGATCCACCTGTAGCGGAACCATACCAGGCAAGCGTTGTTTTAGCTCCCGGATTTACTGTTGCCGAAAAAGCTGCATAACTTGGCGAATTGCAATAACCAGATGTTCCTGCCGTATAGGGCGAAGCTGGTGCGGTTATTTCAACAGTGTCTTTCATTGTTGTGCAGGCACCGCAAGGACCTGCAGCATCAATACCAATCAGCAGAAATAGAATATCAAAGAATTATAACAAGTGAAAAAAAAGTAAAACAATGGTTTCAACTTTTTAGCAACATCAAAACTGTTGAACAATTAGCAATTTACTTAAATCATCAAGCTTTGTATGAAATTATGTATCGAAGTTGGTCAGGACCAATTCATGGAACTGATGTTCTTCATGGAAAGCTTTCATCTTCTTCAGAAGGTATTGCTCAAATTGTTCAAATCAGATATATTAAAGATGCCCAAAAGGTCACTCATTTTGCTGTAACACTAAGTTTAATGGTATACAATCTAATGATAAATAAACGTTTAGTTGATTATCAAAAGCAACACCAAGATTGGTACCCAATAATAAGAGATCGTTATCAGCAACTTTCAGGACCGGAATTAATAAAAATCACTTAGAATTACCTAATAGTATTCAAGTTTATACAGCCATTTTAGTTTTAAATAGAAAGTCTATTCCTACGAATAAAGGTTTGTATATAATAGTATTTCCAGGATCCTCAGGGTCGCAGACAATACAATGTTTATAATTAGGAACATTTTGGAAATTTTCGTTATTGATATGTTTGATTGATGCGATTACAGTTATGTCAATTACTTCTAAGGATGGTAGAGTAATCCAAGCATGAATTTCATTTAACGGTTTCATGATTGTATTAGGGGCGAACCATTTATCCATTTCTTCAAGAGGTGTGTAGAAAATTTTACTTTCATGGATTTCTATATATCCAAAAGTTAATAGAGCATCGCAACTTAGAATAGAGCTTATTTGGTCTTGTAATTTAACATTCCAGTCTAAACATTTACCTGCTACCTGTTCAATTGGATTACAGTATACTTTAGAATCAAAGAGTTTAAATAGCTCTTTTTTCTTATCAAAGCTTAAGTACGGCTTGCTATTTGATTCAATATAAAAGTCTGAAATATCAATAGATTTTTGCTCAGATCTTTTTATCGCTTCAATTAATTCTTTCCTATATCTAATCATTTTATGAATATTAATAGAATATAACTTTTGGTAATTAGCTTATACCTTTTCGAATATACTCTTTACTTAACTTTATGAATTCAGTTTTCAATTGATCTATCTTTTCTTCTAACTCTAATAGACTGTTATTGTATTCTCGGTAAGTTGTCTCCTTATTATCGGTTTCATCTGAAACCAAAACCAAAAAATCTTCTTGATCATCTTTATTTTTTTTCTTCTCAGCTAAATTATGTTCCTCTACACACTGACCTAAATAGATATTAGTATCTATACGAGAATCTATATATCTATCATTTAAAAATTGAAATTGATACGTTTCATAATTTAGGTCATGTACAGTTTTTATAATGAACTCATCAGTAATGAATAATTCTAACTTTGAAACGCATATTTGAATTTTATCATTTGTTTTATCATTTTCCTCTTCAAACTTATCAAGTAAAGTGAACCAATCATTTTCTTCTTCCTCTTCTATCATGATAAAACGGTCAACCATTTTTTCTAACTGACTATTCCATATATTCCAAGCAGATAAATATGCCAATAAAGCTTCTTTCTCTTCAGCAAATAATACGTTCTCTTTATTAGTTAAAACCGATAGTTGTTGTTTCAAATTTTCATTTTGAATTGTAAATGTCTGTTTAATATCTTCAACTTCATTTGTAATTTTGCCTATATCTTCATGAGTAGCTATATTTTTAAGTTTCTCTCCTATATAATTCTGCATTCCCCAATACGCCAACCCACCAATCATTGTTAATATAGGTAAGATTGCTATCCAATAATTATCCATAGTTCAAGAAACGTTTTAAAGTGATATATAACAAAAATACACTTTAAAAGTGAAAAGATTATTTGACTATATTGTACCTGTATATAAAATATATAGTTGATTTTCACAAGCTATCCATACACTTAAAACTACCCTTTTAAGTGTATGGATAGTATTTGCTTAAAATAATTTAGAATTTAATAAATGAGCTTAAAAAATTACATATGGGAATCTTTTGAATTCCCTATTACAATAACCAGCATATCATGTGAATTAGGAAGACATAATTTTCCTTCTGATTCAATCATTGAAATAAATCGTGATGCAGAATTAAAATTCATTGCTAAAGTTCATGGCAAAACTAATGATGTCAATGTAGGAGAATATCATCATCCTTCTCATCAAAATAAATCAGGTGAATTTATAGAAGGTGAAAATATTGTTGGTTATGATAGAAACAATACAAAATTTATACTTAAAGGTTGTCATGTAAAAAATGTTTCCTTTGCAGCAATTAATGATCCGCTATTTCATTCATATTTTACACTTGAGATTCGTATAGACCATTTAACTGAATTGTTAAATAACAATCAAGATAATGTAGAATGTTTGATGGAATGGTTTCTAACAGGAAGAACAGATATTTTATTTTCACGAAATACCCGTTATTATACTCCTGAAGGTGTCAGAATAAGAAAAGATTTAGATATAAATATCCATGAAGATAAATTAAGTGGCGTTAATATCTGTTGGGATTATATGCTAATTAAACTTAAAGAATTCTCTTTTGTAGTTCAAAAAGTTCAAAACGGTATTACTCCTTCATGGGCAAATGGATTTGTTATTGAATATCGTAATAGTCTTGGAAAAATTCCTTCTGAAAAAAATCGAATAGCTATAGCAGAAATTATAAGCTTTATGTTTGGCATAGAATTCATGAACATCGGTTATTCTGAATTTAATGATAATAATGAAATTATTAGACGATTAGGGAGACAAGCATATGGCAATAATTTGATTGCAAGATGTAAAAATTTCTGTATGTCACCAATTGAGTTTCCAACACAACGTGGAAGAATAGATACTGAAGACATGCTTAGCCAAATTGTAGATACATACTTAAATCTTAGAAAAGACTTAAATTTAAATACAGTATTATGGAAATACTGGTTAGCTAAAAACTCCGCTATCGGAATAAATCTACCTGTACTATCAAGTGCAATAGAAGGAGTCGCTGAATCATATTTAAAGCTTCATAATATTATTCCCAAACCTGATAAAGAAATAGATAAAAAGTATAAGGAATTATTGAAAGATAACTCACAATTTATTGAAGCACTAAAAGCATATGGTTTTGGCAAAACAGTAATTAATAAAATTGAGAATCCATATAACTTCGGAATGGGTGAAAAACTAAGTCTATTTTTCAATTCATTAGATATAATCTTAGAAAAAAATTCTATTGAAAACGAAGCATTGAAAAGTAGAAATAAAATGACTCATTCTTCTTCATCTATTGATTCAGATGATAAAGCTAAGCAAGCAATTAGAATGACAAGAGCTTATGAAACATTGTTCAATAGAACTCTACTTAAAATCTTAGGCTATAATGGTAAATATATTGACTACTATACCATTGGACATCCTGAAAGAAACTTATCTGATAATATTGATAAAGATGTTTAATAAATATAACTACGATAACATTTATAATAAAAAAGGGTGCTTAATAGCTCCCTTTTTTATTCATCTTTTGATTTCTAGTCATATGATTACACCAACTATACATTCCGCTTTCTAATGCTCTTTCCATCTCTTCCCAAGGAATTTTAGATAACGACTACTAAAATGGAGGTGAATGATTACCACCACTCCCATTTTATGATTTTTTTACAAACAGGTAAAACAATGTCATCAAAATTAGAAACCGTGCAAATGTGTTTTCTCACACTCACCCTAAAACATCGATTATACTGTTGACGAAAACTTTTAGGTGGTGTAGTCCAGGTAGCCGCTTTTTTACTTTTATCTTTCCTTTTGTAATTCGGATACCTGTTTAATTGTTTTTTAGCAATATGTTTCATGAGCTATTAGATTATTAACCTAATAGCCTTTATCTCCTGTATTTAAATATTGATTCATAGTTAATTATTGAGTTTCGATATTATAAATATCGAAAACTTTATTAATAGTTTCACCAATGAAGTAATTTAATTGGGTTTAACTAATAAGAGTAGATTATGAGGTTTAAGAAACGGACTTACCTTATCAGCTACAGTGCTCAAAACATATCCACAATAAAAATGCTTGTACCCATGTTGGTACCTTTCAAATAAAAAATCCTGTAAATTATTAACTTACAGGATTTTAAAGTGGAGTCGGAGAGATTCGAACTCTCGTCCAGAGAAGGCCACTATCGTATCTTCTACATGCTTAGCCGGATGTTCATTTTCGAATCTTATCAGGTCACCGGCACCCAAATAAAACCTTAGTTACTTAATTTCGCAAAATACCCGCAACCTGTATCTCACTAGTTTTGCTGTTCGACATCTCAATTCACTGCCCGCAAAACAAAAGCAGTGTGAGATGTGGCCGGGTGCTGTTCTTAACAGCTCCACTTAACGCTCGGTATTACAAACTCGGTTTGTAATTAAGCAGCCATGGCGTAAGAATCTTCGCCAATTATTGTTTAGAACTATCTTTTAAGGCTCTCATCCCATGAGCCTGCATGCTTACACACGTAATCACTCAACCTGTCAATTCCTGTCGACCCCCAACATCTTTGTGGACTGCAAATGTACGGTTTTAAGTTTTAAGTTCTAAGGATTAAGTTTTAAGAAGGCGTCAATAATAGATTTTAGAAATATTATGTCTCCGTAGCGGGCGAACAGCGTTCGCCATTGTTCAAAGATTTATCGCCTGCCCGTACCGTGTTAATTAGAACGTTCAATACCCCGACGGCTTCTTTATCCGTCCGACCACTCGTTTAATAGATCATTTATATTGATTTTGAGTCTATTACCGAATAGATAAATGTATTCTAACCCATTCTGTGTAAAACTTTTCTATCCTGATTCGTTACTTGTATATTTCTTTCTGGTAACTGATACTAGTCACCTTCCTGTTTGCTCCCTACCTCCCCCCTATCAGAGCCGTATATATTCCGCCAATAATCCGCCTGTATTCCGTGTATATTCCGCCTCAAGAATCCAAAAACCAAGAAATGCTATGGAGAAAAGATCTGATTGAAAAATGAAAGATGCCATGTAATGCAAAAATATATAAAACAAATTTACGAAAAGAAGTCCATATGTTAAATACAAGAACATAATAAATAACTATCTATCAGTCCGAAAAGCTTCCATCATCGCTGTGTAAAACTTTTCAACCCATATTCCATAGTTTTAGTAAATTCGCATAATGGATAATTTCATCGTTTCGGCACGTAAGTACAGACCAGCCACTTTTGACAGTGTTGTGGGACAGTCTCATATTACCACTACGCTGAAAAATGCGATTAAAAACAATCACCTGGCGCAGGCCTTTTTGTTTTGCGGTCCGCGTGGTGTTGGTAAAACCACCAATGCGCGTATTCTTGCCAAAACGATTAACTGTACCAATATTACAGCCGATATTGAGGCCTGTAACGAGTGTGAATCCTGCAAGAGCTTCAACAACAATGCTTCTTTCAACATCACAGAATTAGATGCGGCTTCCAACAACTCGGTAGAGGACATCCGCAGTCTGGTTGAACAGGTTCGTTACCCACCGCAATACGGAAAATATAAAATATATATCATAGATGAGGTGCACATGCTCTCCAATGCGGCTTTCAATGCTTTTTTGAAAACGCTGGAGGAACCGCCTGCCTATGCTATTTTTATCTTGGCAACCACTGAAAAGCATAAAATTATACCGACAATTCTGTCCCGTTGTCAGATCTTTGACTTCAACCGGATTCAGGTAAAGGATATTGCAGATCATTTGGCCAGCATCGCTGTAAAAGAAAACATCAAAGCAGAGAAAGAAGCATTGCACCTGATTGCGCAGAAAGCAGATGGAGCCTTGCGCGATGCCCTTTCCATGTTTGATTTGATTGTGACATTTTCGTCGGATAATACGGTAACCTATAAATGTGCCATTGATAACCTGCACATCCTGGATTACGATTATTACTTCAAGATTACCGATATGCTGCATGCACAGGATGTAGCAGGTGTTTTGATGACCTATGATGAAATTCTTCGCAAGGGTTTTGACGGTCATAATTTCATCATCGGACTAAGCGAGCATTTTCGTAACCTGATGGTTTGCAAGGATGCCGTAACGCTTTCCTTACTGGAAGCTTCCGATGAAGTAAAGAAACGCTATCAGCAACAGGCTGCTGCCGTTTCGGTTAGTTTTTTAATGTCTGCACTGAACATTGGCAATCAGGCCGATCTGCACTATAAAAGCAGTAAGAACCAACGCTTGCATATTGAACTAGCCTTGATGAAAATGGCTTATTTGGGTCAGGCACTTCAAGCCTCTACATTGGTGGAAGACCTAAAAAAAAAAGTAGTCTAGCTGCAGCATCCGATTCAGATTCGACAACAGCATCTCCCCTATCTATACCAACAAATACTGTCAAAGGAAATCCACTGGCAGAAGCTCCGGTTTCCAATGGCCTGCGCATTCCGAAAAATATTCAGCAGGTAAAGGAAAATCTGAATAAGCCAGTAGAAGTTAAAACAGATGTCAGCGAAGAGGACGAAGCACCCACAGTATCTGGTTCCAACAAATCCTTTACGCTGGAACAACTGACTCAAGTCTGGAATACGTTTGCTGAGAACCTGAAACAGAAGGGACTAAGCAATGAATACATGGTGATTCATAACCGTGTGTTGACCCTGGATCCGGATTTTACCATTCACTTTTCCGTTGCGCACGATGTTCAACTGGATCAGTTTGAATCCTTTAAATTGGACTTGCTTTCTTTCCTGCGACATTCATTAAACAATAAAGCCATTAAAGTTTCCGTAAATACTTCCTTCGTGCCTTCTGCGGAGAAAAAGATGTTTACCGACGAAGATAAATTCCGTCATTTGGCCGAAAACTATCCGGTAGTAGAAGAGTTGAGAAGAAAGTTTGGATTGGAAATCAATTATTAAGGTTTAAGTTCAACGTTTTAAGTTTTAAGATTGGGAATATTTTACACAGCAACGTTAACAGAGCGGTCGGACGGACTGAAAAAGCCGTCTGAGCGCTTGTGCATAGTATTATCCTACGTTCATTTAACAATCTTCTATAAAATTTCTCTTGATATATAGTACCTTTCAGTATCGGGTTATCACCTGCCGTCAGACCGCTTTTTCTGGCGGTCCGATGGCTTCCTTTTTTATAATTTAATAACCATCGAATTAACAAATACCTCATATATTGCCTTCATCCTTTTATATCAATATAAAAGAACGGAAGCATCAAACAGAATAAATATCAACGTTAAGAGATGAAAACGGTTATATATACTATTTTTGTTAAATAAAGTAATTTTATAACTTTCGTTTAGAGGGCAAAATAATAGAATAAAAAATCATGAAGCAGATTATATCAGCCATTGGATTATATTTCCTGATAGGTTTTCAATTACAGGCACAAACCGCTTTTACGGCCTCCAGTGCTACAGATAAAAATGGGTATGCATTTCAATCGGTTAGTAACGATCCTTTAAAGGCTCGTATCTATACTTTATCAAATGGATTAAAAGTATACCTCTCACGGTATACCGATGCACCCCGTATACAAACCTTTATTGCCGTGCGTGCCGGAAGTAAAAATGATCCATCAAACACTACCGGGCTGGCTCATTACCTGGAACATATTTTATTCAAGGGCACCTCTAAGATTGGTACTTCCAACTGGAATGCAGAAAAAGTGGAACTGGATAAGATTGAAGCCTTGTACCAGGTATATCGTGGTACCACGGATGCTGATGCCCGTACTTCCATTTACCATCAGATTGACAGTATTTCGGTAGTAGCCGCAGGTTATGCGATAGCCAATGAATACGATAAAATGCTGAGTCAGATCGGTGCCCAGGGAACCAATGCCTATACCTTTGTAGAGCAAACCGTTTATGTAAACGATATTCCTGCCAACCAGATTCAGAAATGGGCGGAGATTGAAGCAGAACGTTTCAGCATGGTAGTACCACGTTTGTTTCATACGGAATTAGAGGCTGTATACGAAGAGAAAAACAAAGGACTGGATCAGGACAGCCGCAAGGTATGGGAAACAACGCTGGCTTCTTTATTTCAGAAAGATCCGTATGGCACTCAAACAACCATTGGCACGGTAGAGCATTTAAAGAACCCATCCATTACCGAGATTAAAAAATATTTCAGTACCTATTATGTTGCCAATAATATGGCTCTCTGCATGAGCGGAGATCTGGATTACGATTCCACGATTGCCATGCTGGAAAAATATTTTTCTGCACTGCCAACGAAAACAGTTCCGGTATTTACGCCTCTGGTAGAAGATAAAATAACAACACCGATTCACAAAATTGTGTTGGGGCCAAGTGCTGAAAGTATTTCCATCGCTTACCGTCTGGATGTTTCCATTCCGCAGGATCCAACGTTCCGCAGTAAATTAAAAATGATACAAATGCTTTTGACGAATGGACAGGCAGGTTTGATCGATCTGAATGTAAACCAGGCTCAGAAAGCGATAGGTGCTTATGCTTATGATATGCCACTAAAGGATTACAGTGTTTTTATGCTGGGTGCAAAACCTATTGCCGGACAAAGCCTGGAAGACCTGGAAGCGATTCTCTTGAAACAAATAGATGAATTAAAATTCGGGCATTTTGAGGACTGGCTGATCAAAGCTGTTGTGAATGACTACAAGATGTCAACGATGATATCCTATGAAAGCAATAAAGCACGTGCCGATGCATTTGTGGATGCCTTTATCTGGGGAATTGACTGGAACAAGTATCTGGAAGAAATCAACACGCTTGAGAAAATAACCAAAGCAGATATTCAGAAATTCTGTATCGATAATTTCACACAAAATTACGTGGTCGTTTATAAAAAGAAAGGAACGGACATCAGTATCCAAAAAGTACCAAAGCCGAAGATATCATCTGTTTCTGTAAACAGAGATAGCCAGTCGGATTTCTATAAAAAAGTATTCAGCACACCTTCTCCTGAACTCCTTCCGGTGTTTTTAGATTATTCCAAAGAAATAACAAAGGATGCGATCAAAACACTTCCGGTTTTGTATAAGAAAAACAATGAAAATGCCCTATTCACGGTGGAATATACCTGGACGCTAGCCAGGAAATATGATCCGGTTTATAACCTCATGGTGAGTTATGTCAATTACCTGGGCTCTGAAACCCAGACACCTGAAAAATTAAAAGAAGAATTTTATAAACTGGGATGTTCGTATGCATTTAAAATTACAGCGAATGAATTATCCATTTCATTGACTGGCCTACAGGAAAATTATTCCAAAGCATTGACTTTACTGGAATCTTTCATTAAAACCATAAAGCCGGATGATGAGGCATTGGCTCTTATTAAAGCAAATGTGTTGAAAACGCGTAACGACAATAAAACATCCAAAGATATTATTCTACGCTCAGCGCTGGCCAGTTATGCCAAGTACGATGGCATCAATCCATTCACGAATATTATTCCTGAAACAAAATTAAATGCATTGACTTCAGCAGAAATATTAAACTATTTAAAAGGACTATATCAGAAGCAGCATACGATTATTTATTATGGGCCCGCTGATTTAAAAACGGTGAAAACGGTGATCACAAAAGCACACCAGATCAACATCCTTCCCGCCAAAAAAGACAGTACTGTTCAGTATACATTCAAAAAACCGACACAAAACACCGTCTATTGGGTAAACTACGATATGGTACAGGCAGAGATTTTATTAATGAGCCGTTCGGTTGATTTCGATAAAAAACTAATACCGGATCTGTATTTGTACAATGAATATTTCGGAGGAAGTATGGGTAGCCTGGTGTTCCAGGAAATGCGTGAATCAAGGGCGCTGGCATATTCGGTTAAATCAACCTTTGATATTCCATACATGCCTTCTGATCCGTATTACAGCAATTCCTATATTGGTACACAGGCAGATAAAATACATGAATCCTTGAGCGGCATGATTGATTTAATTGATAACATGCCGAAATCCGATTTGTTGTTTGATAACTCCAGGATATCTATATTGGAAACCATCGCCAGTCAGCGTGTGACGAAATTAGCAGTCATCGCAGATTACGAGCGCAACCAACGTATGGGCTATGCGGGAGATATCCGTAAGGTAATTTATGATTCCGTATCAACAATGACATTTAAAGATATTCAGGATTTTCAACAGAATTATATAAAGGGAAAAGTAAGAAGTATCTTAATTGTTGGTTCCAAAGACAAAATAGACTTCAACAGTTTATCAAAGTATGGTGTAGTAAAAGAATTGACGCTGGAGGAGTTGTTTGGATACTAGGTGAAGTTTTAAGTTCTGAGTTTTAAGTTTTAAGATGCTAGTATGACTATCCGTAGAGTTTTAAAGGCTCTACGGATTTTTTATGATGAAAATTTACAGACTCGTGTTTGCTGATATATTGTTTCTGTTTTTTTTTAATATTTTATTTATTTCAAAAAGAAATATGATTGTGAAGAAAAAAGTATATTTAAAGTCTTAAATGAACATATATTTAATATGTCTGATATTGATTATAAACCTCAAATGGATAAGATTATTGAGCTTCAAAATAAATCATTTGCTCAATATTTTTCCTATCTTAGAACTATAACCCCTATAGCTACTGGAATGTTAGGTTTATTGGTAGCCTTAAAACCTGATCATATTCAGAATAAAATAGCTCTATATCTTTTTTTGATATCGATATTATTACTCGGAATTGGTATCCTCGCATCTGCGTTGACTCAATTTTATGAAGTAACTTTTTTGCGTCAATCACATCTGGCTGAAAAATCTATGCTAAAGGAATTACTTGACAATAAAGATTCAAAAAAAGGCGTTCACAGAGAATTGCCCAAGCCAATAATTTATACAATCTCCGAATTAGTGACATTTTCGTGTTTATCACTAGCCATTATATCATTAATTGCGTATGTTTTTTTTGTGGAACTTGACATAAAGCCAATAAAGTAGAATTATTAATTCTTAAACAAAACGTTATGGATTTTATGTTTAAAAATTTCAGACTCGAATTTGTAATTCAAACAATATTAATCCTTCAATAGATTTTTGCACTTGTAAATAATCTTATATAGATTGTAATTCCTATGCAGATCAAGGGTATAGATTTAAAATACCTACAGGTATCGTTTTTTAATTATAGTTTGCACCTTTAAAATCCAAATCCATGAAAAATTGGATCGTTTTATTCGTCTTATTTCATTTCCTCATTTCCTGCAAAACGCAGCACTTCAATAACTACACTTACTGCACGCTGACTGGTTACGAACGAAAAATAAATCAATATAATGAGGTTGAAGTGTCACCGATATGGGGATATGAAGTCAAAGGAATCAAGTATGCAAAAACATGGGGTACCTATCATGAAGATATGCTTATCGAACAGGATACGCTAACAGGCACCAAGTACAAAATAGCTTATGATAGTCTCAATCCCAGAAAATCCGGAATACCTGAATATCCATATCCACTTTTTTTACCTTCCGAAAAAACAGCAATCATCACGGGTACCATCATGGTAGCCTGGGCAACAGGTTGTGAATATCAATTTAACAAAGAATTCAAGGGACAAATGAAAACCTATCTGCGTATTCAATATTTTGATAGATCAATACGCAAACAATATCAGGATTTAAAAAGCGGAGATCGATTTGAAGTAGAATATTTGATTTCAAATCCCATCCGATCCATTATACATTTGGATAAACCGTTGAATTGATTCAATAGTACAAAACCTGAAATTCATATAAAAAGACAAGCATGGATAAGACAATAAAACTCGAAGTGATAGGACTGGTTATTTTTTTAGGAAGTCTTTGGGCATTGTATTTATATATAAAATATCCAGATGAGGATAATTCAAAAAACAATTTCAAAAAACTTTTTACAAATCCGGTATTTATTATGTTTACAGGAATTGTAGCAACGTATGTGTTGATCCAAGGATGGAGGTTATGGCAACGGTATTTCATTTTAATAATCCCATTTATAAAAGTTTCTACTGTAGCAAAATTCCTTATTTAGAAATATTCTCGTATGTATCAACTTTAAAAAGAATACCTAATCCTTTTATATCAACTGCCTTACCAGTGATGATAAATTTATCCTGCCAATGTTCCCCATAATTTAAACTATCCCCAAATAAACCTTCCTTTATTCCAGGTGGACCAGTGAGATACAAATCTCTATTACTTGGAACATGGTCTGACCCAAGAGTCTTTTCAATATTTTCAATCTTTATTCTTATTGATTCGGAAATATAAACTTCACCACTATCAACATATGCATCCAGACATTCTGTGCATTCATGATAGCTAATATAAAGCCTACTGGTTGTATCTTTTATACTAAAAATAATTGAACCGATCGTATCTTTTATGATATTAATCTGACCATTATGATCAACGGTAAGATCAGTCCCATTCTGTTTACAAGCACCCAAAAGAAATACTAAAAAAATCAGAACGTTCCTCATCTGACTTGAATTAATTATTATTGAATTTTGTAAATTATTCTAAACTAAAAAGGATGTCAGAATACTCCGTACTTAACACTTAACACTTAATACTTAATACTATATACTCCGTACTTCCTCCTCTTCCTTATCCGGTCCACCTTCCAGCCAGATCAGGGAGAGCTTATAGATAATCGAAAAGACTACAGCACCAATAAACATTCCGATAAATCCTGCTGCAATAAAACCGCCTATGACACCAATAAAAATAACCGGCATGGGTACAGGTGCCCCTTTTCCTAAAAGAAGCGGTTTTAGATAATATTCCAGCAAATAAGCAAAGACCATCCAGATAGCAAGCAGAATGGCAATTACAGGATCAGCATTGTAAAACATATAAATAACAACCGGCAATACAATCGGTATAAATCCAATCTGAACGATGCAAAGAATCAGACAACCCATTGTCCATACGCCTACTAAAGGAACTCCGGCAATAGCCATCCCGATTCCTGCCAAAGCTGATTCAATAACAGCAGCACCAATAATTCCCTTTGTGACGTTTTGAATGGTTCGTTCTGCGATATGTGCAAATTCATCGCCATTACTACCTGCAATGCGAAGAAAGAATTTATGAACCAATTTTGATGAGGCTTTTGAATGTGTCAATAAAATACCGGAGAGAATAATTGAAGCGAGCAAATGAAATATTCCGATACTAAAGTCTGTTGCAATACCAAACAACCATGCTCCGACCGAATGAAATTGACTTTCATACTTCAAATATAACAGAGACATGTTTTTGGAAGCCAGCATCCAGGCATCTTCAATGGGTTCGCCAATAATAGGCCAGCCTTCCACCCAAGTCGGAACAGTAGGAATACTCAGACTATTATTCTGAACATCTGCTACAATAAGTTGTATTTCATCAATAAGAGAAATCAATAATAAATAGCTTGGGACAATCAATATAAGCAATGATAATATCGTAATTAAAACGGCATTCCATGTATCTGAAAGTTTTGTGTGTTTCCGGACAAATAGGAAAATGGGATATAAAGCAACTGCCAGAATGATACCACCGAATACTACATTAATAAATGGCCGGAGAATCACATAGCACCAACCTATTGTAATGAAAAAAATGATCAGTCGGATTGAAATCTCTATTGATCTTTTTACATAAATCTCATCTTCTGACTTCATAAAATCTTTTTAGATGGGTTGAATATACCAAAATAAAACACAAAACTGCTTCTCAAAAGAACGTTACTGCAACAACAGTCCTGAAAATTTACATCAACTAAATTCGAAGATTAATCTTAATTGATTTAACGAAACAGATTTATCATGTCAGAACAGAAGATTTATCAAATGGATGTAGATTTTCATTCCGGGAAATACAAATTCCACAAAATGTAAGCAGCGAAGATTTGTAAAAAAGCTGAACCGATGCTAAAGTTTATGCCGAACAACTACTTTCGACGGTTATAAAAGCTTCTATTACACTAAAAATCAACGAATAAGAGGAAACAATGAGGAAGCATTGAATTTTTACGTGTTAATACGTAATATTGGGCTCTTATATCCTTTGTTATTTTATTCACTAATATACTTTCATAAAGAAAAATGAGCGGAAAAATTAAAGTAGCTAACCCTGTTGTTGAACTGGATGGCGATGAAATGACCAGAATTATCTGGAAATTTATTAAAGATAAATTGATCCTTCCTTACCTTGATCTTGATATAAAATACTATGATCTTGGAATGGAGCATCGTGATGCAACCAATGATCAGGTAACCATTGAAGCAGCAGAAGCTATTAAAAAATACAGCGTAGGAATTAAATGCGCTACTATTACACCGGATGAACAACGTGTAAAGGAATTCAACCTGAAACAAATGTGGAAATCACCAAATGGTACAATACGTAACATTCTGGATGGTACCGTATTCAGAGAGCCGATTGTTTGTACCAATGTTCCGCGTCTTGTACCGAACTGGACTGCTCCTATCGTTGTTGGTCGTCATGCATTTGGAGATCAATACAAAGCAACAGATTTCGTGGTACCAGGTAAAGGTAAATTAACCATTAAATTTGAAGGTGAAGACGGTAAAGTAATCGAACACGAAGTTTATAAATTCCAGGGTGCAGGTGTTGCCATGGGAATGTATAATACAGAAGAATCGATCAGAGGTTTTGCTCATTCTTGTTTCAACATGGCTCTTAGCAAAGGCTGGCCATTATACTTATCTACTAAAAATACGATCCTTAAAAAATACGATGGTCGTTTCAAAGATATTTTTGAAGAGATTTATGTAAATGAATTCAAATCTAAGTTTGAGGCTGCCGGAATTGTATACGAGCATCGTCTGATTGATGATATGGTTGCTTCTGCCTTGAAATGGCATGGTAATTTTGTTTGGGCCTGTAAAAACTATGATGGCGACGTTCAGTCGGATACCGTTGCACAAGGCTTTGGTTCATTAGGTCTTATGACATCTGTATTGATTACACCGGATGGTAAAACAATGGAAGCTGAAGCAGCTCATGGAACTGTTACACGCCATTACAGAGATCACCAGGCTGGTAAACCAACATCAACAAACCCAATAGCTTCAATCTTTGCATGGACCAGAGGTCTTGCATTCCGAGGTGAACTGGATGGCAACAAAGAACTGGTTAACTTCTGCCATGCACTTGAAAAAGTTTGCGTTGCGACTGTTGAAAGCGGTAAAATGACAAAAGATTTAGCTGTTTGTATCCATGGCAATAAAGTGAATCATGGCGAACATTATTTGTATACAGAAGAGTTTTTGACGGCAATCGACGAAAACTTAAAAGTAGCATTGAAAAAATAAGTTTTTAAATAAGCGAATGAATCTATAAAACCCTGCTTTTAAGCGGGGTTTTATTTTTTTACTTTTAACTGTTTATCGTATATTTCAATTCTCTTATTTGGAACAATTTAATAGATACTAAATGGCAGGTGCCTTTGTATTGTCACTGGATTTTGAATTGTACTGGGGTGTTCGGGATTCAAAATCTCTTGAAACATATAAAGCCAATATCCTTGGTGTAAGAGAAGCCATGTCTGAGATGCTGAATGTATTTAAAGAATACCAGGTGAAAGCCACTGTGGCAACGGTAGGATTGTTATTCTTTGATCAAAAGGATTCCTTGACAAAAGCTATTCCTTCTTCCCTACCGGTTTATACAAACAGTCAATATAATTGGTTTCCTGAATATCTTGTACACGTTGGTGAAAATGAAAAAGAAGATCCACTGCATTTTGGAAAATCCCTAATAGAATCAATACAGAAAGCAGGTATACATGAAATAGCTACCCATACATTCAGTCATTATTATACGCTGGAAGAAGGTGCAGATGAAAAAAGTTTTCGGGAAGATTTGAAAGCTGCACGTCTTTGCGCACAACAAGCAGGACTCCCCTTCAATACAATCATTTTCCCCAGAAATCAATATAATCGGTCCATTCTCGAAATTTGCAAAGAAGAAGGATTAAAAGGTTTCAGAGGTACTGAAAAAAGCTGTTTATACAAACCTAAAAGCCGAGTACATGAAAATAAATTCCGTCGCTTGGGCCGTTTACTGGATTCGTATGTAAACGTTACCGGATCAAATACGTATGCTTGGGATGAATTAATAGACGAAAGTGGATTATATAATATTCCATCGAGTTGTTTTCTTCGCCCGTATTCAAAAAAGCTTGCTTTTCTGGATTCACTTCGCCTAAAAAGAATGAAAGATGCTATGACTTTTGCAGCAAAGAACAATCAGGTATATCACATCTGGTGGCATCCACATAATTTTGGCATTAACCTGAAAAAAAATATCGCTTTTCTTCGGAAGCTTTTACAACATTACCAAAAGCTTCATGAAACGTATTCTTTTGAATCGCATACAATGACTGAATGCTATAACATTATACAAAACAATGAACACAACAGGAAATAAAGAGGTTCTTCAACGTGCCGTGGATCGTCACGATATTGATAGCAGCATTTTTCAGGGCAGATATGTCAACTTTCAACAAGGAAAGTATACCGATGAATTTATTTACGGACGTTATCAGATGTTTGAAGAAATTGATCAGATACTCAAGTCTCTTCCTAAAGATGCCCGGGTTCTTGATCTGGGTTGCGGTACAGGACATTTTTCAAGCTATATTAAAAGCAGGGGCTATTCTGTAATTGGATTGGATCCTTCTACTAAAATGCTTGGCTATGCCCGCGAGAACTTCCCTGACATTACGTTTGTAGAAGGATATTCCAATGCACTTCCTTTTGAAGAAAATTACTTTGATTTGATCATTAGTATTGAAGTATTGCGTTATCTGGATGCTGATATTGTGTTTAAATCCTATCAGGAAATTATGCGAACACTAAAGCCAGGAGGAAAAACATTTATTACCCATGTGAATGGCCTGGCAACAGAAGGTTACTACTTTTTTTATCATGCCAAACGAATACTGAACAAACTTCGTGGCAAAGAATATCACAATGCCTATTTTACTTCGGTATCCAGAGAAGAAGTAACATTACAGAAAATCGGATTCAAAAATATTACCTGCATCGGAAGAATGTTTGCTACGATTCGCACCGGATATAAATTCGGTAAAACAATTGGTAAAGGTTATGCCAAGCTTACAGAAGTTATTAATTCCAAACAACGCTTCGATAAAGGATTTTACCGCAATCTGGCCGGACATTTAATCGTTATTGCTGAAAAATAATGTTTAATAAATTATTATTTCTGTTTATTTCATTCCATTCCATCCTCCGCCTAATGCTTTTATAAGTGTAATGGAATACATTAAACGTTGTCCGGTAATAGTAATATATGCATTCTCTGCATCGAGTACGGCTTTGTCTGCTGCAATAACATTGATATAGGTAGTTAATCCTGTCCTATAAAGTTCCTTGGACATATCTGCTGAGCTACGGGCCAATGTTAAAGCCTTTTTCTGTACAGCAGCTTGTTCAGATCTATATTGAAGATTTACCAGCGCATCTTCCACTTCTCTGAAAGCATTTAATACAACCTGCTTATACATAGATTGTGTTTCTTTCAACTGATTTTCGGCAATTGATTTTTGTGCAATGTTTCGTCCTCCTGTAAAAACGGGTATGGATACTCCTACTCCACCGATCCATGTTATACTGTTGCTGGAAAACAGGTTGTCAAATCTGGAACTTAAAAAACCAGCGGAGGCAGCAGATAACTTAAGCGTAGGAAGAAATGCTGCTTGGGCAATACCTACTTGTGCATTCGCATAGATAAGCTGTTGCTCTGCTTCAACAATATCAGGACGACGCTGTAATAAATCAGCCGGAACTTCCAGTGGAATAATGGGTACTTTAGGCAATCCTGTACGTGCTTGTATGTTAAAATTCATAACCGGAATACCGCATAAAACAGCCAACGCATTTTCAATGATAGCCCGGTTTTGCCTGGCATCTATGATCTGGCTCTCTATGGTCGTAACTTCAATTTCTGCCTGTATCACATCCAGCTGTGTTGTGATGCCGGATTTATACTGACTCTGAGTTAAGGCAAGATTATTACGTCGGAGTTTAAGTGCATTATTATACAATTGAATCTGACTATCTATTAATCGAAGATTGAAATAATTTGTAGCAATATCTGATACTAATCCTAGGCGTACAACCTGATAATCGGCCTGACTGCCTCTCATATTGGCATTTGCTGCATCCACAGATTTTCGGAATTTCCCCCAAACATCCACCTCATAACTCATATCCAGCGGTACACTTATGGTGTTGATTCTTAATTCGGGAAGGCGACTAGAACTAAACTGACTCGGCCTGTCACCTGCCAGTTGAGTACGGTTCATATTAGGATCGACAGATAGAATAGGAAAGAAATTAGCTTTTGCTGTTTGCACCATCCCTCTTGATTCCATAATTCGGAAAGCAGCTGTTTTAAGACTTGGGTTATTGGCAAATGCTTCTTCAATCAATTGGTTCAATGTATCATCTCCAAAAACGAACCACCAGTTATTCTCTATTTTTTTTATACTATCGCCAGTATCAATAGTCAACGTATTAAATGAACTATCTGCTTGTGGATAGAAAACGGTATCAGTGTCCTTAACAGGTTTGTTTTTCCAGGTTAAAGATTCATCAATCACAGATGGTCTCCTGTAATGAGGACCAACCGTACAGGCCGTTAAAAGCCATGCAGCAATCAATAGAAATAGTTTGCTTCTATTCCATTGTCTGATTGATACTTTATTCGAATGAAAAGTCATTACCTTAATCGACATATTAATTCTTAATGATTGAAACCGTAGATCCTTCTCTTAAACCGAGATTGGGATTGGCAACCAATAATTCATCCCCTTTTAGACCATCAGCCAATTCAATCGTAGCTCCATTATCCTTGCTGATGGAAACTGATTTAATTGCGATTTTATGCTGCGGTGTAACCGTAACAACCGTTGGTCCATTCGACCCGATCACCAATGTATTTGCAGGTATTACAAATGGACGGGTTGTTCTTTTAATAACAAACTTAACCCTCGCATACATACCGGGCAGATACTTGTGTGTAGGGTTATCAAATTCAACCTGAACCAGCAATGTTCTTGTTGCAGGATCAAGGGCGCCAGCTGTGCGTGTTACTTTCCCTGTGATTGCTTTATCGGAAAGTTCCTGAACAATAATTTTTGCTTCGCTCCCTGGCTTTATATTGGTAACAAATGTCTGAGGAACATTCACGAAAATTCTTAGTTTATTAATCTGTGCAATGCTATACAGTTGATTCGTGGCAGAGCTACCGGCATTAATTAACGAACCCACATCTATGTTTCTGGAAGTGATGATTCCTGTAAAAGGTGCCCGTACTCTCTTAAACGACTTCTGTGCTTCCAATTGATTTACCAGCGCCAGATCTGCTTTATAGGCTCCATCCCGATCAGCCTTCTGCTGAATAGATACTGCACCTTCGATCGTTACACTATTTACACGTTCCAGGCTTGTTCTGGCTAGTTCAAGATTGGCTCTTGCCTGTAACAATTGCTGGTCAAGTTCCGGCGTTTCCAGTTCTACCAGCAATTGTCCTTCTGTGACGTGATCACCAATATCCACATACCAGTTTTTAACATACCCGTTTACACGTGCGCATAAGGAAGTCTCCCGATAACCTCTTATGCTACCTGGCAATAGAAGAACAGCTGTATCTGCTGAAAGAGAGGGTTTGACAACACGTACCGATTGAAGAACTGGTTTTGAAGCCAGCTTGGCCGCATCAGCCAGTTCACTGCGTTTCTTTATTGAGTGATAAAATAAAAACCCGATAAGGGCAACAACTCCTATCAGAATATAAATTCCAATAAAGGATTTCTTTTTATTTTCCGGTTCACCGCTCGTATTACTCATACTATATAATATTTTAAGCCACTTCTTCTGTAAGCGGCACACTGTTTTTTCTTAAATAGCTATACACCAATGGTACAAACAGCAATGTTGTAAAGGTAGCGATAATCAAGCCACCAATGACTGCCCGGCCCAAAGGTGCATTCTGTTCTCCTCCTTCTCCGAGACCCAGTGACATTGGCAGCATGCCAATAATCATTGCAAGAGCGGTCATAAGTACCGGGCGCAATCGTGTATATCCAGCACTCAAGGCTGCTTCCATGGCACTCTTTCCGGCAATCCGCTCATCATTAGCAAATGTAACCAATAATATACTGTTAGACGTTGCTACACCAATACACATAATCGCCCCCATCAAAGAAGGAACATTAAAGGTAGTATTGGATAGGAATAACATAAGTAATACACCGGATAAAGCACCTGGCAAAGCAGAGATGATAATCAACGGATCTGTCCAGGACTGAAAATTTACTACCATCAGGAAATACACCAAAACGATTGAAAATAACAACCCCATACCAAGACCTATAAAGGTATCGTTCATACTTTGTATCTGCCCTCTTACCTGTAAGGTAGTTCCCCTTGGCAATCTATCTTTATAGCTGTTTACTATTTTGTCAACCTTATCAGCTACACTTCCCAGATCGCTGTTTTCAACATTTGCATACACTTCAAGAACCGGCGCCACGTTGTAATGGGTGACTACACCCGGGGTAATGGAACGGTTGGTCGTAATGAAATTACTCAGCAATTGAGATTCACCGGTTGAAGAGCTTAGGGTAGATTCTCTAAGCTTATCCATAGAAGCAAGATTGTAGGTTGGTGTCTGCACCGCAATCGGATAACTCACTCCATTATTGGGATTGAGCCAGAAATTCGGAGCAATCTGCCAGCTTGAAGTTAATGAAACCAACACATTATTGGCAACATCCCGCTGATTCATTCCAACATGCTGTGCCTTTACCCGATCTACATTTATTTTCACCTGTGGTATATCCAGTACCTGCTGAAGATGTACATCAATAGCTCCGGGAATAGCAGCAATGTGTGATTCAATTTCTTTAGCAATGGTATAATTGTTTTTTTTATCCTTACCGACTATCTGAACATTGATTGGTGCAGGTAAACCAAAGTTCAAAATCTGCGAAACCATGTCTGCAGATTGATAAAAGATTACCACTTCAGGCATCTGTTCATGAACCTTTCTGCGGATCTCTTTCATATATATATATGTAGGCTTATGATTTGGCTTTAAGGATACAGAGATCTCGCCTTCAAAAGGCCCAACGCTTGAATTATCTGTATAGGCTACATTTGGACCTGACAATCCTATGTTATCCAGTATCAATCCCATTTCATCTTTAGGGATGGTTGAACGGATAATCCCTTCAATTTTCTCGAACATAACTTCGGTCTTCTCAATCCTTGTTCCGGAAGGCGTTCGCACGTGCATACGAAACTGTCCCGCATCAACGGATGGAAAGAAATCGCGACCAATTTCGGGTATTGTCAATAATGAAAGAAGAACTATGCCAATAAATATAATAATTGTTATTCCCCTGTAATGAAGAATCAGCGATAACAAACGTTTATATTGCTCTCTGAATTTTTCAAAATAAGTATCGAAACGCTTATGTATTTTCCAGAAAACATCAAGTTTAACAGGTTCTCCTTTTTCCATAGCCTGATAAATATGAATTTCATTTGAAAGTAAATACCGAACCATGGTAGGCACAAGGGTACGTGATAATAAGTAAGAGGCAAGCATAGCAAAGATTACGGCCATTGCTAGTGGCACAAAAAGAAATTTTGTTACACCGCTCAAAAAAAAGATTGGAACAAAAACGATACAGATGGAAAGCGTAGATACAAAAGCTGGTGTTGCAATCTGTTGTGCGCCATCCAGAATGGATTGAATCATAGGTTTACCCATACCCATATTACGATGAACGTTTTCAATTTCAACCGTAGCATCATCTACCAAAATACCAACAGCGAGGGCAAGACCACTTAAAGACATAATATTAATTGTCTGACCAAGCATACTCAATACGATAATGGATACCATGATGGATAATGGTATCGAGACGATTACAATAATAGTGCTTCGCCAGCTTCCCAGAAATACCAGGATCATCATGGCGGTCAGACAAGCTGCAATAAGTCCTTCATGAATAACGCCATCAATGGAGGCATTTACAAAAATTGACTGATCGAACAATGGTTGTATTTTCAGTGCTGTTGGAAGCGTAGCCTGAACTTTTGGTAATAGTTCTTTAACTCTATTAATAACATCTAAGGTAGATGCTCCGCCATTTTTAAGTATACTCAAAAATGAACCGCGTTTACCATCCTGCCTGACAACATTCACCTGAATGGAGTAGCCATTATGAACAACCGCCACATCCCGGATAAAAACGGTTGTTCCATTGACCTCTTTAATAGGAATATTGTTTAATGTCTCCAACATTTCTTCACTATTATTCAGCTTTATATCAAATTCCTTTTTATCTATTTTGATAGACCCTGCTGGCTGAATAAGGTTCTGTGCATTTAGAGCATTGCTTACATCAACTGGGGTAAGCCCTTTGGCATAAAGGGCATCCGGATTTATGTCGATCATAACCTGCATCGCTCTTCCACCATAAGCGGGTGGAATGGTAGCACCTTGGGTACTTGCCAGACCCACACGCAAAAAATTATTCGCCTGATCATTAATTTCCTGTTCGGAGAGAGAATCACTGCTTAGACTTAACTGTAAAATGGGAACATTGGTAGCGCTATACTGAATAATTGTTGGGGGCATGATCCCACGTGGCATGATTTTAAGAATTGTCTCACTTATCGCCCCAAGCTGGGCAACAGCCCCTTCAACTTTTGCCCCGGGTTGAAAAAATATTTTAATAATACTAAGCCCTTTCATGGATTGAGATTCCATGTGCTCGATGTCATTAATACTGCTGCTGAATGTACGTTCGGCTACTGTTACAATCCTGCGTTCCATCTCTTCCGCAGAAATACCATTGTAAGTATAGATTACACTTACTACCGGAATATCAATCTCCGGAAAAATATCAACAGCTGTTCTGAATATCGTAACAATACCCAATAACAGAATGAGTATAGACATCACAATAAACGTATAGGGTCTATTCAGAGCCAGCCTTACAATCCACATCATAGGCTATAAGTATTAAGGGATAAAAGCTTTTTCAGATTTTTATGCTGCAAACTTCTTTTCATCATTCTAGACTTTCTGTTTAAGCAATATCTTCCGTAAGAGGTACCGAATCTTTTCTTAAATAACTATAGACCAATGGCACAAAGAGTAATGTTGTGAAAGTAGCGATAATTAAACCACCGATAACAGCACGACCCAATGGTGCATTCTGCTCTCCGCCTTCTCCCAAGCCTAGTGACATCGGAAGCATACCTATAATCATTGCAAGAGCGGTCATAAGCACCGGACGTAATCGTGTATATCCTGCACTCAGCGCTGCTTCCATAGCACTTTTACCTGCAATACGTTCATCATTGGCAAATGTAACCAATAGGATGCTATTAGAAGTTGCTACTCCGATACACATGATTGCTCCCATCAAAGAAGGAACACTGAAAGTGGTATTTGAAAGAAATAACATCAGCAGTACTCCCGATAAAGCTCCAGGCAACGCTGAAATAATAATCAATGGATCGGTCCAGGATTGAAAATTGACCACCATCAGAAAGTACACCAACACAATCGAAAACAAAAGCCCCGCTCCCAATCCCCAGAATGCATCATTCATGCTCTGTATTTGTCCCCTTACCTGCAACGTAGTTCCTCTTGGAAGTTTATCTTTATAGGTATCTACAATTTCATCCACTTTATCTGCCACCCTTCCCAGATCGCTATTTTCTACATTCGCATAAACCTCCAGCACAGGTGCTACATTATAATGGGTAACTACACCTGGAGTAATAGCACGGCTGGTCGTAATGAAATTACTGAGTAATTGGGGTTGACCGCTGGAAGACGTTAGAGGTGTTGCTTGAAGTTCATCCATAGTCGACAGATTATAAGGAGGTGTCTGAACGGCAATCGGGTAACTTACTCCATTCTTTGGATTGAGCCAGAAATTTGGTGCTGTCTGTCCGCTTGAGGTTAATGAAATCAAAACATTATTGGCAACATCGCGTTGCTGCATTCCGACATGCTGCGCCTTGACCCGATCTACATTTACTTTCACTTGTGGGATATCCAATACCTGTTGAAGATGTACATCGATCGCACCAGGAATAGCAGCAATGCGGGATTCTATTTCCTGTGCAATCACATAATTATCTTTTTTATTTTGACCCACTACCTGAACATTAATTGGTGCAGGTAAACCGAAGTTTAAAATCTGAGAAACCATATCCGCCGATTGATAGAAGATTACCACTTCAGGCATTTGCTCGTGTATCTTTCTTCGGATCTCTTTCATGTACATGTCCGTAGGTTTATGATCCGACTGGAGGGATACAGAGATTTCACCTTCAAAAGGACCCATGCTGGAATTATCGGTATAAGCCATATTGATCCCTGATAAGCCTATATTATCCAGAATCAATCCCATTTCATCTTTTGGTATGGTTGTCCGGATAATATCTTCTATATTCTCAAAAATAACTTCGGTTTGTTCTATTCGTGTTCCCGAGGGCGTTCTTACATGCATACGAAACTGCCCAGCATCAACCGATGGAAAGAAGTCACGCCCAATTATAGGAACGGTAAACAAGGAAGCCCCAACAATTCCTGTAAATATAAAAATCACAATAAGCCGATGCTGGAGAATCAAAGACAAAAATTCTTTATATACATCTCTGAATTTTTCAAAAGAAGTATCGAAACGCTTGTGTAACTTCCAGAAAATATCAAGTTTTACTTGTTCTCCCTTTTCCATTGCCTGGTATATATGAATTTCATTTGAAAGTAAATACCGGACCATCGTAGGTATTAACGTGCGGGATAATAAATATGAAGCCAGCATAGCAAAGATTACTGCCATGGCAAGCGGTGCAAAAAGAAATTTTGTTACGCCATTTAGAAAGAAGATTGGAACAAAAACAATACAAATAGCAATGGTAGATACGAAGGCCGGTGTTGCGATCTGTTGCGCCCCATCCAGAATCGATTGAATCATAGGTTTGCCCATTCCCATATTCCGATGAACGTTTTCAATTTCAACCGTTGCATCATCAACCAAAATGCCTACTGCAAGAGCAAGACCACTTAATGACATGATGTTAATCGTCTGCCCCAGCATACTCAGCACAATAATGGATACCAATATGGACAATGGAATAGACACAATTACAATAATAGTGCTGCGCCAGCTTCCCAGAAATACAAGGATCATCATTGCGGTAAGACAAGCGGCAATGATTCCTTCATGAATAACGCCATCGATGGAAGCGTTCACAAAAAGCGATTGATCAAATAGCGGCTGCACATCCAGAGAAGTTGGAAGTGTAGCCTGAACCTTAGGTAATAGTTTCTTCATTCTGGAAATAATATCCAATGTAGAAGCACCACCATTTTTCAGCACACTCAGGAATGCCCCTCGTTTGCCATTTTCTCTTACGACATTTGCCTGGATGGCATATCCACTGTGCACAACCGCAACATCCCTGATAAATACTGTTGCTCCATTCACTTCTTTTATTGGAAGATTATTTAAAGTTTCAAGTAAATCTTCGCTGCTGTTCAGTTTAACATCATATTCCTTATCACCCATTTTTATCGTACCGGCTGGTTGGATAAGGTTCTGTGCATTGATGGCATTGCTTACATCAACAGGCGTGAGTCCTTTAGCATAAAGAGCCTCTGGATTTATATCTACCATTACTTGTGTCGTCTTTCCTCCGAAAGCCGGAGGAACCGTTGCGCCTTGTGTACTTGCGAGACCTACACGAAGAAAATTATTTGCCTGATCATTGATTTCCTGTTCGGACAGCGAATCACTACTTAAGCTTAATTGTAGAATGGGAACATTGGTCGCACTATAACGCAAAATGGACGGAGGCATCATACCTGGAGGCATCATGTATAGTATTGTTTCGCTAACCGCTGAAAGCTGAGCAACGGCTGCTTCTATTTTAGCTCCGGGTTGAAAATACAGTTTAATGATGCTGATCCCTTTCATGGATTGAGATTCCATGTGTTCAATATCATTTACACTACTACTAAAATTAAGCTCGGCAATGGTAACGATCCTACGCTCCATCTCTTCTGCAGAAATACCATTATATGTGTATATAACACTTACTACCGGAATATCAATTTCCGGGAAAATATCAACGGCAGTTCTGAATATGGTAAATATCCCAAGCAACAGAATCAGCATCGACATCACAATAAATGTATATGGTCTGTTAAGAGCCAGTCTTACAATCCACATCATAGGCTATGATCCGTTTAAATTTGAAACTACTTCCATCAATGTAGCTTTTTTGGTCTGGATACAATAATCCAAATGGAATATAAAAATTACAGAATTATCTTATAATCTGTATATGACTACCCGTATAAAATATAAAAATACTGACATTCAAATATTTAACTATATATAACAAGAAACTGTTAGTAAATAGAAAATACAAATATCATACAATCGGATCGTTTTTATGTATTTCACATATACAAAATGATTTAGGTCAAATCCAATAAAAGGGAGCCAAAAATTTATTCATTATATAATCGTATTGCTTACCATCAACGGCAATGATTTTTTTACTATGAAAATCGATCATACTTAAATGATGTCCTCCTTTTGAATTCCAACCGGCATCCTTTTCGAAATAATTTTCATGCACAAGTATTTCCTCATACTCGGTCGGTGATAATGTTTTAATCTTCATAATATGAATATTTCGTCCATATTCAACGGAACAATCCTGTGCAATGCGATACAGTTCATTATTGAGTTTTACAGGTGCTCCACCATTTCGACTATATCTCAGATCCCTAGTAATTGGATTGCATGCGTGAGGCAATAATGTATTTTGTTCAATATCGTCCGTATAAAAAATTTCAAATCCCCGTTCAGAAGTTGTAAATACATAATACAAGCCATTATATTCAACTAAAGAAGAATCTGAATAGGTCCCTTTTAATAAAACTTTGTACTTAACTAAGCCGAAAGGAAAATTCTCAAATTTATATAAAGCAATTTCATTTTCTTTCAATGATTCAGGCATTAAATAAATTGATTGTTTGAAGGCAAAAACAAACGGATATGACAGATGAAATGATTCCTGAAGAATAGTACCGACAAATTCAAAATTTTCCAGATCAGATGTTTTGAAAGCTTCAATTTTGCCTTTTTCAAAAATAGATTGTGATTCAAAAAATATGTACAATTCTTCGTTATAAATATAAAGAAATGGATCAGCATAGGTATGAACATGCTTCCGCTGTTTACGTATTCTTTTTGAATCAATGATTTTAATTGGATTACCAAGTTTATAAGAAAAGGAAAAGTCCAAACCTTTCTCATATATGGCTATACTCCAAATAATGTTCCTTTTAAATATATTTCTCATAAAAACAAAGTAGCCCTTAAATACTATAAGGTCTTTTCAAATACAATCAAAAGGGAAGTAGGTCTTATGAATACGTTTTCAACTTGATATTTGTTCAAAAAGACTTATGCACAAACAAATAATGCTTATTAACCGGTTATCTGAACGTTCTATTGATTTAAAGAAAAAGAATGTCTATTGATGACAATAGGAATTCAATGTGGAAGAAAACGTAAATGTAATAGTTGTATAAGAAATTATTTTCCGATAAGCCTGTAAAACACATTCACTTATTCTCCCTTAATTTTCACCTATCATTTTAGCAATAAAGTAAGCGAAGCCAGCAGCAAATACACCTATTAATACGGTTTTTAAAGCACCCATAAATGGAGACTGTCCTGTTAATTTTGTTTTTACATATCCGAAAAGAAATAGAAAAACAACCGTTATAGCACTTGAAATCAACAATCCATGAAAAGGAATTTTAGTAATAAAATAGCCAATAAGAGGTATAATCCCTCCAATAATATATGAAAAGCCTATAGTGAATGCGCTTTTAAATGCTCGCGTCGGATCCGGTTTTTCCATACCTAGTTCAAAACGCATCATGAATTCAATCCATTTATTTTTATCCTTACTTAGCTCCATTGCAATTTCATCCTGAAGCCTATTGCTTAAGCCATAGGTAGCAAAAACTTCTTTTACTTCCTGCATTTCTTTTTCAGGCACATTATCAACTTCTTCGCTTTCACGTATCCATTCAGACTCATAGTGCTCCTGTTCCGTTTGTCCGGCAAGATATCCTCCCAAACCCATCGCAATAGAGCCTGCAACAATTTCAGCGATACCTGCTGTAATAATGATATCATTATTTGCTACGGCACCACTCAGACCTGCCGCCAGTGCAAAGGGAACTGTCAAACCATCGGACATCCCTATAACGATATCTTTAATGGTGTCTGATGATCTGAAATGTTTTTCGGTATTAGTATCCGCTGTATTCATTATACCCTTGTTAATTAAGAATGATGAGATTTATATTAAAGGATTTATCAATAGGGTCATTATTAAAAAATCCAAAAAACAACCTTTTAAGTTTATAAATATACAAAATGTGTCATTTGAAAACGAGCGGAATATAAATGATATATTTTTTATGTGCTATTTACAGAAATTATCCTCCCATTCATTCAATCACCTGATGATTAATACAATATAAGCTTTAATAGGTTGGCTCTGGTCTACAATTTGACAGCTGGTGATAATCAGATATAGAAAAGCAGTATCAGCCAGTATCCGTATTTTGCAAATGTATTAGAGTTAACCGGGGATTGAGTTACGTGCATAGCGGTCAGACGGCTTTTTTGTCCGTCCGACCGCTCGTTGGTTAAAGCAGTTTCGCACTTGATTAAGAATCTATTATATGATCCAGAAATCAAATGTATTTTAACAGCCAAACCGTAGACTACAGCCAATATGTTAAAGCAAATAACATCATAAACCCAATTCATCTTTACCAAAAGCTGACCCAAAAATTATATTTCTATTAATTTTAAGCTCTATGATTTTACTATATATCCTTATACTTTTTAAAAAACCAAACTTTTAACAAATCCGCTGTTATCACATAAAGCAATACAATAAGTATCATTACACTTATCATAAAGAATGGTAACGGAACAAAGCCTAATATTCCTGCAAATGGAAGATATGGGAGTCCAATTGTTATTATCAAACCTGCTACACTCAATAAAAATAAATATTTACCCGGAACACTTTTAAAGAAATTTTTTCTTGTACGGATGATGAAAATGATGAATAATTGTGTGAGCACTGATTCAACAAACCAGGCAGTTTGAAATTCTGTTTCTTTTGCATTAAAGAATAAATACAAACTGGAAAATGTTATCATGTCAAATACAGAACTATGTATACCGAAAATAAGCATATAGCTGCGAATGGATTTTAAATTCCATTTTCCGGGTTTCTTTACTTGTTCCTCATCCACATTATCGGATGCTACTGCCAGAAATGGAAAATCTGTAATGAAATTAGTCAGCAATATCTGTTTGGGTAACATTGGCAAAAAAGGCAACAATAGAGATGCTGCGGCAACACTGCACATATTTCCAAAAGTAGAGCCTGTATTGATAAAGATATATTTCATGGTATTGGCAAAGGTCTTTCTACCTTCTTTAATACCATCAATCAATACTGTCAGATCTTTTTCCATCAATACAAAATCAGCTGCTTCACGAGCTACATCGACTGCATTTTCCACAGAAATACCAACATCAGCGGCATTTATGGCCGAAACATCGTTGATACCGTCGCCCATATAAGCAACCGTATACGTTTTTCTCAAGGTTTGAATAATGTGTTCTTTTTGCTGAGGCTCAACTTCTGCAAATATGTGTACGTCCTGCACTAGGCGTTGTAAGGCTTCTGTACTGGTTTCAGATAATTCCTGACCAGTCATAATAACCGGATCAGTAATTCCTATTTTCAATGCTATTGCTTTTGCTACATTCTTATTATCCCCGGTAATAATTTTCATATCAACGGAAAGTATTTTCAATTCATTGATTGTTTCAATGATGCCGGGCTTGATAGGATCCTGAAGCAATACAAATCCAGCGAAAATCATTTCGTTTTCATCTTCAACGGAGATTGTTGCTGTTTGAATTGTTTTATAACAGATACCAATAGCTCTGTATCCATTTATGCCAAAATCTTCAAACTGTTTCTCGAGCTCAGCCTTATGATTGGATATATCTTCAATCGTACCATCCGATAACCGAACTCTATTACTTATTGACTCTATTTGTGTGAAGGCGCCTTTGCAAATCAATATTTTTTCGCTTCCTGTATCAATGGAAATACTGAGACGTTTACGCATAAAGTCATATGGAATTTCCCCAATCTTAGTAGGGGTCACAAGATTAGTATCCATTTTCAATGCCCTTAATGCATCATCAATGGGATTTGCATAACCACTCTCTGAAATCGCGTTCCAATAAGCCAATTGTTTTACATAAGCACTCTCCTTACCGGATATATCAACCAGACCGGAAACACTGATTGTACCATCGGTAATAGTTCCTGTTTTATCTGTACAGAATAAATTTACTTCTCCCAGATTTTGAATTGAAGCAAGCTTTTTAACAATAACTTTCTTATTAAGCATGCGCTTTGCACCAGCACTCATGGCAATTGTTGTTATGGCAGGAAGTAACTCAGGAGCCATTCCAACAGCTAAAGCCAAGGCAAACAAAGCCGAGTCTACAGCACTTTTATGATTCAGTAAATTGACGATTAATATAAACAAGGAAAGAAATAAGGTTATCCTCATCAGGAAAAATCCAAAAGCCTTTATAACCCTTTCAAAAGCCGTCAAGGAATTTTTTGATACGCTTTGTGTTATACTACCAAAAATGGTTTGTTTTCCTGTTGCGATTACAATAGCAGTTGCAGTGCCGCTTACTATATTCGAGCCTTCCCACAAGCAATTCGTCCGTTTGCTTAACTCTGTAATTTCAGTTAATACTCCTGCATTTTTTCTTACCGGATACGACTCGCCTGTAAGACTTGCTTCATTTGCGTGTAATTCATTCGATTCAATAATGAGACAATCTGCAGGAATCATATCCCCTGCTTTAAACTGAATAATATCACCAGAAACAATCGTTGATGACAAGATTTCCTGAACTTTCCCGTCACGCAGCACCGAGCATTTTAGCGCAATCATTGATTCAAGCTTTTCAACTACTTTACCGGCATTTCGTTCCTGGAAGAAACTCATAATGCCCGTGGATAGTACAATAAAAAAAATGATAAAAACATCAGAGTAATCGCCCAAAAGAGCAGAAAGAATAACAGCTCCTATTAATAATAACATTAGGGGACTTTTAAACTGTCCCAAAAATAACAGTACGTCTTTCTGAAATGAAGAAATATGTCTTCTATGCTGTGCTGATCTTTTTAATCTGTCTTCTGCTTCTGCTTGAGTTAATCCATTACCTGAACTGGATAGTGTTTGATACCAATATACAGTATCAAATTTCCAAAAATTATTGGTAGCTTCCATAACAACTTGTATAGTATAAATTAAGTAGAAGTTCTTCTGTTAATTTAAACCAATATACTTGAAAAGTCTTATTAAAATATAATTGATTACTATATTGTCCGGGAAATGTTTTTAATAAATTTCCAGGCATTACCCTTCATGCTTTGAATTAAGCTGCCCCTGCTTTAGAATAATTAATAGGAAGTTTTAAAATAAATTCCGTTCCCCTACCATATTCAGTATTCAACTCAATAATTCCATTGTGTTCCTGTATAATTGAGAAGGTAATAGACATCCCGAGACCTGTTCCCTTTCCAACATCTTTTGTTGTAAAAAATGGCTCAAAGATTTTTGCTTTAACTTCATCAGTCATTCCGATACCATTGTCTTTAATACTTATAAAGACAAATGTTTCATCCGAATAGGTAGATATAATTAATTTACCTTTTTCTTTTCGATCTTTATATTCCTTAATTGCAAAAATTGCATTATTAAGAATGTTCATAAATACCTGATTGAGTTTACCAGGAAAACATTCAATTGCAGGAATATCCGAGTATTGCTTAATCAATTCCATAGAACCCGAAATTTCCGGATTCAGCAAGGTGAGCGTTGAGTTTATTCCTTCAATAATATTGGAACGTTTTAAATCATTTTCATCTAACCTCGAAAAAACACGTAAACCTTTAACAATATCTGCTGTTCTAATCGCACCGTCTTCAATTCCTTTTAACAAATTTGCAATTTCTTCTTTAAGATAATCATAGTCAATTTCCTTTCTGAAGTTATTAATATTGATCATTTTTTTCTCGAAATCTTCAACATCAGTGATTTCCTCATATTTTGTAACCAATTGATAGATATCATCTACATCTCTTTTTAAAGGCTGAACATTAGACACAACAAAATTAATCGGGTTATTGATTTCATGAGCAATACCTGCAGTAAGCTGACCCAAAGAAGCCATTTTTTCAGCATTTACTAATTGAGATTGCGTTTGCTTTAATTCATTAAGTGTTAATGTTAATTCATTATTTGTGCTGGTCAATGCCTTCGTTCTTTCTTCAACTTTTGCTTCCAAAACTACATTCTGATTCTTTATAATTTGTTCATTTTCTCGCAAAACTCGAAGAGCTTCAGCCTGAGATTCTTCCTTTTCTCTTTTGAATACATTTATTTTATTGGCAAGTGCAAAAGATAGAAGTACGACTTCTAAAGCAGAACCAGCAGGCATCGTATAATTTGTAAAATTATTATATGGTAAAATACCAAAACTTCTGAAAACAAAAACAAAGACGCCGATCAGAAAAACGGTCCAACCAATTAAAAAATATCTTGCTGGTAGATAACCCATCATTGAAATCCTTATAGCAACAAACAAGCAAAAGAATGCAATTAAAATACCATTTACATCAATGATATTATAACTAATGCTTTGGTTATTTGTAAGAGCTGCAATAATTGCCATTATATATATACCTACAATAACGTATACTCCATAAACTAACTTCGGAGTATAGAAATTCATATTCAAAAAACTTTTCATAAATATTGCAATAGCAGAACTACCAAGCGCTGCAACTATATATAATGCATGATCTGAGAGCCACATATTATCTGGCCAAAGTAATCTTGAAGAATATCCCAAAAGGCTTATTTGGGTTAGCCCTATAAAAAGTATATATATTATATAATATAAGTAGTTGACATCCTTAACCGTTATAAATATAAAGGCATTATATATAAACATTACTAAAATGATCCCTATATACATACCTACAAGAATATCTGTAAAAGTATTTGCCTCATTAATGGTTTCAGTTGTACCTAAATACAGAGGTACCAGTACCTGTTCAGTACCTTTGATTTTTATATAAAATGTTTTTATTTCATTTTGAGAAATCTTAATATCATAAATAAAATTCTGATTCTGATATTTTCTTGCTGTAAATGGACGTAAGTCTCCTGCTTTTATGGTTGAATACCCAGTTGAATCAGGATAATATAAATCAGCTACATCCATCAAAGGATATGATAATTGAAGTAATAAATTATCCTGTTTAGTTTTATTGCAAATAGAAAACTTAATCCAAAAGGTAGATTTACTGACACCCAAATTTGGTACTTGAAATTCTGAAGGTTTAAACTTTTTATTATCAAGTATCTCCTTAAATGAATATGATGAAGAGCTATCTTCAAGTACAAATAAGTTATGATTTAAACTCAGCATTTTTGATCCATCTGTATACACAATGACTGAATCGACGGATTGAGCAATAACACTATAATGAACAATCAAAAGGGCGTATATTAATAGTTTCTTCATTATTTATTACTTGATTAATACTCTTTTAAAATGATAAAGTCAGGGCTTAATTGTTTACATTTAAGTTGTAATCAATTTCTATCAATCCTTTTACCCCCATCTCTTTAGTTTGCTGATTGGGAATTTTTACTAGATTTATTATTGGTTCTTTATAATCCTCAGAAACACTATTAAGTTTTGAAAGATCTTTTAAAACCATTGCTGTAGCTATTAAATCTAATTTAGGATAATAAAATGTACCTTCATTTCCCAACGATTTTTCAATTTCAAATCCTAATTTAGAAAACATTGAAACAGTAAAAGGAGAACATAAAGCAAATAATGAGTCCATATTTAACAATTTTGCCAGAACTATTGATGATTTAATCATTAAAAATGCAATACCATTTCCTGCACACTGTTTTGAAGTCCAAAGTCCACAAACTTCTCCCGTTTTACCTTTTTGCGAATACGATTTAACAAGTTTATATATTGATTTGTCAATTATTCCGATAGCATCTTCAATGGGAAGTGGAAATTTACCCATATAAACATCTATCCTTGCTCCTGCGACAAAGTCCTTACTGTTATTCATTTGAACACTTATAACATAAGAATCTGGATTTGAATGCCAGGTCTTATTTGCGGAAGTAACTTTTTTAACTCCAAAATCTCTAAGTACATTTCCATGACCTTGCGAAAAGTTATCACATAAATCCGGATTGTTAATCGCTTTAAAACTATTTATACTAAGTGTAACAGAAGTTTTTTCAATACTATCCACATTATTTAATTTTACTAAGAAATAATACTCTCTATATCAACATAATATCTTCCAGAACTCAAATTATCACCCAACATTAATCTTCTATAAACATCAGCAGCATTAGCACCGCCTGCCACTACTCCAGAAGCTAATTGTGGCCATGTGGTAATGGACTTTCCTATTTCTTCAATGGAAGATCTAAACCTTTCTGAAATCCTTTGCATATCCAATATTGCATAAATCATTTCCATCCTTTTACTCGTATCTTGAGCATTTAGTTCTGACAAATCAAATGCAGACAACAATCCATGAAAAATTGGTCTATCAGGAGTTAAATCAAATCTTTCAATATCAATCATTCCTCTATCACTAGTGTCCATTATGACAGGTATACCGTATTTTTTTGCAGCATATCTGGAATTTATTTTAATATCCAAACTATCACATTCCTCAATAATAGCATCAAGCTGTCCCCCATTTTCGATAAAACTATTTAAATTGGCGTTTGTAATTCCATCATGAAAGCAGGTAACTTTCAGAAAGGGATCAATTTCTGATATTTCACGTGCCGTCACAATAGTTTTTTTAACGTTAACATTATGAATACCTGTCCTGATTCTATTTAAATTACTAACTTCAATAACATCAAAATCGCCTAGTCGTATTTCTTCAAAACTTCTTTCCATTGCCATGGTAAGAGCCACTGATTGACCAACAGACAAACCTATTACACCTACTTTTTTTGTGGAAAGTATGCTCTTTTCTTCAGGTGTTATTTTATATGTATTACGATTTGTACGGACTTGTATATATTCCTCTTCATCCAGGATATGAACCAAACGATTTGACCATGGATAATAAACCCATACACCATATTCGTATTCAGAAAATCCATTCAAGTGTTTTTTTACATATTCAGAATATAATTGATCCGAAAATCTGACAGATGGATTTAACGATTTAACTAATTCTTTTAATTGGCTGCTTATCTCGTCATAAACAAAAATTCCTTTTGTATTTTCTAATAAACTTTTGAACAAGAAAAAATCCTCTGTTTTATATATTCTAAAAAAACGAGGGGTATATTCATCAATCAATTCAGCTTGCTTTTTTAGGTTATTTAACAAAGCAATCATTTCCTCTTTCATATATATTAAATAATTAGGTAATTGTTTTTAATGTTTTTTTATAAAAAACATTTCGTAAATTTTAAAATAGATAACAAAAGCTATTGGATTACCAATTATCTTATATCCTTTATCGTTTAAATACGTTAAATATGTCATTCCGTTGGAATAAACGATACACTTTATTAGTGGTCACAAATGCTGAAATATGAAATTTACTCATATCTACTTATTGATTAATTTGAGTTAAATTTGAGTAACTAATTTAATTTATCCAGTTATGAAATTCATTACCAGAAAATTAGGAATCTACTACGAAATATTCATGAATTAATTCTCACTAATATTACATCTTTAATAAAAAAATATAGCTTAATTTAGTACAACCTGTAAGCAAGATTTACATCATATGAGCAATTCTGAAAAAATAAAAATTCTTTATGTTGATGACGAAATAAATAACCTTTCGGCATTTAAAGCCAATTTCAGAAGGATATATGATATTTATACAGCGGAATCTGCTGCTGAGGGCCTTGAAATTTTGAAAAATATCGACGTAGAGATCATTTTAACAGATCAAAGAATGCCTGGGATGACTGGAGTTGAATTTCTTCAATCTATTGTAAAAGAATTTCCAGATCCAATTCGAATTCTAATTACTGGTTATACTGATATGCAAGCATTAGTCGATGCTGTAAACAAAGGTCAAATATACAGATATTTGAATAAACCCTGGAATGAAGAAGAATTAAAAATGTTCATTAATCAGGCGCATGAATTATATGTATTAAGAAGAGAAAATATTGAATTAACTCAAAATCTGCTTCAGGTAAATCAACAGTTGGAGTTTTTACTTCGTCAAAAATTACTTTCCTGAGTACACTATGGAATTTAATCATTTTCAGGGTAAATAATTACTCCATTAATTAATGTTGTTAATACTATTTTTTATATTCTTACTTATATTGTTTTTTTTAGGTACAATATAACGGAGCAAAGTTTCTACTCATTTCACTTAAACTGACTAAACATACTTTGATATATTTTCAAGTAAAATCCTCAAAAATCTAATTTCTCCTTATTTGTATTTCTAAATAAAAAATATGGATTTATGGGATACCCAACATTAATTCAACCTTTGAAAATAATATTAATTATTTATACCGAAAAATCAAAAACAATTAATTCAGCATTACAATTACCCATCTATCGAACAGAACACATCACTCATTATATCAATTCAGCACTTTATATGTTTACAAAATTCACAAAGAGACAAATTGAATAATCTTCTATCCGTATTTACAGATAATATTTAACTTCGTGTTTAATGAATTGATCCATTATAGTTCCTATAACAAGTCATAATAAGATTAAAGAGTTTATAAAATAACTATGATAACATACACAAAGCCACTAATCTTTTATATCTTTCTAATGACGTATTGTATATTAATATTACATTTATACATACTTTTATACATTCATGCTTGACATATTTTGATTTCTACTTACTAAAAATGATCAAATAAAAATGGAGAAAATTAATCTTTTATACATTGATGATGAAATTAATAATCTTCATTCCTTTAAAGCAAAGTTCAGGACTGATTATACAATCTTCTTAGCTAATAATGCGGAAGAAGCTTATCAAATATTAGACAAAAATCCTCACATTCATATTATTATTTCAGATCAAAGAATGCCGGATATCACCGGTGTAAACTTCTTTGAATCAATTTTATCAAATCACCCGGACCCAATACGAATATTACTTACGGGTTATTCTGACATTAGTGTTGTAATAGATGCCATTAACAAAGGTAAGATTTATCGTTATCTGGAGAAACCATGGGATGATCACGAAATGAAACTTGCAATTGATAATGCCTTTCAATTTTATTTTATCAATAATCAGCTAAAGTTGAAAAATGAAGAACTAAAGAAAACAAATGAAGAACTAAACCGATTTGCATACAGTGCCTCGCATGATTTAAAGGCCCCGGTTAAATCAATGCAAGGCTTATTAAATCTTGCTAAGATTGAGGGTATTAAAAATGACAAACTACTTCAGCTTTTTGATGATAGTATTAAACGGTTGGATTATTTCATTAACAACATTATAGACTATTATAAAAACACACGCTCCGAAAAAACATTAAACGAAATCAATTTCAATGAAATTATTAGTGATTCGTTGAAAATAATTGAAGAGACTCACAATTGTTCAATCAGTGACATTAATGTTCTCATTTCAATCAAACAGGAAACCCCCTTCATTAATGATAACTTTAGATTACATGTAATTATAAGTTATCTATTGTCGAATGCTATTAAATATCAAAAAACTGATTCAAATAATAAAGAGATTACCATTGGAATTGAAGTTGCTGAAAAAAATGTGAAAATTAAAATAACAGATAATGGAATTGGTATTTCCGGAGAACATCAAGAACATATATATAAAATGTTTTACAGAGGTACATCACAAAGCACTGGATCCGGAATAGGTTTATATATAGTAAAGGAAACATTAGAAAAAATTGAAGGTAAAATTATTGTAAGATCTACCGAAAATGAAGGTACTAGCTTTGAAATTGAAATCCCGAATGAAATAATACGATAAAGATTTTATAATAATTCTACTGCAATTAAGACTTCTAAACAATTCAATTCTCTATTTTCAATTAAGATATAAAAAAGCCCCCTGATATAAATCAGGGGGCTTTTTTACCATTCACATAAAATTAATGATTTGAATGCAAGCCGATCTTGTTACCTTCTGTGTCTATAAAGAAAGCCATATATCCTACCTCAGGACTAATAAGTTCTTTATGGAGAACAATTTTCCCACCTACTGATTCTACTCTTGATAGAGCCTCATTTAAGTCTGGATTACCGTTAAGATACAAAACAGCACCGTCTGCACTTGGCTTGTGGGTTGAACTTTGAACTAAGGCTCCTGAAACTTTTCCATTCATTTCTCCAAATGGGAAAGTTGCCATTTTCATTCCCATCATCTCCGATTCATCCATATGAATAGAAAAAACGACTTGATAGAAATGCTTGGCTCTTGCCATATCTTCTACTGATATTTCAAACCAATTAATAATGTTTACTGATGCGTCCATGATATTTTTTACGTTAAAAGATATAAATATGAAACAATGTTAAATACTCCTCAAATATTAGTCACTGATATAAAATTAATCAGAAAATAGCTTCTATACCAATTATATATGCTATCTTATTGTAAACACTTGTTAAAATAATCAGGAATAATGTGATATTAATTTATTAATCCTTTTCGCCTTTCAATTTCACATTCAATACGTCTATCCGGAATCAACCAAATCAAGGCAACACCAACATATAAAATCGCCGAAATCCAATTTATAAAATAAGAAAAGACAATGGCAGTTATATAAAGCACCAATGAAAGTGCCCCTTTCCAGTCTGTGCCAATAGCAGCTTTAAGAATTGAATCTTTGCCTTCGCTCCTGATAATTGTATTTTGTAATATCGTATAAGAAAGACCTGCCATTAATAAAACGAACCCATATAAAGCCATTGGAGCAGATTCTAAATGATTTTCTCCCACCCAAGCTGTTACAAATGGAACCAGAGATAACCAAAACAATAAATGAAGATTAGCCCAAAGAATGCCTCCATTTACTTTCTGGGTAACCTGAAGCATATGATGATGATTATTCCAATAAATACCAATATATATAAAGCTTAATATATAACTTAAAATTATTGGCAAAAGTGGTTTTAAAGCTCCTAAATCATGACCATGTGGCACCTTTATTTCTAATACCATAATGGTTATAATGATGGCTATTACACCATCACTGAATGCTTCCAACCGTCCTTTATGCATATAATCCCATATTTGTTTACCATTTTAAAAATACTACATTCCAGTCAACAAATAAAATCCTTTACGTTAGATTCCTTTAAGACCTAATTCATTAACTGTTCGGTTTACTTCTTTCCATTCCACAGGACTTAATTCACCGGTAGTCATTTCATGAACTAACCTAAAAATAAATCCCAACTTATATACTTCAACAGTACGCATATTGTAACCTAATGCGCCGGCATCCTGCATTTGAAATTCAATGGTACTATTAGACGATTTTGTACTTTCAAAAAGAATGGTCTGCGTTTTCCATGTTGTCATTTTATAAAAAAGATCAACAGGATTCAGATAAATAATTACAAATGCAATCAAAGTTGGAATTACAAACCCTATTCTCCCCCATTTTTTATTCTGAATCAGTATCATATTTATCATCAGCATCAGAAGTATACCTGCCATGCACCATAGGTAAACCATGGATTTAACTAACTGAGAAGAAATTTCCAAAAGCGAAAAATAATCTGCAAAAAACAGTAATACAATGATGCCATACATAATATTCAGTGTAATGAGTAATTTATTTTTCACATTCATTTATTTGCTTGATATAATTATTGATATAATTTATTGTGTAAGTAGAAGAAATTATGAATAAAAAATCACATAACTTCCTTATGTCTGAAACATGTTACGATATGATCATTTACCATTCCTGCTGCCTGCATATATGCATAGCATATAGTAGATCCAACAAATGTAAATCCCCGCTTTTTCAAATCTTTACTCATCGCATCGCTTTCAACAGAAGTAGATTGAATATGATTTGTGTCTTTAATATTATTTACAATAGTCTTTCCATTTACAAAATGCCAGATGTAATCATTAAAGGATCCATATTCTTTTTGAATTTCAATAAAAGCTTTTGCATTTTTTATTGTGCCAGTAATTTTGAGCCTGTTTCGTATAATGCGCTCATCCTGCATTAATTCTTCAACCTTTTTTTCATTAAATTTCGATACTTTTTTCACATCGAATCCGGCAAATGCCTTTCTAAATCCTTCCCTCCTATGTAAAATAGTTTTCCAGCTCAACCCTGCCTGAAAAGCATCCAGTATAAGAAATTCAAAATGCTTCTTATCATCAAACACGGGTACACCCCATTCACAATCGTGATATTCGTTCATTAATGCATCATCATGAGTCCAGGGACAACGTGCTTTCATATCACATTAAATTATGTTTTGTATTAATGGTTCTATTATCTTTCAAAATAAACCTCTTCAAAAGGTACTCTGAATTGCGGTGCATAAATCCCTTCTTCTGTCCGAATGCCGCAACCAATTACCATACTGATTTCAGCTCCATACGGAAGACCAAGCAAACGTTTCAGTCGCAATGAATCAAAACCTTCCATCGGACAGGTGTCATAGTGAATAGCCGACATACTGATCATGAAATTTTCGGCAGCAAGAGCTGCACTTTTGTGAGCGACCACTCTCATATCGCCTTGTGTTACCTGCCTGTACATTGGACGGAATAGTCCGGTAACCTGTGCAATCATCCATTTAATAAAACCAAATAAACCTAAAAAATCAAAATATAAAATAGGCATTACTTTAGTAAAATAATTAATACCATCTTTTTCTCTTTTAGAATATTCATCAAAAGGTTTGTTTCCAAATAATCGACGACGGTTAGCTGCGTTGGATTTAGATCGACGATACCATAAATCTTTTCTGACAACAACTACAACCATCTGACGTGCATTTTTTGAAGCATTCTGATCCATACATAATCTGCTAACATCTTTAAGCATCTTTGATGATGTAATGTGGTAGAATTCCCATAGCTGCATATTACTGCTATTAGGTGCCAATGTTGCTAAACGTATGCATTCTTTTACTTTTTCTGTATCCAATAGATCTTGTTCAAAAATACGTACCGACCTTCTAGCTTGTATCGCTTCACTCACTGTTCTTTCGTCCTTCATGATGATTATATTCTTACCTGGAAATTTCCTATCGTGTCTGATTCAAAAATACTGTTTTTATATCAACCACCCTTTTAAATTGATGCCTAAATGATACGATTTTATGGTTATATACATTTAAAAATGATTTTATTTTATTCAGATGAAATATATTCAAATTATTGAAATAATTACAAAAAATCCAAAAACAAAAAATATAGTTTGGGAAATTTACATTAAACTATTGTTTCCATTCAGAATTACTTTGAAAATCGACGTATTCATTTTTCAATAAAAAAGTCTCCGATTAAATTAATCGGAGACTTTTTCATTTACATTTAAGAGAAGCTAATATATTAGTTCTTTATAAATTTCAAGCAATAGTTTGTATTGTTATCATTAACATTGATGATATAGATACCTGAATTAAGTCCCGATACATTCAAGTCTGAAGTAGTGCCAGAAACGGTTGTTGACAATACGTTTTGTCCTGTAGAATTATAAAAGCTGATATTTTTAGAACCCGTAGTAGGTGCAGTAAAATTAATCGTTGATCCAGTACCAGGATTAGGATAAATTGAATACCCTGCATCCAAAGCAGAAGATGCTGTAGTAGCAGTAGTTACTGCTGTAGAACCTTCTACAGTAAAGTTATCAAAACGGTCATTACCACTTGTTTTAGACTGAACAGCGTTAGGGCCAGTGTATCTGATTCTGAACAAGAGGCTGCTGGCATTGCTAACAGCAGTTGCAGCAGATAAATCAACGGCAACCAAACCCCAGGCAATTCCTACTGAATCTTCACTTGCCGACACTTTCGAAGCTCCGGTTGTTACTGTTATACCTGTAGAACTGAATGTATTTCCACCATCTGTACTGTAATCCAACAATTGATTTAATAAGCCTGAACCTGTAGAGGAAGCTTCGCACTCAAATTTTATTATGATATCCTGAAAACCTGTCGTTGGTATATTAAAAACCAACTGACCATATTGACTTGGATTACGTGGTCTTAAACCCCAGTTATTGGCAGTAGGTGTTAATAATGCACTTCCTCTGGCATTAATAAGATCACCGGCAACATTATCTGCAATATTAATTGTATCGCCAACAGGAGTTCCTGCTTGCAATTCCCATGTAACAGTACCTGGGTTAGTTATTGCAGGAGTTGTTGAATCGGAGTTAATCAACAAATTACGTCCATAATTTACCCCAGCAGTACTTAATCCATTAAAATGCCAGTAATACAATAATGTTGATTGAGCCTTGCTCTCTGTTATAAAAGCAAGCAATGCAATAATAAATGTAATGTGTATTAATTTTCTCATGTTTCTGTTGTTTTATTTTCTGCGCAAGGTACGTTCTGATATTTTTCTTACTGTTACCGTAAGGTGACCTTTTTGTTATGTAATTCTGGAATAAAACTGAAATATCCCGGTAATATCACAAAACATTGATTTACCGGGATAAAAAGTACTTTATAAAAAAATCAGATAATATTAATCCAAACCCACTAATACAAAAGCACCCCAATAAATAGGTTCTTTATACTTTTGTAAAACATATATTTTGGCTTCGTATAATGATTGTCTCTTATTTCCTGTTTTCACCCAATTCTTGTAAAACTGATCAATCAGATCTATTGTAATCTCATCAGATACTTTGAATAAACTCATAATAAGATTCTGTGAACCTGCTACAATAAAAGCTCTTTGCAAACCATATACACCTTCGCCCAATTGCACATCACCTAATCCTGTTTCACAAGCACTTAATATTACAATTTCAGTATTATCAAAATCAAGATTCATTGCTTCATAGGCAGTCAATAATCCATCCTCCGCATTGAATTCAATAGAACTTGGATCGTTCATCAACTTACCCCCATTAGACAATAATAATCCGGAACGGTACAAAGGATTCTGTGAAGCATCATTTTCTAATTCTGAATTAAAGCCTGTTTGCTTAATATCTGGCAAGAAATAACCATGAGTGGCTATGTGAAAAAACTTAGGACTTTTTAATTGCTTTACTTTTTCTTCTGTAGCATCATCCCCTATATAAAGATCGGCAGCAATATTATTACTCTTAAGAAAAGCATAAACATTTTTAACTTCTTTTTCAGCCCCTGGCAATTGAGGTATTTTTTTATCGTAATTAGAAGTATCTGAAATATTTGGATAATAATCCGGATTACCAAACAATGCAATATTTGAAACAGTTGTTTTAACTACTGTATTATTTTTATCTGAACCGGAACGTTTAATTTTTTTATTCTTTTCAACCAGGATATCCTTCGTATTAGCTACCTGAATGAATTGATATTTTTCCAGTTGATATTTATCGTCCTGGCCTTTCAGAGTCTCAAGGTTAATTTGGTTATACACTCCTTCGGGAGCAAAATACAATCTTGTTTTTCCTGAAGGAAGAATAGTTTGTATTTTTTTCCAATAAATATCATATGAATATTGATCATCTATATGGAATTTCATACTGTTTCTGTAATACTTGATATATTTAGACTCCATATCTTTTCCATTACTGAAACTCACCAATTCCGGAGCACCCTTAGTATCATTATGTAATACCAAAGCACCATAGACGATAGTATCTGTAAATTTCTTGTCAAAATACCTGAAACGTATCATCTCCACTGCAGCTTCATTGTTTTCAAGTGTAGCTTTTAATTGTTTCCAATCGTAAACATATTTAGTTTCGTAACTCTGAGCGAAAAGTTCTGATGACTCAGATAAGTTTTTTTCCAGGCCCTCTATTTCTTTTTCCAATTCGGCAGCATTAACACCATTGGCTTTTACTTGCTCATCACTCATAGAAAGGACAGTAGAAAGATATTCTTTTTTATCAAGCCATGATTGGTATGATTTTATAAGAGATTCATTTCCACTATTCAAAATACGCTGTCTCACTTTCAAGGATGAATTCAGCATAAGCGCTTTTGTTGACATGGTCATGTTGTATACATTTCCCATCAATTCTGGCCTTTGTTGCTTTAATTGGTAAGCCATAGAATAATAAAACTCAAAATCTGTTTTAATTGTATTCCACGATTTCATTTTCTCTCTTTCACTCAAAGAAGGAAATTGTTCTTTAATAAATGTCAGATAACTGGTAATTGCTTCATCGTATGACTTAACAGCATTATCATAGTCTTTCAGAATAAAATACATTTGTCCACTCTTGCAAAGTGCTTTTGTATAGTCGGGATGTTTAGTACTAAATGAAGTTGCATATATATTTTTTGATTTATCAAATACCGTATTGGCATCGGCATATTTTCCCTTTTTATAATTAATTAAGCCTTTTAAATAATAATAGTCAGCTACGTGACGATCCGTAAGTCCGAATTTGGCAACCCAGATTTTATTGGCAGCTTCCAGATAGGTATCGGCCTGATCAACGCGTTCTGTTTCCAGATAAAATAAAGAGAGGCTTTTCAATACATCTGCATATAATGGATTTGAAGCGTCAAGATTATTTTTAATAATTTCAAGAGCTTTTAAAAAGAGCTGCTCAATTTCTTTATTATCACCTTTATTATAGTATTTAACCAAGGCTAGATCATTCATCGCCATGGCAACCTGAATATGATTTTCACCATATTGTTTTTTATAAATATTTATTACTTGCTGAATGCCATTTTGAGCTTTATTATAATCACCAATTGCTGAGTGTATATCTGCATACAATTTTAGACATTCCGCATAACGTATTGAATTTACTCCAAGTATTTTCTGACTGATGAACATTGCCCGATTCGCATACTTTTCGGCTTTGGAATAATCGCCTTTTATATAGTACAAATATCCCAGTTGATTCAGCGGATTAATTAAACTTCTATTATCCGGTCCAAAACGTTTTTCTCTTAACTCAATGGAATTAAGTAAACTCTTTTCTGTTTCCTGATAACGACCAATATGAATATATAAAATAGCCAACTCTTCAATCGTAGAAGACAGCTTTGATGATTTTAATGTACGTCTTGATAATTTGTATGATTTTTTAAGGTCTCGCTCTGCATCATCATACAAACCCTCAATAATATACAATCGAGCCTGCGTTTCAAGTACTTCAGCATAATCAAGGTTGTCTTTAGAGCCTGAATGTCTTTTAAACAGATCGGCGGCAAAAATTAATTTTTCATCCGCATCCTTATAATTTCCTTTATAAATATCCAGATTCGCTTGCTTCTGAAGTATTGTTCCATATTTCACATTATCGGTTCCGAATTGTTTCACAATAATTTCTGATGCTTCATCAATTACTTTGCTCGCCTCATCAAATCGATCTGTAATTTCATAAAGTTTTGCTTCCTGATATAAATAGGTAATGTATTTTTTGTGTTTATGATCTACTTCTTTATTGACAATTTTTTTCAAGCTATTGAGATAAGCATCTTCAGCATCTTTAAAATTATCAGTATAGAGAACATAATAATTTGCTCTATCCAATAATTGCATATGATAATTAGGAGCCGTTTCACCCAGTAACTTCAATTTTATCTGCGTTGCTTTTTCTACTGCCGCTTGAGCTTCATCATATTTATCAAGTTCTACATACGCATCCGCCAATGACATTAATAAATTTGCGCGATCCATATGATACTCCGGAATCATACCTGGCTTATTTAAAACATTGGTCGCTTCTTTAATTACATTATCCCAATCACCTTCAAGTGCTTCTTTTTCTGCATCCAGTAATAAGACTTTACTATAGTAATAATTATCATTCCCATAGTAACGTTTAATACGAACATTAAACACTTCTGACTTTTTTCGAAACTCACTACTTTTACTAACGACCTTATATGTTGGAATCAAATATTCGAATATCTGAATAGCTTCCCGGCTATAATTCTTATATCTACCATAATTTGTTTTCAATAAATACTTATATGCCTGCTGATATAATTTGCTTGCACTTGGAAGATCATCAAGCGTTTCCTTCATTCTTCCTTTTAAAAATAAATTCTGAACATAGGCAACGTCTTTTGTTCCAATATTCTTTTTGATCCAATTATTGCCGGCATTTAAAACAGAATCCATAGCAGCATAGTTACCATTATCCAGATACATGTCGGCCTGAAGATTCAACATAGCGGCATAATCTCTTTTTCGTAGTAGCTGCTGATACCCTGTTAACTTTATTGTTTTGGGCTTACCGGTTTTGGCATCGATGCCAAGTTCAGATTTTACAATACGGTTTTTACGATACTTGAGAATTTCTGTAAGTTGTTGCTGTGCTTTGATGTAAAAGCCCTGTTTATAATTCACAATAACAGAACTCGTTTTAAGGTCATAATAAAGGTTGGAATCTTTAAGTCCTGCTTTTTCAATAGTTGCATAGGCATTACCCAGGTATGAAGAAGCATTATTGTAATCTCCATAAGAGATATAGGTATCAATTGCGTAAGAAATACATTTGGCATATTGGTAGGAATCGTCTAACGGGGAACGTTTGAGAACTGAATTACCTTTAGCCATATATCCATCATAATCCTGAAAATTTGCTGCAAGCTCTGAGCCTTTAGAGTATAAAAAATACGATCGAGCAAGTAATAGAGAACTAACATTACTTCCTGACTCTAATTTTGAGATAAGGATCCTGTTATAATAAAGGCCTAATTTATAATCACCTTTTTCATAATATGTTTCAATTTTTTTGAAGGAAGGTTCGTAGGCATCTCCGCCGGCAGCATTTGAAGTAACCAACTGCAAACTGATAAAAGCAAGTATTAGAAAATGTAAAATTAATTTCATATTACAATCAATCATTTGAAAAACGACAGTAAGTTCTTAAAAAGGAGATTAAAGGGCAAATAATACTGATTAAGTATTTATGATAAAGTAGTATGATTTAAAGAGAAGACTTCACTATATCGGTAATGTGAATAAGATCCTCGTTTTGAAGTGATGAACCGGAAGGCAGGCACAAGCCTCTTTGAAAGAGACTGTCTGATATTCCATTCAAATACGATTTGTTGTATTTAAAAACAGGTTGTTGATGCATCGGGTTCCAAAGCCGGCGGCTTTCAATATTATACTCTTCCAAAGCTAAGCGTGTAGTTTCCGGATCATGTTTTTCAGGTAATAGAATACATGTAAGCCAGGCGTTATCTGAACCTATATCGGAATATTTAACTTCTGCATATCCCTGCAACAAATCTTTATATGTTGAACGGATGTGTTTTTTCTTTTTAATTTTATCCTCCAGCTGCTCCATCTGAGCGAGCGCAATGGCTGCATTAATATTACTTAAGCGATAATTATACCCGACTTCATTATGCACATAAAAAGGTTTATCTTCTTTTGCCTGATTGGCTAATTTACATACGTGATTATAACAAACTTCATCATCCGTAATGATCGCTCCTCCTGTACCGCCAGTAATGATCTTGTTGCCGTTAAAGGACAAGACACCAAATAAACCAAATCGCCCTACATGTTTTCCTTCATAAGTTGATCCAACAGCTTCCGCAGCATCTTCAATCAGTATTAATCGATACTTTTGAGCCAATGCAACAATTTTATTTATCTGTGCAGGGAAACCGTATAAATGAACAAGAATTATGGCTTTAGGCTTATTGCCGGATTTTATAGCATCTTTGATTGCTTGCTCCAATAACTCAGGATCCATGTTCCATGTTTGAGGTTCGCTGTCAATAAAAACAGGAACAGCTTTTTGATACATGACAGGAAAAATACTGGCGGCAAAGGTAAAAGTGGGACAAAAAACAACATCTTCCTCTTTAATACCGGCAGTTATAAGAGCTAGATGCAGGGCTGAAGTGCCTGAATTAAGAGGCTCTGTATACGCAGCCCCTGTCTGAACTTTTATTTCGTTTTTTAAACCTTCAATAGCCGGACCAAAAGGAGCAATCCAGTTCGTCGCAAATGCTTGTTGTACGTACTCGAATTCCCTACCGGACATATCCGGTGGGGAAAGATACATACGCTTATTACTCATGCCATTTGTTTTACTAAAGTCCGTATAATTTTACCGGGTACACCTACAACCATAGAATAATCAGGTATATCCTGAATAATAACAGCACCTGCACCGATGACACACCACTTACCGATTACCTTATTGGGAATAACCGTACAACCGGCGCCAATATGTGTTCCCTCACCCACCATTACATTGGCACATAATGTCACATTGGATGAAATATGTACAAAATCACCCAGCTCACAATCATGCTCGACAACGGAATTGGTATTGAGAATACAATGCTTACCAACGACTGAGCCAGCATTGACAACAGATCCAGCCATCATTACAGTCCCTTCTTTCACTATGGAATGATCCGATATAACAGCTGCTTTGTGAATAGCCTTTCCGAAATGATGGCTTACTTTTGCCACAATTTTTTTACGGATCAGGTTGTCACCAATACTAACAATCATTAATTGTTTGGGTTCATAATCAGCTTTATAATATCCTATAACAGGCGTATCATCCAGTTTTATAAGATCCTGATTATCATCAAAAATAGCTTTTACTTCTCCGCCGGAAGTCTGTACGCTGTCTCTTACTACTTGAGCATGCCCGCTCGCTCCGTATAATAACATATCGTTTACACTTTAAATGGTGGCATTGTTTCATCGTTAGAAGCATTCACTTCACCGATTCTTATTAGTTGTATAACTGTCAATATACATATTTTCACATCCAAGCCCAAGGAAATATTCTTGACATAAAATAGATCAAGGCCAAATCTTTCCTCCCAGGTCTGTCTGTTCCTTCCATGAACCTGTGCCCAACCGCTTATGCCTGGTTTTACGCAAAAACGAAGCTTTTGTTCTTCATTATAAAACGTATCATATCCTATCAGCAATGGTCTTGGACCAATCAGACTCATATCCCCCTTTAACACCAATAGCAATTGAGGTAGTTCATCCAGTGAAGTAGATCTTAGGAATTTACCGAAGGAACTGATTCGTTCCTTATCTGGAAGCAAATTTCCGGATGGATCCTTCTGATCACTCATCGATTTGAATTTAATAAACCGAAAGACTTTCATATCCTTTCCTGTTCTATCCTGTACAAAAAAAACCTTTTTATAAAGGATATAATTAATAACGGATATAAGCAATAATAATGGGCTTAGAGTCATTAATACTATCACTGAGATAAGAATATCAAAAAAAGGTTTTACAAAGTTGGTATAAAACATTCGGTTAAGATATGTTACAATATAAGTACTTTAGTGTTAATTTTGATTAGTCTTTGTTATCGATTAATGATTTTATTTCCAAATGCCAAGATCAATCTTGGATTGTATGTATTGAATAAAAGACCGGATGGATTTCACAATCTGGAAACGTGCTTTTATCCAGTGCCATGGTTTGATATTCTTGAAATAATTCCTGCTGAAAAAACAGTATTTACGAGCAGCGGAAATACTATTCCGGGAAATTCGGAAGATAATTTATGTTTAAAAGCCTATAATGCGCTGGCAAGGGATTTTTATCTTCCAAACGTTCACCTGCATTTACATAAAAAAATCCCCATTGGGGCAGGACTTGGTGGAGGATCATCGGATGCAGCCTTTGTCTGTAAATTACTCAATAAACGTTTTGAGCTTGGATTGACAGATCAGCAATTGGAGAATTATGTTCGTCCATTGGGGAGCGATTGTGCTTTTTTTATTCAGAATACCCCTATACTGGCACATGAAAAGGGAGATATTTTTACTGATCCCGGTATTATTTCACTCAAAGATTGGTGGATCTTTCTAATCCATCCTCCCATACACGTTGCAACCAAAGACGCATACCAAGGTGTAATTCCTGAAGAAAACCGAAAACCGCTTGCTGAAATTTTGCGAACCCCGGTTGAAAATTGGAAAAATGAACTAGTAAATGATTTTGAGATAAGTGTTTTTAAAAAATATCCTGAAATAGAAAAAATAAAAAGTCTTTTCTATGAAAATGGGGCTATTTATGCCAGTATGAGTGGATCAGGCTCGTCCGTTTTTGGATTATTTAAAAACAAACCAGACTTTTTCCCTGCCTTTCACGTATATTCATCAGTGATCATTAATCAATTATCTTAGTTAAATCTAATTTCAATAGACATGTATATTTTTTCCAGACAGATTTGTTTACTGTTTTTTATAATTATTTCAAATGCACTACCTGCTTTTACACAATCAGGTTCTACTATTATATTTAAACCACCATACATTCAATTTGGATCAGGTGGTGGTTTTAGTAATACAAGCAATGATTATATCTTCACTTCAGAGGGTAAACTCTATTGCCATAAAGAAAAAATATCCGGAGAAAAATATGATTCCTTATTGAAAAAAGTGCCTGAAGCCCTTACAAAGGAGATATTTAACTACATAGTAAAGGAACACCTCAATACAATACAATTTAATGAGTCCTTTAATATGTATTCATATATAACGATTCATTCAGATAAAACAACAAATACCATTATATGGGGAAATCCTTCCGCTAAAACCCCTCAAACCATCATTACGTTAAATGCAAAACTAAGAAGTCTATTAGTAAACTAACCGCATGAAAAACTTTACTGTTTTAATCTTACTTAACTTTTCATTCTGTTTAAGCTCACCGGCACAAAATGGATTTGAAATAAAAACACATAATCGTGTCATTCAAGGGACAAAACCGAAAGTTTCGTCAGGGAAAGTTCAAGGTAATTCGTTACAAAGATCCGGACTTGTTTATTCCGGGAGCAGTTTATTAAGTGATTTGAAGTCCGTTCAATCTGGAAGAGTCGCAGTTAAAACTAAAACGGTAAAACAACCAACAAATACATTAACCATTCATCGCTCTGCTAAAACAGGGCAACCTATCTTTATTAAAGGTACTCCGGCACATTTTTCTACCTATAATGTACTTTCGTCAGCATCAGAACATCCAGCAGCTAAAAATTATCTGAATACAATAGCTCCAATTTTGAATATTAAAAACCCTACGGATCATTTTATAGTTAACAAAACAGAAACCGATCCAAGAGGCGGAACAATTGTTCGCTTAAAACAATATTATCAATCCATTGAGGTATATGGTCACGAAAGTATTATTCATCTTTCTGCTGAAGGCAAACCTCTTTCATGGAATGGTACTTATGCAAACCCAACAAGCATAAAAAGTACTGACTTCAAAATTACTGAAACAGCAGCTGCCAAAACTTCTCTGGAGGATGTGAAACAAAACGCACACTTCTACGAACTTTCAGCAGCAGAAAAAGCTTTCCTTTCATACCAGGGACCTGATATACAGAAAGTTTTGTATACAGATATTAAATTAGTTAAAACCTGCGTTCCAGCTTATATTATACATATAAGACCAAATTTTGTTGATTGGTGGATGTACGTAATTGATGCGAACACAGGGAATATACTGGACGCCCATTCCAATACCTGTCATATAAATGGAGCTGTAACAGGAACAGCGACCGATTTGAATGGTGTTACACAAACTGTTCATTCCTATCTTCAGGGATCGACATATTATCTGGTTGATGCCAGCAGACCAATGTTTAATGCTACTAAGTCTGTAATGCCCAACAACCCTGTGGGAGGTATACAAACACTGGATCTGAATTATACCTGGGGCAGTAACACCTCATATATAAATATTCAATCTACGGATGCTAACACATGGACACCAACAGCTACATCAGCACATTATAATGCCGGAAAAGCGTTTGATTACTACACTGCCATTCATAACAGAAATTCTATAGATGGAAATGGAGGGACAATTATTTCATTTATCAATGTTGCAAATCCAAATGATGGAACACCTATGGATAATGCTTTTTGGAATGGGCAGGCAATGTATTATGGTAATGGTAATACAGCATTCAAACCCTTAGCTGGCGGACTGGATGTTGGTGGACATGAAATGACCCATGGTGTTGTGCAAAGTACTGCCAACTTAACGTATCAAGGCGAATCCGGCGCTATAAATGAATCGATGGCTGACATTTTTGGCTGTATGATTGATTCTACCAATTGGACCATTGGAGAAAAGATTGTACTTCTGAGCGCTTATCCTTCCGGAGCATTAAGAAGCCTTTCTGATCCACACAATGGCGGTACAGGCCTCGGCTCTCCGGGCTGGCAGCCTCGTATACTCAGTGAAATATATACCGGTACTGCTGATAACGGAGGTGTACATATCAATAGCGGCATTACAAGTTATGCATTCTATTTATTGTCACAAGCTACCAAAAGAACATCTGCAGAGAAAATTTTCTATCGTGCTTTAACAACATACCTTACCCGTTCTTCTCAATTTATTGATTTGCGCTTATCTTGTATTGCAGCGGCTGATGATATATTTGGAAAAAACTCCAATGAATCGATACAAACTGGAAATGCATTTACAACAGTTCAGATTGTTGGCGATAGTAGTTCAATTACGACACAAGTAAATGAATTTCCTATTAATCCGGGAACAGAGTATTTATTGGCTTATGATATTAATCCGCAGGATAGTACTTCACTATACCAAGACAATTCAACTACGTTTTCAAACAGAACAACTCTAAGCACTCAGGATTTTTATAACAAACCAAGTGTTACAGATAATGGCAGTATTTTCTATTTTATAAATGGTGACAACCAAATTGCAAGTCAATTATTAACTCCAGGGAATCAAAAAAGCATAATCGTAGATACAAATAAAATATGGAACAATGTTGCTGTGAGTAAAGATGGCAAGAGGCTTGCGGCAACTTCCTTATCAAAAGACACATCGATTTATGTATTGGATCTTGGAACTAATAATTGGACGACATTTATCTTATACAGCCCAACGTTTTCAACGGGCATAAAAGGCGGTGGCCCTGTTTATGCCGATGCGCTGGAATGGGACCATACCGGGCAGTTTCTTGTATATGATTGCTATAATAACTATAAAAACACAGGTGGTGACAGTATTACTTTCTGGGATATTAATTTCATCCAGGTTTGGGATAATACATTGAATACAACATCTGACGGGACAATCACAAAATTATTTGCTTCCTTACCAGCACAGGTAAGTATCGGGAATCCAACCTTCTCTAAAAATTCACCCGAAATTATAGCCTTTGATTATGTAGATGAAGCATCCTGAAATATATTTTTAATGGGCTGTAATACAGAAACAAATAAAACGGATACTATAACAAATAGTAATACAATAACATATCCGACTTATAATAAAAATGATAACGCTATTGCCTATACCTATGAATACCCTGGGAGAAACACTATTTTCCTGATTGATCTTGACCCAAATAAAATTGCTGCCTTGGCTGGTGGATCAGATGCCGGTGTTGAAGATTCATCTCAATGGCCTGTATTTTATGCAAATGGAGTACGTAGTTTACCTACAGCCATTAAAATGGCGCAAGGAAACTCTTCGAATAAAGCAAGTGCCCTGATCTATCCAAATCCATGCATAGATAAAATGATGGTAACACTTCAGTCTACTTTCAGCGGAATCGGCACTCTGAAAATATACAATATAGCCGGTCAGGTTATATCCATTACACCAATTACTCTTAGCAATGGAGACAATACGATTCCTGTTCCTCTATCCTCTTCAATACACGAGGGCTGTTACTTGTTACTTATTGAAACGGAAACAGAAAGCTGGGCGGGCAGATTTGTTAAGAATTGAAACAACTAATAATAATACCCTTAAAATCCTGATGTTTTACTTTAAACATCAGGATTTCTCTTTTGATAATGTACTATTAAAATTTATATGTTGATTTCAGCAAAAAACAATACTTTTACCTTCGGTTAAACTTATCAAAATGACTTATAAAATGCTAGTACTCGATATGGACGATACCTTATTGAGAGACGATCATACCATATCTGAAAGAAATAAGGAAATGCTTTTAAAAACGCAAGAGCTTGGCGTTTATGTAGTGCTTGCGTCGGGCAGACCAACTCCGGCTATGATAACGTATGCTCATGATCTCAATCTTCCGAAATACGGATCTTATATATTATCCTTTAATGGGGCAGTCATTATGGAAATGAAAGATTCCAGTATTGTATTTGAACAAAGCTTAAGCATAGAAGATGTTCATGCTCTTTACGACTTCAGCATTCAGAACAATGTACATATCATCACATACATGGATGGTCAGATTATCAGTGAGTCCACTTCATCCTATATAGATGTTGAGACGAATCTCACAGGTATGCCTTTCCACAAGGTTAAAAACTTTAAAGAAGCAATCTGCAGCGAGGCCATTAAATGTATTTTATTGGGAGAACCATCCTACTTAAAAGAAGTTGAACAACTTTTAAAGCTGGAAATGCCGCATAAAAATGTATCAATTTCAAAACCTTTTTTTCTGGAGGTAACCCAACAAGGAATTGATAAAGCTGAAAGTTTAAAACGCCTTGCTGCACTACTCGATATTCAACAGCATGAAATTATAGCCGTAGGGAACGCAGGGAATGATTTATCAATGATTGAATATGCCGGTCTTGGTATATGGGTAGATAATGTTACTCCGGAACTTAGAGATAAAGCCGATTACATTGTTGCATCCAATAATAATGACGGGGTGGCTGAAGTTGTGGAGAGATTTATTTTAAAGCTGAAAGTCTAAGGCGAAATGCTAAAAACAACTTAATATATCTTTATCGGAAAGGCCATGATTAACCTAGCTTTAGGCTTTCTGCGTTAAGCATTTTGCTTATCTTACCACCTCTACCCAACCTTTATAATCTCTTACACAGGAATTGTCGTTGGATACATGATAAAAATAAACTCCATCACTTACATTATCCGGACACCAATTATTTTCATAATTCTTACTTTTAAAAACACAAGATCCCCAACGATTAAATATTTCAACATGTGTATCTGAAAGCATATTCAGAATTAGAAAACAATCATTTAAATCATCGTGATTGTAGGTTATCAGATTAGCAATAGTGTATTCAATATCATTGATATACTTGACTTTTATAGAATCGGAAACGGCTGCACAAGGATATTCACTGACCGTAACGAAATAAACTCCTTGTTTATTGATTGTAAACGATGATTTCACCGAACCGTCAGACCAAAGGTAAGAGGCATGTGGAATCTTAAGCTGTATCGTTTTGGTTGAACCTTCACATAGTGTTGTATCATTACCAAGAAATACCGTTGGTGGAACAACTCCTTTAATACTATCCGCATTACTGGAAGAAATACAACCACTCGTATCTTTAACCGTTACGCTGAATACTCCAGCTTTAGTAACCTGAATAGAACGAGTTGTATCACCCGTTGACCAAAGATACGAAAGGCCCTTACTGGATTTTAAAATGGTTGTATCACCACTACAGACTTTCCCTGAATCTGTTGCTGTTATAACAGGAATTATTGCCTGTACTGAAAAAGGGGCAGAATTCAGCGTACAAGGAAATGTATCCGAAACGACACTAACTTCATAAGTTCCCGCGAGCGTAGGAATGAAAATTTGTGATGTATCAACCGTTTGAGAGGTTGTTAAATCTGTCCATAGATAGCTCTTCCCCTTACTGACTTTCAATGCAGATGGTGCCGATCCTGGACAGAATCTGGAAGGTCCGCTGATAACGGGTATTGATGGTGCTCTTACGATAATAGAATCCGATACTGCTGCACATGGAAATTCAGTAACGGCAACTTTATATACTCCGGGTTTATTTATTGTATAGGAAGACTTAGATGTTCCGTCTGACCATAAATAGCTAGCATCCGGAATATTTAAGTTAATGGTAGTAGAAGCTCCTGCACATAAGGTCGTATCATTCCCTAAAGAAACAACCGGAGGAGTAACTTTACTGATAGAAGACTGGACGTTCGCAATACAGCCACTACCACTTGTATCCTTTACAGCAACAGTGTAATTTCCTGCTGTTTTCACATAAATAGATTGTGTAACTGCATTCGTTGACCATTGATAACTCAACCCTTTACTGGATGCCAGCATCACCGAATCTCCACTACAGAATTTACCCGAGTCACTGACGGTAACAACAGGTACAAATTCTTTCAATATAAAAGCCGAAGAAGTTAATGCACAGGAAAAAGTATCGGAAAGAATACTCACTTCATAGGTTCCAGGTTGTGTTGGACTAATGGTTGGTGTTGTACCTATATTCTGGGAACTTGTAATATCCTTCCATACATAACTTTTAGCAGGGCTCGATTTCAGAACCGGAGGTGTACCTCCGAAACAAAACGTTGAAGGGCCTGTAATAATAGGTGCAGGAGGTGTTGTAACTACAATGGAATCATGGACAGCTGCGCAAGGATACTCTGTTACTGCAACCTTATATATACCTGGTTTACTTATCGTATAAGAAGACTTAACAGTTGCGTCCGACCATAAATACGTGGCTCCCGGAATATTCAGATTGATCGTGGTAGAAGCTCCTGCACACAAGGTTGTATCATTTCCTAAAAAAACAATTGGAGGTGTAATCTTGGTAACCGAAGATTGTACATTGGCAATACAGCCACTTCCGCTCGTATCCTCTACGGCAACGGAATAATTTCCGCCGGCCTTTACATAAATAGATTGCGTAAGGGCACTCGTTGACCATTGATAACTCAAGCCTTTGCTGGACGAAAGCATAACTGAATCCCCACTACAGAATTTCCCTGAGTCACTAACTGTAACAACGGGTACAAATTCCTTCAAGATAAAAGCTGAAGAAGTAAGTGCACAGGAAAATGTATCGGAAAGAATACTCACTTCATAGGTTCCGGGTTGCGTTGGAGTAATGGTTGATGTTGTACCAAGGTTTTGTGAACTTGTTACATCCTTCCACACATAACTTTTAGCAGGGCTGGATTTCAGAACCGGAGCCGTACCTCCCAAACAAAACGTTGCAGGGCCTGTTATAACGGGTGCTGGAGGAGTTTTAACGATAATGGAATCGACAACAGCAGCGCAGGGATATTCGGTAACCGCAACTTTATATATTCCTGGTTTATTTATTGTGAAAGAAGACTTAACAGTTCCTCCAGTCCATAAATACGTGGCACCAGGGATATTCAGATTGATAATTGTGGAAGCTCCTGCACACAAGGTCGTATCATTTCCTAGTGAAACAACAGGAAGAGAAACTTTGGTAATCGAAGATTGAATAGTTGCAATACAACCACTCCCACTTGTATCCTTTACGGCAACCGTATAATTACCTGCTGTTTTTACATAAATAGATTGCGTAAGAGCTCCGGTTGACCATTGATAACTGAGGCCTTTGCTGGAGACAAGCATGGCGGAATCACCGCTGCAAAACCTTCCGGAATCACTGACCGTCACAAAAGGGGCAAACTCTTTCAACACAAAATTAGCAGAGGTTAATACACAGGAAAACGTATCGGAAGTAATACTTACTTTATACGTACCCGGCTGTACAGCTGTATAGGATTGCGTAACAGCAACATTTTTGGATGTAGTAACATCTGTCCATACATAGCTCTTTTCTGTATTCGTTGACAGCACAGGCTGACTTCCTCCAAAGCAATATGTGGAAGGCCCTGTAATTACAGGTATTGTTGGTGTTTTAATAATAAATGCAGTCAAAAAAGCTGATGCACCATTTACTGTACCGTCAAAAGGAGTACTGAGCATATTGCTGGCAATACTCCCTGCATTGGTTCCTCCTGCTACAATTATTGTATTCAAGCTGTTTACAGCAATTCCATCGCCAGATGAAGTTCCGACATTTGATGTTCCGATTGGCGCCCCCAGACTGGCTTCATACGTTCCCCAGACTTTAGTTCCCGTTGACGTAAATTCTGCAATAAATGTATTCAACGTGTTCGTGGATGTTATACTCAATGAATCCTGATGTGCGCAAAGAGTCCCGATATTATTATTACTGGCCGTGCCACCAACCACATAAATATTATTTGTCTTATCAATGAAAACGGATTCGCCGAAATCCTGTCCAGAACCACCATAATAGGTTCCCCATACCAAATTACCTGTTGCATCCAATTTTGCAATAAATGCATCAACAGAGCCTCCATACGTTGTCTGAAAAGCCCCTGCACTTGCAATGCCATTTGTACTGCTTGTTGATCCGGTAATGACAATATTGTTGCCGGAGTCTATATAAAAATCAGGGAATAGATATGGATTTCCACTAACACTTGAAAAAGAATTCTCATCACCATTACCTCCAAAATAGGTTCCCCATATTCGTGTACCATTCGGATTGAATGCTGCAACAAAAGCATCTGCAAATCCACCTCCATAAATCGGCTGATGTGTACCGGCACTTGCTATAAAGGTATGACTGTCGGTACAACCCATTACAATAATTCGGTTACCACTGTCAACGGCTACATCTGCACAGCAGGTACCAATATTATTTACGGCTCCATAATAGGTCCCCCATTGCCGGGTTGTTCCTGTAGGATCAAGCTTAACAATAAATCCAACCGGATCGCCATTCCCAGGTAAGTTACTCGCTGTCTGATATGCACCTGCACTGGCAATATCATTAAAGCTTAGTGTATATCCCACCATAACAACATTTCCTGTTTGATCCAGAGTTAATCCCCATCCCTGATCATCTCCTTCCCCTCCATAATAGGTTCCCCATAACAGCACTCCTGTCGAATCAAATTTACTAACAAAAGCATCCGAATATTGTTGTCCATTGGTACCAAAATCCAATACTGTATTATATGCTCCTGCTGTTGTAATTCCGGAAGTACTGTAGCTAAATCCACAGATTAATATATTATCATTTGCATCTAAGGCAATATTGTTACCCTGTTCATCATTTGTTCCACCATAATACGTGGCCCAAAGTAAAACTCCGTTCACATTAAACCGGGCAATAAAAGCATCTTTGGTGCCTTTCAAAACCGTTTGATGTGCACCACTTGTGGCAACAGCATTGCTGAACGTGGTTCCAACCATTACATTATTATTCTTTGAATCCACTACTACATTATTACCCCAATCCCCATTGGCTCCGGCAAAATATCTGCCCCATAATAGTACTGGTACCGGATCAATAATCAGCGTTTTATTTTTATTATATTTCCGGACATCAAAAGATACTGCGGAATGATTCACTTGGTAAGAAACAGCAACGGACTGATGATCTTCCTGCTGATAACTTTCTGTAATGCTTTCTGAAATTGTTCCGAATGTATTGTCAATAGAAAGATTCCCATTATCATCCAGACTCATGGCGTTCATACCTTCATAAATAAGCTGAATGTCTCTGGGATCAGCACCCGGATGCAAAATAAAATCATATTCCGGTTGTTCGCCTTTCAGATAAAAAGCGAGATCTATATTTGGGTACAGATTTTTATAAATGATTTTCTGATACGTATGAACATTTAATACAGGAATTGAAGCTGTATAATAATTTGAATAGCCCGGTAATATATTTTCCTGAATCATCACAGGATTGGGATTGGATCCCACAAAATGAATATCTATCCTATGTTTACGAATTTCCCCATCAGAAGTATTTTTTGCTAATTCCTGTACGAATGGACCCGCTTCAGAGAAAGCCGGCTTTTGTTCCTGGTACGATACTTCATAGCTGAAACCTGATGTTTTCAGCTGGATATTAAATCCTTTATGACTATACATGTATTTCACTTCCTGAGAAGGCTTTCCATGTTGATCCATAAGCTGACCTTTATTCTCCGAAAATCCAGCAGATTTCCACTGAAAGTCACTTGTGTTTTCAGAAGAAAAAACCACTTGGAATGAACAAATGAAACATGCCAGTATGAACCACTTTGCAGTCATAAACAAAAATTATCAGGTAATCTGATTCAATATACATATAAATTATCTGAATCAGTTTCTTAAGTTTAAGACTTAAAACTGGAGATTTTTTGAAGAAAATGATCAGCGGCAACCAGAAGAAAAATAATTAACATACTGCACCAATGATTTATATCAACATAGCAGCATTTTCAGAATCGTACGTTTCAATCAAGAAACTCGATTAAGTATTAATGGAGTACTATTCTCAGAGGAAATAACAATCTGAGAATTGGAAATAGTCATATCAAATAATTCATAGGGATCGGTAAATAGATGCGATAGTATTTGATAAGCATCTTTCACAGGAATGATTGTAAAATGAAACTCATCTGCAATACTGGAAACTGAATGCAAATCAAGAGGAATTTTATCACTCTTACGAACGATACCTGTTATATCATCACCATCTTTATACATACCATAAAACTGATAGTAAACATTATTATTATCAACCCAATTAGTATTGTTTAATAGTTCAGCGTTCATAGACATAGCAGGATTCGTTTAACACGAATGAAAGATAGCAGGATATCATCAACTTTCCTTTTATTTAGTATTTAATTTAAAAGCTTTTGTCTGAACCACAGATTTAAAAAGATTAAGGGATTACACAGAAGACGATTACTCAAAAACTATTAAAACATAAAATTTCTGATGATTCAGCGATAGAAACAGAAAAATTCACTATAACATTACAGAAATTATTGTAGATTTTACAGTAACTAATACCTAGCAGTCAGAAACTATCCCACAGCCTTTATCATTAAGCATTCCGCTTTAGGCGTTACGATATCAAAGTCCTTTTGATCTGAGGTTCCTGGATATTATTTTCAATCAATGCGATCCTGATTTTTTCATAGAGATTGGTTTGTACTTTCGGACCATTCGCAGGAAGTGTATAAGGCCGTATGGCCAGAATAATTGTACTTTCAGCGAATTCTAAAATCGTTACGCTCGGTGCTGGATCCTTCAAGACATCCGGATCGTTTAACATGATCGCCATAATGATTTCGCGAACCTTATGTACATCTTCAGAAAAATCAATCGATACTTTTAGTGTCAATCTCAAGTTGCCATGTCGTGTTACATTAATGATCGTTCCATTGGAAACCGCACCATTGGCCAGTATGATGGTTTTATTTTCAGGAGTTAAGAGAATGGTATTGAAAATCAGAATCTCTATTACTTCGCCTGTTTCCCCCTGTGAAGTAATAGTATCTCCAACTTTAAATGGCTTAAACAAAAGAATCAATATTCCGCCTGCAAAATTAGATAGCGAGCCTTGCAATGCAAGACCAACAGCTAAACCAGCGGCTCCAAATACAGCCAGCAGAGAAGTTGTCGGCAATCCGATCATTCCGGCAAAGGTAATGATTACAACAACTTTCAATCCAATACTAACAAGGCTTCTGATAAAACCTTCCAGTGACACGTCAAAATTTCTTTTCTTAAAATGACGCTCTAATCCTTTATCCAACCGTTTGGCAACCCAAAAGCCTACAACCAAGAACAGTATACTATACGCCAGTACCGGCAGATAATCGATAAGTGAATCTGTGAGGCGTTTGATGTGATTTATTATTTCCTGATGTTGTTCCATGGTCTTAAGTACTAAGTACAGAGTATTGAGTACGGAGTATGTTCAAGCTCTTATATTATTTATGACAAAGATAGATCAGAATTGTTTTTGTTCAAATAATGGATAACATTCAATGTACGATAACAGGTTTGTGCATAATTTAAAATGCAAGGCGTAAACGCTTGCAAAAAGGGTGTATGCAATACACCCCTACAACATTACCGTGGTACGCCTCTATACAATAATAACCCAATAATAATAAACACAATATTCGGTATCCATGCGGCGGTCAATGGACCGATTCCACCGGAACTTGCCAGACTTCTGCTTGTAATTAAAAAAATGATGTATATAAACGCTAAGAGAAACCCGAATGCAATAATTAAACCGGCTCCTTCACGTGTCTTGCGTGATGCTACAATTACACCAATCATCGTAAGGATAATAACAGAGAATGGATAGGTATACCGCTGGTACTTCTCTACTTTATAAGCTTCAATATTTTCAGCTCCCCGCATTTTTAATTTCTCTATATGTGCCTCCAGTTCCTGCATATTCAGGGTTTCATAGAGCATATAAGAGTTTGCAAAATCTTTCGGGAAAATAGTTAAGGTTGTATCCAGATTTAATCCTGAACGGATGGATTCCTTTCCATCTACAAACGAACGAATAAAATAATCATCCAAATGCCATTTCTGAATGCTATCAACCCATACTATACGAGCCGATTTTAATTTACTCTTCAGTTGATCATCTTCTATTTTTTCCAAGGTGAATTGATAACCTACTTGTACTTCGCTGTTATAACTTTCAAGATATACATACGTATTCGGACTCGTTTTAATATGAACATTTTTACCTTCATAGAAATAATTGCTTTGTATGTATTTTTTTTCAAAATCTACCCGCTTCTTATTCCCATTTGGTATCAACCAGCCACCCATATAAAATACCAGCAAACCTATCAGGGCTGAACCAATAAGATAAGGGAACATAATACGTGTCAGACTCATACCGCTACTGAGCATCGCTATAATTTCTGTGCGTGCTGCCAGATTGGCGGTTACAAAAATAGTGGCTATAAAAATGGTAATCGGACTTAATAAATTCGCCATATAAGGAATAAAGGCGAAGTAATATTCTTTTAATATGAACCAGGCACTGATGTCGTGTTTCATGAAATCATCCAGTTTCTCGGTTACATCAATAACCGAAATAACCAGCATCAGCATGACTACCACAAAGAAGTAGGTAACCAGAAATTTCTTAATAATATATAAATCGAGGATCTTCACTTTTTATAAACGCTGCATGCATTGTTTAACCATACGTTCTTTCCATTCACGGAATGTTCCTGTTACGATCTGTTTTCGTGCTTCACGCATCAGCCACAGGTAAAAGGTTATGTTCTGAATGGTGGCAATCTGCGCCCCAAGCATTTCATTGTTATGAACCAAATGTCTAAGATACGCTTTGGTATAATAAGTATTTAAGAAGGTATCCAAACCCGGATCAATCGGAGTAAATTCATTCTCCCACTTTTTATTGCGGATATTAATGATGCCTTGAGTGGTAAACAACATACCATTTCGTGCATTACGCGTCGGCATCACACAATCAAACATATCTATACCAAGAGCAATGTTTTCCAGCAGATTTTCCGGTGTTCCTACACCCATCAGATAACGAGGTTTATCCTTCGGCAGTATGGAACAAACCAGTTCACTCATTTCATACATCTCTTCCGCAGGCTCTCCTACCGATAATCCGCCGATAGCATTCCCCACGCAACCTGCCTCAGCAATGACCTCAGCCGATTTTACCCTCAGATCTTTATAGACACTCCCCTGCACAATCGGGAATAAATGCTGTTGGTAACCGTATTTAGGCTGTGTATCCTCCATTCGCTGCACACATCTACCTAACCACCTGTGGGTCATTTCCATGGATTTACGGGCATATTCGTATTCACAAGGATAAGGCGTACATTCATCAAAAGCCATTACAATATCTGCCCCGATGGTGCGCTGAATATCCATAACGCTTTCCGGAGTAAAGAAATGAGCCGAACCATCGATATGCGATTTGAATTTCACCCCTTCTTCATTTATTTTCCGGATTCCGGACAAGGAATACACCTGAAATCCACCGCTATCGGTTAAAATGGATCTGTTCCAGCCAATAAATTTATGTAATCCCCCTGCCTGTTCAATAATAGACAAACCAGGTCTGAGGTATAAATGATACGTATTTCCTAAAATAATCGGAGCATTTGCCTCTTGTTCCAGTTCCCGCTGATGCATGGCTTTAACCGTTCCGGCGGTGCCAACAGGCATAAAGATGGGTGTTTCGAAAGTTCCGTGATCGGTGGTAATAACGCCTGCCCTTGCACTTGTTCCCGGGTCGTTCTGCTCAATTTTGAAAAACATAGAAATATTTTAATCACGCTAAATTAGTTTTATTTATTATTATTGAGAAAAAACAAATTTGAACAGCCCGCATTTTATAGAAATACTCCTCATTTTCTCCGGTATAGCATCCCTTGCTTATCCCGTACTTCTGTTCATTACCATCATATTTCATAAAGAAAACTTTGCGAATCAGGAGTTATCAACAAAAGGCGTTTCGATTATTATCGCGGCCCATAATGAGCTAACCAATTTACAGAGCTTTCTGCCACTGATTTTAGCGCAGAATTACCCACTCTTTGAGGTCATTATTGCCTGTGATCGATGTAACGACGGAAGTACCGAATATTTGCATTCCCTGAATCATCCCCATTTAAAAGTTATAGAAATCCATGAAACCACTGAAGGTTTCAATCCTAAAAAATATGCTCTTGACAGAGCCATTGCACAATCTTCATACCCTTGGCTCTTACTGACAGATGCTGATTGTTATCCTGCCTCTGAGCAATGGATCAAAGGCATGATGCAAGGCAAAAGCCTGAAAAAGATCGTTATCGGTCTTTCTTTCTATAAAGGGCCGAAATCCTTCTTAAACAGATTTATAGCCTTTGAAACGCTTTTTACGGCCATGCAATATTCCGCCTGGACTATTTTGGGCAAACCATACATGGCTGTTGGCCGCAATCTTTTGTATGCAAAGGAATTATTTATCAACAATTCGGGCTTCGGGAAATATGCCTCACATTTAGGCGGAGACGATGATTTACTGCTTCAATCCATCTCTGATAAAACAAATACGACTGTTTGTTTCAATCCAAGCACGTTCACGTATACTCCGCCACCAAAGGGTTTCAAAGCCTGGTGGAAACAAAAACACCGCCATCTGAATGCAGGTAAACAGTATCCGCTTGCTGTTTTGGCAGGTTTAAGCTTTTATCCCTTTTTTAGTATCGTTTATTACGCAATAAGCTTGGTTTATATTAATTCCTTGGAAATTCCTATTGTTATCGTACTTTATATTTTGAGAACATGTATATTTATAATTACTTTTGCAGGCGTTAGTCAAAAATGGAAGATTTCTATTTTCTGGCCTTTGCTACCTGTTTTAGAAATATATTATTTGTTCTATCTAATGTTCGCCGGACTTTATAACCTGGCAGTACCGATTAAGAAATGGAAGTAAAAAAAGAACTTCCCGAAGGAAGGGAGTTTTCTGAGAAGGCTAAAAAAGACTTTTTACTGGTAGAACGGGCAAAAGCTACGGGAGATGAAAAAGCTTTTGCTGAGCTTATGTCCCGCTATAAAAAGCCTGTTTATCACATGATTCTGAAAATGATCCGGAATGTGGATGATGCGGAAGATCTTACGATTGAAGCATTTGCCAAAGCTTTCAGAAATCTGCATAAATTCAACCCTGATTTTACTTTCAGTACCTGGTTGTTTCGTATTGCAACCAATAACTGTATTGATTTTATTCGCCGTAAAAAGCTGGATACGATGAGTATCTCTGCCGGATATAAAGATGATAATGGTGAAAATACCGAAATGGAGATCAAAGACAGCAATCTTACTCCGTTTGAAGAAACCATTAAAAGTCAGAAAATAGAGATTATTCAGGCGATTGTTACGAAACTTCCCCCCAAATATCAAACATTGGTTCGTCTGCGCTATTTCCAGGAATATTCCTATGAGGAAATTGCCACCGAAATTGATGCTCCGTTAGGTACCGTAAAAGCACAATTACACCGTGCCCGCGAACTGCTGTTGGACCTTGTTAAAAACCGTAAGGACAGCATATAATTCGTTTTGGATATCCTTCAGAAATACTTTAAAGACTTAAGCCCGGAACAAATCTCAACGTTTCGGGCTTTAGGTCCTTTATACAAAGAGTGGAACGATAAAATCAATGTCGTTTCCAGGAAAGATATTGACCAGCTTTACGAACGGCATATCCTGCATTCCCTGGGAATTGCTAAAGTAAATAGTTTCAAACCCGGTACCCGCATTCTGGATGTCGGAACCGGCGGTGGTTTTCCTGGTGTTCCGCTTGCGATTCTTTTTCCGAAATGCCATTTCCATCTGATCGATTCCATCGGAAAAAAAATCAAAGTAGTGGAAGAAGTCTGTAAAGGGGCTGGCATAACCAATGTGCAGGCAACACACGGACGTGCAGAAGATGTGAAGGACAAGTACCATTTTGTAGTCAGCCGGGCTGTTACCCGTTTAAAACCGTTTTGGGGCTGGGTACGCACAAAATTCGATGCTGATCAGTTTAATCCGCTTGGAAACGGTATTCTGTATTTAAAAGGCGGCGATTTAACCGAAGAAATCCAGGAATTCAATAAGCCAGCCTATGAATACGACCTGAATATGTTTTTTCAGGAAGAATTTTTTGAAACAAAAAAAGTAGTCCACGTCCCTGCTTTCTGATTCTTTTTTTATCTAAAAAAGCGTAGCTTCCAGTACAATAATCTCTTTATAATCTTTTTCCATATGCGCACAATTAACTGGCTTGCGGGTATAACCCTTTTATGCTTTACTTTTTTCTCATGTAGCAAAAAAGATCTCATCGAAATCAAGGAAACCAATACACAGCAGGAGGTTGAACTTCAGCAGAACATTGTCATTCAATTTACAGAGGACATAGGCAGCGACAGTCTTCTGGATGTATGGATCAGCAGTCCTCTGGTTAAGTTCACGCCTGAAGTACCGGGTATGTTCAAATGGACAGCACCGAATGAATTAACATTCTCGCCTACCGCTAAATTTGCGGCCAGCACCGATTATAAAGCAGAAGTCACTTCGCTGATACTGGAGCATACAACGAATAAAAAACTGAAGCTGGGAGAAAACATTTCCTTCAACTTTCATACACCTTATCTCAATCTGCTTTCAGCACCTAATTATTGGGCAAAGAAAGAATCCAATAAGGCACTCAATGAAGTTCGTTTTGATCTTGGATTTAATTATCGCATCAACCCTTCCCAGCTGAAAGAACTGATGGAAGTTACCATCGATAATAAACCTGTAGCATTTGATGTCTATACTTCATCCATCAGTGAAACAGCCCAGATCGGCGTGTCCGAAGGGACCACTTCCTTTGATGATAAAAATGCAGTCATCACCATTAAGCCAGGCCTTAGCTGTGCAGAAAGCAAATACACCACGACTCAGCCGATATCGGTTGAAAGTTTTGTTACTTCAAAAGGTAATTTCCAGATACTTTCTGTAAGCGGTGAGTATAATGAAGAGAAAGGTTATATCAATGTAAGCACTAATCAGGAAGTCGCATCAGAAGACATTGTAAGCTTAGTTACACTTTCACCAGAGATCCCGTTTACAATAGAAAAACAAGCTTCCGGATTTTATGTTCATGCAGGCTTCGAGCCTTCCAGCAGTTATACCATTACTATTAATAAAGAACTGAAAGGTTTATTCGGAGGAACATTAAAAAGTGAATATTCTGAAACGGTTATATTCGGAGTCCAGAAACCAGCCATCAGTTTCATCTCCAAGAAAGGTGTATACTTAAGCAGTACCGGAAATAAAAATATTGCGATCCGTATTATCAATGTTCCTAAAGTTGAAGTTACGGTGTATAAAGTCTATGCGAATAATGTCATATCCTTTTTTCAGAATAATAACTCCGGCGATTATTACGATGAAGAATATTACTCGGATTATGGCAATGAATACTATGGTCTGGAAAACATTGGTGATGTTGTATATACCAAAGAGATCGATACGAAGACACTTAAAAAAGTAAACGGCACTCCTTTATTAAATCTAAACTTCAATGATATCAATCAATTCAAAGGTATCTATGTTGTAAAAGTAAATTCCACACAGGATCAGTGGCTCAGAGATTCAAAATTCGTTTCCATTTCAGACATTGGTCTGATAGCCAAACAAGGCAAAGACGATATGCTGATCTTTGCCAATTCAATCCTCGGTACAGAAGCTATCTCTGACGTTGAAATTAATCTGATCAGCCATAATAACCAGACGGTCTATACTACTAAAACAGATGGCGAGGGAATTGCACATATTACGGATCTGAAAAAGAAAATTAAGAACTTCAACATCCGGATGATTACTGCGACTAAAGGAAATGATTTCAATTTCCTTCATTTCAATAAAAGTTTTGTTGAAAATACGGATTACGAAACAGGCGGTGTGAGGGAAAATGAAACCGGTTATGAAGCCTTTGTTTATGGAGACAGAGAAATATACAGACCCGGAGAAACGGTATACATCAACACTGTAGTGCGCGATCTGGAATGGTTGCCTTTAAAACAGGTTCCTGTTAAAATACGTGTTGTCTTACCTAATGGAAAAGATTTCCAGAACCTGAGAGGAACATTAAACGAGCAGGGCGCTTTTGCTACACAGTTTAAATTGCCGGAATCAACCGTTACCGGAACCTATACAATTGAAGCTTATACATCCACCAATGTATTGCTGAATTCGAAAAATATCAGTGTAGAAGAATTTATGCCCGACAGAATCAAGGTAAATGCTTTTGTCAGCAGTACTGAAATTTCATTGAACGAATCACTGACCGCTTCTTTGCAAGCATTGAATTTATTCGGACCGCCTGCTTCCAATAGAAATTACGAAGTAGAGCTTTCTTTAAAACGTAGGTATTTTTCAGCTTCCAAATTCCCTGATTATGATTTTGGCATCAATACATCTGATGACAATACCTTTAAAAATGTTGTGCGGGAAGGTAAAACAGATGCTGAGGGTAAAGGTGAAGAGAAATTTGAGTTTCCACTGGAATACACCAATACCGGAGTTTTACAAGGTAAGGTATTCACGACGGTTTTTGATGAATCAGGCAGACCTGTTCACCAGGTCAAGAGCTTTGATATATTCACACAGAATACTTTTTACGGCATTAAATATGTTGATTCTTATGTTAGTACTGGCCAACCTTTCAGCATACCATTGGTAGCTGTAAACCGCAAGGGTGAAGCTGTTATGGCATCTGCACGTGTGGAAATTGTTAAATACGAATGGCAAACCGTATTACAGAAGGTATACGATAGTTACCGGTACGCCTCGCAGAAAAAAGTACGTGTAATGGAAGATAAAACCATTTCGCTCAGCAAACCCGGTCAGTTGTTTAACTTTATTCCTTCGCAATCCGGGGAATATGAAATACGGGTGTATGCTCCTGGAGCAGCGACCTATGTCAGTACTTCTTTCTGGGCCTATGGCTGGGGCAATACCACTTCTACTTCTTACGAAGTGAATTCAGAAGGAAAAGTTACCATTGAATGTGACAAATCAGATTATAATACAGGGGATGAAGCCAATGTTTTATTTAAGACACCTTTTGAAGGAAAATTATTTGTATGTATAGAGCGCAATAAAGTATTTGAATACAAAATACTTGAAACGAAAGATCGTGCTGCCAAATTAAATTTATCCATTAAGGATGAATATTTGCCGAACGTTTATATATCTGCGACACTCATCAAACCAAACGTTAATCAGCGCATTCCGCTGACTGTTGCGCATGGCTATCAGAATATTTCTGTCAATAAAGATGAAAATAAAATTGCATTAAAGATCACTGCACCTGAATTATCGAGATCCAGAACAAAACAAAAGATCACGGTACAGACTGGTAAAGCAGAATCCGGTGTGCAGGTAACCATTGCCGTTATTGATGAAGGTATTCTTCAATTAAAGAACACAAAGACTCCCGATCCTTATGGATTCTTTTACAGCAAACGCGCGCTTGAAGTAAATTCTTACGATGTATATGCACAGTTACTGGCAGAGATCAATACCAATAGCAGCTCTGTAGGTGGTGATGGATATGATTTAGATAAACGGGTTAATCCACTTTCCAATAAACGGGTTAAACTGGTTACGTTCTGGAGCGGCATCTTAACAACTGATTCCAAAGGAGAAGTAAGTTATGAAATCAATATACCGCAGTTCTCCGGTGATTTGCGGATTATGGCAGTTGCTTATAAAGACAATCATTTTGGTTCCGCAGAAAAGAATATGAAAGTGGCGGATCCGATTGTTGTTTCTACTTCCTTACCAAGATTCCTTAGTCCGGGCGATAGTGTCAACATGCCGGTTACCTTAACCAATACAACCAGTAAAGCCATGTCGGCTTCTGTATCGATTACGTCAACAGGTCCTGTCAGTGTTGAAGGAGGATTGAATCAGCAATTTACTCTTGATCCTAATTCTGAAAAACAGGTATCCTTTAAACTCTATGCGAAAAAACAAGTAGGATTGGCTTCTATTTCAACAAACATCAAAGCCAATAATGAAGTCTTTAAAGAAGACCTGGACATCACCGTTCGTCCGGTAACATCACTGGTTAAAGTAAGCGGTTCCGGTTCGGTTACCGGAGGAAATACAGCCAGCTTTGATCCGAAAAATGATTTTATTCCTTCCAGTGTAGATGCGAAACTCATTGTGAGCCGATCGCCGATCGCAGGATTCACCAAAAACCTCAGTTATCTGATCGGTTATCCATACGGCTGTATCGAACAAACGACCTCACGTGTATTCCCGCAGTTATATATCCGTGATCTGATGAAGGATCTTCAAATGGTTAATTATACCAAAGATTCTCCCGAGAATAATGTACAGGAAGGTATCCGCAGAATTTATACGATGCAGACCTATAGCGGAGGTTTCAGCTACTGGCCCGGATATTACGAGCCGGAATGGTGGGGAACGGCGTATGCCACACATTTCCTAATTGAAGCGAAAAAAGCAGGCTATGATGTACAAGCTGCCGTAATTGATAAAGCACTCGCATACCTTCAGAAGAAGGTGAAAGAGAAAGGTACTTACTCATACTATTACTATGGTGATACAGGCCCTGTTAAATCCAGGGTTATTGCAGCCAAAGAAATTTTCTATTCGCTGTATGTATTGAGTTTAAATAATCAGCAGGATCTTTCTGTGATGAATTATTATAAAACCAATACGAATATACTTTCTGTAGATAGCCGTTATATGCTGGCTGCAACCTATCTGCGCATCGGAGATCAGCAGTCTTATCGAACATTGTTGCCAAAAGCATTTGATGGCGAAAAGTCTGTGAATTGTTTGGATGGCAGTTATTACAGTTATATACGTGATATGGCTATCACCCTGGATGTGCTGGTTGAAAATGATCCGACGAATCCTCAGATAGTCTTTCTAAGCAAACACTTGAGTGAACAGCTGCGGGATAAGACATATCTGAATACACAGGAAACTGCTTTTGCTTTAATTGCCTTAGGAAAGCTGGCCAAGAAGAATGCGGAAAGCAATGTAACCGCTGATATTACGAGCAATGGCAAAAGTATCGGCAAGTACAGTTCAGGTATCTTTATGGCAAATAAGAATATCTCGAACACTACCTTAAGCATTTTGGCCAAAGGAACTGGTATTTTGTATTACTCATGGGAGGTGGAAGGCATCAGTGAAAATGGTAAGGTAAAAGAAGAAGACAGTTATCTATCCGTACGTCGAACCTTCTTTGACCGCAGCGGTAACATGATTACAAATAACAGTTTCCGTCAGAATGACCTGATCGTTGTCCGCATTGCTGTTCAGAGTAAGGATAACTCCAGTGTAGCCAATGTGGTATTAACGGATATGCTGCCGGCAGGATTTGAAATTGAAAACCCAAGATTAAATGAATACGATGATCTGACCTGGATCAAAAATAAATCTACACCGGATTATTTTGATATTCGCGACGATCGCATCAATTTCTTTGTGACCGCCAGTGGAACTACCAAGTATTACTATTACATGGTAAGAGCTGTCAGTACAGGTAAATTCCAGATGGGACCTTGCAGTGCAGATGCTATGTATAATGGTGAATACCATTCGTATAATGGAGCAGGTGCAATACGAATTACAGCAAAATAATCCTTGAAACTCTTTCGTAAAGAAATACGATTAACATACATATTAACCAGACTTGCGCTTATAGTTGCAGGTCTGGTTGTTTTGTTTTTCATTCTGAATGCCATTTTTAAATTACCACTTCCACCTCCCTATTCAACTATTGTTACATCAGATAAAGGAGAAATCCTTCACGCTTTCTTAAGCAAAGATGACAAGTGGCGGTTTCGGATTTCAACCAAAGAACTGCAAGGTGATCTGAAGAAAGCTTTTATACAAAAAGAAGATCAGTATTTTTATTATCACCCGGGCATTAATGTATTTGCCATTACCCGAGCTGCATTCAATAATATTCTTCAGCAGAAAAAAACATCCGGTGCTTCTACCATCAGCATGCAGGTAATCCGATTGATGGAACCACGCGAACGTACCTATCTCAACAAAATCATTGAAGTCTTTCGAACCTTACAACTCGAGTGGATGTATTCAAAAGATGAGATACTGGAATTGTATATCAATCTGGTTCCTTATGGTTCAAACATTGAAGGGGTAAAAGCGGCCTCGTTGATTTATTTTCAGAAAGCTCCCGGACAATTAAGTCTGGCCCAGATTGTTTCCTTAACCATTATTCCGAATAGACCCATATCACTAAATCCACAAAGGTATCCGGAACGATTGCAAACCGAACGTAATAAATGGCTGAAACGTTTTCAGGAAGATCATACCTTTGCCAACGATCGGATCGCTGATGCCTTAAAAGAAGTAGTATATGCCAAACGTCTGAGCTTCCCGAAATCGGCACCACACCTGAGTATACGCCTGCATAAAAAATACCCGCTACTGACTGAAATCCCAACGACCATTTCATTATCCACGCAATCCCGTGGACAGATTATACTGGAAAACTATATGCAGCGACTGAAGCATATGGGTATACACAATGCGGCAGTACTCATCTATAACAATCTGGATAAACGAACAGAGGCGTATATTGGCTCACAGAATTTTGCTGATAGCGAATACCAAGGACAGGTAGATGGCGTGAATGCTATACGTTCACCCGGCAGTACCTTAAAACCTTTTATTTATGGCATGGCATTCGATAAAGGTATGCTGACACCCAAACGCATGCTGGAAGATATCCCGACAAATTTTGATGGGTATGCCCCCAATAATTTTGATGATCAGTTTCATGGAGAAATTTCAGTTGAAAAAGCATTGGCCTATTCTTTAAATATTCCGGCAGTAAAGACGCTGGAAATGATTACACCCAGGGCATTTACGAATGTATTGGTGCAAACAGGTTTCCGGCAGGTGAAGCGTGATCAAAAACATTTGGGCTTGTCGGTTGCCTTGGGTGGCTGTGGCGTAACATTGGAAGAGCTCACACATTTGTATACGTCCTTTGCCAATAAAGGTATGTTATATCCGTATCCGGTTTTGCAGCAGGATACCGTATTATATGCAACTCCTGTATTATCAGAATCCTCCTCGTATATGATCTCTGAAATACTATCACAGATTAGTCGTCCGGATTTGCCGAATAATATTCAAAGCAGTTTTCATATTCCGCATATTGCATGGAAAACAGGAACTTCTTATGGCAAGAAAGATGCCTGGAGCATCGGATACAATCAGAAATATACCGTTGGTGTATGGCTTGGTAATTTTGATGCCAGCGGTATTCATGAATTAACTGGAGCCGACATTGCCACTCCCCTGCTATTTGAATTGTTTAATTCCTTGGATTATAATTCACAACAGCATTGGTTCTTTAAACCTAAAGCCTTGCAACTACGAAGTGTTTGTGCGGTAAGCGGTTTACAGATGGGCGAACATTGCACCAACAGCATTCTGGATGATTATATACCGACAGTATCCAGCACAGAAAGCTGTCAGCATATGAAAGAATATTTTGTATCTGCTTCTGAGAAATATTCCTACTGTACTTCCTGCTTGCCGCAAGGAGGCTATAAAATTAATCTGTATCCGAATATATCTGCATCGCTGGCCGATTATTTTGATTCGCAGCATATACCATATGCGAGGCCTCCGATGCATAATCCCATGTGTATGCGTGTAATGGAAGAATTCAATCCGAAAATTATTCTTCCCGTAAATAATAAAGAATACTTTATTGAGAAAGCAGTACCAACCGAGATACAGTTGAAGAGCATTGTTCCGCAGGATGTGGCCAAGGTATATTGGTATATCAACAATAAATTTTATAAAGAAGCCAAACCCAAAGAGGATGTATTTTTTCTTCCTGCGGAAGGCATTACAAAAATATCCTGCAGCGATGACCGGGGCAGGAATAGCAGTGTGCAGATTAGTGTGGAATTTTATTGAGTTTAGTCGCTAGTTACTAGGTTCTAGTTGCTAGAAGGTAACTAGTTTAAAATTCCAAATTACAAAACACAAATTCCAAACGGAGAAACTATTCCGCCATGGTTCGGCGAGTTTGTGTCATTGTGATTCAAGAAGAAGTGTATAGTATACAACACAAACCGCCAACCATTCGATGACAATAATGGTTGGTAGTTTACGCAATACACATTCGTTTTTATAATTTATATTGCAGAGGTGTAAACGTGCCTAACCATGGCAACCTTTTCTAGCACAGGTTTAAACGCAGCGTCTCCTGTGTCTTTTATATTGTAATCTTTGACTACACATAAAAATAATACAGATCGAAGACCAGAAAATAAGAGAAACCAGTATCGCAGTGAACTAATGAATGCGTCAGTGAGCGATTCCAGACCAACAGCTATTTATTAATAATAGAATCAACATTAATATTAATGTTAAGATCCTGAATAGAATTAATAGTAGGATTAGGGGAAGGACTTATTTTAGTATCACAATTATCATTATAATACTGAACAATATCATTCACATTATAACTGTGAAATTCTCTTTTTTGAAGTTTAGAATAGAGAGCAGGACAATCTGAAAAATAATCCATCATAGTTTGATGGAATGATATAAGAAGTGGAACCAATAATAATGATCCACCTTCTTTCTGAAGCACATTAAATGGGCACGTATCCTTACAATATTCATCTGAATAAATAAAATGTTTCAATTTTCCATCGCTTACTAATAATAAAAAAATCTTATCTGTGGGTGGTATTTTATCCCTATACATTGCACCAATTGTATTTACTCTGGAAAGATATTTTGCGGTACCGCTCTTAAATTGTATAATAATTTCTGTTGCTTCGGTTGGATAAACCGTCTTTTTCTCATTCAACGCGTTCATATAAGGTATGCTAAACTGCATAGCATCATAAATATTACTACTAAGAAAGGTTACCCGTTGCGTATCCTTATGATTAATAATCATACCTGGAACTTTTGCTGCCTTTGCATGAATCATGCTTAAAAAGAAAAACGATATTACTATAAAAAGTTGCTTCATCGTTACATTGTTTAATGTTTACTGCGTTCTAAAATCTTCCACCAGATGAATACTCCACAGTCCTTCAAAAACAAAGAATTCTGTTATTGTATTTCTCTTGACTAAAACCAATAAATCGCTATAATTATTAGAATTCCCAAAGCTAACATAGTATATTATATCTTCAAAATAATTGTAACGCATTTATGATAATTCAGCTAAAAAGACTTCTACTATTCATTTTAATTCTACAAATCATTGCTTGTGAACCGAACTCCAAATCAGATAAAGTAACAGCAAGCGTAGATACGCTGAGTATAAAAGCGAAAGACAGTATAGCAACAACTGATAAAAAAACTGAACGCATGTTTGTGGATTCCTCTTATAGTAACGAAGAGAGTGCAACCTATTATCTGGTTCAGGTGGCTGCCGGACATAATTACGACTCTTTATATAAAATTGCTGAAGAAGCCGCTCGTATTCTACATTCTGAAATAAATACACTAGGCAGAATTTATAAAATAAATAAGGGAATAGCACTTCCTGATGACTGCGATGATGATATCTACTGCGGAGAATATTATCCACGCCGCCCATTCGTAGATCAGAATTTTGTAAGCATTGAAATGCAATATGCTTACTATGATGATACAAAAGCATGGGAAGATAGAGATACCTTACAAATGATTGTACTTGCCAATATGTTCGGTAGCGAAGCGAAGGCTGATAGTGTTGTTGATATATTAAAAGGAAAATTCAAAAATGCAGAAGCGATTAGACAGGATCTTTATACGGGATGTATGCATTGAGCAGAGTTCAGTTACTAGCTACCAGTTTTTAGTTACTAGAAGGTGTTCAATCTAGAACCTAATGACTAATAACTCTAGCCGTTGGTCGGAGTTCCCAAAGCCAACATGTGTTTAAATGTAATTCAAATACTATTGCTTTGGGTCTCCGACAACATTATCATTTATGGCTTGTCGGTGCCGCCCGGTTTATATATACTCGATGTAAAATCATTCAGACGGGCTAAAACACCTACGGCTGAGGTGTCCAATATAGAACCTAGTAACTAAAAACTAGCAGCTAGACCCTACTCTTCCACTTTCAACCAATTTTACTTATTTTAGTTCTTTCATTTAAATAAGTAATCGGTGCCCTATGTTATCAGAAATCTTTACCAAGAAGAAAATAATTGACTTCATTATCAATGAAGTTTTAGGAAAGTTTGTCGGTTTTATTGTAGGTATGTGGACGACTTCCTGGTTTTCGTATCATGTTTACGAAGAGAAAGGTCTTAAAAATCTCTTTGGTATGCTGCCCCGTAAAAAGATCGTTGTAAATACCACACCTGAATGGTTGCAATGGGTCATCTGTGCAGTTATAGGTTTTATTATGCTGGAACTTGTCAACTATTTTTTCCAACATAAACTCTATCTTAGAATATACGATTATGGGAAAGAGTTGTATGCACGATATAGAAAGCCAGAGAGTAGAGAGTACTGAGTACAAAGTACGGAGTATAGCCGCCATGGTTCGGCGTGTTTGTGTAAATTTTTATTTAAAAAGAACTACAGTATACAACACAAACCGCCAACCATTAGAACATTAAGAATCTTTTTTTCAACTATTCAAAAAATTCGAATAGTTGCCGTTGCCTGTAATTCAAATTATTTTTCTGGTAAGCATATTTAAGCACACGCACCTTCGGTGCTGTGCGTGGGTTATACTACTATTTTGTTTTTCTATAGATATACCGCCCCTAACGGAGCTCTCATTTGTTAAATGTTTAATAGAAAACTACACTAGTTAACCATTCTAAATCTCATCATAGCGATTTTTATAAAGTTCATTTCCGGAACGAATGTTATTTTGATGTTCTGAGGCTAGCCCCTAACGGAGCTCTCATTTGTTACAATATTTAATAAAAGTACACGAGTTAATCATTCCCAATCTCATCTAAGCGGATTCTTATAACGTTCGCTATTGGCACGAATGCTATTTTAATGATCGGAGGATAGCCCCGTTAGGGGCGGTATATCTATAGAAAGAAGACGACAGACAATTCACACGCACAGCATCGAAGGTGCTTTCTGGCGACAGTGAACGAATATGAAATCTCAAATCACAAAAAACAAATTCCAAACGGAGGAATGATCCAGCCAAGGTTCGGCGTGTTTGTGTTATTTGCCACTTAAAAAGAAGCGTAATGTATACAACACAAACCGCCAATCATTCATTATCATATTAGGTGATTGGATTTTATGTATAATCCTACTTTGTCAAGTTGTTAAAAGTAATAAATTATTAGTAATGATATTGTTAATAGAGTTATCTTTATATAACCAATCAAAAGAAGCTGTCCTGAAAAAAGTCAGCTAAAAAAAATGTTTC
>Ga0302194_10000016_pt1 | contig 177603 bp, 155 predicted proteins | sample II_Bog_N1_1_FD_200227 | JGI IMG/M metagenome (GOLD analysis project Ga0302194, IMG submission 200227) | Peat permafrost microbial communities from Stordalen Mire near Abisko, Sweden - II_Bog_N1_1 | ecosystem: Environmental > Terrestrial > Soil > Wetlands > Peat | place: Sweden: Abisko...
TGCAACCATTCTTGCTATAAGCTCTGTAGACGATGTTATTAGTAGGCTCGCTAAAGAAATTCCTCGATACCAGGAAGAAATTATGAAGAATTATATAAAATTACCAACTTGACAAAGTAGGATTAAGAATATTGTTTTTTATTTCAGATGAATCAGCAACTTCATGTAAGGTGCTTTTAATCAGATTTAAAGGCTTTAAGCTTTCATAGGTTGCGTGAAACTGTTCTTTTAATTGGATTAGTTCCAACGCCTGTTTCTGTTGCAATAAACGAATAGATTCGTTAAGCAGATCCTTTTGGTTACTCATATTGTTTTCGGATGTAACATTTTAATGACCATGAAATTATAGGTTGGATGTTTAATCAACTTATTTTTGAAACGAAATACCAATAAGGCTATAAAAACATCAACACCTGCCATTACAAAATAACCATAATAGTCTTTGCCAAGTAATTCTCCTATCCATAAGGATAATCCTATAGTTAAAATGAGAATAAACAATGCAACAAAAAAACAGAATACCAATTGGGCTGCCAAAGATGAAATGATTTCAGCAGATTTATTTACTGCATTCAATTTATACAACTCAATAGTTGTTTTACTATAATTCTCGGCCTTCTCAAAAAGCGCTTCTACTTGTGTTGCATTGTTATTCATCGTTCTTTGCTTTAAATGGTCTGGATAATTGCAATGGTATTAAAACGAACCTTAATTCATTTCATTTTTAATTTCTCTTTTTGTTTCTTCGTATTTCTTTTTACCATTAGTAACGATTTCATCTGCATATTTACTGACGCAATCAATCTTATTGGTTACCGTTTGTAGAAGTTCACTGAATTTATCTTTGATCTCATCAAGTGAATCTTCGCCTTTGCGAGCAATATTTTGTCTTGTTCTGCTTCCTTTTTCCGGAGCAAATAATACACCAATTAATGCACCAGCGGCGATACCTGCCAATACACCTACTACTAATTTTCCTGAACTCATAATTGTTTTTGTTTAATTGTTAAATGATATTATTTATATAAATGTTTTCCAACTAAGATTCTAACAAGAAATGAAATCATAGCACTGAACAGCAGAACATGAATCAGTAGACCTGCATTATATAAAAAGAATCCAATAGCCCAAAGGATAATTAAAATTACTCCGATGATGTAAAGTGAATTGTCCATTTTCGTATAGGTTTTTCTTCAGTATTTTTTTAATAATTATTCTTGAAGATGCTGTCTTATTTTACATTATCCATTATTTCAAAATGAATGGATAATTCAGCAATTTCAGAAAGTTTATCATCTGCATATTTTTCTTCATCTAATGTTTTTTTTAATAATAAAGCTGCATCCTTTTGACCTAGTTTTGTTGCAAAGAACAAAAGCGTTCCATAGCTGGCAATTTTATAATGCTCTACTTTTTGACCTACTGAAATAATCCCCGCATCTCTGACCATTCCCTTCTTTGTTCTATGAATGATTTGTTCAGCTTCTTTGATAAGACCAGTCATTGCTTCACATCGTATAGCTTCTGCCTTTTTACCAATAGATGAAAATACTTCTTCCAGCCTTGTAATATGTTTTTTAGTTGTTTCAAAGTTTCCGCTTAGCGCTATGACCAATTCATCTTCTCCTGAATGTTTAATCATATTTGGTAAAGCTTGTACGAGTGCTTTTTCTGTCCAATAAATATCTTTAAGTTCATCAATGAATAAATCACATAAACCTTGTTCTGTATTTGTTCTTATCTTTTCAATATCTACATTAGGTTTATATTGATCAGATTCTGTGTCTGGGTTCTTCATATTATACCATGTGTTTTAGACACTATTATTATTCAGCTAACGATACAAAGGTCTTCAATCACTAAACAGAAAGTATTACATAATTTTCATAAATAGTTATATGATTTACTTGTTACAATTGACGCTCTTAAATAAGCAGTAATTGTATTCATTATATTATTCTAAAGAATCTGTGTAGAAAGTAACTTCTACTTCATGTTCCAGTCCATCATCGTTAAGAGTAATAGTTCCGTTAATTTCTTCCATTGCATCTAACATTATGGTTATTTTACCTACCGTATTTTTTTGCCATACATTAATATTGTAAAACGTACTCTTAAATCGATATTTTATTTTAAAGGATTCCCATTCTTTTGGAATACAAGGAGTAAATGTTAATGTGCCGGATTTCTGTTGAAGTCCCAGAAAAGATTCTATGATCAGCCTGTACATCCAACCTGCAGATCCCGTGTACCAGGTCCATCCGCCACGTCCCGTGTGTGGAGCGCAAGCATATACATCTGCGGCTAATACATATGGTTCGACTCTATATACAGCAATTTCTTCTGCTGTTTTTCCATGATTAATGGGATTGATCATATTCAGCAATTCCCAAACACGTTTGGTATCACCTAATTTTGCAAAGGCCATAATCATCCATACAGCGGCATGTGTGTATTGACCGCCATTTTCTCTAACACCTGGGACATATCCTTTAATATAACCGGGATTTAAATCAGACTTATTGAAAGGTGGTTCCAGTAGTTGTATGATACCAGCATCTTTTTGTACCAGATTTGCATACGCCGCTTCCATGGCCGAATTTGATCGCTTAGCATCACCAGCCCCTGATAACACAGACCAGCTTTGCGAAATGGAATCAATGCGGCATTCATCATTTGCGGATGATCCTAATGGGGTACCATCATCAAACCAGGCACGTTTATACCATTCTCCATCCCAGGCATTGGTATAAATATTTTCTTTTAATTTTTTTGCTTCTTCTCTGCATTCGTATACAAATCCAGGATCTTTGTACTGATGTGCAAGGTCAATGAACTGATTGATTATTTCGTAAAGGAAAAAAGCCATCCATACGCTTTCACCTTTTCCATCTATACCAACTTTGTCAAAACCATCATTCCAATCTCCACTACCAATTAATGGAAGTCCTCGTTCTCCATAATTAAACCCATGTTTGATCGCTTGCTTGCAATGCATGTAAAGTGTTTCCGATCGGTTTGATTGCATTGGAAGATCATAATATGATTCTTCCTGTTCATTTAATAAGCGTCCTTCCAGAAACGAAATAGATTCATTGAGAATTTCAGTATCTCCTGTGTGAGAAATGTAAATAGAAGTTACATACGGCAGCCAAAGAAAGTCATCTGAGCATCGGGTACGCACACCCCGGCCAACAGGTGGATGCCACCAATGCTGAACATCTCCCTCAGGAAATTGACGGGAAGCACAAAGTAAAATTTGTGCACGCGCTAGTTCTGGTAGCGTATATAAAATTGACAGAACATCCTGTAATTGATCTCTGAAACCAAAGGCACCTCCTGATTGATAAAATCCACTTCGTCCCCATAATCTGGATGAAATAGTCTGATAGGTGAGCCAGCCGTTTGTAAGAATATTAATGGCCGGATCCGGTGTTTCTACCTGCAAGGCATGTATCGTATGGTTCCAATATTTTTTCACCTTTTCAAAAGAATCATGAGCAATTATATTTCCACGGAATTGATGTGCAATTGCACTTGCATTAGCAGCATTCTGTCCCACACCAAGTCTGAAAATAAGTTCGCATTCTTCGCCATCGGCCAGATTGAATGGAACCTGAAGAGCAGCACATGGATCCAGCGCAAGACCGATCCTTCCGGAAAGTTTTTGGCGCGTCATAGCTTCAGGGTTTTGTAATGTTCCATTGCGTCCAATAAATTCCGTTCGGTCAGCCGTAAATGTTTTTTTCGAACTATCGGTATCGAAAAAGGCAACGCGATTACAGAATTCCGTATTGTATGGGTTTTTTGCAAATAGAGCCCCGCTTTCCGGATCAATTTCTGTATGAATAAACATGGCTGTTTTTACTCTGTTGTCTCCAAGTACCCATTCTATATAACCTGTAGCAGACATCTTACGGGGTCTGCCGGATTGGTTTCGGATTTTTAAAGTGGTGAATTTAATAGCAGCCACCATATCTACATATACCAGCATTTCTGAATAAATACCATCTTCAATATGTTCAAATACGCTATATCCAAAACCATGTCGTGTAATATAAGATGATTCACCTCCTCTTGGCAAAAAAGTGGTTGACCAGAAATGACCACTTTCCTCATCCCTCAAATAATATGCTTCTCCGCTTGAATCACTCACGGGATCATTGTTCCATGGTGTGAGTCTTAATTCATGTGCATTTTCGGTCCAGGTATACGCCGATCCGCTTTCTGAAACAACTGTTCCAAAATTTGGATTTGCAATTACATTCACCCAAGGAGCCGGTGTTGTATTATTTTCTTTCAGAATAATCACATACTCATTTCCTTCCGTATTGAAACCACCTGATCCATTATAATAGGTGAGATTATCAGGTTTAGGAATTTCAGTAAATGAATTTTTATAGGATTTCATGGATGAAATAGATGGTATCAGTATTCTTGCTACTGCTTTGCGTTTAACATGATCTGCTAAGGTTCCATCATTATCCGAAATATTAACACGGGCCACTGTTTGGAATAAAATACGGTCCTCGTTCGATATCTGATCAGAAGCTCTTACAAAAACGCCACCAGGGCGATCTATAAACTCCGCAGGAATAAGTGACTGTATTTCATTTTGAAAACTTTGGCGATATACATTATGTTCTTCGTTCCAGATTACCAGATCAACTGAAAGCCCTTTTAATCTCCAATAGGCATGCGCCTGAATAAGTTGCTTTACCAATTGCATATTGGAATGTTTTTCAATTTTCAGCAGAACGATTGGTAAATCTCCTGAAATGGAATAACCCCATAAGCCAGACTGCCCGCGATGATTACTAATCAGAATTTTTGGATCAGCCCGAAAGACAGGATTAATAAATAGGATGGAACTGGCTAAGCGGCCATATAATTGCGCATCCGCTTCAGAAGCATTAATCTGTCTTAAGACAACCTGGCTATGTGTCCAGGCCATTTCAAATATACGGTCCTTATGATGTTTATCCTGATACTTATCGATAAGGTTCAGGCAAACTTCTTCAGTTCCGGCAATACCTATAACCATATCTATGGTAATAGTCTCTTCGGGTTCAAGTGTTATTTTATAGCGTATGGCAACAATCGGATCTAAGACCGAACCCTGAGTTCCGGAAAGGGCTCCTGGTTGTTTCATCGCTTGAGGATTCTCTATCGTATTTCCACGGCCTATGAATTTCATTCTATCTGTTTCATACGATATCTCATCCGCTATTTTTCCATGCATAGTCATAGAATGAAACATCCATGGTGCATGTTCTTCAGCAGACCTTGGCCTGCGCGTACAAAGGATGGCGTGTTGGAATTGAATAATTTCTGTTTGTACGAAAAGATTGCTGAATGCAGGCTGTGTCATGTCGGATGCAGCTGATGCAAGCACTACTTCCGTATAACTTGTTACTTCAATGATTCTCCGAACCCCGGAATGGTTTTTCAGACGAATCCTTCGCATTTCTATGTCGTCTTCCGGCGAAACAACTATTTCCGTATTCGTTTCAATTTCATTGCTTGTCGTACAGAAATTTACATGCCCCTGAGAGAATGCAGCCTCGTATTTTTCAGCTTTTTTAAGTGTTGGCTGGTGTGCATTAGACCAGTATGTTTCACTTTTCAGGTCTTTTATATAACAGAAGGTACCCCAATTATCACGGGTGCCATCCTCACGCCAGCGCGTAACAGCAATATCTTTCCATCGGCTATAACCTCCGCCTGCATTTGTAACCATAACATGATATCTTCCATTCGATAATAATTGAACTTCAGGCAGTGGGGTGTTGGGTGTATTGATTATTCGGGTTTCTGTTCCGCTGGCAACATAATTAATATCAGCAATGTCAGTAGTATGCGCAAACAATGTTGTTGCTTTCGGAATTCGTTCCTGAAGCAATAACAGCGCAGCTTTAAACTGAGGTTCTGATTCAAATAGTTTTTGCATTGGTTTATCCAATAGTAGATAAGCCAATGACAATAGACTCATTCCCTGATGATGAGACATAAATGAGTAAACAATGGCGCTTGTTTGTCCTCTTTTCAAACGGGATGGTGTATAATCTATAGCTTCATAAAATCCATATCGACCTTCAAATCCTTTTTCATACAGAGATTCCAGATTCTTACACGCTTTTTCAGGTGATACCATCAATGCAAGAGCAGATGCATAGGGTGCAATAACAGAGTCTTCTTCAAGACCACGTTTCAATCCCAAACCAGGGGCGCCAAATGCCCGGTATTGATAATCGGAATTGGCACTTATCATATTATATCCCGACTCTGAAATTCCCCAAGGAAGATTTGTTTGCCTGCCATATTCAATCTGCCATTCTACCGCTGCTTTACATGTTTGGTCAAGTAATGTATTTTCATACGTTGGCATAACCAAAAGCGGCATCAGGTATTCAAACATGGAACCGCTCCAGGAAAGAAGAATCGGTCTTCCATTCACATTGGTTAATAGGCGCCCCAAGGCAAACCAACTCTCTTCAGGTATTTTTCCTTGTGAAATAGCAATGAACGTACATAATCTGGCCTCAGAGGCAAGTAGATCATAATAACTTGAATCATTGTGATGTTCCTGCACATTATAACCAATCGTAAACAGTTTGCTTGATTTATTATATACAAAATCCCATTCCATATCTGCTAGTTCATCGCACTGCTGAGCAAGATATTCGGTTGAAATAATTTTACTCTCAACTTTTTGAATGGATCTTCTTAACGAAGTATGAAATGATTTTAGCCATGCATTTTCATTCAGTGAATAGTTTATCGAAGTATACTTATTTACTTCTGTTTCCAGCTCCAACGCCGATTTTAATAGTTCCTTCATTGTTACATTTGTATTGAAGGAAGCGAACTGTTCAAATGTAGATGGAACTGTCATTAATAAAAACCATGGTTCGAATAGTTGAAGTTCTTCGTTTATGTGGAAGATTTGTTTGATAAGAATTTCCTTCCAGTAATAAGTCTCACTGTCTGGATCTATAGTCATTTTTTCTATTACACAAGTAAAAGCTTTCGTTACGATTTCCAGGTGTCTTTTTGTTTCATGAAATCCAATTAAATCAGTGTTCCATACTGAGTCCAGATTAATCTGGCATAGCTGTAATAGTTCAGCATCTTTTTCTTCAAGCGTATCAATAAATACATTCAAGGTATCTCTTAAACCTTCAAATAAATGTATCCCCATAATCTTTTGATATGGTATTGAAAGTATTCCTTGTTTTAATACCAGAAGATGACCTGCAAGATTTCCACTATCCACCGTAGAAATGTATTTTGGGAGTAGGGGATTCAGCAGTTCAGTGTTATACCAATTATAAAAATGTCCTTTATACCGTTCCAGATTTTGCATGGTTGCAATGGTGTTTGCAGTCCGTTCAATAAGCTGCGTGCTGGTTATATAACCAAAGTCATGAGCGGAAAGATTCGCAAGCAATGATAATCCGATATTGGTTGGGGATGTACGGTGTGCAATCAGACGGACAGGTTGTTCCTGGAAATTATCAGGGGGTAACCAATTATCTTCCGGTCCGATAAAGCGTTCAAAATAACTCCATGTTTTACGTGAAAGTTTACGCAGAAAAACTGTTTGTTCTTTATTTAATTTTGATACTTGTTTTTTTAATGGCCTGCTTGACAACCAAGCGATAAATGGCGCAATGAGCCACAGAAATAGAATAGGAGCAGCAATGATGAGATTAAAAGGTAAATAAAATAGTAAATAGATAAATATTAAGGATGTAACCAACGGTTCAATCCACATTAATAAATATGATGCTACAAGACTTGTTTCACTTACTGTTCCCTCATTAGCCGATGGATTCCATTCAAGAAGTTTTTTTCTAGTAATGAGCATTCTGCTCAGTGTACGAAGTATTGCCATTAAACCGGAAATGGCTTCAAATGGCAGGCAGATAAGGCTGAATAGCGTTTTGATAAAAATATCCGAAACACTTCTGAGTGAATTAGTAATATGATGTTTTAATATGACATCATTTGGTTTCCAAAGAATATCCCATAACAGTGTAATAAAAACAGGACCTATAATAATTCCTGATACAGCAATAGTCCAGAATAGAGGAGAAGGTAAAACGATCCAGCCTAGTAGAATAAGTATTGTAAGAGCAAGAGGAACAAGACTACGTCGGATATTATCAAATATTTTCCATCTGGATAAACCTGAAAGCGGATTTCTATGCCAGTCTTTTGCAATGCCAGGAACTACTGGTAAAAACCAAGCAAAAATCTGCCAGTCTCCACGTATCCAGCGCAAGCGTCTTTTCATATCTGAGCGATAGCTTGTCGGATACTTCTCGAACAACTGAACATCGCTGATCAATCCGGATCTCACATAACAGCCTTCCAGTAAATCGTGACTAAGAATACCATTCTCCAGGAACCTTCCATCAAGTACTTTTTTAAATATATCTATTTCATAAATTCCTTTGCCAATAAAAGAACCCTCTGAAAATAGATCCTGATAGATATCCGAAGAAGCCTGTGTATACGGATCTATACCAGGTTCATTTCCATGCATTCTGGCATAAAAGGAACTGCTTGTATCGGGTAAACTCACCGTTACTCTTGGTTGAAGAATACCATAGCCATCTGTTACACGTTTCTTTTTTTCACTGTACCACGGGCGATTAAGTGGATGGGCCATTGTTCCGATTAACTTCCAGGCTGAGCCTAATGGAAGCTGTGTATCGGCATCAAGAGTAATAACATATTTTATCTCAGGAAAAAGGGATTGATCACCTATGATATGTGAAAAGCAATCTTTCGAGCCTCCACGTAGTAATGAATTCAATTCAGAAAGTTTACCACGTTTTCGCTCATATCCCATCCATGTATTTTCCTGCACGTTCCAGTTTCTTGGCCTATGAAAGAGAAAAAATAAATCACTTTTTTCTCTTTTGTATTTTTTATTCAGTTCATTTATTCGTTGCTCAGCAAGTTCTATGAGAGCCTCATCTTCAGGAAGAATTTCTTTTGCTGCATCTATAAGGTCGGTTAATAAACCAAAATGTAAATGTTCGTTTCTGTTCGCAAGAAAGCGGACTTCCAGAGCTTCAATTAAATTTTCTATTTCAGTAGTAGTAGTTAGCAGTACCGGAATAATTACTAATGTGCGTGAATCAATAGGGATGGCATTTGAAAAATCCATTCGGGGCAGTAGATGCGGCTTTACCAGTAAGGTAGAAAAGAAGTTAACGATCGATATGGCAAACTGACTCGTACATAAAGCTAAGAGAATAGCAATGAATATTATAAGCAAGGAATTTTCTGTATCAGAATAGGCTTCCATTAAAAATACAGAAGTAATAGCTACCGTTATTAAGAAAATAAAAGTTATGTATATACGGAAGGCTCTCCTTTTCAATGTTTGCATGAATCGACTAATTCCGGATTCCTGCATGTTTATAGTTTTTTTTGTTTGATTTAATCCTTTCCCAATCAGGAAATAACCAACGTGTTTGATACGTTCATCTGAGCTGTTTTCTGTTGCAGGGTCATGTATTAATGTTATAACGGTGCGCGCAACATCGTACTCAGTAAGACTGCTTTTTTTTGCCAGATGTTCCACCACATGTCTGTATCGATCACGGGTTGAGAAATCCATTAAACCATAAATGCCATTCGTGTCTTCACGAAGTGTTTGTTCAACGATACTGTGTGTCTCCACAAAATCACGCCAATCCATAGAACCTAGTAAACGAAGACTTCCGATGCTATTACTCATGGATACCTGGTTTCCAGCCTGCTTTTGAGTTTCTGCATTTACCAGCTCACTGCTCGTTAATCCGGTTTCAGATAATTGCTGTTCTATCCAATTCAATGCCAATGCCAGATCTGGACCTTTGCCCCGTAATTGACGGATTAATTCACCCACAAATGCACTTACCATGGGAGGATTAGATCGAGCCATGTCTGCAATGATCAATATCAGATTTTTAGCATCTTTCTCTGCTGTTTCAATCATCTGTTTTGCCCAGTAATCTGCCAGATTACGATCAACTCGATCGATAGCTGTTCGGGCCGAAACGCGTCTTAGGTTTTCAATCAGTGCAAGGCGCAGCATGATAGGGATTGCCCATAATTCGCCTAATTGTAAATGAGTAACGGTTTGATACGATTTTATAAACAGACTTAAACTCTCTATGTCAATTCTTCCATCACTGTGCGAAATGATTTGCAAAACAATATCATAAATCCGGGTCAGCCCTAAGGTTGATGCTTCATCCGAAAGTTGTGGTAAATCTTCACTATAGTTTTTAGGGAAATGTGTTTTTGCAATGCGGATGTGTTCTTCAATAAGATAAAAATTATCAATCAGCCATTCGCCAGCCGGTGTTATCTGACATTTGTTTTTTATGGAATCTGTCAGGAGTTTTCTTACTTCATTCAACACAAGTTCATTATCAGTAAGCCGTTTGATTAAATGATCATGTGCGGGTTTTGTACTAAGTTTATGCGTTGCTGCAAGTGTTTTTCCTAGCCTTTCCATCTGATCTGAACTGAATAACTCAGATCTTAAAGGCTCCTCATTTAAATAACTTATTTTAGAATTATTTATTTGAAAAAAAGCTCTCATATTCGATATGAGTTCGTGTGCCGCAGGGATCAATTTCATTTATATTATTCTTTAAAATCTGTTTCATTAAAGACACTAATTGTATCTTTAACATTGCACCTTATGTATTGTTATTAGAAGCTATAATGCTGTATTAGTAAATGTTTTCTTTGAATAATCTTGATTACAAACTATTCGGATGTAGCATTCCTATTTATAGTGTAAATCAGGATATTTTATCTTTGGAAAGCATTACACAATTTTCAGGAATGTTGTATCATTCACACATAAAGAATTTGTGAAGCCAAGAGAGTGTCTGTTTATTTTCTGAATGAATTGGATTTCCGAATATTGAAAAGTAGAGATAGATAAGTGTGCACTAATATTTAGGCATAGTATTTTGAATAGAAATTATTTTATCATAATTTGTTTTAGGTGATGTATTCATCAAAATTTGTACGTCATAAAAACGGAATTCTTTTATGTTTTAAATGATATGTTATGAAAAAAATAGTATTGTGTACTACTTCTTTTTTATTTCTTGCTGCTTGTTCTTCAGACTCAATTAAAGAGAAAATAAACAAAGCAGGTGATGTAGCCGGACAAACCGCAGGTGAATTTATTGAAGGTGCTTCTAAGGGCGTTCAGAAAGCTTTTGATATAAATGTTGCTTTACCGGATATGCTTAAAGAAAAAGGTATAGCCTTTGGAAAAGCCGGTGTTTACAGCGATAGTTTAGGAAGAGATAATATGTTGGTATTATATGTGATCTTTAATAAAGATTATAAAGGTACTTTAACAGCAAAGGTTTTTGATGAGCAATCGCTTGAAATGGGGCGTTCTGTTGTTACTGTCACTGGTCAAAAAGAAGAAGCAAAATATGTAGAATTTCACTTCGGTAAATACACCAACATTGATAGTAAAAATACACTGACTATTGAATGACTATTATATTCAATAGTCAGTGTATTAATGTAATTGGAAAAACGTTAAACTATACTATTCAACAAGTAAATGAACACCAGTCTTAATCAAAATACTGGTGTTCATTTATTTATTTGCCAAATCTATATGAAAGTGTAAGGTTTGCAGTAGATGTATTGAAGCCGTAGGTAGTGCTTCTGTTAGTTAAGTTAGTTTGTACTCCATTGATCGTATTCTGTGTTTTTCCATAATAATACATAATACTGGGGTCTACTTCTGCAGCTAGAATGAAATTATTATTGATCGTATACGTCAAACCCAATACAATTGCCGTTCCTATACCTGCGGACCATGTATCACTCTCATTTTTATATTTAACATCATTGTTATCGCTTTTACTATATCTTGAAAGTAAATCCAAACCATAATAAAAACCAAGCTTATCCGTAATGGATTTTCTCTTTTCAAAACCGATATTGAATCCAAAGCCAAATGATGAGCTATTGCTTGTTGACAGCGAATCAGGTTTGGAATTATTGCTTGCTCCATTCAATGAAAGCAAGGTTAATCGCAGTAAGGTTTTTGGACTTCCGTATTTGTAACGTAATCCGAAGCTGCTTAAACTAGAAAATGTAATACCGACTTCATTTATTTTGGTTCGGGTTTCTTGTGCAACTGAAGATAATTGGATTGCAATAACTAAAAACAATAGGAATGAAATTTTTTTCATAATAGATTTTAAAATTAAAATGTTAAGAATTAAAATATGTATTTCGGTTAACCTAAAACCTATTTGGCAAACTTAATGCCAAGTTCAAAATATCAATATTAAATTATTGCTTACAGAAACACTACTATAAAAAAATAGAGATGTTTCATTTGAATTTTATGCTCAAACGAAACATCTCTATTTTATAGTATAGGTATGGCTATAAGTTATTTCTAATGGATATATTGAAACCTAATCGCGTTTTATCGGAAATGGTACTACGCGCAGATTCGGATCTGTATTGGCTAAATCAAGCATGCCAAAACCTCTCTCAGTGAAAACGCCGAAACCACAGGTGAAAATAAATTCCTGCACCTTTGGATGAGCATAGAATGTGAAAGGAAAGGTATATCCTCTGATTTCGTATTTTTCTTCATTCATATAAACAGGGAAGATACGTGCGAATTTTTTTTCTTCTCCTTTCATTTTAGTTAAATATTCCTTGTCTGGTATCAGTTGAAATTGAAAGTATTCAGCAATCTCTTCGGGTGTAGCACCAGCGCGCTCCATTCGGTTCAATGTGTTTTCGTATAAAGCATCTGAGAAGGCATCAAAAGATGGATTAATAAAAAGCTTTGCATCAATGGATGTATCCAATGGATTGATAATTGCCATTGGAGATAAACAAATATATTTCATCTCATTTTTAAAGATGATTGGATTTTCTTTATCAACGTTGCTTGGGTTTAGAAATAATTTTCCTAAGCGAAGATTCTTTTCATTATATAATTGATTAACCAATGTTTCGACTAAAACCGGGTCATTAGATGAAAATACAAGGGATACTTTGGCGGAAAAATAATGAAGACCTTCCTTACCAATTTTTGTTTGTCCTTTTAAGGAAGAAAAGTTATAGCATACTTTTGACGGCTCCTTAATCGACTTTAAATAACTGTTGATATAGGGCGTCAAAAGCTCTGAAATTAAATATTGATGATGATAAGGAAGTTCAGTTCCTTTATTCAACAGGTCAAAAATCAAGCGTACTCTCATTCTATTCATTTAAATTAATTCGTGGAAGAAAACAGATTAATGTTCCGATAATGCAATAATAACCTATAAAATATAGATTTAGATCCTCAGTGCTTAATAATCAGGATAAATACGGATATACTTTTATTCACATAGTCGGTTAATGTGAATAAAGGTTAGGCTAGTTAACCAAAGTAACAAAGGATTCTGTAGTTTACTTGTAGTTTGAATAATTACATTATCATTACAAAGCTTCTTTTGCTTTTCACAACCGCAGTTTAAACACGAATTGAATGTTCGATGCTCAATTTCCTCTTAAATTATTGACGTTACTTATCAAAATTCCTTGTGTTTTGATTTGATATTTTAATCCATTTTTTAGAATGTTATTCCATAATCTAGAAATATAAGCTATTCTGTTTTTCTAAAAACCTTGTTTTTTACTCAAAAAAAGACATTTACAATCTAAAATTGATTGTGGCATTTCCTTTGGATCAAGGGTATTATCATTCAATGCACCTATCGGAAAATAATTTTGAAAACATATGGAAAGCTATACAAACAGAACAGTATTTGTTGTTGAAGACAATAAGTTTTATGCAGCAATTCTTAAAAATGAATTGGATTCATTCTGCAATCATGTAACGGTATTCTCTTCCGGGGAGGAATGCCTGGAAAACTTGTCCCGTAAACCGGATTTGATATTGCTGGATTATAATTTATCAGAAGGTATGAATGGAATAGAGGTACTTAAAAAAATTAAAGAATACGATGATAAATTGCCCGTTGTATTTATTTCAGGAAACTATAAATTAAATGTTGTAAAAGATGCCTTACGTTTGGGGGCTGAGGATTTTATTGATAAGTCAGACTCAGGGCTTTCCATGGTTGAATCCAGACTGAAAGATATCTTTAATCTAAAAACTCTGGAGATCGAGATTAAAATCAATAAAATGGCTAAAAAAGTAACATTAGTAATATTCATGTTTATGATTTTAACCATAAGTCTATTGTTTTATTTTTCAGAGTCCTTTTAACTAAAGGGGGGTAATATTAAGTTTCAGATAATGAATCTTTAATATAAATCGTCATTATTTGGGTATTAATCGTCATTAATCCAATTATTTTTAATTTTGACGATAAATATGTTATTTTTAACTGGTAAAAATGGTGTTCCATATTATAGAATATTTCCATTTTGGGAAACTATTTTATTAATTGGACGTATCTAAACCTGTTAAAAGATTTTTTATGAAAATATTTATAGTTGAAGACGATCCTTTTTATGCCAGTATTTTAGAATATCATTTATCCTTAAATCCGGATAATGAGATCGAATTATATCATACCGGAAAGGATTGTATTAATAATCTTCACAAGAAACCCGACTTAATAACGCTTGATTTTTCATTGCCGGATATGGCAGGTAATGAAGTGTTAAAAAAAATCAAGGCAAATAATCAACATACTCCCGTTGTAATTATATCAGGTCAGGAAGATATTTCGACTGCTTTGTCCTTATTAAAAGAAGGCGTTTATGATTACCTGATCAAAAATGATGATACGAAAGATCGTCTCTGGAACATCATCACAAACCTTAAAGAACGCATATCGCTCCAGAATCAATTGGATGTTTTAAAAGAAGAATTGATACATAAATATGATTTTTCAAAAACAATCATTGGTACTTGCGATAAAATAAAAAGAGTCTTTGCCTTAATGGAAAAGGCAGCGAACAGTAATATTACCGTTTCTATTACCGGCGAAACAGGCACCGGAAAGGAAGTCGTTGCAAAGGCTATTCATTATAATTCTCAACGCAGCAAGAAGCCATTTGTGGCTGTCAATGTTTCGGCCATTCCGTCTGAATTAATAGAAAGTGAATTATTCGGTCATGAGAAAGGCGCCTTTACAGGTGCTGTAAATAAGCGTATAGGTAAATTTGAAGAAGCAAACCAGGGGACTTTGTTTCTGGATGAGATTGCTGAAATGGAACCTGCCATGCAGGTAAAGTTGCTTCGAGTTATACAGGAAAGAGAACTCACACGTGTTGGCGGAACAGGTACAGTTAAGTTTGATGTCCGCATTATTGTAGCGACGCATAAAAATCTGGAAGATGAAGTGAAAAAAGGTACTTTCCGCGAAGATTTGTACTATAGACTTATTGGACTACCTCTAGATTTACCACCACTCAGAGAACGATCTAATGACATATTGCTTCTGGCTAAACATTTTTTAGTAGAAGCGAGCAAAGAAAATAAAATGGATAAAAAATCCTTTAGCAAGGATGCTCAGGATAAATTATTGAAGTACAGTTTTCCAGGTAATGTTCGTGAGCTTAAAGCTATGGTTGAATTGGCTCTGATCTTAAGTAATGGCGATACGATAGAGGCTTCTGATCTACGCATATCTCAGAGTACTTCACCTGAGAAATTCTTTTCAGAGGAAATTACGTTGAAAGAATATACGAATCGTATCATTCGGCATTTTCTTGAGAAATACGATAACAATGTATTATTGGTAGCTGAAAAACTTGATATAGGGAAATCTACTATCTATCGAATGATTCAGAACCAGGAGATCTAAATCAAAATGGGATTTTTGTCCCATTTTTGGAAATAATACAATATGTGCTCATTGTAACTAATTGAAATTCTGTTTGTTTTAATTTTGGTACAATACCTGCCTTATTAATGTGATCATTAATCTGTGCATTATGAAGGGTATAGTATTTACAGAGTTTCTGGAAATGACAGAGGCAAAATTCGGGTTTAAAATGGTTGATAAAATCATTATTGAATCAGATCTTGCTTCGGGCGGAATATATACAACCGTTGGTACGTATGATGAAGAAGAGTTCTTCATTTTACTTGACAAGTTGAGTAAAGAGGTACTTATTGATAAGAAAGTATTGTTGGTTTATTTGGGCGAGCAATTATGTGCAGGTTGGATGCAAAAGAATAATTGTAGCTTGTTGATACATAAACCGGGAGATACATTTCTTGATCGCTTTGAAAATTATATTAAAAATGGTACACCGGTTTTATATTCCAAATCAATGTTGCCGGAGATTGAATTAAATCATTTTGATAAAAATAAACTGGTAATTACTTATCATGTTGCTAAACGGGTAGCTGATTTAATTGAGGGAATGATCATTGGCTCAATCAATCTCTGCAAAGAAAAAATAAAAGTATTTAAACAAGATAGTTTAATTAGCAATGAATCGGCTTATACATTCACGTTGGAAAAACAATAGCCTATGTCTGAAGAGGTAGAGATCCTGAAGCGTATGCTGGATCGGGAACGCCTCGCACGCAAAGAAGCGGAACGGATTCTGGAACAGAAAAGCTTTGAATTGGAGACAATAAATTCTCAGCTTGAAAAACTGGTTGAAGTTCGTACGCAGGAATTGAATGTACTGGCTATGTTTCCGGCCCAGGCACCGGCTCCAATCCTGCGGATACAAAGCGATGGAATTATAGATTATGCGAATGCTTACGCAGAGGAAATTCTTTCATTTTGGCACACAACTATTGGTGGAAAATGTCCTAATTATTTTTTAATCATTGCTCAAAAATGTCTTGAAAAAGAATTGAATTTAGAGATTGAAATCTCTGATGATGGAACTGAAAATGGAAAAATATTTTTATTTATTCTTAAACCCGTAAAAAAATTCAATTACGTTTTTGCCTACGGGCGTGATATTACATCTTTAAAACGCATTCAGAGAGAATTAAAAGAAAGCAGAAATATATATAAGCAATTAGTAGAAGAGGCCAGTGATGTTATTCACCGGACAGATTTTAAAGGACGATTTACCTATGTCAATCCTATTTCCAGCACACTTGTAGAATATACAGAAGAGGAGTTGATCGGTAAAAGTTATGTTAGTCTGGTTCGGGATGATTACAAAGAAAGAGCCATTCAATTTTATAAAACACAACTCGAAGAAAACATAACAGAAACCTATTTCGAATTTCCTATTATTACGAAGTTCGGTAAGGAAATATGGCTGGGGCAGAATTCAAAAATTATTTATAAAGATAATGCTCCGGTTGGTTTTCATTCGGTTGCCAGAAATATTAATGAACGGAAAAAAGCTCAACTTGAATTAGAAAGTACCTCTAATCGGTTAAAATTTCTTATTGCTAATTTGCAGACGGGTGTTTTGGTTGAAGATGAGAATGAAAAAATTGTTCTTGCCAACCAAATATTCTGCGACTACTTTAATATTCCTAATACTCCATCCGAACTGATAGGAAGAGATGCATCTAATTCGGTTGATCGATACAAAGAATTATTTATTGATTCGGATTTTTTTGTAACCCGGATCAATCAAGTTTTATCGGAGAAGAAATTAGTGCTAGGTGAAGAGGTTTTCATGAAAAACGGGCGTATCCTGGAACGCTATTATATACCCATATATACAAATGATATCTATATGGGGCATTTATGGAAATTTATAGATATTACTGAACGCAAAAAAGCAGATGAGAAACTTTTACGGCAGAAGGAATTTTATGAAAGTATTTTAAATAATATTCCCACCGATATTGTCGTATTTGATACGGATCATCGTTATCTGTTTCTTAATCCAGAAGCTATAAAAGATCCAGGCATACGTCGATGGATCATTGGTAAAGATGATTATGAATATGTTGCTTTCAGGGGAAAACCTGTTTCTATAGCTGATGAGAGAAGGAAAAGGTTTGAAGAAGTTCTCAAGACACGATCTATTCTGCGTTGGGAAGAACAATTGACAGATCAGGATGGTAAACCGGTTTATCGTTTGCGACACATGTTTCCGGTAACAGATCCATATGGTGATATAACAAATGTTATCGGTTACGGCTTAGACATCACAAACGAAAGAATCATTGAAAATGAACTTCGGACAAATGAAAGTAAGTTGAAAATCATTAATCAGATTTCACACGAATTAATCATTAATCAGGATTTTAATCAATCCATACACAATGCTTTAAAATTTATTTCAAGTGCCATTGGTAGCGAAAATATTAACATATATCAACACCAGTTTGATCAGGAGACAGGAAGTATGGAACTGAATCATCGTTTTGGTATTGCACTGAATATAGATGTCTATTCAGTGAATGCTATCGATTTTCAAAGCATTCCATTGGACTTTATCCTGGAGAAAAATATGCAGGAGAAACTCTCTGCAGGAGTTTATGTCGGATTTGAATCCAAATCCGAAAAGTTTCCTGTAACTTTTATACATAACAAGAAAACCCGTTCTCTGATTATTTTTCCGATCAGCGTTTTAAATCAGTTATGGGGCTCCATAGTGTTTGAATACGAACAAGAGAAGCAAGACTGGGATGAAACAACAATTGATATCTTATCAAGTTTCTCGAATGCTATTGGAGGTGCCATATCCAGGCGGGAAGCAGAAGAGAAGTTAAAGGCAATCGTAACTTCATTGGATGATATTGTCCTGCAGGTTAGTAAAGATTATAGATATGAGAACATCTGGGTTTCGGATCATTCAAAATTGAAATTTCCTAAAGAAAAGTATTTAAATAAATATATATCGGATGTTGTTGGTCCGGAATTAGCAACGCTTTTTGAAAAGGCTATTGATGAAGTATTACAAACAAGAGAGATAAGAACATTTGTTTATGAATCACCGGATAACAAAAGTTACTTTCGATGTAAAATATGTTATCTGAATTCAGAAAGTGTTTCTGCACTAATACAAGATATAACAGAACAGAAGTTAGGGGAGATAGAGCTTGTTAAAGCCAGACAAAAAGCAGAACAATCTGTAAATGCCAAAGAACATTTTCTGGCAAATATGAGCCATGAAATTCGAACTCCGATGAATGCTATCGTTGGAATGAGTAAGCTTCTGAATAAAACGAAACTTGATGGGCAACAAAACAGTTATCTGAATGCTATAGATATTTCGGCTAAAAATTTATTAGTTATCATAAATGATATTCTGGATTTTTCAAAAATAGAATCAAATAAATTGGTTTTTGAAAAAACGGGCTTTCGGATCAGAGATGTCATTTCCGATATCGTCAAAACAATTCGATATAAAGCTTTGGAAAAAAATCTTTCCTTGACTTATAACATTGATGAAAAAATTCATCCGGTATTGATAGGTGATCCGCTGCGTTTAAATCAGATCTTATTAAACCTAGTTAACAATGCATTAAAGTTTACGAACGAAGGTGGCATACATATAGAATGTAAACTTGAAGAATCGGGAGTAAGTACGAATAAAGTTTTTTTCTCAGTAAAGGATACCGGTATTGGTATCAATCAACATAAGCTGGATACCATTTTTGAGAGTTTTACGCAAGAAGATGAAACGATAACCCGTCAATACGGTGGTACAGGATTGGGATTATCTATATGTCGTGAATTGGTTGAACTGCAGGGCGGAAAAATTGGCGTTGAAAGTATAAAAAACAACGGTACTACCTTTTATTTTCAGCTTGAATATACCATAGGTTCAGAGAATGAAATTCTTGAAAGGTCTCCGAAATTGCTTATACAGCAAGATTTGACAAATGTACGTGTTTTATTAGTCGAGGATAATGAAATTAACATGTTCCTTGCACAGACTATTTTGGAAAATATGCGAATGGTTGTCGAAGTAGCAGAGAATGGATTGATTGCTATAAATAAAATTAAATCCGGAAACTATGATATTGTATTGATGGATATGCAGATGCCAGTCATGGGTGGTGTTGAAGCATCAAAAATTATTCGTAATGAATTAAAATCAACCATTCCCATTATTGCTCTTACGGCTAATGCTATTAAGGGAGATGATAAAATATGTATAGAGGCAGGAATGAATGACTATGTTTCAAAACCTTTTGAAGAAGAAGAGTTGATTAATAAAATTTCAATACTTTTAAATAAAAGTAAAAAGACTAATATTTCAAGTATAAAAGTGACATCCATGTCTGAAGATTTATATTCACTTGATAAGTTAACAATGATGTCACGAGGCAATCAGGCATTTGTCATCAAGATGGTTAAGATGTTTGTCGATCTTACTCCTGAAGCGGTATCAAAGATTCAGTTACATTTTCAAAAAGGAGAATTTGATAAAGTTAAATCAATTGCCCATTCAATAAAGCCAAGTATTGATTCATTGTCCATAACACCCATCACCGATGTTATACGTGCTATTGAATTATTTTCAGAAAAAGATACTTCCATCGAAGAATTAGGATATCAGATTTCGATGCTTGATTCGGTTATTGCTAAGGTAGTGACTGATTTGAAAGAAAAACATTCATTCTAAATAAGATATGTTATTCCCAAAAAGGGATTAGTTTCCAAATAATACAATTTTAACCTTTTTTAATATTTGTTAGTGTGTTGAAAATCTGAAAGATATGTTTGTGGCATGTCCTGTGTAATCAACATGAAAAATAAGATGTATTATGGAAAATAAAAATTCAAAACGAATATTTCTGGTTGAAGATGATCCTTTCTATCGGGAGCTTGTTTTAAGCCATCTTTGTGATGAAGGGTATCTTAATGTAGAATGTTGCAGATCTGCTGAAGAGTTTTCCGACAACCTATATAAAAATCCGGATATCATATTTCTGGATTATAATCTGGAAGATAAAAATGGTTTAGATATTTTAAGAGAGATAAAAGGTTTTAATCCGGATATTCATGTTGTTTTTTTATCGGCACAGAATACAATTCAGGTAGCTGTAGATGCTTTGCGCTATGGTGCGCTTGAATATATTGTAAAAGATGACATGGCTTTGGATAAAATTAATAATGTGCTGATGAATATTTCCAGACTTGATCAGATTATTATCAAGCATGACATGAAAAATAAAACTATTATAAATACACTAACAGTTCTTCTAGCATTTGCAGTTATTACTTGTACATTACTGATCATTAATTAAAGCAACTAATGGGAAGATTACTTACTTATTTGTTAAAATGTATGTTGCTAATTGTTATTGTCTCATCTTGCAAAACGGTAAAAATGAGCAATGATCAAGTTAGAAAATACTATGATAGTTTATCATACAAGGATTTATATACTATCAAAAAGGATGATAAAATAAGTATAAGTATCTGGAATCATGATGATCTGAGTATTGGTTCTGTTTATGGTGTTTATAATTCGAATGAAGTATATGGTAAATGGCTGTTGGTTGACTCTAGAGGTAATGTACCATTGCCTGCTTTAGGAAATGTGAAACTTGAAGGATTAAATACGATTGTGGCTGCCGACACACTGACACGTTTATACGAATCTACCATAAGAAATCCGATTATAAATGTTCGTGTGCTGAATAAAGAGGTAAGCGTTTTGGGAGAGCTTCGGAAACCTGGAAGAGTTATTCTTGAAAAGGAAAATACTTCTATTCTTGAAGTGATAGCGAAAGCTGAAGGACTGGATTTTTATGCAGATAAAAAACGAATTTCTTTGATTCGTATTGATTCTGGAAAATCGAAGGAATATCCTTTGTATTTTAAGAGTGATTATATTCCCTATCTTTCTGATTTATATGTTAAACCTGGGGATGTAATTTATGTTCACAGTAAGCGTGGAAAGACATTTGATAAAAAAGCACCAGCTATTTTACCGATTGCCAGTTTAGTTACAGCAACGGTGCTAATGTTAAAGTTTTTGGGATATTGATATAACCAATGAATAATATACAGCAGATACTTCGCATTCTAATGCCAATAATCAAGGGGCTTCCTTTGATTATTGGCATTATGGTTGTGTTGATTTTCATAGCTACTAAAATGGTTTTTTATGCAACTCCCTTATATGAAACTACCGGTAGAATGAAACTGGAGGATGTTAATATGGGAATTTCGAATACGAATCTGTATAAAGACTTTGATATTTTTACACATCCCAATAAAATAATGGCCGAAGTAGAAGTGATCAAATCGGATGAACTACTTCGTGAAGCATTATCAAGATTGCCTTTTGATATTTCCTACTACCGGATAGGTAAAATTCGTACCACTGAATTATTTTACGATACTCCTTTTAAAGTAAAATACTCTATTGAAGATGAAGAATGGTATGGTAAACAATTTCTGATTTCGATTAAGGATAAACAAAATTTCACGTTAGGATATCCAAAAGATGGTAATACTGAAAGTATAAAGAAAAAATTCGGCGATCTTATCGAATTAGATGGAATCAGTTTTACTGTTGATCTGAATGATTCTATTTTAATCTTTAAACCGGATCTTAAAATCAACGATGAGTTTTCTTTTACTATTAATTCCATGAATCAAATGGTTGAGGAGGCAACAAAAAATGTTGATGTAAAAGAAATGGATAAAGATATTCCTATTGTCCGCATCATTTATAAAAATGCTGTTCCTGAAAAGGCAATGTTATTTACGAATACGTTAATGGAAACGTATATCCAGGACGGTATTGAAATGAGGAGACTGGCTGCTCGTAAAACCATTGATTTTATTGACAGCATGATGGTTGACATTGCTCGAAAGCTTCAGGAATCCGAATATGATGTTGAAAAGTACCGCTTGGCCAATAAAATTACCAATACCCGGATGGAAGTTGAAACGGGTCTTAAGAAAGTTGCGGAAATGACCATTCAGCTTGCCAATATTGAAATGAATCTTGCTTCGCTAGAAGCAATTGATGACTATGTAAATAAAACAGATCCTGATAATTTTATTAATAAAGCCCCTAATTATGAAGGGTATGGAGGATTATTATATACAGAATTAATTAAACGCTTGAAGACACTTCAATCTGAAAAGAAAATGTTGCTTCAAAAATATACTCCTGAGAATGAAAAAGTAGTGAATGTTGAATCTGATATACAGAATGTTATTGATTATATAAAGAAAAATATTTCCAATGCGCGAAAGAGCATGGAGCTCCAGCGTGATAAAATTCAAGAGGCAATTCTTGAAACGGAAAAAACTTTTAAAACTGTTCCGACAAAAGAAAAGGCTATGATTATTTTGGAACGCAATTTCCAATTGAATCAGAATATTTATAATTTCTTAATGGAGAAAAGAACGGAGTCAGCCATTGCTGAATCTGCAACCTTATCTTTTCATAGAATTATTCAAAAGGCAGAGCTTCCTACTAAGCCAGTATCTCCGAAAAAAACCTTTACCATAATTGTATTTGCTTTTCTTGGTTTATTAGCCGGTATCTCATTAGTGTATATATATGATGCAGTAAGTGCCAGAATTAAGTACAAAGATGAGCTTGAAAAAATGTCATCATGTCCTGTTATTGGTGATGTACGGCACGAAATAAATAAGACAGATTCAATGGTCGATTTTCTGACCCTTTCTTCTAAGTTATACGCTAAATCAAACAGTTCACAGACTTTTCTTATTACATCAGGTGTTGATGGGGAAGGTAAAACATTTATCGCAGCTAATCTCGCAAAAGCATTTGCACAGATTGGAATCAATACGTTGTTGGTAAGTTCTGATTTACGAGATAAAAAAATTACTGAGTCAAATAATCTTGTTGGTAAAAAAGGTTTTGTGAATTATGTTACAGGAGAAAATATTAAAAATTGTTTTTATCCTTCTGCAACGAAGAAACTAAGTATAATGCCAACAGGTATAAGCGATTTAATTCCAGAAGCTGTTTTTGCTTATGAAGGTTTTCAGGAAAAGATGACTAAGTTGAAGGAAAAATTTCCCATTGTTATCTGGGATAGTCCTTCCTTTGATACAGCTATAGATGCGTTATCATTAATGAAGACGGCGGATTCAGTCTTATATATATTCAGAGCTAATTTCTCCAAAACAAAACTTGCTATTGAACCGGATCTGTTTAAAGCTGAATATGGTTTTGAACACATTCGACTTATACTAAATGACGTGCCTAATTTTGCAAAGGATAAAAAAGCAAGAGGTATCCGATATACCATTCGTTTTTGGATGCGTAAGAGTAAAATACTATTCAGAAAATATATCAAACGATGAAGGCAATGGTTCTTACTATTTGGGGAAGACACCATGAAAAGTTTATCATCATGGCAGATCAGGCTATTGTCAGCGGATCTAATTTTTTGATTGGTATCTTAATATCTAAACTCTTGGGATTGGAAGATCTTGGCGTATATGCATTTGCCTGGATGGTACTTATGATGTGCAGCAGCCTTCAGCAGAATTTTATATCCATTCCTATGGTTAACAAATATGTTGCATTTCAAGAAGGTCAATCATCGCAGTATTTGAATAAACTATTTATTGTACAGGTTGGAGTTTCTCTCTTGCTTTCTATGATTCTATTTTTATTAATACTAATACCTTTGCAAATCAAATTCTTTGATACATTGGATCATTTAGTTTATGTATTACCATTTCTGATATTTTCTTTTTTAATGCAGGATTTTACCAGACGAATATTTATTTTAAAGGGGGAGCTATTTAAACTATTACTTGCTGATTTATTAGTGAATTGGTCACAAGTTGTATTCTTAATCATTTTCGTCAATAGAAATGAATTAACTCTAATGCATATATTAGTTTTCTTTACAATCTCTTATTCGGTTGGATTTTCTTTTGCTATTCCGGATTATTTTAAAAAAAGAATTTCCTTTAAAGGAATTTCTGATATTTCATCTCAACATTGGGTTACGGCCAAATGGTTGCTTGCTTCTGCCATTCTGCAATGGTTCGCAGGAAATTATTTTATTATTTCTGCTGGCACAACGCTTGGTACTGAATCTGCCGGGATTATTCGTATTGCTCAAAGTCTCGTTGGAGTCATGAATATTTTTTTTATTGCTCTTGAATTTTATGTTCCTCCTAAAGCAGCGATAATTTATCAAAAAAACGGGAAGAAGGCGCTGATTCATTATATCACACGGATTACCTTTTTCGGAACGTTACTATGTTTGCTTTTCACAGGTGTACTTATATTTACTTCCGGGAGTATTCTTACATTTTTATATGGAAGTAATTACGAACAATATAATACGATCATCATTGCGTTCTCAGCATTTTATATAATTGTATTTTTAAGTTACCCGCTACGTTTTGTACTCAGGGCTATGAACAATATGAAAGATATGTTCTGGGCGTATTTATGTGCTACCCTTTTCAGTATGGCATTGTCTGGGTATATGGTAAGAAAATATGAAATATGGGGTGTCATTGCTGGTCTTGCTTTAACACAGCTCATCATGCAGATTTGGTATATACAGGCGATTATTTTTGCGAAACCTAAAACTATTGAGCAATGAAAGTTATTCATCTTGTACTAGGTAAGGCAAATCCGGATCGAATGAACGGGGTGAATAAAGTTGTTCATAGCTTGGCAACCCAGCAATATATGCTTGGTGCGGATGTAGAAGTTTGGGGTATAACAGAGAGTCCTTCCATTGAACCCGAAAATAGATTATATAAAACACAATTGTTTCAGTCAATCCGAAACAAATGGAGAATTGATTATAAACTTGCTAAGGCTATTGAATCATCTCCATCGAATACCGTTTTTCATTTACATGCCGGATTTATTCCTGAATTTTATAGTTTGGCTAAAAAAATAAAAAAAGAAAATAAAAAATATATTTTAACACCCCATGGTAATTATATGGCCGGTGCCATGCGAAAGAATCATTTTATAAAGAAATTGTATTTCCGTTTTTTTGAACAAAGGATTCTTAAACATGCTCATTTTATTCATTGTATTGGCTTTGGCGAAATTGGGGATATTAGAAAAATCTATTCTGAAGATAATATTAAACTGATTCCAAACGGTCAGGATTTTGATTCCTTTAATTTTCAGTTTATACCTATTCAACATTCAGAAGGCCCTGTATTTGGTTTCTGCGGAAGGGTCTCCATGTATCAAAAAGGACTGGATCTGCTCATTCAAGCTTTCAGAATATATAAGCAATCATTAAATGGTAAAGGCGAGTTGTGGTTGATTGGCGATGGTGATTATAAAGATACTATTCAAAAATTTGCTCAAGAGCATGGATTGACAGATTCAATTATTCTCTATGGAAGTAAATTCGGTGAAGAGAAGTTAAATCTTATGGCAAATATGAATGCTTTCTATCATCCATCCAGGAACGAAGGTTTGCCAATGGCTGTATTGGAAGCAGCAGTTCTTGGAAAGGCCTTGGTTGTTAGTGAATATACCAATATGACTGGCTATGTATCTGAATATAATGCTGGGATTTGTCTTAAACACAATACGCCTGAAGAAATTGCGGCATCTATGCAATCAATACATCAAATGATGCTTGACGGTACATTAGAAAATCATGGTAAAAATGCCAGAAGAATGGCTGAAGAAAATTTTGATTGGAAAATTATAGCACAACAGCTACTGGACGCTTATGCTACAGAAGACGCGCTTACAAAATCTTAATCTGGTAAAAAAAATAGTACCATGGCTGGTATTTATTTTTTTTATGCGACTCGTTGGATTTTCAACCATCGGGGAGAGTCCTGCATTGGCAAAAGTGCTTAAAACAGGTATTGGTTTGGTGATGACCACCATTTCTATAGTGATTTTAAATAATATCACCAGTAAAGGATTGATACCTTCATTCAGGTATCAGAATGTAATCGTTATTCTTTTATATAGTGCCTACTTGATGCTGGGACTCGCATCACTAACATGGACCTCTGATATAGCTGTTTCGGCTCTACAGATTACACGCGATATAGAGATGCTTGTATTCTCTTTTATATTTACCTATATCATTGTAATGCTCAATCATTATTATCCGGATGATCAAATACACCTCGGTGGTATTTTTGCGCCAGCTATTATTTTTAATTTAAGTATCTTCCTGATTGGTAATTTTGTTGCACCAGATATTTTTATTCGTAAAACACATGGTGGAGAAGTTAGTCGTTTGGGCGGACAAATGATGAATCCGAATGAGTTGGGCATGCTGTGCGGTGTTGCTACAGCCTGTTGTTTTGCTGAAATTAAAAATGGCAGGAATAAGTTTTGGAACATTGTAATGGCATTAATAGCTCTATATGCTCTGGTAGTAACTGGATCCAGATCTTCTATGATTGCTTTTTTTCTTATTACAGGGTATTATGTGGCTATTTCAAAAAGCTATACGCTGAAAGTCGCTGTGGTTGGTGTAGCTGTATTAACATTGCCTATAATTGTTAATGTTATATTTCTTAAGGAAGGAGCGAAGACAGCAGGAGCTTCGGGTGCGGAAGAAGTATTGTCTATGACGGGTCGATTGCCTTTCTGGCAGGCCTTGTTGACCGAAGGTTTGCCAAGAGAACCATTACTTGGATTCGGGTTTATGCGCATTAATTATACTACTTATTTCCAGGGAGCAAATACGTATCCAGCGGCTATGACACATAATACATTTATTCAAGTATTGATGAATCTTGGGTTAATTGGTTTCTTCATTGTATTGATGCAAATGGCATCAATGGTAAGCACGATTGTGAAACTTAAAGATAAAGTACTACAAGAATTAATTTTTACCATGCTGATGCCTATTCTAATAAATTCCTTTACCGAATTTGGTATTTGGGGCGAAGTAAATTATACCATTATTTTTTATCAGTTGATTATCCTGTCAATGGTTATTCGGTATAATCCTAGGTTATCAACGATTGAAAAGATTCGTCAGAAAAAGATGCTTGGTATTTAAAATGGCTCAATGCTATTGCAAAATGAATAATAGTAATGCATTGAGCAGGTTTGTATATTCTTAGTTATCCTGCTAGAGATGAATTTTCCAGAAATGGGAAGAAGATTCCTGCGATGAGATTTTTTGAGTTCGTATTTTAAAAATTGGTTCTATAAATCAGTTGTTTACATCATTGGCATTGGTTTGGCATCTAACGATGTATAACATTATAACTATGGATAGAAACGTATTTTTCTGTGATCTGGAAATCATTTCAAAGGTTCTTCTGCCCGAAAATGTAAATGTCCTGGTCAATGCTTCGTATACCAATGATATTGAAGAAAAAGAATGGAATGGACAGAATGCCAACGTCCGTCTGGTTTTTAACAGATCATTCGATAGTGAACATGTACTGAAATCTTATTCCTATATACTTGATTTTACCAATTCAGTTAAAATCAAAAATTTCAAAAGCCTGCGTGTTTCTTATATAAATAATCCAGATGGAACAATTCGCTGGATGTATCCGGAAACCAATGTATTTCCCGGCTTCCTTAATTTCTATAGCTCATCTACACTGAAAGCTAAAACGTATATAAAACTAGTAAAACAGGCTTTTAAATTCGGATTTAAAAACAAGGTACGTTCGGGAATATTTACCTTGTTATATCAACAAGCACTCAATCCAATAATTGAAAGTATACACGATGAAAAAAAGTCTTTCTCCATATTTACGGGAACCATTGGATTATCGCGTAAAATACAATTAGAGGTTCATAATGATTTTCAAACGGAATATTTTATTAAACTGCCCTTTACAGATTTTAGCAAGGAATTGATACGTAGTGAAATTGATAATCTTAATAAAATCAGTAAACTTAAATTTTCTACCATGCAGGTACCCGCTCTGTTGTCTAATGAAGAAACAGATGCAGTATATTCAATGAATATTAAAAAAGAAAATGCTAAAAGCAGCAATTATTTTACAAGTGTTCATGCTCAGGCACTCGAAGAAATGTACCGTAATTCTGCCCATCAATCGGTTGTTCATTCTCTGGAATGCATGGAAGAGAGCATTAAGCGTATTTACTGGCTTAACCAGCAAGTTGATTTTAAATTTGATAAACGCTTGCTTTCCGGTTTAAATAAAATGCTGGAAGTAGTTTCCAGAAACCGTGTTATTCCGAGCGGACAGGCGCATAAGGATTTTACTCCCTGGAACATGTTTACCCATCAGAATAAGTTGTATGTATTTGATTGGGAAGCTTCCGAAATGAATATCCCATTACTTTACGATTTCTTTCATTTTCATTTTCAAACGGGCATATTGGTTCAACGAAAATCATTTCAGGAAATTATTGTATTGATACAGGAAAAATTAAAAGAACCTGAACTACAGAATATGTGTCTGAAGTATGCTATTGATACGGAACTTCATCTGGCTCTTTATCTTATTATCAATGTGTCTGAATTTCTTGTTTTATATCAGAAACAGGGAAAACTTCATATGCAGGTTCAGTGGCTTACACAGACGTGGAAAGAAGCGATTCAATATGTCAATATAAATTATCATAAAGAACACATTCGCTCTTATTTCATTCAGGATTTTATATCAAGTATCAGTAACTTGAATTATGCCTGGATGAAATATGAAGGTAAAAAGCTTTCTGAAATCAGCGAAGATACAGATATGGATTTGCTTGTTGATTCATCTGCTCTTCCTGATATTCTTGCCTATATCAAGATGTATGAACCTTTTGCTAAAATCAAAAGTATTCATAAGTCTAATATGACTACAGTATCCATTTACTTCAACAATCAGGATTTTCTGAGTATCGATTTGATATACGCATTTAAAAGAAATCAATATCAATATATTAATCCAGAAGCTATACTTCAGCTCACCTGTGTGAATGCTGATAAAGTAAAGGTTCCGCAACGTCATCATGATTTTCTATATATCTTATTATTCTATACACTCAATAAATCAGCTATTCCGGAAAAATATTTCAATCAGTTTCATAATCTTCTATTGGAAGAACAAAAAGGTATTTTGAGTTATGTTAATGAGAAATATTCAATGGATTTAAAATCTTTAGATGAACTGATGCAAAATAATCTTAGCATACGTCCTACACTTTTGGCTCATATAAAAGCCGCCTTTTCTCAGAATCATTCGATTGGATCTATTAAATCACTGTTTCAATATGTATCGGATACTTTGAAAGAGTATATCTATAATCAAGGGTTTATCATGACGATCAGTGGCGTGGATGGTGCAGGGAAAAGTACTGTCATTGAATCTCTGAAAGAAAAGCTTCAGACTAAATTTCGTAAAAAAGTAAAAATACTAAGACACAGACCTTCTGTATTTCCGATACTGAGTAGTTATGTATATGGAAAGAAAGAGGCTGAACAAAAGGCTGCCAATACACTTCCAAGACAAGGTAATAACAAAAGTGTTCTAGGTTCAATATTCCGATTCTCATATTATTATCTGGATTATCAGATTGGTCAGATCTATATCTATTTTAAGTATGTATGCAGGGGATATATTGTTATTTATGATCGGTATTATTTTGATTTCATTCAGGATAGCAAGCGAACAAATATCAATCTTCCTCCTGCATTGACAGGGTTTCTATATCGCTTTATTTATAAACCTAAGTTGAATGTTCTATTGTATGCCGATCCGCAAGTAATTCTAAAACGCAAACAGGAACTAACCGAACAGGAAATTACGGAAATGACTTATTCTTATCGCAAGTTATTTGGTAAGCTGGCAAAAAAATATGAACGCAGCGTTTATCTTACCATTGAGAACATTCATAAAGAAGTTACTATAAAGGAAATTATTGAAAACTATTGTGAAGTAGCTTAAGTAAATTATGAAGACATTATTGGAATTTTTTATTCGGAAAAGAAATCCTGCCTTCCGGTTTCATGAATCTGTTACAGGATTGATGCTAATGGAGTTTGCAGTCAATAAATTTATAGAATGGATCAGAGGTTTTAAATTACTTCTTAGAGCTAAGATTCCAGTTTTTCTTTTTCTTGGAAAGGACGTTCGCTTTCAGTTTGCAAATAAAATTACATTGGGAAAATTTGTTCGGATCGATCAGTATAGCTATTTATCTGCTCTTGGTAAGGGTGGCATACATATCGGTAATAATAGTGGTATCGGAGCTTTTTCCAGATTGATTGTTTCTACTACATTTAATAATCCAGGGGAGTTTATTCGCATTGGAAATAATGTTGGTATTGGAGAATATGCCTATTTAGGCGGTGCAGGTGGATTGGAGATCGGTGATGCTTGTATTATCGGACAATATCTAAGTTGCCATCCAGAGAATCATATTTACGATGCAATTGATATTGAAATCCGTCATCAGGGCACAACTCGAAAAGGAATAAAGATTGGAAGCAATTGTTGGATTGGTTCCAAGGTTACTGTGTTGGATGGGGTAAGTATCGGCAATGGATGTGTTGTTGCAGCAGGTGCAGTTGTTACAACCAGTTTTCCAGATCATTCAGTCATTGGTGGTGTGCCAGCCAGGTTATTGAAGCAGAGAAATCCTGAAGCACAATGAAAGCTACTGTTTTAATTACAGCCTATGCTGTTAATCCATATAAAGGTTCCGAAGATGGGACCGGATGGAATAATATTATTCAGTCCGCTCGTCATCATAATGTTATTGCTATAACACGAAAAAACAATCAAGAACATATTGATAGATATATTCTTGAACATTCAGAGATGGATTTTCAAAAGCTTTCTTTCGAATATTTTGATCTTCCTTATTGGATGCGCTTCTGGAAAAAAGGTACGATTGGAGCTTTGGTATATTTCTACTTATGGCAATTGTGTATGCCTTTATTTATCTATCGCAGGAAGATTTCTTTTGACATAGCGCACAATCTCAATTTTCATAATGATTGGATTCCTACTTTTCTGTGGGTATTTGGCAAACCTTTAATTTGGGGGCCTGTTGGTCATCATCCGGTTATTCCTTTCCGTTATATCATTCGGACATATGGTTACAAAGCCTTAATTATTGATAGGGCCAATACAATTATAAAGACGATTGTAAGAAGACTGGATCCTTTTATGTACATAGCTTTATGGAGAGCGGATATTATTTTAGCTGTTAATTCCACTACTGCAAAAAAATATCCTTGGGTGAAACATAAGATACAGGTATTTTCAGCCATTGGAGGTACAGCCCCTGATCATGTTCATAAAACCAAGTCCGAAAAATTTATATTGTTTTCTGCCGGAAGGTTGGAACCTATAAAAGGGTTTGACATAGCTCTTTTGGCATATAATCGTTTTTGTGAGAAATTATCTAAAGAAGAATTATCAACGGTTTCCTTTCGGATTGCTGGATCGGGGAGGTATCAATCCAAATTATCTTCTATTGCTAAGAAAGGTCCGAATCCAAATAGTGTTGAATTTCTTGCCTGGGTTCCAAAAGAAAATATAAATAGTTTGTATCGGGAGGCTTCTGTTTTCTTTTTTCCTTCTCATGAAGGTGCTGGAATGGTTATCCCGGAAGCATTATCCTTTGGTCTTCCTATTGTATGTTTTAATAATGCTGGTCCTGGTGAAAGTAGTGATATCTATTCCGCATTGAAAGTTGATTATAATACTTTCGATGTATCAGTAGAAGCATTAAGTGAACATCTTTTACGTTTGTTTAGAGATGAAAACTTACGGAATAAGATAGGTGTTGCCGCTAGAGCTCGTTTCGATGAAGTATTTGATTGGAACAAAAAAGGAGTGTTGTTGAATGAAATGTATATTCAATTGTTAAATCACTATGAAAAAAAGTATCCTGTTTATACACCTGCTTAACGATTACAGCGGTAGTCCACGGGTACTGCAATCCGTCATTAATAGTGCTATTCATAACGGGGATGAAGTACGGGTTCTGACATCTTCCGGTGAGGGTTTTCTGAGTCATATCTTGGGAGCTTCTTATTCATATGTACCATATACTTTTTTTAAGAATAAACTGATTGCACTTATAAATTACATAATCTGGCAATTCGTTGTTTTTTGTAAGGTGTTATTTATGCCCCACCGTTTTCAGATTATTTATATTAATACTATGCATCCTTTCGGTGCTGCTATTGCAGCTATGGTTCGGGGAAATAAAATTATTTATCATATCCATGAAACATCTATTAAACCAGCACTACTTAAGAAATGGCTACGATGGGTAATACGTATGGCCGCAGATGAGATTATCTATGTTTCAGCATACCTAAAAGATTCTGAAAATATTGAAGGAAAGAAGACACATGTTATTTACAATGCTTTAAGTCATGATTTTCAACAAATCCCATTTCAGGAACATAGAAAGAAAAATACTTTTGAGGTATTGATGCTATGTTCGTTAAAAAAGTACAAAGGTGTTGATGAGTTTGTTGATTTTGCTAATTGTTTACCAGAGATTCATTTTCGTTTAGTTTTAAATACCAGTTCAGAAGAAATTGATTATTATTTTAAAGGTATCTCAATTCCAAGTAATTTATCATTACATTCTTCTACGCGCGATGTACATTCGTTTTATAGGAATGCAGACTTAGTAATGAATCTATCTCATCGGGGCGCATGGATAGAAACATTTGGTATGACGATTGCCGAAGCTTTTTCATATGGTATACCTGTTATTGTGCCAGAGGTTGGCGGTATTGCCGAATTGGTCAATCAGGATGAGAACGGTTATAAACTAAATCATGATAAAACGGATGAAATATGTTTAGCGATAAGTACACTTGCGGGTAATTATGATCGTCATATGAGAATGCGCCGGCATGCATATCAATACGCTGCACGTTTTAATATTCAAGCTTTTTATAGAGAAATAGTAAGCGTTATTCATAGCTGATTCCATTTATGGGAAAATATTTCTATCTCTGGTAAATTGGCTTGGTAATTTAATTTTTAAATTATTGATAGTCAGTTATTTTATTGTTTGGCATCATATTGACTATAGGTAATTCTATACAGAAAATATTTTTGTTAAATATGGAAAAAGTAGCAATCATAGGAACAGCCGGTATACCATCCAGATATGGAGGGTTTGAAACATTGGTTCACAATCTGGTGCATCAGTGGAAAGGCAAATTTGACCTTTATGTATACTGCAGTAATACTTTCTATAAAAAGGAAGAACGGGTGAAATATTATGAAGGAGCCCGTTTATACTATCTTCCATTCAATGCCAATGGTGCACAAAGTATCATTTACGATATGGTCAGCATTATCCATGCTTTATTTTATGCTGATACTCTATTGGTATTAGGTACTTCGGGTTGTATCCTGATTCCTTTTGTGAAACTTTTTACAAATAAGAAAATTATAGTAAATATTGATGGGCAGGAGTGGAAAAGGCAAAAGTGGAATAAATTGATTCGTCGTTTTCTGAAATTCTCTGAATTTTTAGCTGTGAAGTTCTCTCATGCCGATATTGCGGATAATGCTTCTATTAAGAAATACACGGCACTAAATTATAAAACGCTAAGCTTTCTGATTGAATACGGTGCCGATCATGCAGCCTACGTAAGTCCAGATGAAGAAGATATTCTTAAATACCCTTTTCTAACTGAAAAATATTCCTTTAAAGTTTGTCGCATTGAGCCTGAAAATAACGTACATGTTATTCTGGAAGCATTTTCTAAAATACCAGATAAGAAACTTGTATTTGTAGGCAATTGGAACAACAGTGAATATGGTAGAGAAATGAAAGATACATATAGTTTTTTTCCGAATATTATCATTCTTGATCCGATTTATCATCAGCGTTCACTGGATCTTCTGCGCTCTAATTGTAGTATCTATGTTCACGGTCATAGTGCAGGTGGTACAAATCCTTCGTTGGTGGAAGCGATGTATCTGAAACTTCCTGTTATTGCCTTCAACGTTTCTTATAATGTATCTACAACTGCTAATAAAGCTCTTTACTTTAAGAAAGAAGAAGACTTAATCAATCTGCTTAAAATAGTTGATGAGGATGGTCTGAATGAAGTTAGAAATAATATGAAGAAAATTGCGGATGAGCGTTATACATGGAACATTGTTGCTAATAAGTATGCTCATCTGATATATGCCTTTGGATATAATTATTCAAAGAAATCAGTACAGACATCTTTTTCTTCTATGAAACAAGATGTGCTCTTACGCTCCGGAATTTCTCATATGAAAAATACGCGTTCGTTTTTTGAATAATCATTGATAACAAGCATCATGGAAAAATTAAGTAAAATAATTCTTCACCTTTCGCCATTAAGCCTGATTGTAGCAGCTTTCGTACTCACTTATCTTGCGATACCGAAAATTGTCAAGTTTGCAAAGAAACGCAAATTGTATGATATGCCCGATGCACGCAAAGAACACAAAAGTCCGATTCCAGCACTTGGTGGTATCAGTATTATGGCGGGTATGATACCTTCCTTAATTTTTGTTTGCATTCAAAACCCAAGCATTGAAACACTTGTTTTTATTTTTGGTTTGATTACCCTTTTCATTACCGGGGTTATTGATGATATCATGTTGTTTTCTGCTATGAAACGTTTGATTATACAATTGATCATAGCCACCTGCATTGTTTTATCCGGAGTTCGTTTCCCTCATTTATTTGGCATACTGGGTATGGATCATTTGCCCCTTACTCTTATCATGATTTTAAACATCATTATTATCACTGGTATTATCAATGCCTTTAATTTGATTGATGGCATTAATGGTCTGGCTGGTGGCCTTGGGTGTATCTCTATATTTATCCTTGGAATATTGCTTGTAGTAAAAGGGCAAACATCCTATGCTATTATTGCTTTCTCGGCTGCTATTTCATACTTGGCATTTCTCCGTTACAATATGAAACCAACCTTTATATTCATGGGTGATAATGGTTCTCTTGTTCTGGGGTATCTTGTTGCCTTCTTTAGTCTTAAATTATTACAAAATGCTCCTGTTACAGACGGAACTGATTCCAATACTGTACTTAAAATCATATTGGCCATATGCAGCATACCAGTTATGGATGCCCTACGTGTGTTTACTGGAAGAATGCTGAAGGGAAAATCTCCTTTCAGTCCTGATAAAACGCATATCCATCATTTTCTTGTCCGTAAAGGATTTAGCCATCACCGTTCATCGCTCATTTTATATGTCGTTCATATTACGCTTATTTTATTGGCTCTTATTACCATTCATGTACCCATTTTATATATAATAATCATTAATGTAATTATAGTAACGGCCCTGACTGTATGGCTCAATGGCCCGTTACAGATAGGAAAATCTCTCGCAAGGAAAGGGATAAACAGAAAAACAATTATTAGTAAAACCAATTAACGTGTCAATTATGAAAGCAGGAAAAATAGATTTACCTACCTGGCACAATCATCAGGCAAAGGAAATAAATGAAAATAAAATTTCTGTCGAATTAAGTAGTATTCTTGATGATATTGTTGATGCAGGAGCAAAGATTGGCATGTCAATACGACAATACGGTTTGTGGGAAGATATCACAGGCAGTGCTTCCAGCATGAATCTTCATGGTGATCATGTAAAGAAGCTGGATCTTTATGCAAATGAAGTATTTACAGAAAGATTGAAAAAAAATAAATATTGTGCAGCTATAGTAAGTGAAGAAGATCCTGAGGCCATACTTGCAGAATCTCCATCTGGAAGATACCTGGTATTTATTGATCCATTGGATGGGTCTTCTAATATTGATACACACGTTAGTACAGGATCTATTTTTTCTGTGTATGAAAAAATATCCGATGGGCTGGGTGTTACAGAACAGGATTTATTACAATCTGGAAATAAACAGGTAGCTGCTGGTTATATTCTATATAGTTCCTCTACTGTACTCCTATATGCTGCAGGGCATGAAGTACATGGCTTTACCTATTACTTGAATCATAATATGTTCTATCTTACTCATCCGGATATACAAACATCCATTAACGGAACTGTGTATTCCATCAATGAAGGTAATTGCAATGACTTTCCTGAGTTTGTAAACGATTATCTAAATGCAAACAAATCGATAAATTCTGAAGGGAAAAGTAATATGAGTCTACGTTATGTGGGTTCTATGGTCGCGGATATGCACCGGAATATTTTAAAAGGCGGTATCTTTTTATATCCCGGAACTGCTAAGAACCCCAAAGGTAAATTACGCTTAATGTATGAATGCAATCCTTTTGCTTATCTTATTGAAAAGAGCGGGGGAAGGGCAACGGATGGTTTGTATACAAATATCCTTGATATAATACCCGAACATATTCATGTGCGCAGTTCAATTGTGATAGGCTCTGCAGGTATGATGAATGATTTTGAATCATTTGTCCCTAATGCTGCAAAGATGGATATTCGGAGACAGATGTGATTTCAAAAAGTATATTCTTTAAAACAGAAAGGTCAGATTAGTAGGCAGACCTTTCTGTTTTCAGTTCGAAAATAATTTATACCGGCAATGTAATCCTGAAATTTGAACCCTTGCCTTGTTCGCTGTTAAAGGCTATGGTACCGTTTATTTTTGTAACAGCATTTTTTACCAGATACAGACCTAGGCCAGCCCCTTGAGATTTCTCAGTGGCTCTGTAAAACATATCAAAGATTTTATCCTTACATTTTTCCGGTATGCCAATGCCATTGTCTTCTATCTCAATAATAGTACGTTTTTGATTTTCATCGTTTTGTATATTAATATTAATGAACGATGACTCGGATTGCCTATAGCGTATTGCGTTATCTATAAGATTGGAAAGACTGCTGCTGATTAATTCCTTATCCGTTATAATGGCTTGTACTGGCTGCATCTGAATATTGAATTGAATATTTTTATGCTCGTCCATGTATTTAAAGGAATCAATAATTTCAAGTATCAATGCATTCATCTCAACAGGCTCAAAACAGGGTTCGCGTTTACGCAGATGCATGATTTGAAGAAGCTGTGAAATGGTTGTTTTTAATTTGTGGGTTACCGTATCAATATGTTGAATAAACTCATTAACATTATGATTTGGTAGTTCCATCTGGGCGAGGTACACGAGACCTGATAAGGTAGTAATAGGTCCTTTAAGATCATGTGACGATCTGTATATGAAGAGTTCTAGTTCTTCGTTCAGAAGCTTCAGATTTTCTTCTTTCTGCCGTAGTTCCGTTACATCCATAATGGTACCATAAAAGCGCAGGGGCTTATTGACTTTATCAAATTCAAATTCACCCCGAACAAATACGTGTCGTAGATTTCCATTGGCAAGTAATAATCTATGTGTAATGGAATAAGAAGAAAGCGATTGTATGGAATGTTCAATAATGGATTGAATTTTCTCTCGATCTTCCGGATGAATATATTTCAGGAAAGTATCAAAGGAAGGTTCTATGGTATAAGGTTCAATGCCTAATATTCGGGACGTTTCTTCCGACCAGATTACTTTTTCTGTACGGAGATTTAATTCCCAATGCCCCAGGTGTGCTATTTGTTGTGCCTGTGCAAATCGTTTGAGCGTTACTTCTAGATTATCTTTTATTTCTTCCAGTTCAAGATTCCGTTTCTCAAGTTTATTGATCAGCTCGGAACTGTATTGATGCATTACTTCTACCGAAGTAGGTGGGAAGACAGTAGGGCGCTCTATTCTGCTGGTATTGGCAAGTATTTCTTTTGCAGAAGAAATTAAAAGCTTGGTGGGGGCAGGCTTACGGATGAAAAGATCGGCCCCCATCTCTTTGGCCACAGCCTCATCACTTAAGGATGTATAGGTAGCCGTATAGACAATGATGGGTATATCTTTCAGCAATTCATTACTGCGTAATTTATAGCAAAGATAATAACCATCCATTTCAGGCATTAAAACATCGGTTACAATTAAATCAGCATGCTGGCTGGATAGAATGTTTAATGCTTCAAGGCCGTTTGAGGCTGTCATGGTATGATACCCCTCTGTTTCATAGACTGCTTTAATGAGTTTTAAAGAAGTTGGGTTATCGTCTACCAGTAGTATATTAAATGCTTGTGTTTTTTTGGTAATAGGTTTAAGGTACTCACCTACCTGTTGAATGAATTGGCGTGTATCAATAGGTTTGGTAATATAACCATCGCAGCCGGCATCCAGTACCTTGTCTTTATCATTTTTCATAGCATAAGCGGTAAGGGCAACGATGATAATATCTTTGGTTGTTGGATCTGATTTCAGGATACGTGTTAGTTCCAATCCATCCATACCAGGCAAAGCTACATCCATTAAAATAAGAATAGGTTGCTGTTGTATCAGAACTTCGCGGGCATGTTCAGCATCAATACAGCGAATTACATCGTGTCCTTCCAGTTCTAATAGATCGCCTGCCAGTTTTAAATTAGCTGGATTATCATCCACGATCATTATCTTATATACATCTTTCATTTATAGGGAAAATAAATTATTCTGTTGTAAGCGCTTCCATAGGGTTTACCGGTAAGCGAATGATAAAGGAACTTCCTTTGCTTAAAATACTTTCTACACGGATTTCGCCCCTTTGTGCTTCAATGAGCTTTTTGGTGAGAGCTAATCCGAGTCCTGTACCTTCGTGCTTGCGTGTAATACCTGAGTCTAATTGCATAAAAGGTATGAATAGCTTGCTAAGATCTTCCGGTGCAATGCCGATTCCGGTATCGGTTATTATCAGCATAAAAAAATTACCTTCTGGTGAAGTTGTTTCTATCGTGATGCTGCCATTTGTTTTATTGAATTTTATGGCATTTGATAAAAGATTATAAAGAATTTGCCGAAATTTATTTTTGTCGAGACAAATTTGATCAACATCTGAAGAGAGTTTGCATTCAATACGGATGTTCTTTTTTTCCGCAAGTGGATTAATAACTTTAAACACTTCTTCAATGGCATCATACATACTGAAAAATTCCATTTGCAATTCTATTTTACCCGCTTCAATCTTGGATATATCAAGAACATCATTGATCAGATGCAATAAATGACTGCCGCTACTATGAATGTCTTTGATGTATTCCAATTGTTTGGGCAATAGATCGCCTACTTTTTTATCTATAAGCATCTCTGAAAAACCAATGATGGCATTCATAGGTGTACGAAGCTCATGCGACATAGTGGCCAGGAATTCGCTCTTTAGCCTGTTTGCCTCTTGTATTTTGCGTTCGGTAATATCTGTAATGGAAGCCAGCACCATATTACCATCTTTAAACTCAATGGAGTTCAACCCGATTTCTACAGGAAATTCAGTACCATCTTTGCGGCAAGCGAAGAGTTCTCTGCCTGATCCCATAGGTCTAGTTTCCGGATGTTCAAAAAAAACGCGAAGAAGTTCAGGATGTTTTTGTTTGAATCGTTTTGGAATAAGAATTTCTATACCATGATCAATAACCTCATCTCTTGAATAACCGAATAGGTTTTCCAGCTGTCTGTTGACTAGTGTTATCTTTCCTTTCTGGTTCACCAGTATCATGGCATATGGTGTGGATTCAATCACCATACTGAAACGTTCTTTCGCAAAACGTTCAGAAAGATCACGTGTAACTTTTAAAAATCCTGAGATATTACCTGATTCATCGTATAAAGCTGTAATGGTAATACTTCCTAAAAAAGTTGTCTGGTTTTTCCGTACCCTCCATCCATCAGAAATTGCTTTACCATGTATGCGTGCTTCTTCAATAAGCTTTTCAGGCAGTTTTGCTTTTTTGTCTTCAGGGGTATAAAAAATCCGGAAGTTTTCTCCTATTATTTCATCTCCTTTATATCCTTTTATTTTTTCGGCCCCCTTGTTCCAGTTTTGAATAATGCCGAATGGATCCAAAAGCACGATAGCATAATCTTCTACTTCTTCTATAAATTCTGAGTAGGGGTTATCCCTTTTATTATTTTCGGGTTGTTTCGGTGTCATTCTGAACGTAGGCTAGGTATATTATTCCATCTCTTAAAGAGTAGCTTATTGTATAATGAAAATCTTATGTGTGTTTTAAGCATAAAAAAATAGTGTTTAGTCGATTAAAATACTTAATTCATTTTTAATTTATAGAATCTTATTCATATATCGAAATCTATTGATTGTTTTTTATTTAAAATATAGATCAAATGGAACAAGATGATTGTCCGGAAAATCAAAACTGGAATGGATGAATATAATTATTGTGATGAATGTTTCTTATATATGAAGAATATTATCACTTTTTATAGAATGGATTGCTGTATGAGATAAATTCATGAATTGAAATACAAAATAAACAATAGATTGCTTGAATGTTTTAGAAAATACTTCGCTTGGAGAATAATGAATAAATTTCGATCAGGCGTTCAGCCTTTTATTTTTTAATCGGTAATAAAAATAGCTGGTGCTTAAATATATCTAAATAGATCATATGTGTAGTATGATTATTTTAAAAGTAAAACGCAATCTTTTTAAGGATTGCGTGGGTATTGTTGGGTCGTATTGAATACGACCATATTTATTCGTTCTTGGACTAGTAGTATTATTGGGTCGTATAGCTTACTACTAATATTTATCGGGGTAATTACAGTAGCGTCGTATTGCATACGACTATCTACCGCAGGTAGTAGGCAAGAGAGGGTTAATAGTTTTGGTCGAATTTAAGCATTGGCGCTTCTGTTAGATTTCAATAAATTAATGATCTCTTCTTTATCGCGTATCTGTTCTTTCAGATAATCGATTTCCTGAACCATCACTTCCAGTTTTTTGGACGCATCATTTTCATGTGCGTGGTGGTTAGATCCATTGTGTGCAGAATCTGCAAGCATAGGTCCGTCGCCCATATACAACCAGTGGGTGTTTATGGAAGGCAGTGCTTTGAAGATGGCGTTGAAAAACTCCAGGTTCGGCACATTTTTACCTTTCTTTGCATTAGACAAAGTGTTTTCAGGCAAGCCAGCCTGCTTTGCTAATTGTTTCTGATTAAGATTGAAATGCCTTAAAATCATTTCAATTCTTTCGTTTACTGGAATACTCATTTCTGTAAGTAAAGACATTTTGATTCAACAATATGAATTTATGAGACTATTCCTTAGTTTTACCTCAGCTGTTTTATGATTCATCATAAACTGCTAAGTTATTTTAAGGTTTAATTTAAATACACGATATTTTTAGTAAATTGTATCTTGTTCATGTATTTGAATTGTTGTACGGATAGTGTAATAAATAAGTTTATTTCAAGATACTTTTTAGGCATTTTTCATCTTTAAGTACAATTATTCGAAGGTTTTGAATGTGTTTTATACAATGAATTGATTCAAATGGAGGGATTGAGTGTTGATTGGGTGTTGCTGGTAGATGATGATGAAATACATAATTTTATACATCATAAAGTATTAAAAAAATATTTGGCGGAAGAAACGATTCAAATTGCCTATAATGGGGCTCAAGCTATTCTTTTATTAGATTCTAAAGTGCAGGAAGGATTGCATCATAAGCGAGGGTTGATTTTCCTGGATATAAATATGCCGGTTATGAACGGATTTCAGTTTATAAGTGAATTTAATCTGAAATATGCTGAACTATTCCCGAATACACGTATTCTTCCATTATCAAGTTCCGATCATATGGATGATGTGATCCAAATGAACAGCCTGGGAGTAGAAGGTTATCTGATAAAACCTTTAACGTATGAAATTGCGGGAGAGCTTTTGAAATAGGTTCTAAGTGATACGTTCTAAGTTTTAAGAACAAAAGTTAATATTTCATTTTCTTAAAACTTAGAACTTACTACTTAAAACTACTTAGTAATTGTCATTTCGTCGATCAGATTTTTAGCACCTGCATAATATTCAATCATAAATAATACATAGCGGATATCTACACAAATACAACGTTGCAAGGCAGGCTCGTAAATAATATCTCCACTCATAGCTTCCCAGTTACCATCAAAGGCTACACCGATTAATTCACCTTTTGCATTCAATACAGGACTACCGGAATTACCACCAGTGATGTCGTTTGTCGTAATGAAGCAAACAGGAAGTTTACCATCTTCATTTGCATACGAACCATATGTTTTATTTTTATAAAGTTCTTTCAATTTCTGGGGAACAATAAATTCTTCGTTGGTGGAATCTTCTTTTTCAATGATACCATCCAGTGTTGTATAATAGTTATAGTGCACAGCATCTCTCGGGTAGTAGTCCTGAACGGTTCCGTAGGTTAAGCGCATCGTGAAATTGGCATCGGGATATAAAACATCCTTGCTGCGCATTTCCAGAATACCTTTTAAATACAGGGTATTATTTGTTTCCAGTCTGTCCATTACATTTACCCACGCAGGGCCGACATTTGTTCTGAAATCTCCCAGTATAGACATCATGCATACAAAACCAGGATCTTTTTCTAATGCAGTAGCTGTTGGATTTGCCATGAATACTTCAAACATTTTTTGATTCGCAAAGATTGATTTAGCAAATACCATGTTTGCATATTTCGAAAAATCCTTGTGGTATTTCTTTTCTACCACTTTGAAAATGGATGGATGCAAGGCAGGATCTATATCTGCATAATACATGCTTAACAGCGCAGTAAATACTTTTTTATCCGTTGCTTTATTGTAATCTTTAAAGTAATCAATAGCGTATTTTTGTAAAATTGAATCTGCAATTTTGGTGTTTTGATTGGACTTTAATAAATTATATAATTTATTGGTTTTGTAAGCAAACATTAAAATTTCAGTTGCAAAAGCGGCTTCTTCCAGGTATACATAAGGAAGATTTACTTTTTCATAATCAGCATATATTTTTTTATAATTAGCTAATACATTCCCATATACAGAGACTCTTGAGGAATCCTGCTGAACCCAGGTATTGAATGCATCTTCCTGTTTTCTCTTTTCCTGAATCACGTTTAATCGTTTAAGCCCCTCATTCTGGCCTATAAAATATTTATAGTAATTACTTACCTGCGCATATTTGGACGCATATTGAATACGTACTGTAGGGTCAGCATCCATATCTTCCTTTATAAGGGCCAGCTTCTTTTCACGCAACCTGATTTTAGCTGGGTTGCTTTGTACATAAGTCATTTCGATGCCATCTGAGGACATATAACGTTCTGTACTGCCCGGATAACCTAAAACCATTGCGAAGTCATCTTTTTTAACACCTGCTGTCGAAACAGATAAGTGGTATTTGGGTTGGTAGGGAATATTGTCAGCGGAATAATCCGCAGGCTTGCCGTCTTTGCTCATATATACTCTGAATAGTGAGAAGTCACCCGTTTGTCTTGGCCACATCCAGTTATCTGTATCGCCTCCAAATTTTCCGACAGACGAAGGAGGCGCTCCAACCAATCGGATATCTTTGAATATCTGGTATACAAAAACAATTTTCTGATTACCAGCAAAGAAATCTTCTACTTCAACAGAGTAATTAGTGCCTTCTCCATATTCTTTTTTAAGTTCATTTAATAAGGCATCCTGTTCCTCTTCTGACTTATTTTTATACCGTGCAGTCACATCATCCATCCGGATCAGATACGTTACCGTTAAGCCCGGATTTTTAAGCTCCTCGGAATGATTCATGGCCCAGAAGCCTTTTGTAATATAATCGTTCTGAACCGTGCTGTGCGATTGTACAGCATCGAAACCGCAATGATGGTTGGTTAATATCAAACCATCCTGTGAAATAACTTCTCCGGTGCAGAAATTGCCAAAATTCACAATGGCATCCTTAACGCTGGATTGATTGATGGAATAAATTTGTTCCGGGGTTATTTTCAAACCCAGTTTTTTCATTTGTTCGTAATTCTTCCCCAGAAGAAAAGGAAGCCACATACCTTCATCTGCAAATACCTGAGAGATGCCAAATGAAACCAAGGATACAAGGAGTAGAAAACGCTTTAAAAACATAAAATGGTTGTTAATGAATAGATGAAAGTAGTTAAAAAAATGAAAAGAAGTAAAAAATGAAATAAAATGATTTGAAACGTGATCACTAAGTGAAGGGAAGTTTTAATTACGCACGAGCGGTCAGACGGCACCGATAATTTGGTTTAGAAAAGCATTATTTAGTAATGAAGGTAAAAAGAGCTGAAGTCTGTGTTATGCACAATCGGTCAGACCGCTTTTCCCAGCGGTCCGACCGATGATGTTTGTTTCAAAAAAATGACTTAAATAGCTGCCTTGAAATTCAGTACAAAGCCACTTTGCATCATATTGTTGAAGGAGTATTCCACCCGCATCACAAAATCGTAATACGAAACGAAGTCAATGCCAACCCCGCCGCTCATTAAAAATTTATTGGATAGATAAGCGTTGCCAGGTGCATAAGACTGATCCCATACGTAACCCATGTCGACATACGTCTTCAAATATACCCGCAAAGGAACATCTTGAAACCGATCATCTTTCAACTGATCAATATGAGCATGCCATTCAAACAGTTTATATTTGAGCTGATTTTTGCTCAACAGGTATTTTTGTCCATCAACAACATACTGCTCAAATCCACTTAGATATTCTTTATCATACCCCAGTCCTCTTTGATTGAAATAGGGTTGCTGTATAGGTCCGGAGTATTTAGATTTTAAGGTACCTGCGAAATAGAAACGTTTGCGAATCGGTTTAAAAATACTGATTTCCGTTTCAACAGAGGACATACAAATATCATATTTATTGGTTCCGAATCCTTTCTGTTCTAAATCCAGACGCAGGTAAGAGCCTCTTAAAGGATAATACTGAATATCCCGATGATCCCGAATAAGGGAATAAGTAAGGTTAAAAAATTCTTCTTTTTGTCTGCCATTTAAAAAGTATTTCGGATTCAGTCTCGCAACCGTGTCACCAATACTGTTGCTGTTATAGCCTATACCCAATAGATGCGTAAGATAAAATTTTCCTCTGTACGTAAAGGTAATGCTGGTGCTGTATCGATGGCGGATAAATCCATTATCTGCTCCTTCTACATACTGCAATTTATTGCCGATGGTGTTATAAGCAACCTGTTTGTTAAGCATAAAACCGGCATATAAAATAACACCCAGTTTTCTGGATTTGGTTAAATAAGGAATAGTATAGGTAATTTCACCTTTTTTGACAAAGCCCAGTTCAGCCTTGATTTTCAGGGTTTCATTTCTTCCCCGCATATTTTTCTGAAGAAAATAAACACCCCATTCAAGCCTTTGGAAATTATGATGCCGCTGTACCCACCATTCGTTAAAATTACGATCTGCCAAACCTACTATCGGAATGATATACGTAAAGAGTCGTTCTTTAATATTTACCGTACAGACCTTATGAATAGAGTCTCCCCCAATAAAGGCAAGCTTGGCTTCCAAAAATAATGCAGTATTGAATAAACGATTATTCGTTTTTCGTATAACTTCATCCAGTTGATGTTGATGAATGGTATCTCCCGGTTTGAAATTAAGTTCCCGTTCAATGATAAAAGTCCTGGTACGTTTATTTCCTTTTACAGAAATACTATCAATAATAATGTAATCGGGCTTAGTATCCGATTGACCAAACAAAGGGTTTATCTGAGTCGAAGCAGCTAAATACAAAAAAAGAAGAATATGTTTTAAATGAGAACCCACTCAGCGAAAATTATCGTTTAAATTTATATATTTAATTTGTAATGACCGTACATGTTTGGAATTAACCCTGAAACCTTTACGTTAAGTACTGTAAAAGAGATAAAAGTAAACCGTATTCTATATAATTAAGCTATGATTAAGGCAATTCAGTCATTTGAGGAGTATACGCAGGCCTATTCAGAAAGTATACAAGATCCGGAGGGCTATTGGGCAAAACAAGCCGAACAATTTACCTGGAAGAAGAAATGGGATAAAGTGCTGGAATGGAATTTTAAAGAGCCGGATGTTAAATGGTTCATTGGAGGAAAACTGAATATTACGGAAAACATACTGGACAGGCATGCCGCCAGCACACCCGATAAAGTTGCTATTTACTGGGAATCCAATAATCCACAGGAAGCAGGTAAAGTATATACCTACAAAGCTATATACGAGGAAGTATGCCACTTTGCAGGTGTATTAAAAAGCAAAGGCATTAAGAAAGGCGATCGGGTTTGTCTGTATATGCCCATGATACCGGAGCTGGCAATTGCTGTATTGGCTTGCGCCAGAATAGGTGCTATTCACTCGGTTATCTTTGCAGGCTTTTCCGCCAGTGCCGTGGCAGATCGTTTGAATGATGCACAGGCGGCTATCGTTATTACGAGCGATGGATCATACAGAGGTGCGAAAAGTATTCCTGTAAAAAGTGTTATTGATGAAGCTTTGATTAGTAGTCCATCTGTTAAAACCGTTATTGTCGCGAAACGTACCGGTGATGCCGTGACGATGCAACAGGGACTTGATTTCTGGTGGGAAGAAGAGATTCAGAAAGCTACTCCTGTTTATCAGGCAGAAGAAATGGATTCGGAAGATCCCTTGTTTATTTTATATACCTCAGGTTCTACTGGCAAACCCAAAGGTGTTGTCCATAGCACAGCAGGTTATATGGTTTATTCAGCCTTTTCCTTTGCGAACGTATTTCAGTATAAGGAAGGTGATGTATATTTCTGTACCGCTGATATTGGCTGGATCACAGGGCATAGTTATATGGTCTATGGTCCGATGTTGAATGGTGCCACGCAGATTATGTTTGAAGGTATACCAACATACCCGGATGCCGGTCGTTTCTGGGATATCATTGATAAATATAAGGTAACACATTTCTATACGGCACCAACGGCCATACGTTCGTTGATGGCTTCAGGACTTGATTTTGTTGAAAAGCATTCGCTGAAATCATTGAAAGTACTGGGTTCTGTGGGTGAACCGATCAATGAAGAAGCCTGGAACTGGTACAATGAATTTATCGGTAAGAAGAATTGTCCGATTGTCGATACGTGGTGGCAGACTGAAACGGGTGGTATATTGATATCACCGCTTGCTGGTATTACCCCATTGATACCATCCTATGCAACACTCCCGCTGCCGGGTGTGCAACCGGTCATTGTCGATGCTAATGGCAATGAACTGGAAGGAAATAATGTAGAAGGGAATTTATGTATGAAGTTTCCCTGGCCTTCTATCATTCGAACTACGTATGGGGATCATGAACGTTGCAGGCAAACCTATTTTGCTACCTATCCGGATCTGTACTTTACAGGAGATGGTTGTAAACGTGATGAGAAGGGATATTACCGAATCATGGGTAGGGTAGATGATGTTATTAATGTGTCCGGTCACCGCTTTGGTACGGCAGAGATTGAGAACGCCATCAATGAACAGACCGATGTGATTGAATCGGCAGTGGTTGGTTATCCGCATGATATCAAAGGACAGGGAATTTATGCCTATGTGATTTGCGAACCAAGCAGTAAAACACATGATCAGTTGAGACAGGAAATTCTGCAGAGTGTTGTTAAAATGATTGGTCCGATTGCTAAGCCTGATAAAATACAGATTGTACCGGGCTTACCGAAGACGCGTTCCGGTAAAATCATGCGTCGCATACTTCGTAAGATTGCAGAAGGAGAAACCTCTAATCTGGGCGATACCTCTACCTTGCTGGATCCGGGAGTTGTTGAGGATATTAAGAATGGAGCGTTGTGAGGGAGGTGCTGGTTACTAGGTTTTAGTTACTAGGCATTTCGTAATTACTGAGCGGTCGGACGGGCAAAAAAGCCGTCTGACCGCTTGTGAAGGATTTAAACTTCAATTCATTCAATAGCCGAAATATTATTTCTTTGAATAGTACTTTACCGTATCGGATTATAACCTGCCGTCAGACCGCTTTTTCTAGCGGTCCGACGGCTCAGTACTTTATTACTTTATTATTATCCGTTTGAAATTTGTTGTTTGTTATTTGGAATTTGTTCTACTGTTATGTTAAAAGAAATAGGAACCGCTATACTGATTGTTCCGGTTCGCATATATCAATATACGATTTCGCCCTTGCTGCCGGGAGCCTGCCGATATGTACCTACCTGTTCGGAGTATTGTGTGCAGGCATTGCAAAAATACGGACCTATTAAAGGTTTATGGCTGGGAACAAAGCGCATTTGCAGCTGCCATCCCTGGGGTGGGAGTGGCTATGATCCCGTGCCTTGAGGGAGGTGCTAGGTACTAGGTATTAGTTCCCAGGTGCTAGATGATTCTGGCGCATTCTTTAGCGCAGCGAGACTGGTGTCTATTATTTCCTGGTCGAAGACCAGATAGTTTGTTTTATACTTAGTAGTCTAAGACTGCAAAATGAGAGACACAGGAGACGCTTCGCTTAAACCTGCGCCAGTAGAAATTAGTAGTTTAACACTAAATCCGTTAGTAATATTTTAGAAAACATCCGGTACATACATTTCTTTTGGAATAGGGCCACGGATATAATCAGGGTTATGAACTCTTTCCGGTAGTATTACTTCAGGATGTTCTACAATGCCATAAGGTATTTGATTCAGCAAATGAGTGATACAATTAATACGCGCTCTTTTCTTATCGTTTGCTTCCACAATCCACCAAGGTGATGATTCGGTGGATGTTTTTTCAAGCATGTGTTCTTTTGCTTTGGTATACATTTCCCAATTTCTTCTGGATTCTAAATCCATCGGGGATAGTTTCCATTGCTTCAAAGGGTCATTGATGCGCATGGTAAAGCGTAAATGTTGCTCATCATCTGAAATAGAGAACCAGTATTTTATGAGTACAATACCTGAGCGGATCAGCATGTTTTCAAATTCCGGTACATCGTTAAAAAACTGTTCGTATTGTTCGTCCGTGCAGAAACCCATTACTCGTTCTACTCCGGCACGGTTATACCAGCTGCGGTCAAATAAAACAATTTCTCCGCCTGCAGGCAAGTGGGAAACATAACGCTGGAAATACCATTGTGTGCGTTCGCGATCATTGGGAGCAGGCAAGGCTGCAACTCTACATACACGTGGGTTTAAACGCTGCGTGATGCGTTTTATGGCACCACCTTTTCCAGCAGAATCACGGCCTTCAAAAAGTACCACGACTTTAAGTTTTTTATCCTGAACCCAATCCTGAAGTTTTACCAATTCGCCTTGCAGACGAAGCAGTTCCTTGAAGTATTTCTGCCGTTCAGCTCTTTTCGCATCGCTCGGAACTTCGTCACTAAAACGATCATCATCAACTTCCAGTTCAAGTTCTTCATCCAGACTATCCATAATTTCCTGATGGATGCGGTAATTCAGATCGGTTTTATCAATGGCCATGATATAATTTAAAATATTCTGTTAAACGTTTCTAATTGGGTTTAATCTAGTTTAATTTTAATTGATATGAGGGATTTCGGTTATTAAAAAATCATTAAGAAAGTGGCGGGGGAGATTTTTGGCTTCTGTTGGCAATAATTTATTCAACTATTTTTGTACTGCAACTGTTTGCTCCGCCTAAATTTATGATGGTTTTGATATCGATACACGATACTGTGTGGTGTTAATCCCATAATAAACTATAACATGCCAGAAATTTCTGCGCACCTGTGGTGCTGTGCGTATAAAATGTATTATATGTGCTTTTCTATAGATATATCGCCCCTAACGGGGCTCGCATAGTAAGTAATTTTAGTAGAGATTACGTATTTGATATTCATTTTTTCAGTAAAGACAATCGGATTTATGTTACATATTTATTGCTTTTGCATGTTGAGGAAGCCCCGTTAGGGGCGATATATTTATAAAAATAAAACAACCATCATCGATCCATGCGCATTACCGCAGGTAATCTTTATGAGATGGTTGGCAGTTTACGCAATTGAATTTACGGAGCTTATTTATACATCACTGATGCGTAAACATGCCGAGCCACGGCAAAATGTGGTGCTTACCGACCAAAGTAAGGTATCGCATTTTGCGATACCTTACTAGAAAGTAAAAGGATAGATTTTTGAGTTGTGGTCTTTAGGTTAATTTAAAATGAAGTCGCATTTAGCAACTTCTAGTTGACATATTCTTCCATTATTAGCAGGAACATTTATTTTGTCTTTCTTTTATAGCCAATTTCTTGCCTTGGTTCTGAAGATTGGTTTAATAACTGTTTTAAAGCACTAAATATCATATGTATATCTTCACTATTTTTACCTACTTGCTTTTCCATTGTTTCAAGCTTTAGTAAAATATCCTTATGCGTTAAAAGCATTTCACGCAACTTCGTATATACTCTTATTATTTGAATGTTTACTTGTATTGCAGTAGCACTATTCAAAACACTTGATAGCATTAACACTCCATGTTCACTAAATGCATTAGGCAATTTTCTTGTACCTCCCCAACTTGAAGTCGCATTTTGCGACTTCAAGTTGTTATATTCTTCCATTGTTAGCTGGAACATAAAGTCAGCAGGAAATCGATCGATATTCCGTTTTATTTGCTCATTTAATCGCTTTGTATCAACATGATACATTTCTGCTAAATCGCGATCCAGCATTACTTTTTGTCCCCTGATTGAATAGATTTTACTGGTTATTATCTCTTCCGGTATAAGAACTTCTCCTTTGTTCATTTAAAAATTATAGCTGTTTGAATGAACAATTTAGTGGAATACAGCTTTGAAGTAAATAGGTGTTTTTACGGAGGGGAAAAGATAGTATAGGCGAATTGTATTCGCTAGACAAAGCGGGCGAATGCGATTCGCCCCAACAGTATGTCCCGTCCTGAAAAAAGTTTACAGATTGAGGAATAATCCTGATATAGATTTACAATTCAGGCCGATTCCTTTTATTATTTACTTCTTTTCAGTGCTGTTTTCGGATCACTGTTCGTATGCAGTACTGCAACAACAAATATATTTTCTGCTTCAACGATGTAATGAATCGAAAAGGGAAAACGATATAAAAAAGCCTGATGTACCTGCTTATATTTTACCTCAAAAAGATTGGGATTCTTTTCTATAACCTCTAGCTTTTCCTCTACTGCCTGTATAAATTCATGACCTAAACCGGTGCTTTCCTGTTCATACCAGACAGCCGATTCCTCAATATCTTCCTGAGCAGGTGGCTTGATTATTAAACTATAACTCATAGCTTCTTTTTAACCTGTGCTTTTACCTGCTCCCAGCTGTTGCCTGCCGATGGATTCAGAGAATGGGCAAGAAGTCTTTCATCTAAGATCTGTTTATGTTCCTCGCTCAGTTGAGTTCCATGAACCAGAATAGCCTCTACCTGTTTTAACAGATCATCGTCATGGGTCTGGATAAGCCTTTCTATAAGACGGTATTTTACTTCAGGGGTCATTGCCTTTTTAGTTGGTGTCTACATAAAGTTAACGTTTTTATTTCATTTCAGGTTCAGCGTACCGGGTGATAATTCAGAACGGCTGTTTTTAATGCTTCTACGCTCGTCTGTTTGTATTTCTCGGTATTTATGCCCTGAAAACACCTGAACCATTCTAAGGTCGTTTCCAGCAAAAAAACTAATTTCTCAGGGCTTTTGAATGGCAAAACATTAAAACCTAATGAGGAGTCCGGCATTAACACGCCATATTCACTAAATGCATTAGGCAATTTTCGTGTACCTCCCCAACTTGATTCGCATTTTGCGAATCAAGTTGTTATATTCTTCCATTGTTAGCTGGAACATACAGTCAGCAGAAAAATCGATCGATATTCCGTTTTATTTGCTCGTTTAATCGCTTTGTGTCAACATGATAGATTTCTGCTAAATCGCGATCCAGCATTACTTTTTGTCCCCTGATTAAATAGACTTTACTGGTTATTATCTCTTCCGGTATAAGAACTTCCCCTTTGTTCATTTAAAAATTTCCCCTTTGTTCATTTAAAAATTATAGCTGTTTGAATGAACAATTTAGTAGAATACAGCTTTGAAGTAAATAGGTGTTTTACGGAGGGAAAAATGATTGGACCACGTTCGAACCCCTAGGTTAATCTGGCACATATTCATAACTGCACGACAAGCATGAATACCAACGGTAAGAAAAGTAAGCTATAGCTGAAAAATCAATTAAAAATTTTCAATTTTAATTATAGCATTATTGTAAGAGTCTGATACATATACAATGCCTGTTTTGGTAACAGAAATTCCATCTAAAGCTCCGCTTAAAATCCCGCTCCCGCCTGAATAATAATTCGCTAGCATGAGTATATTTACCATTCCTTTAGGACTTATTTTAGTGACCTGAAATTGGTATCTGTTAATAACATAAATGTTTCCAGACAAATCAATTGCAACACCGTTGTAAACACAATTATTGGTTGAAGCAACACCGTTTATGAGCACATAGTTTCCGGCAATAGTAGTCACCAGACCTGATGGCGTAATTTTTCGGAGAATTCCATTAAAAGAATCTGTAACATAAATATTTCCAGCGGAATCAACAGTAATTCCCTCGGGTTGATTGAAAGAAGCAGCGTTATCTAATCCATTAGCATATCCCGGTACTGTATCTCCTGCAAGAGTTGAAACAATACCTTGTTGATTAATTTTTCGAACAAGATTATTTCCTTCATCGGCAACATATATATTACCTCCTGCATCAACAGTTAATCCCCAAGGTCTGTTAAATAGTGCATTTGAACCGGTAGCATTGAGTAAACCCGCACTATCAGAACCGGCAATAGTTGTTATTATTCCTGAAGGGCTGATTTTACAAATGCTGTTATTGAAAGTTGTATAAAGATAGCCGGAATGATCAATAGCTATTCCGAAAGATCCGGCATTTTTTGCTAAAGTAGTTACAACAGCAGCTGGGGTAATCTTTCTAATATTACGATTGCCATAATCTATAACATATACGTTTCCGGAATCATCAGTTGTTAAACTTGAAGGATTGACAAATTGTGCATTTCTTCCTATTCCATCCAAAGTTCCTTGAAAGCCACCCGCAAAATATGTTACAGTAGGTGTTGGCTGACTTATGGGATTGGAACTTATTGTTCCTTTTGGTGTCGGATTATTGCTATTTTTTTTACATCCCAAAATTAAAAGAGTTAGTAAAGCTATGATATAAAAAGAATGAAAGAATTTCATAGTTATAACAGATTAATACTTTATAATTTGTTGAATTATATTTATCTCTTATGAGATTAGCTTTAAAATGAGATTTAGAGCTAACCTCTAATTAGTAATTTTTCGAATGAGATTATTACCACAATCTGAAATGTACAGAATATTTCCATTTCCATGTGGACCTACAGTAATTCCTGTTGGATTGCAAAAAGAGGCATTCGCTCCGATGCCATTTGTTGAACCTATTGCGGTTGATCCAGCATAATTTGTTACGATTCCAGATGAAGTAATTTTTCGTATAAGTTCACCTGACGTTACATAAAGATTACCTTCTGTATCAACTGTAATACCAACTGGTAATCCGACTGATAAATTCGTTCCAGTAGTTATTCCCCCCGCAATGGTACTTACCAAACCTTCTGGTGTAATTTTTCGAATCAGGCTATTTCTCAAATCTGCAACATAAACATTGCCTGACAGATCTACTGTAAGTGCAGTTGGAAAATGAAAAGAAGCTTGGTTTCCAAAACCATCTGCTGAACCATAACCAAATCCATTTAGGCCGGATCCTGCTAGTGTACTGACTATTCCTTCCGTATTAATTTTTCGTATTTGATTATTCCAATAATCTGCTACGTAAATGTTTCCGGATTTATCCAAGGCAATTCCACTCGGGCCACTGAAACTTGCAGTCGAAGTAGGGCCGTTTGTGGAATCTGCCTTACCCGTGCCTGCAAATGTGCTCACCAGTCCAGATGGTGTAATTTTCCGAATAAGATTGTTTTGGGAGTCTGCTACATAAATATTTCCAGTATCATCAACTACAATTCCCTGTGGATAATTGAACGTCGCACTATTACCCATTCCATTCTTTGCAGATATAGCCAGGCTTGGATTAGGATTAGCTGTGGGAATACCTGCTAAAGTACTTACAATTCCATCGGGAGTAATTTTTCGAATAATATTATAAATGGCATCGGATACATAAACATTTCCGACTGAATCCACAGCAATTCCAACTGGGTGACAAAAAGAGGCGACCGAATCGACTCCATTATTAGCTCCACCGTATCCTGATCCTGCATATGTGGTAACTGTAGGTCCTGTGATAGTTGTTTGATTCGTTGGTGCTGGAACTGGCGTATTACTCGATTTTTTACAGGAGCATATTGTCAATAATGCAGATAAGGCAAATACCACGAATGAATAATTAATCCTCATTGTTTTAATTTTAAAAAGTAAAAGATATAGTAAAAGCTTGTTTAAAATTGAAATCAGAAAAGATTCAAATAAATTGAAATATGCATTTTATCCGGAGTACATACTTTCAATTTACAGAATTATCTTTTTCATCATTTAAGAGTAAAAATAAACACTATATTTTAATTTATCTATGAATAATTAAAATATAGTGTCGAATGCAGGTTATCTCCCTTTGTATTTAAATAGTTTTATGGATAATTGACTTGGACGGGAACTATATTGATCGTCCCCTCACTGCTTCTTCTTCATCGCTCTCACTAATACAATCACACCTGCCAGTACCAATGGAATGCTTAATAGTTGTCCCATGTTCCAATCCATACCTTCTTCAAAAGAAGATTGGTTTTCTTTTAGGAATTCGTAGGCAAAACGTAATGAGAAAAGAATGACAACGAACAAACCAAAGAGTAAACCTTCAGGAGTATTGGCGCCATTCTTTTTGTATAGAAAATATAAAAACAGGAATAAGATAATGCAGGAAATCGCTTCAAACAATTGCGCCGGGTGACGAGGCACTCCATAAACAAGTACTTCCGTTTCCTGATTCTTGTCATCAATCATATGAGTGCCTTTAAAGATAAGTGCATTAATTGGTACATATATGTGTTCACCGTACTCAGGACTGTTCGTGATCGCTTTTCGAACGCCGTATTCAACAAACATCTGTGCGGAGTCCATACGTTTTGTTTTCAATGTCATAATCAGTTTGGTAACCGGACGACCGAAATAAGTAGTATCTTTTCCTGTTTGTTTAAATGTAACATCTTTAATCGTTCCTTCGCCAAAGGTATGCAACAATGCTTCTTTCGTTGAATAGGTGAATACGAATGAAGAAGATGCAGTAGAAGGCTTTCCGACAATTTCAGAGTTCATCAGGTTTCCCATACGGATACAGGCACCTGCTAATGCGACTACAATAACGATTCTATCCAAAACATATAACCAGCTCTGACCTTTGTGCTTCCTGGAATACAACCAGATGGCGAATATAATTCCAAAGGCTGCACCATGACTGGCAAGTCCGCGGAAGCCAGTAAATTTAAATTCAGGTTCGAATTCAAAAGGCAGGAACATTTCCAGTAAATGATTATGAAAATACGCCCAGTCATAAAAGATACAATGCCCTAAACGTGCACCAATCAACGTTGCCAGAAACATATAGATTGCTAATTGTTCTACATCTGATTCCGGCCGGCCTTCAGATTTATAGATTGAGACCATGATTTTATAGCCAAAGAAAAATCCTGCTGCAAATAGAATACTGTACCAATGCAATTCAAAATTTCCTATTTGAGCAATGTATGGAGCAACGTTCCAGATAATATAATTAAACATAGGTAATATGGTTTTTAAGCTGTCGCAAAGTACTAAAAAGTTTTAAGTGTTAAGTGTTAAGTTATAAGTTTTAAGAACTCATGGATTAAATTTCCAATCGCTAGTTACTAGTTTTTAGTTTCTAGACCTTGTTCTCTAGCAGCTAGTTACTAGTACCTGGAAACTAAAAAGTCGCTCTCCTCAACCGGTCATTAATAGCTTTTCCAAGTCCTTCTTCCGGAACAAATTCTGTCAAAATAATATCAGCACCGCATTGGTCCAGTTCGCGCATCGAAGCGAATAGATGTTTCGCCGCTTCTACCGTACTATGGTTTTCAGAAAGAATGATATTTTTATATACTTCCGGGTATGCTTTTTGGAAAGATAAGACAGCTATTTTTTTTCCTTTATATTCCTGAATCAAATCGTCAATACTGCCGGCTAGCATGGGAATGCTTGGTGCGTAATGACTTTTTAACATCCCTGGTGCTGCCGGATTGGATGAACTTACTGCCTGCACCTGAACCTTGCCTATAATTTTTTCAATGGCTTCCACGGATAAGCCTCCGACACGTAAAACAATTGCATGTCCATCTTCCCAGCCCACAATAGTAGATTCAACACCTACTTCACAAGGACCTCCATCAAGGATATAATCAATCTCATTACCTAATTGATCGGCTACATGTTCTGCCCGCGTAGGAGAGATATAGCCGAATGGATTGGCACTCGGAGCAGCTAAGGGAAAAGATACGCCACGAAGCAGTTCAAGTGTCAAGGGATGGTTCGGAACTCGTACGGCAACGCGATCGAGTCCGCTGGTAACAAGATCCGGGATAATATCTTTTTTCGGTAATAACAGCGTCAGTGGTCCCGGCCAGAATGCCTTTGCCAACAATATTGCCTGTTCCGGAATTTCTGTCACAAATTGCGTTAAGCACTCAAGGGAATAGGTATGTATAATTAAGGGATCAAAATTCGGTCTTTTTTTTACCCGGAATATTTCTGCCACCGCATCTTCATTTAATGCATTGGCAGCGAGGCCATAAACAGTTTCGGTTGGGATGGAAACAACTTTTCCCTGCTCCAGTAAGGTTTTTGCTGATGTAAGATTTGTGCCTATTTCTGCTCTTTTTTTCATTCTGTTCAATTCGGTACAAATTTAATCCAATTATTTCAGATTCGGATCGTCGATCAAATTCTCATTTGTTGCAATCGTAAAAATAAAAATGGGATTATTTATGAATTCGATATGCATCCGGAAAGAATTTGTAACAGATATTGCACTAATTCAGGAAATTAATTGCAATGTGCCTTTGATTGTATGAATTCTCTGATTTGTTTGTAAACAGACTGTTATTCAATTCGTTAAATTTACATATCACGAAACGATTCGTTTTATGGAGCACATGAACAATCATATAAAATCTGGTATCAGGATGATAGCAGGTTTTGAAACTTCAGCGAGAAGGGAAGAAGATTTCTCTTTAAGGATGTATGAAGTTATGCCCGGTGATATTATTTTTCGTCCAAAGTCTAAGCCTAAGTCGGTTTAGTTTTAAATATCCTAAATCCCTCCAAGGCTTTTTAACAATTGCTTATTTGTAGTAAATTGAAATTGTTATGTTGATATAACCCTTGGAGGGGTAATTTCTTCAATTACAGAATTCATATTAAAACTCCTCCAGCTCTTTTTTGAATCCACCACTAAGGATTGGAAAGCGATACCAAGAGCGGGGATCAATATTAAAATCATCAATGTGGAAAGATGGAGCAATACGTTCTCTCTTCCATTGATTGATGGACCACATGTAGTAGAATTTCTTTACCCATCGTTTTAAATCGTCCTTCTCATAACGATTTTCGGCAAGAAGTGCAGTATAAACCTGCAAGGGTGATAGGCGTTCTTTAATTGCTTTTCGTTCGATGCGTGCCAGCACATTGTAAGGCATCAGATCCTTTTCATCTGTCTGTGATTGATCCGATGGGCGTAATTCAGCTGTTGGAGCCAGACTGTTGACCCGATGCAAACCATGATGTCCACGATTGATTTCGGCCCATCTTAACCATTTTCGGATAAAGTCTTTATCAACTCCCGCAATTGGTGCAATGCCGCCCGCTGTATCTCCGTCCATGGTAGCATAGCCAACATCTCCTTCGCTTCTGTTGGAAGTGGTAATGAGTAAACCACGCTTTACATTTGTCAGCATCCAGATAATAGGAGCCCTGCCGCGGGCTTGTATATTCTGTAAAGTAATATCGTCTTTATCCCAGGTTAATGGACGTTCCAGTACACGTTCAATCGTTGCTTTGTAATTTTCTATTTCATCATCAACGCTCCAGTTATAAAACGTAGCACCGATTGATTCCGCTAATTCTTTTGCGGATTGAAAGGTATCTTCGCCGGAATTACGTGTAGACTGATAGGCGGTATACAGAAATACAGAAGTTATTTTCTTCGCCTGTTCCTCGAAGCTCAGCAGTTGAATAGTATTCAAATCAAATTGATCCTGCATACCTGATTTGTGCAGAAAGGCGGCGAGACCAAGTTCTTTCAATCCTTTACGGATCATTTCAGCCACCATAATCGCACAGGCTGCTGAATCAGCACCGCCGCTGAGTGATAGCACAAAGCCTTTACTATGGCTCTTGCGCATATAATCAAATAATCCCAGCGAAGTAGCTTCCCAGAATTCAAATTCTTTATCCAGGTCATCATGCGTCAGATCAACTGCAGGTGCCTCTCCGTTTTCAATATTGATATCGGCATAAACCAGGTTAACATCTTTAAACGATAAGCGATCGTTACGTTGAATCAGTTTTCCTTTATGCGCGAGCAAGACTTCTCCATCGTAAATCATTCTGCCAGCCTCGTTTCCCAATAAGTTTGCATACACATAGGTGCAATCGAAACGTTCGGAACCACCGATTACTAGATCATAACGGATAGCGGATTTTCCAAAGGCAAAATGACTTGCGCTCGGGTTTAGGATCAGGGTAGCACCTTTTTCATGATGCCTGATTCCGACACGATCTTCCCTCCAGGCATCTTCGCAGATTTCAAAACCAATACGAAGGCCTTTTACATCATATAGCAAATCTCCGAAAGGATACGTGGTTCCATTATACTCAAATTCTTCAATGGTATTTCTGATCCATGGCGTAAACCATCTGCTTTCATAATGTACGCCATCGTTTGCCAGAAACTGTTTGGCAGAAAAGCCAAGGATTTTTGTGTTTTCTATTAAACAGGCGCAGTTGTACGTAATGCCCTTGAATCGAACAGGAAGTCCCACAGATACAACAATACCGCTGCATTGGGCTGCAATCTTAAAACAATAATCCAGGGCAGTTGCAGGAACCCATTCGGTTAAAAATAAATCCTCGCAGCCATAGCCTGTTATACATAATTCCGGTAAGCATAAAATATGGACATTATGTTCCTTTGCTTCCTGAATAACCTGCAGAATGGTATTGAAATTATGATCCCAGTCAATAGGTGTCTGGTTAACAGCTGCCCCTCCGATACGTAATGTCGTCATATATGTAAAAATACAACAAAGTGCTGAAAGCTAAAAGTCTGAACGTAAATGCAACGAATCTTCGGACCATTTCTTCACCTGCTTCAACAGATTATTTTATGAATCAATTTGCTTGTGTATAAAGCGTATTTGCCAATGTACTTCGTACTTCGTACTTTGTACGCTGTACTCTATAGATTATGTTGAAAGTTACAGATTTGTGCATGCGTTATCCCAACGCTTCTTTTGATGCCGTTCAGAATGTTTCATTCGAACTGGAAAAAGGAAAAAAGCTTGCGATAGTAGGAGAGAGCGGGAGCGGTAAAACGACCTTATTGAAATTACTGGCAGGTTTGTATGATCCCAATATTGGTGAGATTCGATTTAACGATACACGCATACTTGGTCCGGCCTTTAATCTAGTTCCAGGGAATGAATATATCCGGATGGTATTGCAGGACTATGGTTTGAAAAAGAATCAGAGTCTGAAAGAAAATCTGCAATATCCATTACGTTATTTCAGCAAAGAGGAACAGGATATAAAGATTCAGGCACTTGCCAAAGTATTGCATATAGAAGATTTGCTGGATAGGATGCCTTATCAATTATCCGGCGGACAGCAACAGCGTGCGGCTATTGCAACCTGTATGGCTTCTGTGCCAGAGGTAATGCTGATGGATGAACCGTTCAGTAACCTGGATGTATTACTGGCCGATCAGATACGCTTGTATATGATGAAGGAGATTAAGAAAAGTAAAAACAGCTTGATCTTTGTGACACATCAAACAGCGGATGCTCTAGCATTGGCTGATGCAATATTGGTTATGCGCAAAGGCAAAGTTGTTCAGCAAGGTTCTGTGGAAGAAATATATGATCAGCCTGTATCACCATACGTAGCGGCATTGTTCTCAGATATCAATTTCTTTCGTTTTAACAAGCTGGAAGCCCTTAAACTAAAGGGTTATAAAAATTGTGAAAAGGAATTAGGAAATACATTCATTGCGGGACTTCGTAGTCACGATATAGAAGTTACAACATCCGGAAAAGCATTAACAAGAGCCACCGTAATACGAAAAGAATTTCACGGAGATCAATATAAATTGTTTGTAAGGCTTACCAATAAATTACAGTTGAAAGTTTTTACAAAAGATATTTCCATTCAAGCAGGCGATACGGTGCGACTGACATTCCGTTTTGCAGATATATTGTTATTTCCAAATCATACAACGCTGGAAGTATAGATTATCACTGTAATTATTCCTCTTAACGGAGGATAATCCGGATATTATCCTTTAAATTTATATTCACAACGGAGATTAGTACTCTTTACGATATACCTTAAATTTTCTTATGGAAATTCGCTGGCATAAACACCGCTTGGATTTCACCTTTAAAGCAGGTACCTCAAGGGGGGTATTAACGTTTAAAGATACCTGGTATTTAATCGGGAAAGATAAGGATTTGGTTTTTTATGGAGAATGCGGGCCACTAAAAGGATTAAGTCCCGATGATCGTCCGGATTTTGAATCGAAATTGAATTTCGTATGTCTTCATCTGAACAGTCGTTCTGTATCTGCATGGAATACGGAAGGTTTTATTGAATCACTGATACCGGAATTACATCTGTCTGCATTTCCATCCATTATTATGGGACTTGAAACCCTGCATGCGGATTATATGCATAAAGGGAAGAAGGAAATTTTTAACAGTACTTTCTATAAATACGGAACTCCTATTCCTATAAACGGACTGGTCTGGATGAATGAACCAGAGCATATGTATCAACAGGCTATGCAGAAAATAGAACTTGGTCACAGCTGTGTTAAGTTAAAGGTAGGTGCTATTGATTTTGAGAAAGAATGTCTTGTTCTTGAAAAAATACGGGAAACATATCCGGAAAGCCAGGTAATGCTAAGACTGGATGCGAACGGAGCTTTTACAGAAAAAAATGTATGGAATAAGTTAGAACGTTTGTCTGAATATGGTATTCATTCCATTGAACAACCCATCAAGCCCGGACAAACGGAATTGATGCGGCAATTGTGTAAAGATGCTGCCGTAGAAGTAGCATTGGATGAGGAGCTGATTGGAACCTATACACGCCAGCAAAAAGAATCATTACTGGAGGAATTGAATCCTCCTTTTATTATTTTAAAACCTACTTTATTGGGAGGTTTTGCGTCTACAGCAGAATGGATAGAATTGGCTGAATACAGAGGCATTGAGTGGTGGATCACATCGGCGCTGGAATCCAATATTGGCTTGAATGCCATCTGTCAATTTACTTCAACGTATCCATTGTACTTACCTCAGGGTCTTGGTACCGGAAGTTTATATCATAATAATATTCCATCTCCATTACATGTATATGCAGGACTTATACATTATGATAAGACAGAAGAATGGGATTTGTCGTTGATTAATAAGGAGTAAACCTCCAAGGATTTATTTCTTAATAGTCGATTCATATAGATATCATCTGAGCTTTACTGCTCAATCCTTGGAGGTTTGGATAAATAAATTGTTGAAAAATGAAACAGGAAATACCGGTTACAAAATCCATAAATTATCTTGCCTTAGTAGTTCAGAGTATTTTTTTGATTCTCTTATATTTTATTTTTATTCAATCCGGTTCGGATGAACCGCTTTTATGGTCCGCAATGATTTATCTAGTATTGGCCTATGGCCTCCGTTACTTTGTTCCGGTAGATCACCGTAAAGGAATACGTGAATTAAAACAAGGACATTATGAAGCAGCTTTGGATTCGTTTACTAAAAGTTTCGAATTCTTTTCAAAACATAAATGGGTGGATAGATTCCGGGCCTTGACTATTTTCAGTGCTTCCAAACAAAGCTACAGGGAAATGGCAATGATCAACAGAGCATTTACTCTGGTTTGTCTGGAGAGAAAAGATGAAGCGAAAGAATATTATGAAAATTGTTTGAAGGAGTATCCGGATAATTTAATCGCTGAAGATGCATTGAAAATGATGTAAAAATATTTTCCAATTATTCCTTGATCTGCTCTCTAACCTTCTTCGGCAACGAATCAACAATAAGTTCATACGAATCATCGATCCATTGCTTCAGCATTTTAATCTGGACCGTTCCGTCACAAACAATCGTATTCCAATGTTTTTTGTTCATGTGAAAACCAGGCAAAACACAATCGTATTGTTCTCTTAATTCAACGGCTTTTTCAGGATCGCATTTAATATTGAACTGTAAAGGATCGCCATCAACATTTACCAATAAAAATATTTTACCGGCAACTTTGAAAACTAATGTTGCTGAATCAAAGGGAAACGATTCTTCTGTAAATGGTTTCTGTATGCAATAGAAGCGTAGGTCTTCGATATTCATATATAACGCATTAAATAGTTGTCATGCTCTGGGAGAATAATACATAATACAAACACCTATTAATGCGATGCTTGCTCCGATAATATCATATTTATCGGGAACATAGTTATCCATTTTCCATGCCCATAATAAAGACAAAGCAATAAAGAAACCTCCGTAGGTCGCGTAGGTTCTTGCAAATCCAGCAGGCTGCATGGCAGCAACAATTCCGTATAGAAATAATATACAGCCCCCGATCAGCCCATACCATATTGGTTTATCTTCTTTTATCCAAAGCCATACAAGATATCCGCCACCGATTTCACAGAAACCAGCCAGAATAAAAGTGAGTATAGTTTTAAGAATCATTTCCATTGAGACTACCCGGGTTATTTAGAATTTTATTCATCTATCTCAGTTTTATTCTGTACACACTACCCGAAACCCATAGCTCGTAAGTTCAGGGAAAATACCGGAATAGCGGACAAAAATTCGTACATCTACGAAATCGTATGCACCCCCCCGCAATACGTGTGCAACACCCCGTTCAGGTCCTGTGGGATTGTCTGATTGACTAAATAAGTAATATTCTTCATGAAAATAATCTAAGCACCATTCCCAGGCATTTCCAGACATATCATATAATCCCAGTTCATTAGGTTTTAATCGACCGACCTGATGAAGGCTTCCATACAATACTTCACTGCTTCCACTTCCAGCTGAACCAAAACACCAGGCTACATCATTTTTATTATTGCTGCCTGCATAGTTATATCCTTTACTTTGATTACCACCTCTCCCTGCAAATTCCCATTCCGCTTCAGTTGGCAGTCTATATGTTCTTCCCATTTTTTTAGACAACCAAGTACAATACGCAACAGCATTATCCCAATTCACATTAATTATAGCCATGTTTTTGTTATTTCCTTCAATAGAAATGGGTTGGAACTTCTGCTTACTAAAATACACAAACGGATCAACGGGCATACTATTACCAGTCTCTTTGCAAAAAAGGCTATATTCTTCGGCCGTTACTTCATATTTGCTTATATAAAAACTATTTACTTTTACATTATGAGCAGGTTTTTCATCATTCTTTCCCATGTCTGTGCCCATCATATAATTTCCACCAATAACATATACCATGTTTGTGAGACCTGTTAAAGCCTTAACTGTAAAAACAGCATTTTCACTAAAGACACTTGATGGGTCTATCGAAAATTCCAGTAAAATCTTTTTCTTGCCGCTACTAATATTACTACCTATATCGCCTTTAACTATTGAAGAATGTCCTTTTAAAATGGTATCTGTTTTATCATGAACATTAAGTGTAATAAATACTTCTGTTGAATATTCCAGATCATAAGTGATTTCAATTTGCTTTTCTTTTCTCTGTGTTTGAATGTTTGTTATCGTTTGTGCATCTGAATCCATAATCATTCCTGATAAGAGTAATGTTAGAAATGAATAGTTTAAAAAATATTTGACTGTTTGCATGTTTGTTATATGTTTAGTTCCCATAGTAATTTCCCTGTTTTCATATCTATACATGCCATTTGAAGTTGAGAAATGAAAATCAATTTGTCACCAATGATGTCAAACCATTGGTAACTAAAATCCGGATCTCCGGTTGAAAAGACAATATTAAATGCTCCTTTTCTGTCGGCCTTGGAAGGACTATAATAAAAATTATCAAGCTTGCACTTCCAAAGTTCTTTGATTGATTGATTTGTATCCAATTTTATTTTAGATAAAATAAGTTTTGAAGTATCCGATATTATATTGGCATGGTAAATTAAAGCTGTCGCAGGTTCATTTGATAAAAAAAATGTTTTGCTATCTATTTGCGGACGCACACTATCCCTTTTGAGGGATTCAATTTTGCCTTTCTGATTTGTATAGTTGCGATAATTATCAAAGGCCTCTTCATCCAATTCAGTCGCGCCAAAGTCATAATAATCACCTCTGCTGGTTTTTTTATGTGTATTCTCAAATAGTTTAACAGAATCTTCCAGTTCTTTTTTTTGTTTCATCAAATCTCCCATATATTTTCTTCTCCGCAGACCTTCTTTATATGGACTATTGTCAAGAATAAACTCACCAAAAAGAAAGGAGAGTTCATTCCCATTTTCCGGTTGATTTGCTAGTTGAATGATTCTTCTGGTATCTCCAATCAGAGAAATACGTTTGTCATCTTCAATGTCACCGTTGTTTGTAAAGTAATGGGCAGAGAAACGCGTCTTAAATTTTTTGTTTGTTTTTTCTATGGCAAACGTAGTTGGATCAATATAATAGGTAAAGCCTTCTGCGTCCGTTACAATAGGTTTGTTTAGTTCTAAGTCAAAAGTAAAATACTGACTTAAATCATTCCAGGAAGGTGTTGGCAACGTAATAGTTTTCAGTGAAGATGCTTCAGCTATTTTTTCCTGGTTTGCAATCACTTCAAGTGTTTTAGGATTTCTATAGTGTAATCCCAAATCTTTATTTATGCTGTATATCCATATTTTGCCTTTTGTTTCTCCCAATATGATAAACTCACCATCGGCCATGCCTTTCTCCATATTTACACGAGCAGATAATTTCCCCGTTTGAATATCGTATGAAGATATACGATATTCATTATATCCAGATATCTGTGTAAAGCCACCTTTTGATGATTTTGAATTTGCCTGGAAAATAGCTTCTTTGCAGATAACATAATTACCTTCTTCGCCTTGATAAATCATAGAAGATATAACATTATCTGGCCGATCGGTTAGAACGTCTTTGTGGAAGCATGAACTTAAAAACGATAGACCTAGCAATACAGCTATCACTTTAAACGGGATTGAAACCTTTTTAATAAAAATGCTTTTATAGCTCATACATGTATTGTTAAAATATAATGGTATTGATCGGATAAAATTTAAAATGATATTTATTCACATGAATTGTTAAAATTTTCTTTTCTAACTAAAGCACTTTGTTTTACTGGATTAATAACCAAAGGATAGTATTCTGTAATGATATTACTTTTGTCCAGTCCAAAATTGGCAGGACCTTTTACATTCAGATAATGTTTTAGAATAAAATATGTTCTCATCAGCATATTTTTGCCAAACGACATATCATTTTCAAACGACAGAAATGAATCGAAAATAATAAACTTCGAATCTCCGATCTTATTATTTTCCTGATAATATAAATGACTCGGCTCAATTTCTTTCCTGGCCACCAAGTCATTTACTATTTGTTTGAAATAGTAATCAATTCGAGGTGAAACCCGAAAACCCAGATTGAATTGAACAATGTATAAATCATTTTCTACAATTGTATCAACCTTATAATTCAATGCATAAGGTTCATCAGATATAGTAATGTGAACAAACCAATATACGTTGGCACGCTTCGGACTGCCTGATAGAATAGAATCCATAATTGTTTTTTCTATCTGATCCCTGGATTCACTTGTGGATAGAAAAATAAGATTAGTTGCATACTTAGGTATGCCTTCATCATTACTTAATCGTTTTAGTACTGGTATATATGTGTCTAAAGGTACGAAGCGGGTTAATGAATTTTTAATGATTTTACCTTTATGCCAGATGAACATGATAATAAATAAAAAACTTCCTATAACTAATGTGATCCAACCTCCTTCATGAATTTTTTGAAGATTTGCAATTAGAAAACATGTTTCAATGGTAAGAAATAGTCCGGTAATCAGGAAGACCCAGAGAAGTCCTACTTTCTTTGTTCGTAAGTAAAAATTAATAAGTATAGTGCTCATCAACATGGTAAGTGTAACACTTAATCCAAAGGCAGCTTCCATTTTTGTTGACTCTTTAAAATGGAATACCATACCGATACAACCCGCCATTAAGGCCCAATTGATAAAAGGTATATAAACCTGGCCTTTTATACTACCCGGAAATAATACTTGGTGTCTTGGCCATACCTCCAGTCGGATGGCTTCATTTATCAATGTGAAACAACCGCTGATTAAGGCCTGACTGGCAATAATGGTGGCAAGGGTTGCAATGATCAGGGAAGGCCAGAAAAGAAAAGGGGGGATGGTATGATAGAACGGACTGATGCTATCCATTTTCTGACCTACATGACTCAATAGCCAGGCCGTTTGTCCGGCATAAGAGAGGACAAGAGTAATTTTTACAAATATCCAGCTTATCCGGATATTATTTCGGCCGCAATGTCCCATATCGCTATACAATGCTTCAGCACCGGTTGTACAAAGAAAAATACTTCCTAATAGCCAGAATCCACCGGGTTCTTCTGCGAGCATACGGAATGCATAGTAAGGATTTAATGCTTTTAGTATCTGAAGGTTACCACTAATGCCTATAAGTCCTATGATACCTATAAATGAAAACCAGATAATCATTACTGGCCCGAATACTTTACCGATTTTATCTGTGCCAAATTGCTGAAAGAAAAATAAACCAATTAGTATAGCAATGACATAGGGTACAGTATCTAAATCGGAATCAACGATTTTTAGCCCTTCAATGGCTGAGGCAACAGATATAGGTGGGGTAATGATTCCATCTGCCATCAAAAAAGAAGCACCTATCATTGCAGGGAAAACCATCCACTTGCCCCAGTGCTTTCGTATCAATGCATACAAAGAAAAAATACCTCCTTCACCATTATTATCTGCTTGTAACGTTATGATGACATACTTCAACGTTGTTTGAAAAGTAAGTGTCCAGAATATGGCGGATAAGGTTCCCAGTGCGATACTTTCCGTAATGATCCTATCATTGAATACAGCATTTAACGTATAAAGCGGAGAAGTTCCGATATCTCCAAATACAATTCCAATAGCAATAAGGCTTCCGGCAAGTGTTATCCTTTTGTTGAATTCAATAGTTGTTTGTGAATTGGTCGTATTCATGTATGCTATGTTTTGCTCGTAGATTTTATAAATATTAATTAAAAGTCTATAGTTTTTGTCATGCTTCAAGATAGTATTATTTTATAAAAATAATACAGCTTTCCATGTTGTCATTTGCATACTACAGGCAATTGAAGTATTTTGTCAATTAATTATTTAATAGAACAGCTTTATTTATGTCAGCAATTTTAGTAACAGGTGGTGCTGGGTATATCGGTTCACATGCAGTTAGGGCTCTTGCAAATTTAAATTATCAAGTTATTGTATTGGATAATCTCATATACGGCCATAAGGAAGCGATAATAAATAGCAGTGTGAAATTTGTTGAGGGTGATATTTCAAATAAATCCTTAGTCACTGATATTATTAAAACATATAAAGTAGAAGCAGTTATGCATTTTGCTGCCTTTGCTTTTGTAGGAGAATCTGTTACCGATCCGTCAAAATACTATACGAATAATCTGGCTTCCTCAATTGCTATGCTGGATGCTATGCGGGAAGCCGGTTGTAAAAACATCATTTTCTCATCAACCTGTGCTACTTATGGAACACCTACATATATGCCACTTGATGAATTGCATCCGCAGGCTCCGATCAATCCTTATGGGGCGAGTAAATGGATGCTTGAAAGGGTAATAAAAGATTATCATCATGCATATGGATTGAATTATGCGTTCTTACGATATTTTAATGCTTCCGGATGTTCAGCGGATGGTTTGATCGGGGAAGATCATACACCGGAAACGCATTTAATACCTCTGATTTTAAAAGCTGTTAAAGGCGAACGTGCAGCAATTACCGTTTTTGGTACTGATTATGATACACCTGATGGAACGTGCATCCGTGATTATATACACGTTGAAGATTTAGCGGATGCTCATATTAAGGCATTTACTTTTTTACTAAGTGGAAAAGGTCCGGTTATTTGTAATTTAGGAACAGGAACAGGTTATTCTGTTAAAGAAATGATCGATGCGACTGAGCGTGTAACTGGTAAAAAAGTACCAGTTGTATTCGGTGACAGGAGAGAAGGTGATCCTGCCGTTCTAGTGGCTAATGCTACGAAGGCTTTTGACGAAATAGGCTGGAAAGCCAAGTATACAAATATTGAAGAAATTATTACTACCGCCTGGAAATGGGAAGGTGGCGAGCGAAATGGTCGTTTTTAATTTCCAGATTCTTTGCAAATAAAAAAAGCTCAGTTATTAGACTGAGCTTTTTTATTATATAATTAGAAACGTTTGAATTAACGATCACCTCTGCTGCCGCCACGGTTTCCACCAGTGCCGCCGCCATATCCGCCGCCGCTACCGCCACGGTTTCCACCGCCACCGCCGTATCCGCCGCCGCTACCGCCACGACTTCCGCCGCCGCCGCCACTATATCCACCGCCGCTACCGCCACGGTTTCCACCGCCACCGCCGTATCCGCCGCCGCTACCGCCACGACTTCCACCACCGCCGAAGCTGCTTCTTCTTGGTCCATCTTTTTTCTCTTCTGATTTATTAACAACGATTGCACGTCCGTTAACTTCAGCGCCATTTAGTTCATCAATTGCTTTTTGAGCTTGGGCATCATCAGGCATTTCAACAAAGCCGAAGCCTTTGCTTCTTCCGGAGAATTTGTCAGAGATAATTTTCACTGAACTTACTTCACCATACTCTTCAAAAAATTCTTTTAATTCGTTTTCTTCTAAACTAAATGGAAGGCTTCCAACAAAGATGTTCATAATGACCTAGTATAAATTTGATTGTACATGTTTATACAAAAATAACGTTATTTTACTGAACTACTATTGTTTAACTTTTTATTTTAGAGCCTATTAATAAAATCCAATTTTAGCTAATTGTCTCATTTATAATTAAATGTAAATATTTAAGTGTTGCTTTTCTGTTAAAATGCAATTATTTTAATCCTGTTTAATATTATTTAGATTCAATATGAAATTGTTTTCGCTTGAAATATCAACAATACTGAATTCAAATAATCAAAATTTAAACTGTATAAACAGGATATATTCAGTATTTAGGTGAATATTGACATGTCGAATATACAAGTTGAACGAAAGAACAAATTATTTATATAACTAATAATTAACATTAAAAATGGCAACTCAAAAAACAATTGAATTACTGGGCGATAAAGCCGATTATCTATTGCAGCATGTTTGCAATGGAATTCCTAAAGATTTGTTACATCTTCCTTCATCAGATCATTTGGATACGATATGGACCAATAGCAACAGAAGTAATCAGGTATTACGGAATTTTAATAATGTTCTCAATCATGGAAGACTTTCCGGGACTGGCTATTGCAGCATCTTTCCGGTTGATCAAGGGGTAGAACATAGTGCAGGTTCAGCCTTTGCACCAAACCCAATATATTTTGATCCAGAAAATATCGTAAAGCTTGCTATTGAAGGAGGCTGTAATGCAGTTGCTTCAACCTTTGGTGTTCTTGGTATTATGAGTAGAAAGTACGCTCATAAAATTCCATTTATTGTAAAGATTAATCATAATGAATTTTTAAGCTATCCGAACCGCTACGATCAGACTATGTATGGGAAAGTGAAAGATGCATGGGATATGGGTGCTGTGGCTGTTGGTGCAACTATTTACTGGGGTTCAGAAGAAAGTAATCGTCAGTTAAAAGAAGTATCCGAAGCATTTGAATATGCGCATCAACTGGGTATGATTACTATTCTATGGTGCTATACACGTAACAATGCCTTTGTGGTAGATGGTGTAGATTATCATACGGCTGCAGATTTTACTGGCCAGGCGAATCATCTGGGTGTTACGATTCAGGCTGATATTATCAAACAGAAATTACCAACCAATAATGGGGGATACCTTGCAACGAAGCATGGTAAAACAAGTCGATTGGTTTATGAGAAATTGACTACCGATCATCCGATTGATCTTTGTCGCTATCAGGTATTGAATTGTTATAGCGGAAGAGTTGGCTTGATCAACTCCGGAGGCGAAAGTAAAGGCGCAAATGATTTACGAGATGCCGTGCATACAGCTGTGATTAATAAACGTGCCGGTGGTATGGGACTTATATTGGGTAGAAAAGCATTTCAAAGACCATTTAATGAAGGTGTTGAAATGCTCAATGCTATTCAGGATGTATATCTGGATAAAGATATTACCATTGCTTAACGAATGATCAGCCGTTAAGCAATGGATTCATTTACTTAACGGCTGATTTTAACTGTTTTTTTGTTTGTCTTTTGTAGTATCTGTTGTCTTCGCTACCAGATAAACTCCTGAAAGTATGGCTACCGAACTCACAATTTTTTGGAGATCGATTTTGTCCGATACAAAGAAAACAGCAACAGCTGCTGCAATAATAGGTTGAATATAAACATACATACTGGATACGGAAGGACTTACATCCTTTAATACATCCACTCCGATATAATAGTTGATAATTGTAGCGAAGATTACTATAAAGCCAAGTGCCAGCCATGCTTGTAAAGGGATATGCTCCCAGTTGGGTGTTTCAAAATAGGAAAAACTATATGGAAATGTGAGTATCGTTCCAATTAAAAAGATCCAGAATATGATCGATACGGAATCGTATTTACTCATCAATTGTCTTGCTATGACTAGAAAGATACCATAGGAAATGGCATTAAGTAGTACCAACACATCACCAATAAATAAACCGTTGAATTTACCTTTTGAATCTAATAGTAATAGGGTGGCTCCTGTTGCACTTAATACTAAACCAATAATCTTAATTACTGTCATTTTCTCTTTTAAAAATAAGGCAGAGAGAACAAAGACCGTAATAGGAATGGCAGCCATGATCAGCGAAGCATTGATAGGAGATGTTCGGCTGAGTCCTTCAAAGAAGAACAATTGATTGAGTGTAATGCCGAATATACCGCATAAGAATAACCGAAGCCTATCTTCTCTCTCAATGCGAAAAGATCTTTTTGCAAAATAAATAAAGAGAAAAAAGAATAGGGTTGTACAGCTCATCCGTATCCAGATAATGGATGAAGCTGCTAAATGAACAGGCATTACAACTTTGGCTATTGTGTAGTTGAATCCGGAAATAATCGTTAAGATCCAAAGAAATAAATGTGCTCTTGTTGTTCTGTTCATAATAAAATTAAGTATTCGGGTTGCAATTTTATGTAAATTTGTTGAGGCTATCCCTAAAAAGGTGATAAATCCTTGCGAATTCAAGAATAAATAACCTTTAGTTTTATTTTATGCAATTAATTCCTTTGGCAGAACGAATGCGTCCACTTGTTTTAAACGATGTAAGTGGTCAACATCATCTTATAGATGAAGGCATGGTTTTCAGACGTTTTGTTGAAGAGGGTAAAATACCTTCTATGATTTTATGGGGACCTCCTGGCGTTGGAAAAACAACATTAGCTCAATTGCTATCAAAATCGGTTGGATTGCCTTTTTATACATTATCAGCCATCAGTTCAGGGGTTAAAGAAGTCAGGGAAGTGATTGCTTCCGCCCAAAAAGATGGGAAAGCTGTTTTATTTATAGATGAAATACATCGGTTCAGTAAATCTCAACAAGATGCTTTACTGGGTGCCGTTGAAAAGGGGACTATAAGCTTGATTGGTGCGACGACTGAAAACCCTTCTTTTGAAGTAATCTCGGCTTTGTTATCAAGATGTCAGGTTTATGTATTGCAGCCTCTCAGTGAAAATGATCTTATTGATTTAATGAATAGGGCACTACAGAAAGATGAATATTTAAAGCATAAATCTATTGTTATCAAAGAGCATGAATCGTTGTTGCGACTTTCAGGTGGTGATGCCCGCAAGCTTCTCAATTTGCTTGAATTAGTGATCGATGCATCCGGAAAAGGACCGATTTCGATTACCGATGAATATGTTCAAAAGATAGCTCAGAAAAAAGTTGCTCAATACGATAAGAATGGTGAAATGCATTATGATGTTATTTCTGCTTTCATTAAATCAGTAAGAGGAAGTGATCCCAATGCAGCGGTATACTGGCTGGCTCGTATGATTGAGGGTGGGGAAGAAGTTGAATTTATTGCCCGACGTCTATTGATATTGGCTTCTGAAGACATCGGCAATGCAAATCCTACAGCATTGGTAATGGCTACCACTGCCTTTGATGCAGTTCGGTATATTGGTTTTCCTGAATCGAGAATTATCCTGTCTCAGGTTACTACGTATCTGGCATCATCTCCTAAAAGTAATGCTTCGTATATGGCTATTAATGATGCACAAGCCCTAGTTGAAAAGCATGGTGATTTGCCTGTTCCCTTGCATCTCAGAAATGCACCAACCAAAATGATGAAACAAATGGATTATGGTAAAGAATACAAATACGCCCATAATTTTGAAGGTAATTTTGTTGATCAGGAATACCTCCCGGAAAGACTTCAGGGGAATAAATTATATAATCCGGGAAATAATGCCCGTGAAAATGAGCTGAGAACATTTTTGCAGAAAAAATGGAAAAATAAATACGGTTACTAAATAATGGGTAAAAAAGATATATTTACCTGAATAATTTGATCTAATATTAATCGTGAGTTTTTTGAGAGTATTCCTTATTATCAGTTTCTTTTTTGCCCTGCATTTTTTTGCATCGGCACAATTTTCTGATAAGCGTGCGCGCTTTCATTCTATTGGTGTCAATATTATGGGTTCTTACTTTAATGGAGATGTTGCATCCGGTCCGAGTACAATACGTCCGGGTTTTGGTGCTCAGTATATGTATAAATTTGTACCGGGTTTTTCATTCGCTGCAGGCGTAAACTATGTTGAAATTGCAGGTGATGATGATGCTAATTCCAGTCCGTCAAATCCAGCAACAGCCAATATCTATATCCGTAATCTGAGTTTCAGGAACAATATGGTTGAAGTGTTTACTCAAGTGCGTTGGGATCTGTTTCCTAGTAATGACCATTATCGTAAAAGGCCAACGTATAATATTTTTGCAGGCATTGGTTTGGGCTTACTGTATACAAACCCTCAGGCAAAGGATTCATCCGGTCATTGGACAGATTTGCGCCCATTAAAAACGGAAGGAGAAAAAGTAGCTTATTCTCAATATACTGGATTTATTCCGGTAAGTATTGGTGTGCGCTATAAAATATCCTCAAATATTGATATGGAATTTGAAGTTACGTACCGATATTCTTTTTCCGATTATCTGGATGATGTCAAAGGAAATTATGCTGATCCCCAAAATTTAAGCCCTAAAGCTGCTTATTTTGCCAATCGTTCAGCAGAGCCAATAAATACCTTTGATAATCATTCCCGGGATTTGAATTATATTCAGAATCAGCTTGGTTATTCCATTCAGACAAATAATTTGGGTGGGCAATATGTTGCAGGAACTGGTCCAGGACAATCAAGAGGGTCAAAAATCGGCCCGGATGGATATATACTTGCTATGTTACGGTTTGTTTATATTATTCCTGAAAAAGGGGTAAGTTGTCCACGTTATAGAGATTGAAAGGTTTTTTACCTCAAAGGGCTTTTATTACCCCTAAAAAATTTTATTTTTGTAAGACTTAATCCTTTTAGCTATATAAACATGAGTGTTTTAGTAAATAAAAATTCAAAAATCATAGTACAGGGTTTTACCGGTACTGAGGGGACATTTCATGCTCAGCAAATGATTGAATACGGAACGAATGTAGTTGGTGGTGTGACTCCCGGCAAAGGAGGTACTGCACACCTGGATAGACCCGTGTTTAATACTGTTGCAGACGCAGTGTCCAAAACAGGTGCTGATGTTTCCATTATATTTGTACCACCTGCTTTTGCAGCAGATGCCATTATGGAAGCAGCAGATGCAGGTGTTAAAGTGATCATCTGCATTACAGAGGGTATTCCTGTTCGCGACATGATTGATGCAAAAACATACGTTACGAAACGTGGAGTGCGTTTAATTGGTCCGAATTGTCCGGGTGTCATCACACCGGGTGAAGCAAAAGTTGGTATTATGCCAGGCTTTATCTTCAAAAAGGGAACAATCGGAATTGTTTCTAAATCGGGAACACTTACCTACGAAGCGGCAGATCAGGTAGTGAAAGCTGGTTACGGTATTTCTACAGCTATTGGTATCGGCGGAGATCCTATCATCGGAACAACTACAAAAGAAGCTGTTGAATTGTTGATGAATGATCCTGAAACAGAAGGTATCATCATGATTGGTGAAATTGGTGGTCAGTTGGAAGGTGATGCAGCGAAATGGATAAAAGCACATGGAACTAAACCTGTAGTAGGGTTTATAGCTGGTCAGACAGCCCCTCCAGGTCGTCGTATGGGCCATGCAGGTGCTATTGTTGGTGGAGCAGATGATACTGCTGCTGCTAAAATGAAAATTATGGCAGAGTGTGGTATTCATGTAGTTCAATCTCCCGCAGACATTGGTGAAACAATGGCAAAGGCGATGAAAAAGCAATTGGCGTAATCCATAGCGCTTTGAGATAATAAGAAACCCCGGTGTCAACATCGGGGTTTTTGTTTTTAGGGGAGAAAGTCAGATATTTATACATCAGCTAATTTTTGAATAATGATAATGTTACAGTTTTTAGAAATTCGAAATACGGTATCCGATTATAAACGGATATATTCGGATGATAAAGCTATTTTAGTAAAAATATATGAAATATGGATGCACCTATACGTAAATCAACTTGTTAGCATCTATTTTGGGACAAACAAAATGACCCAAGAAAACAAATTTTAAAAGAATAAAATACATATGAGAATTATCCTTTACGCCATCATTTGGCTTATTTTGACTGTCATTAGTCCAACATTAGGACTAATAATTTTATTGACAGTTGCAGCCTACCAAATATATGCATACACATACTTCAATAGTGTGAAATTCAAAAGTATTAAAGATAGCATCAAAAAATATACAGATAATTCTAATGAATTAAATCACCACATACAGGAACTAAAATGCTCTTATGTCACTGTGAAATCATACGATTACGGTAGTAGCAGTTTACAGGATAATAGTAAGTATAACTTTAAAAGAAGAGAATGGAGCAGTGAATTAAAAAACAATCAAGTTCATAATTGTACATCGACAGTTTGCAAAAATGCCAGCGCACAACCATTTAAATACCTTTGTAAGTATTTTAACATCAAGACAGATGAAGAAACTCTTTCCAATTTTGAAAACGTATTAAACGATTTCGCAGCAGCAGAACAAGGAAAAAAACTATTGCTAGCAGAAAGAGAAATAATCATTAACAGTATTAAGAATGACATTCCTGCTTTAATCTACAAACTAAGTAAAGAACGACTTGTCAAAAAATTAGGATTTGAAACCATAGATTTAAGTGACCTTTACTTTCCTGTCTATACATTTCAATATGTATCGGCAGGTGGAAATAGTTCTGCAAGTTGTCATATAAAACTTGATGTTGAAAATCTTGATAAATTTGTAAACTACCTAAACGATTTAGTAAAATTTAGAAACAGCATACAAGGACAACGAGCCTTAATGACATCTAAACTCAGAGAGCAAATAAAAGAAAGAGATTACTACACTTGTAAATCTTGTAATATATCGACACACACTGAAAGGAATTTATTGTTAGAAATCGACCATATAATACCACTATCTAAAGGTGGATTTACTACTGAATCTAATCTCCAAACTCTTTGTTGGAGATGTAACCGATCAAAAGGAGCCAAAATTCTTTAAAGACAAGGACTAATCAACAATATGGAAATAAAAACAGATGCTAACAATAGGTAACATTTATTTTAGGCTTCTTTGATAATTTTAATAGCAGTGCTTTCAAGTCCGCACGAAATAATTAATTTTAAAAGGTTGTGCGGGTTCGGTGTTAAGAAAATATTAGCGCTTTAAAGACCTACAATAAATGCAACCAACACCGTTGTATGCCATTTAGAAACCATATGAGAGAGACTCTGAAAGAAGCAGTGCAAAACGAAAGCGAGGAAGAATTAATAAAATGTCTTGACTTTAAACAAAAAGAAAAAATTGATACAAGTCAATACGATTTGATCGAAAAGGCTCTTTTAGGCACTTGGCATAGTCAACATGAAGACTTAGTAAACACCATCTATTTAGAAAACTTAATAGATGACCGATTCGTAGAGCCAATATTAAATATTGCTGTGAATAGAGAAGTTTTTAGATGGTATGATGATGAATTAGAATCAACTTTAAGAAAATGTGTTCACGCTTTGAAAACAATTGACTCCTATAGATCGAATCAAGCATTGGAAAAAATCCAAAACCTAAATAACGAAAACGTAAAGTCCGTGTTGGAAATGTATAAATAAAAACGGCATACAACAATAAGTAGCATTTATTGTTGGCTTCTTTGATAATATTAATAGCGGTGCTTTCTAGTCCGCACGAAATAATTAAATTTAAAAGTTGTGCGGATTTGAAGTTAAGGAAACCTAGCGCTTTCAAGGCATATAACAAATGCCACTACAAAGGTTATGTACCATTTCAAAATGAGAGAGTTACCTATCGACATTAAGGAAATGTTTTTCAAAACGATCAAAGGAGACATATATCTTGACGAGTTAGAAATATGGGTTTATGATTCACGAAATCTTGAGACAGTACTGGACTCTGACGACTATCTCGACATAATTTCGCTAGACTATAAAAAAAACGGAGCCAAATACGAGTTGTACAATATTTTAAAGCGATTGGTTGATGCAGGAGAGTTTGAGACATACAAGATGCTGGAACTATTAAACAAGGCTAAACTAAAAACTGGGAGACTTCCATTTATATTAATGGAGTTTTACAATTTATACTGTAAAGGTTATGATCTTCTTCAAGACCTCGGACTTGGTTATGGACTAATAATGATTCAGGTTCCTCCATCAAAATATTCTAAAGACAATTGGAACGATCTAAAGGAATATGAAAAACAAAACTTATTAAATAGTTTTTACCCTGAGATTGAAGAAGCAATTCAAAAAGTAATTGACTGGTTGACTAATAAGCAAATCATACTGACTGGTGAACAAAATGAAATTGGTCGTTACGAATACCAAGACTTTAGGACAGATGAAGAGAAAAAACTCCTACTTTGGACACCTGTGACTGGCGGCCTAAAACTAAATGCTAAAACCGAGTGGACAGAAAAAAATAGTAAGCCTTAGTGGAAAATTTGGGAATAGAAAAGGCACATAACATACATACAATTTATAGAGTTTCGTTGGTTAGGAAACAGTAGAACTCTTTCATGCTCCACCAAATTCCTGCGGAATTCTTATGGCAAAATAGAAGATGAATTTCCGCAGCAATTTGTCTACTCTGTTCCTTTAAAGTTTATATCTTTAAATACCGCTACAAATTATATGTTAGACGTTAGGCCTCATAATCTAGACAGAGTGGTTACCGAAGAGCATTTGGATGCTATATTAACTTTCCTACAAAACAAAAGGCTTCATTCTGAATTGACTGATGAAAGTTTTGATGTTGATAGTATGAAACGCTTAGAGCTGAACCAATAAAAAAAAAAATTAAAATGCCCGAACAACAAAACATAGAATACAAACAAAGTTGGCACGATGACTACCTAAAATGGGTTTGTGGTTTTGCCAATGCCCAAGGCGGTGTGATTTTTATTGGTAAAGATGATAACGGAAGTGTTGTTGGCATTGACGATTACAAAAAATTGATGGACGACATTCCTAATAAGATTAGAAATGCCATTGGGATAATGGTTGAAGTAGATTTACACGAAGAAGCCAATAAGTATTTTATTGAAATTGTTACCCATCCATATTCGGTTCCTATTTCTTTAAGAGGCAGGTATTATTATCGAAGCGGAAGCACTAAACAAGAATTAACCGGAGCATCGTTAAATGAATTTCTACTAAGAAAATCAGGTAAAACTTGGGACGATGTAATAGAACCAAGAGCCAGTTTTGATGATATTGATGAGAAAACGGTAAGCACATTTTTAAAAGCATCTGAAAACGCTGGTCGTTTACCCGAAAATGAAGTATTGCCATTGGCCGAATTGTTTGAAAAACTTCGTCTATCTGAAAACGGACAATTGAAGCGTGCCGCTCTTATTCTGTTCGGAAAAGAACCTGCTAAATTTTACCCAAACACGTTTGTAAAAGTTGGTCGCTTCGGAAAAGATGATGCCGATTTGAAATTTCAGGAAACGGAAGAAGGAAATTTAATTGCTTTACTTCAAGCAGTTTTAAATCAACTTAACCGTAAATTCCTGACAAGACCAATTGAATTTGAAGGAATGCACCGTATTGAAAAAGGAGAATATCCTATTGCCGCTATTCGAGAAATGTTATTGAACGCTTTGGTGCATAGAAATTATATAGGAGCACCTATTCAAATTCGTGTGTATGACGATAAAATAAGCATTTGGAACGAAGGCATTTTACCAGACGGTTTGACTCTTGAAGCTTTAAAGCGTTCACATTCATCAAGACCGCGCAATCCTATTATTGCTGACGTTTGTTTCAAAGGTGGTTACATTGATGCTTGGGGCAGAGGAACAATTAAAATCATAGACACTTGTAAACTGGCAGAACTTCCCGAACCCGACATGAAAGAATTGGACGGTGGTTTTGTAATTACACTTTACAAAGACAATATTACACCCGAACAACTCGCTCAACTTGGTTTTAACGACAGACAAGTAAAAGCGGTTTTGTTTGTTAAAGAGAAAGGACGTATTACCAATAAAGAATATCAAGAGATTAACGACACAACTGAACGAACTGCTTCAAGAGATTTAGCAGATTTAGTAGAAAAGCAAATAATAAAAAGCTCTGGAATTAAAGGAGCAGGTGCATTTTATTCACTTGCATAAAATAAAGACATAATAACGCCAATAACGCCAAAATGGAGACAGGATAACGACAAACTAAATTGCATCAATTGCACCATAATTGCATCGGGATTGCATCATAACAGACAAGCCGACCCAAAAGGAAAATTGTTTTAAAAAAATTTCCAGCGCTTCAAAAAAAAATAAAAAACGCAACACGCAGCCGACACGACAATGACACAAAAACTTAATATTGACAATGGTTTGCAATGACGGACGACAATAATCACTGGCTATAAGTGCTTCGTAAAAACATTTGTTCTTCGTATGAACTTTTGTACTAAAAATCCCGCCCTTCGCCAAGCCGCAAACCGTTAGCACCAATTAGATGAAAACCAGAACAGTATTATTATTTCAATAATTTTTCAGTGGTAATTAAATGAAAAACAGTCTCTTTGTATTAGCTGGATATTTAATTGTTTGTACAGCTTGTACAAATGAACTGGAGAATTCGAATAAAATATACTTTTATACTCAAGATTCACTATATAAAATATCATTTGATAAACCCATTGAATTAGACACATTTTACTCTTGGTTGGATTATGATGATAATGCATGCTCAGATGAACACAAATATAGATTTTCTAAAAAGAATTTTCCGCCACAAAAAGAGACAGGATTCTTTTGGACATCATATGCGGATTCAACATATAGAATAACTGTTAAACATGTAGAAAAATTCAATTGCAAATTGAATATGGATTATGAAAAAATTGTAACACCTGAAGAATACAAGCAGAGATTGTTGAAAAAAGCTGAATATGATCATAAACCTATAAAAATCACATACATAAAAGAAATTAAGATTGATAATAAGCAGTTCCTTTTGAGTGCATACAGAGTTGATGAAAAATACAAAAATGGATATTGGACAGATTATATTAAGGCATCAACTATTGTGGATAGTAATATGATTGTATTTACGGCTGATTGCCGAGCAAACAATTGTAAGGAATTTATTGGAAGAATGGAGAAAACTTTAAAAACAATTAAGATTGAAAAAGAATAAAATAACAACCCACTAAGACCAGGTAATCTCGCCGTTCGGCATTTTCGGACAACCACTCACAAGCTTATCTTCTCTGTTCAATTCGTATCAAGGGGCTTTTTTTATTAATTAATTTGCGAAAGGTATGTGCTGTCTTGGAAGATGAAAATGTTGCGATTTTATTTGAATTGTTCTCCAGATCAAGTTTAAAAGGATCTTCCATATTATTATTTGTAAGATAAAGCGTATTTCCATCCATTTGAAACGTTTTATACGTGATAAGTTGCATACCAAATAGAATAAACGTTTTGGTAACAACCTTTTGCTGAATATTAAATTGGATCAAGGTCTTTGTGTTTGCGGCTATTCCTGTAATGAACAGTAATATAGAGACTAATATTAATTCTGAATTATTAATCGATACTACCGAAAGATAAAAGGAAGAAATAAATGCAACGAAACATAAAAAGCATGACAAGCTGACTACTTTATAAATTGTTTTTTTCCCCTGAATTAATTGAATAATTGATTCAGAGATATTAACTCTAGTATAATTGTTTATCATGTATTTTTTTTCCATACTCATAGTTAGCCTATAAATATACTTTCAGTACGATTTCTTCAACTGAACAAATAACCAAGACTTTACTATGGTATAATTGCAAGTTTTATTAGGAATAAATATAGTTAAATAAATAAAATATTCATACAAATATGCTTATTATTTGTTAATCAGTTAGATATAATTTGATCATGATGACTTACTTAATACAATGCACAGAAGCTACTTCATGAATAAATGTAAGTTTTTCAACTACTATAGGTGAAATAATAAAGGGATAAAAATCCGTATGTCCCATACTTCTATTTAAACTATTCATTGCCAGTGACAGTGATTTCCACATGGTAAAAATCTGGTTGAAGTTCTGAATTGTATAAGGATCTGTTAAAACAGCTACATGCATTGTGCTGGTGGACGAAAATTGCGGTTGAAGTTGAAATCCAAGGGAATAAGCAGTCTCCAGGGTATCCATCATATGCATATAATGCGCCCAGGTTTCAGCCCAATCTTCCCAGGAATGAGATGTGGCATACATGCTGATGTATTGATTGGACCAGTTAACAGGTCTGTTTGAATAGTAGTACCTTTTAAGAGAGCCTTCGTAGTCCTGACGTTCATCACCAAAGAGCTGTCTGTATTTGTGAATTAAAGGAGTATTTTTAATTAATAATGTCCAGTAATAATGTCCGATTTCATGGCGAAAATGGCCAAGCAATGTTCTGTATTTTTCTCCTAAAAAAGATTTGTTTTTTGAGAGTTCCGTTTCATCCGCTTCATCAATATTAATTGTTATGATTCCGTTGTTATGACCTGTAAATACCTTTTTTTTCCAACTGGTATCAACCATAAAATCGAATGCAATTCCATTTTCACTGTTATTTGTTTTTTTGTTGACTGGCAGATTAAATCGTAATAGCGAATAGATTAATCTATGTTTGGACATTTCAATTTTAGTCCATTTTTTTTTGTATTCAGGTTTTGTTAACGGAGGAATTGTCCGGTTTAATTCGCAGGCAATACAGTAGGCATTCGGGCTATCTGCCTTAATGAGCCAATTACAATTACCTTCTTGCGAATTTTTACAGTATCGATACGTTAAGCCATTTTCTGCTCTGTTTTGATAAATAGCATTCGTATGATGTTTGAGTGTAAGCATTGAAAGTTGGCTTGGATCAAACCCCAAAGGATTCTGACAACTTAGGCAAAGTGAGTTTTCAAAATATATAGTATTGGCGCAAACACTGCAGGAATAATGTTTCATAAAGGAAATTTGTTTGATCAAACACTTTTATTGAAAAGGATTCAATCATGATATTATATTGGTTAAATCAGATAGGTATTTTATGAACCAATAATAGTTGCATTTAACAGGCAATCATTTCTAAAATACAAAAAATAATGTGATTCATCATCAGTATTATTTAAACAGTTCTGTTAGCGGATATATTTAGTAAGATATTATGTCTGTTTTTTTTGAGCGGATATCAAAACAGAGCAGTTTTAAGATATTGTTATCATACTATTAATTCATTTATTCCATAGTTTTTATTTACCAGTAGCACGCTACATTTATGCTCAGGATTAGATTATAAAATGTATGAAAAAAATAGTTACCCTTATATTATTACTAAATCTGCTAATCACCTACAGAGCCGTTCAGGCACAGAATTGGGTTGAATACGGAACCAATTCATTAAGCGCAAGCAATATCATCTATTCTATAGTTGCAGATAAATCTTCTAATGTTTATGCCGGCGGTCTTTTTACAGATGGTTCCGGAAAAGAGTATGTTGCAAAAGGCAATGCTGCAGGTTGGTCGGAAATTGGAACAGCTGGTAACGCTTTGAATGTTAGTTATGCCATTTATGCCGTTGCTTTTGATGCTGCTGGAAATGTATACGCTGGAGGTAATTTTCAGGATGGCGGACATTACAGTTATGTAGCTAAATGGAATGGTACGAGTTGGAGTGAATTGGGTACAGGAGCGAATGCTCTTGATGCGAACGATGTTATCAATACAATGGTAATTGATAAAGCAGGAAATATCTATACGGCTGGTGAATTTGTTAATGGTAGTGGAAACGGGTATGTTGCTATTTGGAATGGTACAACCTGGTCTGAACTGGGAGGTGCAAATTCTCTTAGCGCAAATAATTTAATTAAATCTATTGCTATCGATGGATCCGGCAATGTTTATACAGCAGGGTCTTTTACAAATGCAAACGGTAAATACTATGTTGCTAAGTGGAATGGAACAAGTTGGAGTGAATTAGGGGCAGGCGCAAATGCATTAAATGCCAATAATACCATTGAAACAGTTTTTGCTGATAAATCTGGGAATGTCTATGCTGCTGGTGGTTTTACAAATTCAAATAGTAAACAGTATATAGCGATGTGGAATGGAACAACATGGGCTGAATTGGGTTCAGGCTCCAATGCTTTGAACGCAAATGCCTGGATTTATTCTGTAGTAGCAGATACCTCTGGTAATGTTTATGCAGCAGGAAGCTTTACGAATGCAAATAACAAGGAATATGTTGCAAAATGGAATGGTATAAGCTGGTTTGAATTAGGAACAGGTTCAGCTGCATTGAATGCGAATAATACCATATATACAATGGCCATAGATAGTTCAGGGGTTATCTATGCATCTGGTGATTTTACAAATGCAAACGGCAAAAGATATGTGGCAACCGTTGATCCAAAATTAGTATCAACAGGAATTAAAGATCAGGCTGCTAAAGGCAGTATAAATATTTATCCGAATCCCGGAACAGGGTTGATTTTTATGAATATTCCGGAAAGTGTTCAATTGAATGTATATTCAATTGCTGGTGAAATCGTTTCTAGTATACAAGTAAGTGAAGGAACTCCTTTCGTTGATCTTAGTAATTTAAAATCCGGTATATATACTTTATCCTTCACTGGACAAAACGATTATTACACTCCGGTAAAATGGATTAAGGAATAAGTGGGAAATCGTTCATTAAAAACTATTAAAAAGAAAGCCCCTACCAATTTTTGGTAGGGGCTTTCTTTTTAATTATTCCGAATCATTATGGAAATAACTGAGTGCTCCGCTCGGACATTTGTTTATTTGTTCCTTGATTCGTTCTGTTGTTGATCCTTCTGGTGTGATCCATGGCTTTTCCATTGGATTAAATACTTCGGGAAGTGCAGCCTTTCCTTTCCAGCAATTCGTTGAATGCGTACACATAGATGGTTTCCAAACGATGGTGATCTCACCATTAGAATATTTTTTGGTTATATCTTTCATAATTCGTCTTTTAAAATAATCTTTTTTAACGTTAATTAAATTTAAACTATTTCAAATACTTTCCGAAAGACCATTGAACTGTTTTTGCTTTTTTGTCATCAGTGCGTGTAAAATTTCGCCTGTTAATAATCCACTGCCACCGCCATAATGCTGTATGATTATACTATCCGGATGATCAGCTAAAAAAGCAGATCTCAGTTTTTGTTCCGAATATTCATCGATTCCATTGGTTAAAAGGAATAAATCGAAACGATTATTGCTAGATAATTGAATCGCCTCTTCGTCTGTAAGAGCCCCAAAACCTGACCATTCGGGATTCTTATTAATCAGGTTAATAACCGTTTTAAGAATATCCGGATTTCTTCCGATTGCTAAAATCTGAATCGTATTCATTCGATTATTATTTAAGGAATGTAGCAAATTCACTCAAGGGTTTTCGGCTTCTAGGGGTAATCTCGCGCTCTTTGAAGGGTTCTTCTAATTGCTCTGCTTCACCTAAATATCCTAATGCAATGATACATATTGGTTCCAGGTCATCATTCAGGTTAAAGTCGGCTTTTGCTTTATTTTTATCGAAACCTCCCATAATGTGTCCATATATGTGCATAGAGAAGGCTTGAAGCAAAAGATTCTGGTTTGACATTCCAGTATCGTGTCCGGCACTGATATTAGGATTCCCATTTTGCGTATAGGTTTTCTTGGCGCTGCATAGAATCAATGCGGCTGCGTTCTTTGCCCAAATAGCATTACCAGGTACCAAACAATTTAACACCGCTTTAAATCCATCCGGATTTTGTTTTAATGCTGCAATATATCTCCAGGGTTGTTCATTCATGGCACTTGGCGCCCAGCTGGCAGCTTCCAGTATTGTTTCAAGTTCCTGTTCACTGATTTGCTGTGTCGCAAAAGATCTTGCGCTCCAGCGATTCAATAGAAGAGGATTAACAGGTTTTTCCGTTTTACCTTCTTTAATAGCAATGCTCGTTATCATAGTTATAGATCGTTTGATAATACTTAATTATATTATTAACCTAATGTAGATTCAGTGTTGAGGAATATATCACTGAATTCTACATTAAGTAATTACTTTACGAAATAGACATCGGAACTTCCATTAATAAGAATTCAGCATCTGAATCTGCCTTTATTGAAACATGATCTGTTTCCCAGATACCAAATCCATCACGAGTGTGCAGTTCCTGGTCATTGATATGAATATCGCCTTTCAAAACAAATACATACAAACCATTTCCTTTTAATTTGAAGTTGTATTCGGTAGCTATGCCTTTATCAAAAGCACCTAAATGGAACCAGGCATTTTGGTGAATCCAAACGCCGGCATCATCTTTATCCGGTGAAAGTATTTGCTGCAATTTGTTGTGACGATCTTCTGTTTTTAATGTGATCTGATCGTACCTTGGTTCAACATTCTTTTTATTTGGGAAAACCCATATCTGAAGAAACTTCACTTTCTTATCCGGATTCTTATTGTATTCACTGTGATAAACACCCGTACCAGCGCTCATTACCTGCACATCTCCGTTTCTGATGACAGCCTGATTATTCATACTGTCTTTATGTTCCAGATCACCTTCTAATGGTATGGAAATAATTTCCATGTTGTCGTGCGGATGTGTGCCGAAGCCTTTTCCTCCATCAACGGTATCATCATTTAATACACGTAATACGCCAAAGTGCATACGTTCCGGGTTATAATAATTAGCGAAACTAAAGGTATGATAGCTTTGTAACCAGCCATGATTGGCATTTCCGCGGGTATCTGCTTTATGTAATACTGAATTTTCCATAATATTTGAATGAGTATGTGGTAAATGATTAAAACCTACAATGTTTAATTCGTGTAATTCATCAATGTCATTTTTGATAACATTTCCTATGGCTGCTGAAGCAACAAACATACCTGTACCCAGCAGTCCGTTTTTGATAAAATCTTTTCGTTCCATATGAATTCCTTTAAATTGTGATATAAAGGTATGGAATCATTAAAGGAATTTTATTAACCTAGATTAAGAAAAAATCAAGAGGGTTTTTATGAAAAATACGGGAAATTAATTTCTGTCGTAGGGGCGCATGCATGCGTCCATTGCATTCATATTTGACTGTTTCAATTTATTTATTCGTATGAATCCTGCCTCTCAGCTTACTCAGGAATTCAGGAGTAATTCCTATAAAAGATGCAATTTGTTTTAGTGGAACCGTTTCAATCAATCCAGGATAGCGCTTGCAGAAATTGAGATAGCGCTCTTCAGCTGTCAGGCTGAAATTATCTATTAATCTTTGTTGATTTGATACCAATGATTTTTCGATAATGATCCGGAAGAAACGTTCAAATTTAGGAACACGAATATATAATCGTTCCTGATCTTTTTTAGATAAAGTAAGTACATCCGTATCAACCAATGCTTCGATATTCAGGTTGGCTGGATTCTGTGTTAATAGACTATACATGTCTGCAATCCACCAATTCGGCGGGGCAAAACTCAGTACATGTTCAAAGCCGTTTTTATCTACCGTATAACCTCTCAGGCAACCTTGAGTAACAAATATAGAATCCTTACTTATTTCGCCTTCCTGTAAAATAAACTGTTTGCGTTTAATCTGTTTCGCATGTAATAAGGAGGTGAAAAAAGTTTGTTCTTCTTCATCCAGGTCAATGTGACGGGCAATGTTTTTTAAAATCAGATCAAAAGACATTTGATAAAAGCTATAGTGTCTAAACTATGAAAAAATACTTGAATTAGAAATCTATTTGGTTTCCGCATACTGGATTTGCATAAATAAAAAAGCCTTACAATATATGTAAGGCTTAAAAATCTTAAATGATTTGTATATATTAAAACTAAACTAGTTTAACATTTACTGCATTTAGTCCTTTTTTTCCTTTTTCAAGTTCGAAAGTTACTTCGTCATTTTCTCTGATCTCGTCAACAAGACCAGATACGTGTACGAAATATTCTTTTCCTGATCCTTTTTCGATAATAAACCCAAAACCTTTTGAGTTATTAAAGAATTTAACTGTTCCGTTATTCATTATTGTGATGTTATTAATTTTGATAAAATTACGTAATAAATTTCTAATTATGAGTATAAAGGAATCACATTTTTTTTTTAATAGATCCAAAAACCCTTAAATAGAGCGTTTTCATGATTTCGCAGAGGTTCAATTTACTTCCGAAAGTAATTTCTGAATTATTTTGACTACTCCGGTTCCTGCTTTTTCCGATAGCTGCACAACATTTTCTTTATTACGGATAGGAGGCAGGTTGGGGTCAATCACAAATATTCTGGCTGATTCAGGAACATCGTCTACTAAGCCTGCTGCCGGATATACTTGTAATGATGTACCGATAACCATAAATATATCGGCTGTTTGAGTGATTTTTGAAGCCAAATCCATCATTGGTACAGCTTCACCAAACCATACAATATCCGGTCTTAATTGCGAACCTTTCGCACATGTATCTCCAAGGTTAAGCTGCCATCCATTGATTGGATAGGTAAGTCGTGGATTTATCGTACTCCTGCTTTTGAATAATTCACCATGCAAGTGAATGATGTTTGTTGATCCTGCACGCTCGTGCAGATCATCCACATTTTGTGTTATAATACTTACTTTGTATTTGCTTTCTAATTCAACCAAGGCATAGTGCGCTGCATTCGGCTTAGCTTCCAGAGCAGCCTTACGTCTCATATTATAGAAATCAAGTACAAGTTCCTGATTTTTTCTCCAGCCTTCGGGTGTTGCTACTTCCATGATATCATAGCCTTCCCATAATCCATCACTATCACGAAAGGTTTTAAGACCGCTCTCTGCGGATATTCCGGCACCAGTAAGAATGACGATGTGTTTCATATACTAAAGATAGAAAAAATAGCTTCCAGTTGCCAGATGCACACATTCAAGCAACTAGAAGCTAAAAGCTAGCAACTATTACCTATACCTTACCAATCTTTGCCATCACCAACCGGCTTATCATTTGGATTTGCCATGCCAGCTTTAATGTTATTGGCTAATTTTTCCATTTCAGTTGCTGTTTGTCTCTTAATATCTCCCCAGCCTTGCAATGTTAAAACATATTTGTTGCATTCAGGAATACTTTTTTCCAAAGCTCCTCCATTACCTTTATCAGAAGTATGAATGAAATCAGTAATAACATATTTGTAACGACCATCCTTGCAAGCAACTGTTACCGTATAGCTAACATTTCCGGAATGCATCAAACCTGGTTGTGGAGCATGGTAAGTAACTTTAAACTGTCCTTTATAACTGTAATAACCATCTGCAGGTTTGTCACTAATAACGCCTGTAGCAGAGATATTCAGATTTTTTGCACGTTTGTACAAAATGTCTTTCGTTGCACCAGTAACCGTGACAACTTCGGTATACGTTATTTTTTTTGTGGTTGAATCTGCTGGTGGAAGTGTCTGTGCCTGCATGCCCGCAGAAAACATCAATCCAACAAGTATGGTAATAATACGTTTCATGGTGTATAAATTTTGTGGTTAATACTGGAACAGATATTATTTCTTTGCAGATTTTTTAGCTGCCGGTTTTTTCTTTGCAGCAGCTTTCTTAACTGCGGCCTTTTTCGCAGCAGGTTTTTTCGCTGCCGGTTTCTTTGCAACGGCTTTTTTCGCAACTGTTGTTTTTTTCGCTACAGCAGTTTTACCACCTCTTTTAGAAGCTGCCTTTTTAAGGCCAGCATCTTCTTCTGTTGGTATATGATCAAGACCAGCAATGGTAAGACAATCTTTAAACGTTAACGCGGAAGGTTCTTTGTCTTTTGGCAATTTAAAATTGTTTTTCCCAATTGCCAGATAAGGTCCCCATCTGCCATTTAATACTTTTACATATTCACTCTCAGGAAAATCAAGTATTAATTTTTCAGCATCTGATTTGCGTTTAGCCAGAATAAGCTCAATACCTCTCGCTTCATCAATAACCATCGGATCATCGATTTTAGGAATGGAATAAAACTTATTATTATGGCGGATATATGGTCCAAAACGTCCAATAGCGACAATCATAGGTTTCTCTTCAAATGTTCCGATTTCACGGGGAAGCTTAAAGAGTTCAAGGGCATCTTCCAGTGTAATATTTTCAATAAGCTGACCTTTTCTTAAGCTCGCATATTTAGGTTTGATTCCTTTTTCCTCATCTCCCTCACCAATCTGAACGAAAGGACCATAACGACCCAATCTTGAAATAATCTGTTCCCCGGTCTCCGGATGAACACCTAATATACGGGAAGAATTTACTGTAGAGCGTTCAACATTTTCGGTCTGTAGTACCTGTTTGTGAAAATCACCGTAAAAATCTTTCAGCATATTTTCCCATTTCATCCTGCCTTCAGCTATTTCATCAAACTCTTTTTCTACAAGGGCAGTGAAATTATAGTCGGTCACTCTTGGGAAATGTTCCACAAGAAAATCATTGGTAATCATTGCCAAGTCAGTAGGGAAGAGCTTGGATTTTTCCTGTCCCGTATTTTCAGTGATAATAGCTCTTTTTACAGCACTATCTTTTAATATTAATTGAGTAAGTTTTCGCTCTCTTCCGTCACGGTCTTCTTTAATTACATAACCTCTTTTCTGAACGGTAGAAATCGTAGGTGCATAGGTAGATGGTCTTCCGATGCCCATTTCTTCCAGTTTTTTAACAAGGCTGGCTTCTGTATATCTTGAAGGAGGTCTGGAATAACGTTCTACCGCAACGATCTGATTTAATCCTAATTTTTGATCAATCTTTAACGGAGGTAAGGTTGCTGTTCCACCAGTTTCTGTTTCCTCGTCTTCATCCTCATCTTTTGATTCCAGATATACTTTCAGAAAACCTTCAAAGGTTATTACTTCACCCGTTGCAATGAAATTTTCAGGACTATTGGAATTCCCAATTGTTACTACTGTTCGTTCTAATTTCGCATCTGCCATTTGTGACGCAATGGCTCTTTTCCAGATCAGTTCATACAAACGTTGTTCATTGCGTTCTGTACCTGCTTCCTGCACGTTGAAATCTGTTGGACGAATGGCTTCGTGAGCCTCCTGTGCATTTTCAGATTTACTTTTATATTTTCTAGTTAACGAATATTCAGCACCGTAATTCGCTGTGATGGTTTGTTTGGCTGCGTCAATAGCAAACTCTGATAAATTCACAGAGTCTGTTCTCATATAAGATATTTTTCCCGCTTCGTATAATCGTTGTGCAACAGTCATGGTTTGTGCAACAGAAAAACTTAATTTTCTGGATGCTTCCTGTTGTAAGGTAGATGTTGTAAAAGGAGCTGCCGGTGATTTTTTTGCTGGTTTCTTTTCAAGATCCCGTACAAAAAAATCCGCACCAATTAACTTATTCAGGAATGCTTGCGCCTCTTCCTCTGTATTGAAACGCTGCGGCAATTCAGCTTTAATTGTTTTCGTTCCGTCTTTAAATTCTGCCGTTACTTTGAATAAGGCTTTCGCATTGAATTGATCAACCTCACGTTCTCTTTCAACAACAATTCTTACAGCAACCGACTGAACTCTTCCCGCGGATAAGCCAGCTTTGATTTTCTTCCAAAGTACGGGAGACATTTCAAAACCTACTAAACGATCCAGAACCCGTCGTGCTTGTTGAGCATTTACCAAATCAATATCAATACCTCTCGGTGTTTGAATAGCATTTAGAATAGCATTTTTTGTAATTTCCCGGAATACAATACGTCTGGTTTTTGCATCATCCAGATCCAGCGATTCCTTTAAATGCCAGGAAATGGCTTCTCCCTCACGGTCATCATCGGTCGCTAACCATACAATATCTGATTCTTTTGCTAACTTTTTAAGTTCTTTAACAAGTTCTTTTTTATCAGCTGAAACCTCGTAAGTTGGTTTGAAATTATTCGCTATATCAATAGCCTTATCGCCTTTGGGAAGATCACGTACATGACCATAACTGGATTTTACTGTAAAATCTTTTCCAAGATACCCTTCAATGGTTTTTGCCTTTGCCGGGGATTCAACTATGACTAAATTCTTTGGCATTTGCCTTATTTATTTTATATGAAAGGAACAAAGATGAATATTTTTTTTTCTAAAATGCAAACATTCAATTCCACGAATTGAATTCAAATGTGATTTATAGAAGTTTTTTTATGAAAATTCAATTTTTTGAATAAGCTAATTATCCATTTTGTCTGTAATATGACTACCTTATGTCCAATATGACAAAAACACTTTTATTAATACGGCATGCGAAGTCGGATTGGTCCGTACAAGGTCAAAAAGATTTCGACAGAGAGTTAAATCAACGTGGTAACATGGATGCGCCACGAATGGGTTCAAAACTCTTTGAAATGGGTATTAAACCAGATTTGGTCGTTTCCAGCCCTGCTCAGAGAGCAAAATCTACTGCAGAATATATTTGTGAACAGATTAAATATCCGTTGGATAAAATAGATTTTAATGAAGAAATTTACGAAGCATCAGTCCGCACATTACTGAAAGTTGTAAATGAATTAAATGATGTTTATTCAACTGTTATAATAGTTGGGCATAACCCTGGTTTTTCGTATCTTGCAGAAAATTTAACCGGTGCAGTAATTGGTGATTTGCCAACGTGCGGAATTATAGAATTGACATTTGAGTTTGATAATTGGGCATTGGTTTCACAAAATACTGCCAGATTGAAGAGTTTCATTTATCCAAAAATGTATTTTGGAGGTGCCGGCAATAAAATTGAAGCAGAATAATTTTATAATAAATAGTTTAAATTAACTCTATAACAATACCAATGTTTATTTTTAGAGGCTATGCTACTGTTTTAAATCGAATCAGTGTCGTTAGAGATTTGGCTAACAAACTTAACAGAATTCTTCTGGTGAGTTTCATTCTAATATTATCTGGAATATATTCTCATAGCAATGCACAAATCCTTGTTGCATTGGCTCCAAGGCAAGTTGCATTTACATATACCACTGGCTTGTATATAAATCAACCGGTATTTTCATTGGGTGGAGCTCGTTCGTTTCATATTCATCTCGGTAAGCTGCTAAATGATCATATGACACTGTTTGTCGATTTGTCTAACAGAACAAATTTCGGTAATCAGAATAAAATGCAGTTTATTTATGGGGGACAAGGCTATATTATAAAACATAAAAGCTTTAAACTCTTATTCAGAAAAACTTTTACTGTAAACCGCTTTTTGGCGAATGACTTTAAAGGAACGTATCTGGGTGGTGAGATCGAAATAATGCCAGGTTTTTATAAAGATAAATATTATGTGGCTCTAGATTTATATTACAGTGATAGCTTTAGTGGTCATATATCTTCTAATCCCAATACACAAAATATAATTATAAAAGGACATGAGACGGGATGGGTTAAGCCTCATTTAAGGTCAATTAAAACCGGAATAAATATTGGATATTATATTACTCATAGTTTCCTTATTCATGGGCATATTGATTATGCAATTGTACGCCCACCCAAATTAGTACAGGCTCCCTATGTTTATGGCACTATTGGTATCTCCTATATTTTTGACAGAAAACCATTAAAAACGGCTCCGCAAGGAAGTTAGAATAACAAACCAAATCTGATTCGAAATTAGTTCGGTGTTATTTTTTCTTGGATTTATTGTGAGACTTTACGTAATTCTTCTTCTTTTTCGTCGTTTTGCTTTTAGCACTATTTAAGCGTTTCTGGGCTATCTTATCGGCTTGTTTTCTATTTACAGCACTACGTTTTTCCTTTTCCTTTTTTGTTTTGGCCATTTTCTTTAAATAGGCCTTCTGTTCCGGAGACATCTGATCTCCAGTAGCGTTTTTATTAATGGCATCAAGATCTTCTTGGGTTTGACCTTTTTTGCCTTTCTTTTTTACAACAGGCTGTTGGGTATTAGGCTCACCGCTACCGGCATTTGGATCGGTTTGAGCATGGGAGTGTTGAATAGATGCTACTAAGCAACCGACACTCAGGAAGATAATAAAAGCAAATTTTCTCATGGCAATTGATGCACAATATGCTAAAATAATAGTGGGAAAAAAAATATCAAAATGCTTCACTATCAAATAAGGAATAAACATTTTTGTTAATATGAGAAAACTGAAAAAATATTGTGCTTTACTACTAATTATCATCTCCAGTTTAGATGTATTTAGTCAGGGCAAATCACTTCTATGGGAAATTTCCGGGAATGGTTTAACAGATACCTCATATCTTTTTGGAACCATTCATATTCGGGATAAACGTGTGTTTAATCTTGGAGATTCAACATATTATGCCATTAATCATTCTTCAGCATTATTTGGTGAACTGGACCTTCAGGATAAAGAAGAAATTAAAAAACTTGGTGCGTCTATAGTAATGCATGGGGACACAACTCTGGAATCCTTATTGTCCGCTAGTGATTATATAAAGGTAAAGGAATACTGTAAAAAGCATATTGGTATTTATGCGCTGTTGATTAACAAAATGAAGCCTATTTATACATCCATGATGATAAGCGAGCATCATTTTAAAAGTGAAGAAAAGAAACCATTGGATATGTATTTGCAGAATTATGCTCTTAAAAAGAGAAAATTAGTAGGTGGACTTGAAACCTATCAAGAACAAATGGCTCTTATGGATATGGTTAATTTGCCGGAACAAGCAAAACTTCTTGTTGAACAGATTGATCATATTGATGAAGAAAAGAAATTATTGGAAAGGATGCTACAGTTTTATCTGAAAGAGGATTTGAATGCATTGGATCTCTTGCTTAAAGAAGATACAACCATGTCATTAGACTTTAATCAGGCCATGTTTGATAAACGTAATCTGGTTATGTTGGAAAGAATGCGCTTAAATATGAATAGATATTCCTGTTTCTTTGCAGTAGGTGCCGGGCATCTTTGTGGTGATAAGGGTTTAATAGTTCTATTGAGGAATGCAGGGTATAAAGTAAGACCAGTTAAAAGAAAATAAATATAAATGAGTAAAATTGAAATTTCAGCGTTGCATGTTCAGTTGGTTTCTGATGAATTGCATGTCAGTACCAAACAAGTACAGTCCACAATTGAATTACTAGATGAAGGATCTACGGTTCCCTTTATTTCAAGGTATCGTAAGGAAATTACCGGCAGTATGGATGAAGTCCAGATTGCTGCCATACGCGATCGCTTTGAACAATTACGCGAATTGGATAAGCGTAGAGAAAGTATTTTGAAATCTATTCAGGAGCAAGGTAAACTAACACCTGAGTTAGAAAAGAAAATCAATGCTGCTCTTACAATGACGGAATTGGAAGATATTTATCTTCCTTACAAACCAAAACGTAAAACAAGAGCCAGTATTGCCAAAGAAAAGGGTCTTGAACCATTGGCCACTTTGTTGTTTGAGCAATTGTCAGATTCTATCGAACAAGAAGCTGCTAAATATATAGATGCTGAAAAAGGTGTTAATACACTGGAAGAAGCATTGTCCGGTGCAAGAGACATTATTGCCGAAATCATTAACGAAGATCAGATTGCGCGTGCTTCTGTCCGTCAGTTATTTAATGAAAAAGGAACCATCAAATCCAGGGTAATTCCGGGTAAAGAAACGGAAGGACAAAAATACAGAGATTACTTTGAATGGGAAGAGCCGATTGCGAAAACACCTTCGCATCGTTTATTGGCAATGCGCAGAGGAGAAAAGGAAATGTTCCTGATGCTTGATATTGCTCCCATTGAAGAAGATGCTGTTGAACTGCTGGAACGTCAGTTTGTGAAAGGTCGAAGCTTTTCCGCAGATCAGGTTAAGTTAGCTGCAAAAGATGCTTACAAACGCTTACTGAAACCCTCTATGGAAACAGAAGTCCGGATGGGTACTAAGAATAAGGCGGACGAAGAAGCGATACGTGTTTTTTCAGATAATCTTAAGCAATTGCTTCTATCATCACCACTCGGTCAGAAGAACGTATTAGCTCTGGATCCCGGTTTTCGTTCAGGCTGTAAAGTGGTATGTCTTGATAAACAAGGTAAATTACTCGAAAATACGGTCATATATCCGCATGAGCCGCAAAGACAAACACAACAATCTGGCGCAGTGATTATGGCCTTATGTGAGAAGTTTGCTATTGAGGCAATTTCTATTGGTAATGGAACAGCAGGCCGAGAAACAGAGGCATTTGTGAAAAGTTTGGGTCTTCCAAAGGAAATCCTGGTTGTCATGGTGAATGAAAGTGGCGCATCTGTGTATTCCGCATCGGATGTAGCACGTGAAGAGTTTCCGGATTATGATGTTACAGTAAGAGGAGCTGTTTCCATTGGTCGTCGTTTAATGGATCCTTTAGCAGAGCTTGTTAAAATCGATCCTAAAGCAATTGGTGTTGGTCAATATCAGCATGACGTAGATCAGACTGCGTTGAAGAAAAGTCTGGATGAAATTGTTGTAAGCAGTGTAAACCTTGTTGGCGTAGAGGTCAATACTGCCAGTAAACAATTGCTGACATATGTCTCAGGCCTTGGGCCGCAGCTGGCACAGAATATTATCGATTACCGTAACACAAACGGACCTTTTAAAACCCGCAATGAGTTTAAGAAAGTTGCCCGAATGGGCGATAAAGCTTTTGAGCAATCGGCAGGGTTTCTTCGCATTCGTGATGGCGAAAATCCGCTGGATAGAAGTGCTGTTCACCCTGAAAGCTATTCCGTTGTTGAGAAGATGGCTAAGGATGTCGGGGCATCTGTTAAAGATATCATGACAAGTAAGGAATTACGTCAGAAAATTGTTCTTAAAAATTATGTAAGTGAAACAATCGGTTTGCCAACCTTACAGGATATTTTCCAGGAACTTGATAAGCCAGGGCGTGACCCGCGCCAAGTTTTTGAAGTCTTTGAATTTGCGGATGGTGTTCATGAAATGAAAGATTTACGGCCTGGAATGAAGTTGCCAGGGATCATTACAAACGTAACTAAGTTCGGAGTATTCGTTGATATCGGTGTTCATCAGGATGGCTTGATACATATCAGCCATTTAAGTGATCGTTTTATTTCTGATCCATCCGAGGTAGTAAAAGTACAGCAGAAAGTACAGGTAACAGTTCTTGAAGTTGATGAAAGCAGGAAACGTATAAGTCTCTCTATGAAAGGCGATGCGGGCGGCGTATCAGCAAAACCTAAAGCTGGAAGCAATGCTTCTAAAAAGGAAAAAGAAGCAGAAGGGGATATGCAGGCTAAGTTATCTATGCTGATGTCAAAATTTAAAAACTAATGTGAAGCGCAAGCAGCAGCCTGTACAGCTGCTTGCGCTTATTCAAAAATACCTTATTGATACAAAGCTCTGATTATGCAATTACGGCTTTTCAGGAGCTCTTGCACCAGCCTCTTTATTAGCGTATCTTTGTGGCTTGAATAACAGTATTTATGACTATTGATTTTACAAAAGACAATGGACTTGTTCCGGCGATTATTCAGGATTCAGTAACAAGAAATGTATTGATGCTGGGTTATATGAATGAAGAAGCATATAACAAAACTAAAGCAGAAGGTAAGGTGACCTTTTTCAGCAGAAGTAAAAATCGTTTATGGACCAAGGGTGAAACAACAGGTCATTTTCTTCATGTCGTAGATATAAAAGTAGATTGCGATCAGGATACCATTTTAATTAAAGCCAAACCGGATGGTGCTACCTGCCACACAGGTACAGATACCTGCTGGGCAGAAGAAAATAAAGGCAGAACTTTTTTTCTTGAAAAACTTCAGGCTGTCATTCGGGATCGAAAAAATAATCCAACAGATCAATCGTATACAGCATCTCTCTTTAAAAAAGGAATTAATAAAATTGCACAGAAGGTAGGTGAAGAAGCTGTTGAGATTGTTATTGAAGCAAAAGATAATAATGATGAATTATTTAAAGGAGAAGCTGCCGATTTATTATTTCATTATTTAATATTATTAGAGGCAAAAGGATTTCAATTGGACGATATAATACAGGTTCTGGAGTCCAGACATAAATAGTAATAACTATTTGTTATACTAAAAAAGCCCTTATTGATTTTCAATAAGGGCTTTTTAATAGGTATTTAACAATCAATTTGTGGGCAAGGATGTTTTTTTCTGTGTTTTTCCTGTTTTTTAATACGCTTATCTGTAGAAGATTTAGGTTTTCTAGGATGTTGACTGGTGCTGTTTGCTAAGCATAAACCAGTGATAAAGCATATCAGAAATAACGGTAGGATATATTTCTTCATATAATTGAATTAATTTTAGAAATATTATAAATTCTATAAATAAATATACAAAAAAAAGATTAATTTAGTATTAGTTACTAATTAAACTAAGGATGCTGAATTCCAAATCGCTTTTTTCGGTATATTTTTTATTAATATGCACCTTTTTAATCCTGTCGGGATGCTATAAAAAGGAGTTCGGTAAATTAACCTTAGCAAATGCTCAGCCAGAATACCTATATCCACTACTAGATGCTCAACTTAATCTTGGAGATATAGTAGATCCTAATAAAAAGAAGTTATTTATAACAACTGATACAACCGGGTTTTATACATTCACTTATTATAATAATCTTTTTCAGCAATATATTACTGATCTGCTTAAAATTGCTGATATCAATATCAATCAGTCAGTTAGTTTAACGGCTCCTGAAGTTGCTTCTCTTCCTGTTTCAGGGAGCGTTACACAAAATTTTGCTAATAGCTTTACACTGGCAACCACTAATGGAGAACAATTAAAAACCATTACACTTAAGAGCGGTAATATTCCATTCAATATTTCATCTACTTTTAAACAGAATATTCAGATTACCATTACTTTTCCTTATATAACTAAAAACAGTATTCCATTATCCAAGATTATTACTATGAATTATGGTGGTAGTGTTCCACTTGCATCTAATAATACGATTGATCTAACTGGATATACGATTGATTTGTCTCAAAATAATACTACCGTAAATACAATCTCCTATACTGCTACTCTTAAAGTAAATTATATAGCGGGGAATCCTATTAGCACTACACAAAAAATATCAATTTCAACAGGCTTATCAGGTTTACAGTATTCATATGCTGCCGGATATATAGGGCAATATACGATTACTATTCCAAAGGATACAGTAAGTATTAACCTGTTTGATAATGCTTATGCGGGAAATATATTTTTTACTAATCCTGTTGTGGAAGCAATTATTACTAATTCAGTTGGTGCTCCTTCAGAAGTTAAAATAAATACGTTAACTGCTTTGTCAAACATTAACGGTACAACTCCCATAACCGGAACTGAAATCAATACCAATATTCCCATTGCATATCCTCCAACGCAGCAATCAGCAGCCATGCAAACGATTATTGCGCTAGATAATACTAATTCCAATGTTCAAACAGTTTTTAATCCAGCCCCCAATAAAATTATTTATCAAATGACTGGCACGGTTAATCCAGCTGGTAATACAGGATCCTTAAACTTTGTAACAGATTCGAGTAAAATTGCAGTAGAAGGGCAGGTAGAAATTCCAATGGAAGGTAAAGTAACAAAATTTGTATTACTGGATACGATAACCGGAATGACCTATCCAAGTTTAACAATTTCTGGAAGTCAAGTAAGTATTCAAAAGGCTGGTTTCAATATTAATTTGCAAAATGGGTTTCCATTAGATGCAATCATTCAGATGTATTTCCTTGATAAAAACAATAAAGTTATTGATTCTCTGTTTGATACAGGATCTCAATTGATTGCCTCAGGTCAGATTGATGTGAATGGTAAAGTTATAAGTCCAACCAATACACTAATAAAAGATCTTTTTACACAGCAGCGTTATACGAATATTACTACAAATTCTACTACTGCTGTTTTGTTTGCTTTTTTCAGAACCGCTAACAATGGAACGGTTCCAGTAAAGATCTATTCCTCTTATCAAATTAAAGCAAACATTGGTATAGACCTACAAGCAAATGTCTCTTTTTAAAAAAGTCTTTTTAATATCCAGTGTATTGTTTTGTTCCGGATATATTTCCCGGGCTCAGCAGGAAACGACACTCCCATTTTTAACCTGGGCACCACAAGCAGGTTATTACGATCTGACGATTAAACCCGATCAGTACAAAACCAGTATTGCCATTCCAATAGCCGGGTCAATTCAAATGTCTTATTTAAACTCAGGTTTCAGAATATCTTCTTTATTGAATGGCTCTGTTATCGATCCCAATAAAGTAATTCCGGATTTGAAAAAACTAAATCATTTAAACACGGGTGCGAGTATCGATTTAGTCAATGTTCGCTTTAAGGTGAAGGATATTTATTTTCAGGCAAGTGTTCGTGATGTTTTTACACAACGATTGGATTATACAAAAGACCTTGCAAACCTTGTTTGGAATGGAAATGCTTCGTATGCCGGGCAGACAGCAAATCTTGATAATGTACGGTTAGCATTGAATTACTACAGAGAAATTGCCTTATCTGCCACCAAGGATGTTAACGACCGATTAACGGTTGGAGTACGTGCGAAATTTCTAATGGGCATAGCGAATGTTACTACGAAGCAATCAGAATCTTCTCTTTATACAGATCCTAATGGCTTATCGTTGATTGGAAATTCCCAAGTTACCTTACAATCTGCAGGTCTTATTAATGATAAAAGCATCAATACTGGTAATATGATGGGCTTTAAGAATCCCGGCGCTGCATTGGATTTTGGTGCCAGGTATAAACTATCTGATAAAATATCAATCGCCTGTAATGTAACGAATCTTGGTTTTATTCACTGGGGGGGAAGTGTGCAGAATAACGTCGTAAATGGTCATTATACCTATTCGGGTTATGTGATGAGAGATAGCGCAAGTATTGTGAATGCCAGCTGGCAGAATATTCTGGATACATTAAAATCTATTTTTAAACCATCACAGAATACCAAACATTACAGTTCCTGGTTATCACCGACAATTTATGTAAGTGCAAATTACAAGTTAAATGAAAGTACAACCCTTTATGGATCATTGGCTTCGAATATTTATTATGGATATTTTCCGACTCTTACAGCGGGTGCCGTAAGAACAGTAAATAAAACATTACAGCTAACATTAAATTATTCTGTTATGTCTAATAATTACTTTAATATTGGCGGAGGCTTTGTGGTGCGCGGTGGGCCTGCACAATGGTTTATGACCTGCGATAACATTCCGGCTATTTTTGAACCAATGAATGTTAAATACTTTAATATCAGAACCGGGATAAATGTTTTGCTGGGTAAGGCTGGGTGAAGGCAATAAAGATTTAAAGAAAGTTTATTAGTAAATAAAAAGCTTTTGTATTTTTGAAATCTTAACTAGATCAATATGCTTCATACATTACTGAAATTTGCTTTCAACGTTGCGGTAGTTTTAGGTTGCACGTATTTGTTCCCTTTTGTTGAAGTAAGTGACGTACGTTCTGCTATATTGTTTGTTTTAGTGATTGGTTTACTGAATATTTTCATCAAACCGTTGTTGACGATATTAACAATTCCTATCACTGTATTCACATTAGGTTTTTTCCTGTTAGTAATAAATACCTTTATGGTTATGTTAGCCGATTATTTGATTGATGGATTTCATATCGACGGCTTCTGGAATTCCTTCTTATTCAGTTTGATTTTTTCTTTATCCAATACTTTATTTGAATCATTTTTTTCAAAGAATAATCAGGGTAGATAAATAGTACGATCATTATCTGATTTCTTCGCCAGGTTTGGTTGCCCAGCGTTCATGCATCCAAACCCATTGGGAAGGGTCTCTGCGGATAAAATATTCGACCGCCTCATTCATGAGTTTTGTATTTACGAGTAAATCTTCTTCTGCATCCCCAGTATGTTTTAATTCAAGAGCTGGCATACATGTAATGGTTTGATTATCGTCCTTGTCCATCTGTACAATAACAGGTACAATATCTGAACCTGCTTTTAATGCAATCATCGTAGCCCCAACTGGGGTTGAGGCAGGTATACCCATGAAATCAACAAAGCGGCTTTTAACTTTGGTATCCTGATCAATAAGAATAATCATTACCCGTCCTTCTTTCAAACTGCGCATCAACTGTAAGGTATTTTCTCCTCTATGAACATATTTGCTGCCGCCTTTTGAACGTGATTTAACAATCAATGCATCTAATCTTGGATCTTTTAATTTGGTTCCAACCATTATAGAGCGGTAATTCAATCCAATAAATGTTCCTAAAATTTCAAAAGCACCAACATGTGCCGTAAGAAGCACAACTCCTTTACCTTTTGCATATGCAGCATCCAGATTTTCCTTACCGATGACTTTAACCTGTTTATTAAATTGGTCAAGCGTTTCCATTGGGAATACTCTTAGTACATCGGCCAGGTTTTTGCCTAAATTCTCGAACATTTTTTTTGTTATAGCAATTATTTCTTTCTCTGTTTTTTCTTTACCATAAACCATAGTTAAATGCTTGATCGCTTTTCTACGTGTATCTCCGGCAAAGTAATAAGCGAGTCTTCCAAGGTTCCCGTAAACAAAAAAGATAAGAGGCCTTGGAAGTTTTTCAGTGATGAAAATCAAGGCCAAAATCAACCAATAAAGCAGTGTATATTTTAATTTTTTCAGGAAAGGTCGGTTATCAATTTCTTCCATAAATTCTTTGTACGGTTCTGTATTTTAAGGAATCAGTGCAGGTGCTTAATTCCATTCTGCATAATTACTAAAATTTGACAGGCTTTTCAAGTAATTCATTGTGCTGCTAATGGGTAGGAAGGAACAATCATAAAAAAACGGTCATGAAATAACATGACCGTTTTTAAATTATTTATTAAGATGTATAATTATAACAATTCGTTTGCTAAGTTAGCAAGTTCAGAGCGTTCACCTTTTTCAAGCGTAATGTGGGCATACAAATCATGATGTTTCAAGCGATCGATCAGATAGGAGAGACCATTTGATTCTGAATCCAGATATGGAGTATCAATCTGGAAGATATCACCTGTGAATATGATTTTACAGTTTTCACCTGCTCTGGAAATAATTGTTTTTACTTCATGTGGCGTAAGGTTTTGAGCTTCGTCAACGATGAAAACAATATTCGATAAACTTCTTCCTCGTATATAGGCAAGCGGTGTAATCACTAGTTTTTCTTTATTCACCATATCGGTGATTCGTTGATAATCCTGGTCCGTTTCATTGAACTGATTCTGAATAAATTTCAGGTTATCAAACAAAGGCTCCATGTAGGGATTCAATTTCGATTTAATATCTCCGGGAAGATAACCGATATCTTTATTGCTTAGAGGAACGATTGGTCTTGCCAGGAAGATTTGCTTGAAATCTTTGCGCTGCTCAAGCGTTGCTGCAAGGGCTATTAAAGTTTTACCCGTACCTGCCACACCTTGCAGGGAGACCAATTTGATATGCGGATCAAGTATTGCATGGATAGCAAATGCTTGTTCTGCATTGCGAGGTTTGATACCGTATACCGGACGTTTCTCAACATGTTCCAGACGCTTGTCTAATGGATTGTAATAGGCTAGAACAGAGCTTTTAACACTTTTTAAAATGTAATAATGGTTATTAAATAATTGATCCTTTGGAATTGCGTCTGCCGAACAAAATCCTTTTTCATATAATTCATTTATAGAAACAGGATCAATATTTTCAATATAGGTATGCCCTGTATATAAAGTATCTATATCCTTTACTTTACCGGTTGTATAATCTTCCGATGGTATGTTTAGTGATTTTGCCTTTAAGCGAAGATTTATATCCTTACTTACCAGAATAACTTTTTTGTCAGGATTGTCGGCTTGTACTGAAATAGCTGCATTAAGAATTTTATGATCATTTTTGCGATCATCAAAAATCTTCTCTGCATCTGTTTCTTTCGTTCCATGCGTGTTCATTACAACTTTCAGGCTGCCTTTTGAATAGCCAGTCATTGGTATCCAATCCTGCAGTGTGAAATTGTTCGACGCTAACTCGTCCAGAAAGCGGATAAACTCACGTGCTTCAAAGTTTTTAATGTCATTTCCTTTTTTGAAGTTGTCCAATTCTTCCAGAACAGTGATGGGTATTGCTATATCATGCTCTTCAAAATGTTTCACTGCATTGTGATCGAAGATAATAACGGATGTGTCAAGCACGAAGATCTTCTTCAGTGTTTCCTTGTCTTTTTTCTCCTTAGCCATAAAATCAAAAACGTTTGTACGATACGAAATCGCGTTGGTGCTTGTTAAAATGAAACTGTTATTACTTTTTTGGAACGAATAATTTCGTTTTGAATATACACGTTCCGAAGATATTATGGATGGAGAATTACATGATTTTGTTCGCTTGTTAATAAGTTTTATAACGAGTAGGCGGTATCAAAGTTTTATCATTTGTTAACAAATTTCAAATTCCTAACTTCGTCATTGGAATATTCTCCTATATTGAACAAAACTCTCCGTATATGCCTTCTTTTGATATAGTTAGTAAAGTTGATCCGCAAACACTGGACAATGCCTTAAATGTTGCCCGTAAAGAAATTCAAACGCGCTATGATTTCAGGGACTCCAAGACTGAAATTGAACTGGATAAAAAAACATCTGTTATTAAAGTAACTACTGAAAACAGTATGCGGATGAATTCGATTGTAGACATATTGATTTCCCGCATGGCCAAACAAGGTATTGATGCAAAATCGCTGGATCTTTCAAAAGAAGAATATGCTTCCGGTCCTAATATTAAAAGGGAGTTACCAGTAAAGACGGGTATTGATAAAGATGGTTGCCGAAAAATAATTAAGCTGATCAAAGATTCAAATTTGAAAGTTACTACTGCACAAATGGATGATTTAGTGCGGGTAACAGCTAAAAAAATTGATGATCTTCAGGCTGTCATTGCATTGTTACGCGTGAACGATGTTGGCGTTGCACTGCAGTTTGTAAATATGAAATAAAAGAATGCTTCGTAATAAACGTAATAATACTATCTTTAATTCAGCAAAGCTTATTGGTTAGTTCCCATGTCAGAGATTCGGTTAGATGATATAAGAGATGTTGTAAATGAGGACATGAAAGATTTCGAAAGAAAATTTCGTGATTCAATGAAATCAAAGGTGATGCTTTTGGATAAGATTATGACTTACATCGTTAAGCGTAATGGAAAACAAATGCGACCAATGTTTGTTTTTTTATCAGCACATCTGGCGGGGGAAGTGAACGAATCTACGCAACGTGGAGCTGCATTAATAGAATTATTACATACAGCTACCTTGGTTCATGATGATGTCGTTGATGATTCCGCCTATCGACGCAGTTTATTTTCAATCAATGCACTTTGGAAAAACAAAATTGCCGTATTGGTTGGCGACTATTTATTATCCAAAGGATTACTGTTATCAATCAACCACGGTGATTTTCATTTATTGAAAATAGTATCCAATGCCGTGCGTGAAATGAGTGAGGGCGAGTTGCTTCAGATTGAAAAAGCACGTAATCTCGATATTACAGAAGATATTTATTACGAAATTATTCGTCAGAAAACAGCCTCTCTGATCGCCTCCTGTTGTTCTGTCGGTGTTGCATCAACCGGTGCAGATGAAGTTTTGATTGAAAAAGCTAGATTATTTGGTCAAAAAGTCGGGATGGCCTTCCAGGTTAAGGACGATCTCTTTGATTATGAAACAACTGAAATGATCGGAAAACCAGTTGGTATTGATATAAAAGAGCGCAAAATGACCTTGCCGCTTATATATGCCTTAAATAAGTGCAGCTGGTTAGAGAAAAAGCGTATCATGTTCATAATTAAAAATCAAACGCATAAATCCGATAAAGTCCGGGAAGTTTTACAATTTGTTCGGGATTCAGGCGGAATCGAATATACCCGATCCGTCATGGAAAATTTTACAAATGAGGCATATTCATTTTTAGATGAATTTAATGATTCCGTTTACAAAACAGCGCTCCGGAATCTGATTCAGTACACTATATTAAGAAAGCATTGATTTAATTTCAGGGTTAGCCAGTAACAAAAATTAAAATACTGGTATTTTAATTTAAATATGGGTAATCCGCTTATTTTTATTGTTTTATTCCTCCAATTCTTTTCACTTTACCTTGTTAGTTCTTTGGCAATACCTTAAAAAAGTGGTATTATTGAAGGAAATTCGGTTTGGTATTTCATTATTTAATATATAATGAATTTAATCAACGCATACTATATATAACTCATAAACGATGAAAAAAACAGTTTATCTTTTTGGGGTTCTCATTTCACTCTGGGCTTTTACTGCTTGTAAGAAAGCAGATAAAGCAGAAAAAGAAACTTCCGTTGGAGTTTCTGAACAGGACAAGGAAATTGAAGCCAAAGTTGACGCTCTTCTGGCCAAAATGTCAATAGAAGAGAAAGCAGGTCAGATGACTCAAGTCAATCTGAACAAAATACTTTACACCGGTAATGGAAGCGGTTATGATAATAACTACGGAATTATCGATCCGGCTTTGTTGGATACTGCCATTGTCAGATATAAAGTAGGTTCTATTTTGAATGCTATTAACAGGGCATATTCTCAGGATCAATGGATTTCTATTATCACTCAGATTCAGGACAAAGCAACAAAAACAGGGAATAATATTCCTGTATTATATGGTATAGATGCTATCCATGGAGCAACATTTACACTGAATTCAACTTTGTTCCCATGTAACTTAGGAGCAGCTGCGACTTTTAACCCTGCAGTTTCTGCTGCTTGTGCTGAAGTTACCGCTAAGGAGATCAGAGCATGCGGTCAACGTTGGAACTTTGCTCCGGTATTGGATCTTGGTCGTAATCCGATTTGGCCTCGTTTCCCTGAAACATTTGGAGAAGATCCATACTTAGGCGAAAAAATGGGTGTGTCTGCTATTAAAGCTTATGAAACTCCTGGATTGAATAATGTCAATGGTGTAGCATCTTGTATGAAACACTTTATTGGTTATTCTGCTTCCAGAACGGGACGCGACAGAACACCTATTTATATGCCGGAAATAGAATTGAGAGAATATTATCTTCCTCAATTCCAGGCTGCAGTAAATGCTGGTTCTTCTACCATTATGATCAACTCCGGTGAATTGAATGGTGTACCGCTTCATGCAAGCAAGTACTTATTAACAGATGTTTTACGTGGTGAACTTGGTTTCACAGGTCTTATTGTAACAGACTGGGAAGATATCAACCGTTTACACGAGCGTCATAATATTAGCCCAACCCTTAAAGATGCTGTTAAGGTTGCTATTGAAGCAGGTATTGATATGAGTATGACACCGAACGATTACCTGTTCACGAAATATCTTATCGAATTGGTAAAAGAAGGATCATTATCTGAAGAACGTATCAATGAATCTGTAAAAAGAATTTTACGTTTGAAATTCAAAGTTGGTTTGTTTGAAAACCCAGTTGTAGAGCAGGCTGCTATTAAGAATTTCGGTTTGCCGGAATACAAACAAAAAGCATTGGATGCTGCACTTCAATCTATTACACTGTTAAAAAATGATAAGAATACACTTCCTTTAAAGAAAGATTTTAAAATTGTATTGGCTGGTCCGAATGCAAACAACATTCCTTCTTTACATGGATGCTGGTCGTACACTTGGCAAGGGGCTGATGAAACAGCTACGCTTTCTAAAGCACAGACTCCTGCTGATAAAGATTTCAAGAATTTCATTCCTGGAATTACCTTTAAAGATAGTATACTTCCATTGTTCCCTAAAACAACATTATCTGTTAAGCAGGCATTGGAAGCTAAGATTGGTGCTGGTAAAGTAGTGTGTCAGTCAGTATCAAACTACGAAGATCCTAAAAACTATACGTTGCCATCTCTAGCTGGTGCAGATGCGATCGTTTTATGTTTGGGTGAAAATTCTTATGCAGAATCTCCTGGTTCCATCAGAGACCTAACGCTGGATGCCCGTCAGTTGGCTTTGGCTCATGCTGCAATTAAATCCGGTAAACCGGTTATTCTTGTATTGGTGGAAGGAAGACCAAGAGTTATTTCATCTATCGTTGATGGTATTCCTTCTGTTGTACAGGCATACTGGCCAGGTAGCCAAGGTGCAAATGCAATTGCAGAAGTATTGTTTGGTGATTACAATCCAGGCGGTAAACTTCCTTATTCGTATCCAAAATATACAGGTGATTTCGTTATGTATGATCACAAATGGACGGAACAAAATATAGAAGTTACACCAGGCGGATTTGTGGACGAAGGTTATCAGCCACAATGGCCGTTCGGTCATGGTTTAAGCTATACAACATTTGAATATTCAGACTTTACCTTAAGTACGGATACACTTGTTGGAGATGCGAAGTTGAAAGTTTCTGTAACGGTTAAAAATACCGGAACACGTGATGGTGACGAAGTAGTGCAATTGTATACACGTGATGTGTTTGCATCTGTAGTGCCAAACTCGAAAAGATTAAAAGGTTTTGAAAGAGTTTCAATCAAAGCCGGAGAATCTAAAGTTGTTACATTTGAATTGGATAAGGCTTCACTTTCTTTTGTTAAAGAAGATCAGTCTGCTCATAAATTTGAACGTGTAACGGAAGATGGTGAATTTAAAGTAATGATTGGTGGATTTGGTTTTGATTTGGAAGAACCTAAATTGCCATGGGTTACATATACCTATAGAACGCATAAGGCTGCAAAATCCTTTTACTATAGAAGTAAATAATTAAAATTAAGTGATATTAAGAAGGCTGTTTCGAAAGAAGCAGCCTTTTTAGTTTACATAGTATTTGCTAGTTGAAGTTAATTGTAAATTGACGTGTATAATTTCAAGCAAGCCGTCGGACCGCTGGAAAAACCAATCTGACGGCAGGTGCTATGATTCCATTAAGCACAATCGGTCAGACGGCTTTAAGTCCGTCCGACCGCTGTTTAAAGAACAAATAATACGTTATATTAAAATTGATATAAACTAGTTGAAATAAAATCAGTAATCGTATGAGTTCTATTCAGATTCATCCTGCCGTCGATTCAGATATTGAGTCATTGGCAGATTTGTTATACCTTTTATTTACTCAGGAATCCGATTTTAAACCGGACAGGAATAAGCAGATAAAAGGCTTGCAACTGATTATACATAATCCTGATAGAGGCTTTATACTTGTTGCTAAAGACGGACAGTCAATAGCAGGAATGGTAAGTGTTTTAAAACTTATCAGCACCGCGGAAGGAGGAGAGGTTGGTCTGTTGGAAGATATGATTGTTCATCCCGATTATCAGAGAATGGGAATAGGGTCACAGTTAATAAAGGAGGCAATGAAACTATCTGGAAAACAAAAATTAACCAGGCTTACCTTGTTAACGGATAAAACAAATAAAAAGGCAATTGATTTTTATGTAAAGCATGGATTTAATAAGTCGGAGATGATACCTTTGAGAAGGGCTATCTAATAAAGAATTTTTTAGTATAGAATTTAATGCTATATGTTCAGACTGAAAATCGAATCCCTCCAAGGGTTTCGTTTGTACATTCGCTAATATTAATAGGTAAGAATAATAGCTTGATTTAACCCTTGGAGGGGTAATTCTCTTATCGCCAGATTTACTGATCTCTAGAAACTCGAACCTAATAACTATAAACTAATATAAATAGGTAATCGCTTTCTCTGCGTATTGAGTCATAGCAATAATGTATTTTTTAACTTCTTCCTGAATACTTGTATCTTCAGGATGTTCAGACATATCCATTGCAGCTACTTTTGCACGTATACAGGCTCTTGATGCCTTAAAATATGTGAATAGGCATTCATCGTTTTTTGTGAATTCAAAGCCTGTATGTTTAATATAGGTATTTAGAAATACTTTACTCAATTCTTTATGTCCGCTTGTTTCAAGATCCATGCATAAAAAAGCAATTTCGTTTAATACATCAATCTGTCTGAATTCTTTTTTGAATTCCACACAATCAAAGACAAGCGGGTCCTTGTACATAAAGATATTCTTTGAATGCAAATCTCCATGGCATTCTTTAAAATATCCCTTTTTTACACGTTCAATAATGAAATCTTTTTGAAGGGTAATGAAAAAGTCAGAAAGTTTAATGGCATTTTTTATAAGAGCATAATAGGTTGTACCGAGTTGCTTTTTTACTATACTTTGAACAGAACGTATATCAGCGAACTCATTGGAAAGGAAAAAAGGATCGTAGGTGAATTTTATACTTTTTTCATGGATGTGAAAATCAGCAATCTGTTCCGCTAATTTTTTAACGGAATTTTTTTTAACGCTATTATTAAGTAAGAGATTGTTTAATTGTTTCTCTGGATCCATACGTTTCATCAGCACGGCATATTCGATTGCTTTGCCTTTAAAATCACCTATGAGCCATTGTGTTCCTTTCTTAGTCAGCGGAAGAACATTGATATACATATCGCCTGATAAACGTTTATTCAGACGTAATTCCTCCAGGCAAAAATGTTTTCTGTTTTTTAATGTTGAAAAATCAAGATATGAAAGCCTGACATTTCTTTTTATTTTGTATGCGTAGTCACCTTTTAAAATTACATAGGAAATCGGTGTTTCAATAAGTGTTGACTGTGCTTCCTGATCGCAAGGAAAAATTCCTTTTTGCAACACATCTTTTATTTCAGTTTCATTCATGATGTTAAATATAATAATGCTGAATGAATAAGTTTGTCAATATTATTCTGTTCGGATATAAGCGAAAGGAATGCCCTATCAATCGGTTCGAATTTATTTTTCAACGTTAAATATACATTAAAATCTGCTTCGCTGTCTGTACGTTTAATCGAAGTTCTTTCTTTAATTAAATCCTCATTTGCCTGAATATAGAATATATAAAGCTTGCAGGTTAGTTTTTCTGTTAATTGGTAGAAAGGAATGCGTAGTGAATTTTCGTAAAAAGTGGCATCAATAATTACTGTATATTGGTCCTTTAAATCGTTTTCGGCTATTGATAAAAGTGTAGAATAAACAGTTTGTTTCTCCTGTTCAGAATAGGTTCTGTTATTCGGGAAAAGTTCCTTTCTGAGCAAATCACTATTATAGTATCTGGCATGTAGCTGTTTACTTAATGTTCTTGCAAAAAAACTTTTCCCTGATCCAGGCAAACCACAAACTAGAATGAGCATTTTTACTATTAAAATTTATTCGGAATGAATTACGTATGGGTATTATTTCAGAAATGGTATAAAAATAAAAAAACTCCGATTAAACCGGAGTTGAAAGTTTATGAGCCACAGCCTTCACAGAAATATTGAATGGAACCATAAGGCTTTACTCCATTTAATATCATCTGCATGTTATGTATTTTATCTTTCAGTTCCAGCTTTTCACTGAAGTCACTTGTATTGGCTACAGCTGCGTTTAGCTTGTCCAGTTCCTGCTGAACATGTTCTTTTTCTAATGTAGATAATTCTGCCATGTGTTAATTCAATATAATTTTATCGCCTTTGAGTAAAAATAACAAATGAAGAGGAAAAAAAGATCCATGTTGAAAATTTATTTTATAATTAATTGAGCTAGCAGTATGGAGAATTATTTACAGATACTTAACATCCTTTAATGTGTTCAGATCGATTGTTAATGGAGAAGAGTGATTATTTGATATAATTATTTATGACCAACTGGTTTTACTCTAAAGTTATTGTTTAGATTTTTCTGGAAATAAAATAATTATTTACTTGATTAGATAGCTAAATAAAATAAATAACTGCGAATAATTACAAAAGATCCATAACTTATAGTCTAAGGATTAGAATTAATTTCTTTATTGAAATAACGTTTAATTTTTATTCGAAATTCATTTACCCCCAATACATTTATGGACATTTACTCTCAGATTCTCTGGTTATTTTTATTAGCAATACCTATTGCCTGTGTTGCCTGGACAGTTACACATGAAGAAATATTCCGTGAGCCAAGGGAATATTTCGTTCGCAGAAGCATAAACGGTTCAACCTTACTGGAAAGAAAATTCTTTTATTTATTCACTTGTGAGTATTGTTTCAGTCACTATGTAACCATTTTATTTCTGTGTCTTACCGACTATACTTTATTGCTACCTGATTGGAGGGGCTTTATTATAGCCGGGTTTTCATTAGTATGGATTGCTAATGTTTATATGAGCTTATTCGGACTAATCCGATTGGATATGAAAAAAGATAGAATTGAAATTGAAAAACTGGATGACAAAAAAGATAAATAGTTCAATTATAAATAATAAAGGTCATCTCTGTCGGATTTTTTTTCATGGGTATTAATTCAAGTAATTTACTTGCTCTAATTTTTTTGTTAAGAAATAAGGTATCGCACGACTTCCATGATCCGAATTAGCAATATCTACCATGCCGAAACCTTTGTCTGTAAATACACCCAAACCACATGTAAAAATAAATTCCTGAACTTTTGGGTGCGCATATAATGTAAAAGGGAATGTATAGCCTCTTACCTCATTTTTTTCTTCATTTATAACTATTGGATATATTCTGGCAAATTTTTTCTCTTCTCCTTTTATTTTACTTAGATATTCTTTATCAGGTATTAATTGAAATTGAAAGTATTGTTCAATTTCTGACGGCGTTGATCCGGATTGTTCCATTCTATTCATTGTGTTTTCATATAATGCGTCTGAGAACACATCATATGCAGGATGAATGAAGCGCTTGGCGTCTATTGGATTTTCATTTGGAGAAATAATGGCTAAAGGAGATAAACAAAGATATTTCATTTCATTTGTGAAAATTATTGGGTTTTCCATGTCTACAGTTGCAGGACTTAGTAATAAGTCACCTAATGCAACGTTTTCATTCCTGTATAATTGATTAATTAAGGATTCTACTAATGAAGAATCGTTTGATGAAAATACAAGAGATACTTTACTTGAGTTAAAATATATTCCTTCATTTGTTACTTTTATTTGACCTTTCAGAGCTGAAAAATTGTAGCATGCTTTTGAAGGTTCTTTGCTTGATTTTAAATATTGATCGATATAAGGACGCATCAAATTTCCAATTAAGTATTGATGATGAAAGGGTAATTTAGCCCCCACATTCAACAGGTCAAAGATTAAACGTACTCTCATAATTTAATGAATTTAGGGCTTGTACTGTGAATGCGTTTCTGCTTCCATGTAAATATAGAATGTGTTAATTAAGTAGTTGTTGTATAATTATTGAAATATGTTACATCATTTATGGATTTTTAATCATACATAAATGTTATTCTGAATTTCCGACCGAATGACTACTTGCTCAGTTATCGCAGAATATTTTGTAGAGTCCTATTTTTTCAATAAAAAGAAGCACTAGCGTTACCTTTTATTTTTTCATTTGTATTAAATTATTTGAAACAGAATTCATTGTATTGGATAAATACTATTAATATATCTGGAATCTCAAAGAATGCTCCTCTTTCACTATAAAGTATTTGTCCATAAGACTAAAAGAACAATTTCATGAAAAAGTATATTACACTGTTTTTTTGTTTGTTGTCTATATTTCAAATTGCAGAGGCTGCAAACCCTCCTTCGGTTGTATTAAATTATTTGATTGGTGATGGAGTTACTGATCAAACTATCCCTTTGCAAAAGGCGATAGATTCCTGTTCCAAGGCAGGAGGAGGAACACTTATTATTCCTAAAGGTACTTATGTGATCAGCCCTATTACCATGAATAGTAATGTGAATCTTTACCTGGATACTCTAGCAACGTTATTGGGTACTCCTGTAATGGCTAATTATACGGTAAACGGGAAATTATTAAATCTTATTGGCGGAGATTCTCTTCATAATGTATCGATCACCGGAAAGGGAACGATTGATGGAAATGGCGCTCCATGGTGGGCAGCCTTTAATGCAAATAATTCCATTTCAAGACCTAGATTGGTTTATCTAACCCAAATATTAAATCTAACGATTGACGGTATAACATTGGTTAATTCACCTTCCTTTCATATTGTCCCCAATCAATGTAAAAATGTCACTATTAATAATATTACTATTAATACTCCATCTACATCTCCTAATACTGATGGAATAGATCCTTCCAATTGCATTAATGTGTATATAACAAATTGTACCATTGGTGATGGAGATGACAATATTGCAGTTAAAGCCGATAGAATAAATGGCGTATTGACACCTGGTACTTGCCAGAATATCAATATTTCAAATTGTACATTTCTTTCCGGCCATGGATTAAGTATTGGAAGTGAAACAGACGACGGTGTATCCGGGTTAACGGCGAAAAATTGTACGTTTAATGGAACAACAAATGGAATCCGAATTAAATCAGCTACAGGATTGGGAGGACTTGTACAAAATGTCCGCTACACCAATATGAAAATGACCAATGTTGAAAACCCTATTATTATTACATCTGCCTATACCAGCAAAACAGGAACATATCCTACTGATGTTCCTGCGGTTAATGGATTCTATATTGATAGTTTAACAGCGACCGGTGCAACAGGAGCTGCAGGTAGCATTGTGGGATTGAGCAATAGTCTTTTACAAAATATAAGTCTGAAAAATATTACAATAAGTGCGAAAACCGGATTAGTTCTGACGGATGCTATAGGAGTAACTTTATGTAATGTGGTAATCAAACCCACCAGTGGACAAAGTATTATTGCTACGAATGTGCAGTTTAATCCGGATACGGTTGAGACCCTCACGGCAGTTTCTAGTGGTCCTACGTCATCTGAAATTTCATGGACAGTGCCCTGCCTGTCTCAGGTTGTTCAATACGGCATTTTCCGGTCTTATGATGGAAAATCATATTCTTTGTTAAGTCAAATACAGGGAACCGTTACCAACTATCAATATCAATACACGGATGCATCGGTTAATACTTGTCAGCCTGTATATTATAAAGTCGGATCTTATTCCTCTGGTAATACAGATACATTATGGAGTTCCATTATTACACTTTCAAATGCTGTGTCCGCTACTATTACTCCTACTACTTCAACAACTTTTTGTAGCGGAGGAAGTGTTGTGTTAAATGCAAATACTGGAACAGGTCTGACATATCAATGGAATAAGAATGGCAGTGCTATTGCTGGTGCTACGAATGCTGGTTATAGCACAACAGCATCTGGTAACTATACCGTAACAATAAAGAACTCTTTTAATTGTTCAGCAACCTCCGCATTAACTGTAGTAACAGTTAATACAACGCCGCCCTTACCAACAGTAATTAGTCCGATAACATATTGTCAAGGAGCTGTAGCTACGACCTTGTCAGCAACAGGGACAGGATTGAAATGGTATGCAGCTGCCACTGGTGGAACAGGAAATTCTATAGCCCCTACACCATCTACTTCGAATACAGGTACTATAAATTATTATGTATCCCAAACAACAGATGGGTGTGAGAGTGCCAGAGCGGTAATATCTGTTACGGTAAATGCTTTACCTGTTCCGAAAATAACCAGCGGCTCAACGATGCCTATCTGTATTGGAAGTTCAGCAGATCTGAGTACGGGGGCAGCATCAACCTATAGCTGGTTGAATGGTGGAACTCATGTAGGAACCAGCCAGACCTATAAGGCAGCCACAGCAGGAAGTTATACCGTAATGGTCACTGACGGATCAGGCTGTGCAGGTACATCAACGGTCTTTATGGTGAGTATATCGTCCACTAATTGTTATGATTGTGCCAATGTGATTAATGGAACAGCAACGGTCGATGATTGTGACGTTTGTTCAGGTGGTACAACAGGCATCATGCCATGTACAACCACAGGCACAATCGATAGTATTATCGGAACAAGTATATTGGTATATCCTCAACCTTTTGAGAACACAACGAAAGTAGAGCTGAAAAATGGAGGTATAATCAAAAGTATTACGATCTATAGTTCAACTGGAGCCTTGGTTTATACAAATACGGAGATCATGCAAAATTCGATTGAAATTGGAGAGAATCTTGTATACGGATTATATACTGTTATTATTCAGACCCAGGAAGCTACATATACTACCAAAATTATCAAACTAAAGTAGTCGCATGTAATTGGTCTTTCATATTTAAGGTTTTTATAAATATTCTATTATTTATAAAAACCTTTTTTTGTTAATTTCTTTGAAATTATTTGTGTAACTAAATTGTTACATATATATTTGCGTAACAACTTAGTTACACAAATATATGGAAGCCAGAAGAGACGTATTTCAGGCAATCGCCGATCCCACCCGAAGGGCTATATTAGGGCTTTTAGCAATCCAATCATTAACATTGAATGCAGTGGCTGAAAATTTTGAAATCAGCCGTCCTGCTATTTCCAAACATGTAAAAGTTCTGGAAGAATGCGGTCTTATTGTTATCAAGCCACAAGGTCGGGAGAGATACTGCGAAGTAAAATTCGATCAACTGAACGAGGTATCCCAATGGGTTGATCAATACAGAATGTTTTGGGAACATAAACTGGATGCATTAGAATTATATCTGGATAAACTTCAAAAGGAAAAGAAACATGCAAAAAAAGGAAAGTAACACGGCAGACCGTGAATTAAGAATTTCACGGCTACTAAATGCACCAATTGATTTGGTTTGGGAAGTATGGATAAATCCCGATCATATAAAAAACTGGTGGGGCCCGAATGGTTTTACCAATACCATACATGATATGGATTTAAAAGCAGAAGGAGAGTGGAATCTTACGATGCACGGGCCAGACGGTACGGATTATAAAAACAAAAGTATCTTCAAAGAAATAATTCCATACAAGAAAATTGTTTATCAGCATCTTTCCCCCAAATTTTTAACAACGGTCGAGTTTGAATCCAGGAATGAACAGACGTTTATGCAGTGGCACATGTTGTTTGAAACAAAAGAAGAGTTTATTCAAGTAGTGAAAACATTCAAAGCTGATGAAGGATTGAAACAGAACATTGATAAACTGAATATGTATCTGGAGACTCAATTAACCATTTATAAAAATAAAAAAAGCTAACAAGTCACGGGTAAGTACGTATTTGAATTTTCCGGGTAAGACAGAGGAAGAAGCACTTACGTTTTGTAAATTTGGAGGAGAGTTTTTAGGAGGAAAACTTTAACGGTTCGGTGATGTACCTGCAACGGAAGGTCAATCTCCATTATCTGCCGAGGATAAAAAGTTAGTTCTTCATGCAGAGTTAGCCATTCCTGGTGGTCATATCATCATGGCGACAGATGCACTGGAAAGTATGGTATTTACGGTAACACCCGGAAATAATATTCATATAAATCTTGAGTCGGATACCCGTAAAGAAACAAAGCGATTATTTGTGATGCGCTGTCCAAACATGGAAAAGTAACGATGTAATTACAGGATATGTTCTGGAGTGCTTATTATGATTCCTGCACCGATGCCTATGTTATCAATTGGATGTTTTACTGTGTTGAGGCAAAAAATAATATTGTTTTACTTGAGCTGTTTAAATAAAATCAGCCATCTGAAAATAGTTTCAGATGGCTGATTTTATTGTTATTTTTCAGTAGATAAATCTTTTTGTGTTGATGGATTGTCCATCAGAAATAATCAGAATATAGATATCTTCTGATAAGGTAGTGACTGATACCGATTGATTTAAACGGGTATTGCCTGATGAAATAATATTTCCAGCAGTAGTATATAAATTATATTGAAGATTGACGGAACCATTGTTCCATTGAGTAACCTGGAAACTTTTTGACTCATTATTCCAGATAACAGTTGCGGAAGCTTGTTGACCAGAAGAAGCAAAAATGCCAGTTGTAATAGTAGGTATAGAAGTAATATTGGTATTATCGCTTGTGCTGGATTCTGTTCCTGAATAAACAAGATTGGTAACCAGATAGGAGTAGGTTGTAGTGGAAACAGAAGGAGTAGCTGTAAATGAGCCAGAGTAGGTCTGATTGGCTAATATATATCCGGAAGTGGCAACAGTAGTGCTCCCTGCTGAAGGATCACTTATATTGTATATATTGTCTGTTGATACATAGTTGTGTATACTAAGTTCATTTAGAAATAATGTATCTGTTCCGGTATTTTCAATAACATAATCATATTGAACAGAGCTGGCACCAACGTTCGTTATTGTTACGGATGAAATTGCAGCATTTGGATATAAACTTACAAAACTGGTATTATTATTTAAATCACAGTCGTTTGCTGAAGGGTTCTTGGAATCATAGTACTCAAGTACTGGTACCAGATATGGATAGGTGTTTACACCATTACCAGAAAACGGATAGGCATTAAAAGAACCGGAATAGCTTGCGCCTGGCTGTATAGAATCAGTACTTATAAGATTGATATAACTGCCTCCCGCAGCTTTTTCTCCGCTGGTTGTAGCTGTTGTTGAGACATAATTCTGTATCAGGAGATTTTTAAGAGCAACTGCTTGTGTACCGATATTTTTAATTGTGTAATTATAGGTATAATCGGAGGATGCGTTCATATTGGTCACGGTAATGTTTGTGAATAAAACATCAAAGCCTGTACAGGCATAAATATCTGTAAAGGGAAGCAGTAGAAAGCTTAAAAGTATTGTACAGAAAAGATTTTTGTTGTGTAGTTGTTTTTTCATAGTGGTTTAGAGTTTGTTTGTATTCTAAGTTAGAAAAAACGGATTTGATTTATCTCCAAGTTTGATAGTAATTTTATTGAAATTTTGTTTCAATACAGACGATTTTGAAAAATATTTGAATTAGTCTGAATAATCAACTTTGAATATTGTAATCCCTATAATCCAGCAGCCCTTTTTAATAAATCACTTCCATATTTTTTCTTGATAGTATCTACTGCATGATACAGGTTAACCGATTCTGCCGTGTCTTCAAATATGTTTATTTGTGGGCTTCCGTTTATTAAACTACTAAAGCGAATTCCAATGAGACGTATCAGTTGTTTTCCATCATATAAGGAATCAAAAAGTTCAGCAACAATGCGTATGAGATTATTATCACTGGAGGTAAGCGTAATCTGTTTTTGTTTCGTATATGTATTGAAATCTGCGTAGCGAATCTTAATTGTTACACATCCGGTAATTTTTTCCATCTTGCGCAAGTCGAAGGCCAGTTCTTCTGTCATGCCTACAAGTCTTTCCTTTACACGTTTAATATCGACTGTATCTTCCATAAAAGTGCGTTCGGTAGACATTGATTTTTGTTCTCCATGTGATTCAACAGGTGAATCATCAATCGCATTGGCTTTTTGCCATAAACCTTTTGCATGCTCGCCCAATCGGGCTTGTAATTGTCCGATCGGATAGTCACGCAGCTGCTTTATAGTTTGTATTCCCATGCTGTATAAAATGTTGGCTGTCTTATCTCCAACCATGGGTATCTTCGCAACATTCATAGGAGCAATATAATCACATTCCGTTCCGGGCAATATGTGAATCTGACCATCAGGTTTGGCTTCTGCAGTACTCATTTTGGAGATGAGTTTATTTACCGCTAAGCCGAAAGAAATTGGCAAACCCGTTTCTTTACGAATTTTTATTCGTAATTCCGTTGACCATTTATAGCAACCGAAAAATTTATCCATTCCTGTTAAATCAGCATAAAACTCGTCGATGCTGGTCTTTTCGTAAACAGGTACGCTTTGCTCAATAATCGATGTAACGATCGAAGAGTATCTGGAATAGCTTTCCATATCACCCTTAATGATGATTGCATCCGGACATAGCTGTTTGGCCTTCCCAATGGGCATAGCGGAATGTACACCAAACTTTCTTGCTTCGTATGAACAACTTGCCACAACACCACGGTTCGCAGCTCCACCCACAATCACGGGCTTACCAAGTAATGACGTATCTTTTAAACGCTCTACCGAGACAAAAAACGAGTCTAGGTCAAGATGTAATATGGAGCGTGTATTAGGCATGGATTGTTGCAGCTGTGTATTGCTTATTAATGTTCTTTACTAATATAGTTAGTAATTTGTTGAGATGAAAACAGTGTTACTTTTATTTAGATTATAAATTAGTATAAACTTGAATGAATGTTGTATTTACCGATTTGCTGAAAATGTTCAAAAAATAAATTAAATAGGATTTTTACCATTTGGAATTGCTTTTAAAAATGATTCCGATTACTTATATTTAGAAACTGGTATTTTGCTAACTAAACGGAATGCTACCCACCGGTTATGTTATGAGACAGAATGTAAAACAATACATGAGTATCATTTAACATAAAACAATGTCCTTTTTTATTAAAATACATCACTTATTCTTGCTAATAATATTGCTGTTGCACAACAGCGAATTAATTGCCCAATGTTCTATTAGTCCGGTTACAAACCTGGTATCCAATGGAGATTTCTCATTGGGGAATCAAGGATTTACAAGTGGCTATACCTATTGTAATAGCTCGAACTGCCTATATCCTGAAGGATATTATGCAGTTGGTACAAATGCAAATTTTTTTCACAGTGCTTTTACGGGTATTGATCATACTACGGGTACAGGAAATTTTATGATTGTTAACGGGGCGGGAGCCCTGAATACAGTTATCTGGAGTCAGAATATTACCGTAAAGCCAAATGTTAATTATAACTTCTCTATATGGGTTTCAAGCATGGATTTGTCTAGTCCAGCTGCATTGCAGTTTGAGATCAATGGTATTGCTTTGGGAGCTGTTTTCAACGCTCCTTCAGACATTAATGATTGGCAGAATTTTTTCATTACCTGGAATTCCGGTACTGCAACTTCAGCAATAATTACAATCTTAAATCAGAATACAAGTCTTGGCGGTAATGATTTTGGTCTGGATGATATTTCTTTCCTGGAAGTCTGTCCAACACAACAGCCTGCATTAGGTAACGATCAAACCTTATGCGGAGCCAATAGTATTGTATTAAATACGAATATCACACCAACCCCAACAACCAGTATTCAATGGAATGACGGGACTTCCGGAACGGGTCTTTCGGCACCCTATACCAAAACAGTTACAACTCCAGGTAAATACTGGGTTTGTGTGCAGGATGGATCCTGTGTTAAAACAGATACCATTGTTATTGCAGCAGATTTTACCGTTAGTTTGGGTTCGAATATTACCTTATGTACCCAAACATCTGTGACGCTGGATCCTGGGTATAAGAATGCATACACAAGTTATCAATGGTATAAAAACAATGTCTTAATTTCGGACTCAACAGGTAGTACACTTTTGGTAACTACTCCGGGAATTTATTCGGTCGCAGTGACAGATGCGTCCTGCAATCTAACCCAAACAAGCCAAGTGCAGATCAATGCAACATCTGCTATTCCTAACAATTCGGTGTTTTGTTCTCCGCAACAGGCAACGTTTTCGGTGACTCCCAATCCGACAGGTGGATTTGTATGGTATACGGCTCCTGTTGGCGGAGCTGTTATTGGTAGCGGAAACAGTATTACTCAATCCTTAACGCAAACAACAACTTATTATGCACAGGATACTACCTCTTTTTATTATAATGTTGGACCCAATACCCAGTTTCCAAGCGGCTTTGGGCAAACAGCAGCTGCTAACGAGTACATTTCGTTTAATGTCTCAGCTTCATTTACCTTACAATCGGTAGTCGTATATGCCAATGTATATTCCCCAAACGCAGCTATAACCGTTGGTGTTACCTTGAGAGATAATACGGGTGCCGTTGTATATAGCATTGCTCAAAATGTAATAGGTCCGCCGATTGTTCCTGCCAATAATATCTGGCCGTTCACCATTCCGCTTAATTTTAATATTGCTGTGGGAACAGGATATATGCTGACCAATGAAGGTACCGTAGGGCAGTTATTTTTTGCACAAGGAGGATCCAATGTAGTTAATTGGCCTTATGCCATTCCCGGCATTATTAGCCTTACAGGAATGTCTTCTTCGTATCAATGGCCCGGCTGTAATTGTTATGGTTTTTTTTATAATTGGATCATTTCAAAAGGGAATAGCTGTGCAAGAGTTCCAGTGACAACTACCTTAAATTGCCCACTTCCATTGAATTGGCTGAGCTTCGATGTACAGAAACAACAGGCTAAAGTAGTACTAGTATCCTGGGTAACGGCGAATGAGAATAATGTGCTTAATTTTCAGATAGAACGTTCGAGTGACGGGATTCATTTTGAAACCATAGGAACTATTGTAGCCTCAGGAAATAATACGGCTGCATCGTATTATTTCACGGACAATACCATTAGTGAAAGCGGCATCTATTATTACCGTATAAAAGAAAATGATGTAGATGGGTTGTATACATTCAGTAGTATTCAAGTCATAACCATCGAGGCTCCATTTAGTATATATCCTAATCCGACTTCAGGTATTGTACATATTGTTTTTACGACAGATCCAGGACCTGGTTCGTATATTGTCATGTATGATGCGGTGGGTCGAATATTAAATCAAATACCTGTTGAAGCGTCCGATCAATCCGATATTGATTTGTCTGGTTATGCTTCCGGTGTATATGTATTGAAAATTGTTTCTTTGAATGATATTTTTATTGAGAAGATAGTAAGGAAATGAATTTAATTTACATTGTCAGAATTACTTGGTATTAGAACAATTCTGTTTGATTTGTTCTATAGTATCTTTACTCCCTAAATCAACGGCTTTTCTGAAATCCTTACATGCTTCATTATTTTGATTTGCTTTCAATTTCATTAATCCTCTATTGTAATATGCTTCAAAATATAGAGGATTTATTTCAATAGCCTTTTTGTAGTCTATGATTGCTCCTTTATAATCTTTCATTCTTATCTTGCAAGAATCTCTTGAAATATATCCTTTATCATTGTTAGGGTCTAATTCAATAGCCTTTGAATGATCTGACAATGCTTTTTGATAGTCTTTAAGGTTGCTTCTGGCAATACCTCTATTCACATACGCATTTATTTTTCTTTGATTTATTTCGATAGCCTTCGTAAAATCAAAGATAGCTCCATGATAATCATTTAAACTTGATTTAGAATTTCCCCTATTGTAATAAGCTGATTCAGATTTGGGATTTATTTCAATTGCTTTTGTATAATCCTCGATTGCTCTTTTTTGATCAGAAAGGGTCTCCTCTGCCCAAATAGGAATATTCAGATTTAGGATATAATTCAATTACTGTAGTGAAATCTAAAATTGACCCTTGATAATCCTTTATTGTATTTTTAATACATGCTCTATTATAGTAGGCTAATCCATTATTAGGGTTTATTCAATTGCTTGTGTATGATCACTAATAGCTCCTTTGTAATCGCCATTCTCGAACTTAACTTGTCATTGCTCATAGTATTCTTTAGCAGTCTGTCCATATCCGTCAATAAATAAAAAAATAGCTACTGATATTAAAAATAATTTTTTCATGTTAACTAAATATTATTTACAAGCCTCATTGAATGATTTACCCGCCTCTGCGTATCCTAATTCGATAGATTTCTTGAAATCTAAGCAAGCATTTTCTTTTTGTCTTAATTCAAGTTTTGAAATACCTCTATTATAATAAGCTATAGCATTATTTGAATTTATTTCAATAGCTTTTGAGTAATCTAAGATAGCTTCTTTATATTTTTCTAGTTTGTGTTTCATTACTCCTCTGTCGATATAATACACTTCATTTGTTGAATTTATTTCAATCGCCTTATCATAATCTAAAATACCGCTTTTATAATTCCCTATTATTTCATTTCCAATAGCTCTTAATGTATAGACATAATCGGAATTTGGATTGATAGTAATAGCCTTAGTAAAGTCAGTTATCGCTCCTTTATAATCTTTTACTAAAGGCTTCATTTTTTCAGACCCTCTACAAATATAAGCCTCTAAATAATTCGGATTAATTTCAATTGCCTTAGAAAAATCTAATATAGCTTCAACATGATTTTCAATTAGCCCATTATATAACCCTCTTGTAAAGTATAAAGTAGCATGATCTGACTTGTTTGTATCGAGATCAATTGCTTTAGTAAAATCTGATATTGCTTTAATAAAATCGTTTACTTTGGAATAACAATCTCCTCTGAAAACATAATTGTTTGAATTTCCTGGATTTATATCAATTGCTTTTGAATAATCTAAAATTGCTTTTTGATATTCTTTTAATTCAACTTCTGCATATCCTCTGGTATGATATGCACTCTCGCATTGGGGATTTAATTCAATAGCTTTAGTGTTGTCTAATATCGCATTTTTGTAATCTTTTAATTCAAAATAACAATTCCCTCTTTCAATATATAAGGTGTAGTTAGTAGGATCTATTTGAATTGCTTTTGTGAAATCTGAAATGGCATTTTGAAATTCTTTTAGTTTAAATTTACTTCTGCCCAAATTCCAATATGCTTCAGCGTATTGAGGGTTTATTTCGAGTGCTTTAGAATTGTCTAATATGGCTTTTTGATAATCCTTAAGATGGTAATAACTATAGCCTCTCATAAAATATGTATAAACATCATTCGGATTTAACTCAATTGATTTTGCGTAATTATTTATTGCACTTTGATATTCATTTAATTCAAAATAGCAATTCCCTCTTTCATAATAGAGATTAATTTTAGAAGGATTAATTTCCATCGCTTTCGTATAATCTGAGATGGCATTTATAAATTCTTTTAACTTAAAATTTACATTTCCTCTAAGCCAGTAAGCATTATCATATTGGGGGTTTATTTCAATTGCTTTTGTATTATCTAATATTGCATTTTGATATTCGCCAAGATTATAATAACAATATCCCCTCCCGTAGTAGCTAAAAGGATCTTTAGTGTTGATCTCAATCGCTTTTGAATAATCCAATATTGCTTTTCGGTATTCTTCAGTTTCAAAATAACAGTTTGCTCTTTCAAAATAATAATCACTCTTTTGATTATTTATGGTAATTGCCTTTGAATAGTCTGAAATGGCTCCTTGAAAATCTCTCAATTTTCGTTTGGTATAGCCTCTATTGAGGTACGGTTTTATAAAGTTTGGATTGAATTCTATTGCTTTCGTATAATCATTTATGGCATTTTGATATTCATTTAAATTTAAATATGAATTTCCTCTTTTATTATATGCATTAGTATCTCTTTTATTGATTTCAATCGCCTTTGTATAGTAGACAATTGCTCCTTGAAAGTTATTACTATCATATCTAATGTTTCCTTGCGTATAATACTCTTCAGCAGTCTGTCCATGTACAGATGAAATGAAAAATATTGCTACTGATACTAAAAGTAATTTTTTCATATTAAATAGATTATAAAATGCCAAGTTAATACACCAAAATTAATTCATTTTAAATGAATTGATCGTTGTTGTATGTATATTTTAAAACAATGGATATTACTTGTGAATAATATCTGTTATTTTCTCAATATTTCACTTTTCGTAATGGTAATTGTCTTTTAATTAGTATTTTAATAATTATAAAAATCCTTACTATGAATACTGTTCAAATCAAAATTCCTAAACCTTGTCCGGAAAATTGGAATGCAATGACACCGGATAAAAACGGAAGATATTGTCATAGTTGCAATAAGGTTGTCGTAGATTTTACGTTAATGTCGGATGATGAGATAAAGAATTATTTCAAGCAGGTTTCCGGAACAGGAACATGTGGTCGCTTTAGCTACGATCAAGTTCAGGTTGAAAGAACTAAGAGGGAGATATTCTTTAAATCTGTGTATGACAAACTACAAGGTATTAAGATATCTCCGGTGAGATATGCGTCAGTTTTGATGCTTGGATTTGTGATGATGATGTTTGGATGTGATTTTGGAAGAACTACTGGAGAACCTCAATTGACTGGTGAATCTATTGATACTTCTCAATATATACATGAAGGAATTCCTGTATGTAAAGATACAACTAAGGTTGAAGGGAATCTAAAACAGGATACTTTGATGAAGTATAGAGTGGGTGCATATTTTGTAGTGCCGGAAGGAAAATTGGAGAAAAAAAACAATTAATTAATGTTTTGTAATAGATAAAACGGATCACACTTCTTGTTATCTTTTTATTAGTAATTCTATCTTCTTCTACTTTTAAATTAAAGCGGAAGTACGAATATTCCCCAGAAGTCAAAATGGAGACTTACTATCTTGATTTTGTCAATAATGAGAATTTCGAATTGATACTTTATAGTTGTGTTTATAGGATTAAAGTAGCCGGAAATTATAAATTGACAAAAGACACTGTGTTTTTGTATTAATGTAGTTTCTTTGATTTAGATGATCAAAAAGAATTGGGTTAAAATTGATACTTTAAACTCCAGGAATAATGAAAAAGAATTTTCAGTAAAACCGTTACTTATTATACTGAACCATCAACTTCGGATGGAGCGCAGCATTTGAATGATCGCTGGATGCAAAAACCATGCTTCTGTCTGGAGAAGCAACTTGTTGGGAAAACAGAAATCCAAAACTGGAAGTAGGATTGGCAACCATATCCTGTACTAGGCTTGTTACGTCTATGACAGTAGTTTTGATCGGAAAACTCGTATCTGACGGAATGATTACCTGGTTCTGAGTTGTAACAGAAGGTTTTGAATCCCAGGTTACCGTATTTTCCTGCCATGCAGAAGTAATTCGCTGAATAATTGCCTTATTGGAATCGCCCATTAAACCACCCTCCTCACCAAGATTATCATCAACGCAACCAGTACAATCATACAACGTGAGTTGTGCACTTGTAATGATAGCAGAGGCAGGAACAGTACTTAAATCAAACTGAATAAGTGATTGTTTATAACCGGGCCACCCATCAAAGGTCCATGCCATTGACGGCAATTCCATATCACTTCCAAAATTTAGGGTATTTGTCACTCCTTGAGGGGTTGTCTGGCTCTGAATATACCAGATGGTGGCATCTTTTCCGATAGCAGCATCTGGTTGTAATGTTAGGATTGTTGGAGACGAGGTTGCCGAAGTTTTTTCCGGAACGGGTGGGCATTCGTGTTTTCTGCAGGCATTAAAGTTAAGAATAATAAATACCAGTATAGAAATAATAAAAACAGCCTTTTTCATACACTTTTTGAAATGCAGATAAATGTATTATTTTTTAATGAAAATTACCTTATTTCCTCTTTTCATATATATGAATATTCTAAATTAAGAATTAGTAATACCGATTATTGTAAATAATCATGGAATTTAAATAATATTACATCAAATATTCCTTAAAAATCTAAAACTGCGGGCACAGATCATTGATTTGTTGACTATACTCTAGAATCATATGCTTGAAGAAAGTGATTTGATTGAAAATTGCAAAAGAGGTAATAGAGCTGCTCAGCAGGAACTCTATTACCGGTATGTCAATAAAATGGCAGCAGTTTGTTATAGATATATAGGGAATCGGGAAGATACTGTGGACATCGTGCAGGAAGGATTTATTACTGTTTTTGCGGATATTCATAAATATAAAGCAACTGGTACGCTGGAGGGTTGGATAAAGCGTATTATGATTAATAAATCAATTAATTTCTTTAAGAAAAATCGAAAGTATAATTATAGTTGGAAAGAAGTAGCTGACGTCGAAGATAAAAAAGAAGAGGAGGCAGAAATATCGGATCATTCATCTGAATTTGATATTGTTAAATATGCCGGAATTACACAAGAAGAATTACGTCTAGCCTTGGAAACATTGGATTTGCAATTCCGATTGGTATTCAGTTTATTTTATCTGGAAAATTATACACATAAGGAAATTGCAGAAGCATTGGCAATAGACGAACAAACATCCCGCACACGTTTATTGCGTGCCAAGAAAAAACTACAAGTCAGCCTTTACCAACTGTCTTTGGATAAACTAAAATTAAGCAAACAGAGCAATTAATGAAAGAAGATTTGCAGGACATAGGTGATCTTTATAAAAATAAGTTTGAGGATGCTCCTTTTGACTTTGATAAAACCAATTGGGTGGCTATTCAACCTCAGCTGGATAAGATGCAGTTCTTTCGTTTTTCTTTTTTTAAGTTTAATATTTATTATGTATCGGTTATTGCATTCAGTTTTTTATTTTCTATTTATGCAATGATTCAATTTATTTCAAGGAATAATAAAGAAACCAAAGAGAATATCTCTGTAATTACTTCTGATTCTGTCGTAGTTGTCAGAGGAGATACAATAGTACAAGGAACCGAACAACGATCATTTTCAGGCAGTAATTCTGCTAAAAGAAAACCATCGGATTATATAAATATTATAAAGCCAGATTACTATATAGATGAATCCATTCAAAAACATGAGGATAGCTCAACTATTACGGTAGAAAATGTTAATCCGGAACAGATAAATGAAAGTACCGTTAAGGCTAAAGAGAATAAAGCCGCAGAAGAAAAAGTAGACATCCTTTATATTACAAAGCAGGATACAATCGTCGTGGTGGATACCATTAACTCTGCAACTGCTCGCCGAAGAATGAAAAAAAAATAAATGTATGGTAAATAAAATTTATCTGCTGATACTTTTTGGTTTATTTGTTTTGAATGTCAACGCACAGGAACAACCAGCTCAGAAAACAAAAAGAGATACCGTTTACATATACAAAGATCCACTTATAATAAAAAAAACAGTTGTATGGGATCCGATAGTTTCAACCCGTTGGATGCTGGATGTTTTTCTGAATGCTTCCTATGTATTCAATGCATATAGTTATTGTTCCTGTAATCCTACATTTAATCCTGTTTACAAATCCGCTTTATCAAACTCCATGGCTTATGGTGCCGGCATAAATTTGTCCAGGAAATTAAATAAATTTATTCTTACGGGTAGTGTTCAATATTTATCAGTACGGAACAGATTAACTTATAAAGATACCGTAAGCAATGATACGTACAATTATATAAATACAGGTCTTTTGGGTGGCTATCAAATCGGAAAGAAGAAATTTTTTATTATACCGACAACAGGTATTGTCCTAACTACATTACTTGGTGGATCAGGTAGAACGATAGCGCCGGGTGATCTGGATTGGCAAGGGTTAAATGTTTCGCAACAATATTATAAAACAACAATAGATTTGACGATTCGTTTAAAAGTACAATATGAGTTTGGTTCATATACTGCATTTTTTATAGAGCCATTTGTATTGCATGATATGCAAAATATTGCAAAAAATGCTTCACCCTTTGGTTTACAACGTACCATTACAGGTATTAATACAGGATTTACTTTTTTGTTAAAATAAAACACATTATCAAAATCAGGTACTACGAATTTATCTTTCGTAGTAGATTTATTACAAAAGATCTCAGGCACATTTTATAAAATGATTGACTATTAAGTATCGAAATTTAACGATACTAGTTATGAAAAAATATAATTTCATTTTAGTAGTTGGTTCAACATTGATACTCTGGGCAAGTTGCTGCTTTAAAAAAGATTCAACACCAATACCAATGACATTAACACCATCATCACCATCACCATCACCATCAATAATAGCTAGAACACTCACACTGCAGCCTGGCGCAGAGGATGGTATTGACGCTACAATCTGGTATATACAGAATCAAACAACATCACATGGAGCTACCAATACTCAAAACTTTGGTAGCTATACGGAATTTCCGGCAATAGAATGGACCTATAATGGTTCTCTCGGTCATGTCCAATCCCTTGTTCGGTTTGATTTGAGTACTATTCCTGCCTCTGCTACCATAACGAATGCGCAGCTGACTTTGTATGATTGTGCCGGTTGTATTGATGATAATCTTGGGGAAATCGGTTCAACCAATCCGACCTTGCTCCAGCGAATTACATCCCCTTGGCAGGAGAATACGGTTACATGGAATACTCAACCTTCTGTTACTACTCAAAATGAGGTTTCTATTCCTTCCAATACTAGTTTTCCAATTCAGACCACGACCGTTGATGTAACATCTTTGGTGAAGGATATGGTGGTCAATCCTACTACCAGTTTTGGATTTCTATTTTCTCAGCAGCTTGCTTCCCCATATAGAAGTATGGTTTTTGCCTCCAGTGATCATTCAAATGCTGCGCTGCATCCAAAGTTGGTGGTTCAGTATGAATAATGACTAAAGGAAATACTCTGAAAGTAATTGCTTATAACCAGTTACATATTGCATGATAACTGGTTTGTGAAAAATAGTTATTTCATAAACTGGTAAAATATTATTAATATTAATAATATTTTGCAAATCTAATATATTAAAGCTATGGTTTTGTCAATATTGAAGTACATCGGATTCTTTATGTTATGTTTGACTAATTTTTTACTTCATGCCGAAGGATATAGAATGTATAACACATTAGAAAGAACAGAAAAAAATAGTACTTCCAGTTCTTCTATATCAGTATTGTTTGGATCAAATGTAGTCTTGCCAAATGGCACTATTGATTTTGGAATGTCTTCAATAGGTTCTATGGAAGTATACCCCTTAATAATGATTAATTCGGGTTCTTCCCCCTTATCTATTTCAAACGTTACTATTTCTGGTACTGGATTTAAATTATTCGGATCTCATCCGTCTATTCTTGGTGTAACTCCTTCAGATAGCGGATATGTATGGGTACAGGTTTCTTCAAATACGACAGGTTCCTTTACTGGATTAATTACTATTTATTCAGATGATCCGATAAATCCCTCATACATCATACATCTTAAAGCATCTCTCATAACATGTAGTGCAGCTATTACCATTACAAATATCTATCAGGATTATGATGCTAATTATGCTAATTCCACACTTGATTATACAAATGATGCATGGCAAGAGAAAGCACGAAATCCAAATATCAACTCCACAAACCCCAGTTATTTTGTAGCAGAATATAACCGTCCTGTAACAGGAGAATATGATGGTGTTCGTTATGTTTTATGTAATACAAGTAATTTTATTACAATAACAGATTCGTTAGCAGAAGTTCGAGTACAGGTATATTCCCCGACGGCCGGAGTACCCGTTCTTATGAAATTAAGAACAGATGCAGAAGTTGTTAATACCACGTCATATCCGGCAACCACCAGTGTAACGGTTTATACAACTAAGGCAAATGAATGGGAATTACTTCGCTTTAATCACAATGCAGCGGCGGGTGTACCGGGCTTACGCTACATCGAATTTTTTATTGATCCTTTGGCTGCCTTTGGAAACCTTACTTATTATGTAGATAATTTCCAGTTGGCAGATACTTCGCTAAAAACAACAGCTACTATTTCGACTTTGCCAGCAAATGCCATTGAGGTTTTCCCAAATCCTTCCATTAGTGGAGAAGCGAATGTATTATTTAAAGGTTTGTTTAACAACATATCTATAGCTGTATATAATATAACGGGAAATAAAATTTTATCCATGCATCTTGATTCAGTAAATTATACCTCACAAACACTTTTATTAAATACGGTACCTCCAGGTATTTATTTTATACAAATAAATACTGAACAGGGACAGATGGTTAAGAAGTTGATTAAAGAATAGTCGGGAATGATATGATTGTCATTGCAAATAAGATATATTTTTTCTAATTAAACTTTACGAGTATACTTTTCAATAAAATCGTACCTGCCTTATTGGATATCAGATTTCTAAAGGCATTTACTATCTTAATAATAAAATATAGGACTCTTTGTCTAAATTATCATTCTTATAATGATTTGAGTTAAAAAGTTGCAGCATACAAAAAAGGTTACAGACAAATCCATAACCTTTTTATAGAAGCTCTAAGCATTGCTTATTCGTAGATCACGTCTAATGTGATCGGCACGGTCAATGCTTTTGATATAATACAATTGGCTTTAGCACCTTCGGCAATCTCTTTGAATTTGGCTTTGTCTAGCCCCTTAACTACTGATCCTTTTAGCTCCAGATGGGTACCGGAAATAGTTAAAGCTTGCATATCAAGGTCTAAAGTGGCTTCGGTCGCCAGATCGCCAGGCGTAAAGCCAGCCTTAGACAGCTGAGAAGCGACTGCCATAGTGAAGCAACCTGCATGGGCAGCTGCAATGAGTTCTTCGGGATTGGTACCAATACCATCCGCGAAACGGGTTTTGAATGAATACTGGATATTATTCAAAACAGTACTTTGAGTGGTTATCTCACCCTTGCCCTCAGTTAAAGTACCATTCCAATGGGCTTTTGCTGTTCGTTTCATAGTTATAGTTATTTTGTGTTAGTGATACTTGCATTAGCAGCTTGTTCAATAATAGTTAGAACTTCATTAGGGTGAGAAAGCATAACAACATGACTGCTTTCAATCTCGGTTGTTTTTGCATTCATTCTTTTTGCGAAAAAACGTTCTAGTTCGGGACCAAGCTGACCGTCGCTTTTGGCTACTATATACCAACTAGGTTTAGTTTTCCATACCGGTTCACCACTCTTGTCTCCGAATATAGTTTGAGATGCAGGAGTCTCCGTAGCATATAATAACTCTTGCTGTTTGGGAGTTAGGTCTTGTGCAAAGGTTTTTTGAACACCAGCTTTAGATAAATAAATAAAGCCGTCCTGTGGTTCGAAGTAAGCAGGTAAATTACCCACTGGGCTCTTGGCTAATAGCATAGGAACTGTTTCGTCTAAATCAGGTGCAAACGCAGCCAGATAAACCAAGCCAATAACTTTAGGGTCGTTACCGGCTTGGGTAATTACAAATCCGCCCCAGGAATGACCTACCAATATCACATTACCTTTTGCTCTTGCAATGGCGCGTTTAGTGGCGGCGACATCGTCCGCAAGTGACGTGATTGGGTTTTGAACCGATATCACAGGGTAACCTTTAGCTTGCAGTGCTTCTATCTGGTGAGTAAAAGAAGAGCCATCAGCCCAGACACCGTGAACAAAAATAATCGTTGGTTTATTGACTTCCATTTGTGCACGAACATTTAAGGTGCTGATCACTATCACAGATAGAATTGTCAGAATTTTGATTGTTTTCATAGTTAAGAAATGTTTGAGTTTGAATGAGGATTAAATAAAATTCGTAAGTGCATCTCCACTTAATATTGTGGTCGTAGCTGATGCTTTAGCATTAACCATTGCGGCATCTGAAAATGTGTTCGTTATTTAATGTTAGCCTTTTCATCTTTTTTTGCTGATGTTTTTATTTAAATCAACGATACAAAGATGGACTGAAAAATAGACCTAGTTTATAAACATATTACCCGATTAATTGTAATTATTTCCCTTCCTTAGGAGCTTCTAGCAAATTTCTGAAATCAGAAGGCGGTACACCTGTGTTTTTTTTAAAGAAATTAGAAAAGTAGGATACATCTTCAAACCCAAGTTCAAAACTGATGTCCTTTACAGATCTATCGGTATAGCGTAAAAGTCGTTTAGCCTCCACTATAATTCTTTCCTGTATGATCTGGGAAGGGGTCTTCTGATTAAAAATTGCAAAAAGATTGGATAATGTTTTGGGAGCCTTACAAAGCTGCTCGGCATAAAAGCTAACAGAGTGCTCAGATTTAAATTTTTTTTCTACTAGTAGGTTGAACTTTCGAATAATATGAAATCTTTCGTCCTGAATTTTTTTGACAGGAGCATACCCAGCTTTTGCCAACTGGGTTACATAAATGATCAGACGCTTTAACAGCACCAGCAGCATTTCATTCTGGATATTATCCGAAGTTTTAAATTCCTCGATGAAAACATCAAATAGTAGTTGCAACTTTTGTTTAGACAATTCATGAAGCATAATGAACAAATGGTCAATATTGCTGAATAAGAATCCTACACAGCCAACTTCACTGTCGTGATCAATAATACAATAAAACTCCCGGTTAAATTGCCAGGCAACAATGCCAGCAGAATTTTCAAAGCTGAAAGACTGATTATGTAAAAGGGTTAACAGGGAATTTGCTGGAAAATTATATTCAGTACCATCAATGCAAACAATTTGGTTGTCTGCCGTGTTCCATGCAATGGTAAAGTATTTGTTAAATTGGTCTCTGGTAAAAACCAACCTGTCAAACCCGGCCTCATCTTTAAAAAGCAGCAATTCACCACCTGTGGTTTCATCCTTAAGTTTATACCTCATTATTTAATCAAATAGCTTAATTCAAAATATCACCATAGTTTTCAAAAAGAACCAACCTAAGCCTTCAGCTTCCTTCTGCTCAGTCAAACAAGTTTTTAGATTTCTGTTTTAAGCAAATAAGTCCCGCTTCCTGCAGCAAGTAACAGCTTTTTCTCGGTACTTTTGTTTTTAATATATAGCCAATAAATATTGACGTTTATAAGCATCTAATAGTTGCCTGGCTCCAGTAAAAATAACTTAAATTTAATTTTGTTTAAGCATGAATGATGTACAAAAAATATTTCTGTATTCCTTTTTTGTTCGTGATCAACAATTACTCACATGTAACGGAATATAAATGCTTTTATCCAGCTTCCGTTTTCAATAGCATCATAATTATGTATGTTTAAAAACTACCACTATTAAATTTCAGAACTATTCCAATTCATATTCAACATTGATATGTGAAATCGATATTTTAAAATCTACTTTCAAAAGCTCTCCTTCCGATATGAACTTAAAGACAAGTTTTCTGAGAATGTCAATAATTCTATCGGTTGATATTTTTGATAATATTTTTTTATTAATGAAAACCGCTTCAACCTTATCATCATCAGTAATAGGAACAATTTCAAATCTATTCGGTACCAGGTATTCAAACGATTTGAATAAACCTATTTTACCATGACTGGTGTTTTTTGCCAGTACAAGAATATCCTGAAAAGGAGGCAATTTTATTGCCTCAAAGGTAATATTTATAGAATATTTAGCGGTATCATTCATCATTCAAAATAAGTAAGTGTATCATTCTTCGTTTTCGTGCTGCAACATTAAATCTCTCCAATAGTTTTCATTAATCAGGTATATTATTTTAAAATGGAAATAATATGTTGATTTAACCCTTTAAAGGATGGTTTCTTATTGCAGGATTCTGCATTAGATGATTCATTATTTTTGTTATTTTCATTTCCTATTTCTTCAATCGGATTTCTTCTTTTTTCCTTCAATTGTTTAAAATGGGAAGGTGAAAATCCTGTCACTTTTTTAAATTGATTGGATAAATGCTGAAGGCTGCTATAATTCATTATGTAGGCAATTTCAGTAATGGTTAATTCACCATAAATAATTAATTCTTTTACCCGTTCTGTTTTTTGTAATATGATAAACTGTTCGATTGTCGTTCCTTGAATTTCTGAAAATAAAGTAGCCAAATACGTATAATCATAATTCAGCTTTTTACTTAGATAAGTAGAAAAGTTTGTTTTTAATACTTCACTGGTATAATAAACCATTTCGAAAATTACATTTCTGATTCTTTCAATCAACACTGCTCTTCTGTCTTCCATCAATTCAAGTCCAAAATTTAGTAACCCACTCTTTAATTGTTCTCGTTGAGCGGATGATATGTCTTCCATGATTTCAACTTCACCTAAATTGGTTACAATAAAATGTAGTCCAAGTTTTTGCAATTCATTTTTAAGTACCATTTTGCAGGTATTACTGACCATATTTTTGATGTATAGTTTCATAAGTCTTCTTTTAAAATATTTGTTAAATCAATATGTAATCATAAATGAAATTACCTGACTGTTTTACTTGCCAGATCCAACAAAACACAATGATTATACCTTGGTATTTTTCAATTGCTCCCGATCATATAATTGAAGGAGAGTAATGAATGCCTGCTTATTTTTAAAAGATTTTCTGATCATACATTTTTAAGGTTAAAGATTTATACTATTCCATATTCAGTAATTAATTCTCAGAATTTGCGATGAACCTTTAGTGTTGTGTTTAAACTGATTTTAGATTATGATTCTAATTTGCTCATCTGTGTTTGCACATTACAAAGTACATCTGTAAAAATTACTTGTCCAAAGTATACAGGCTTACATTTGAATTACTGAAACCTTACATTTTTATTACATTTTTTTAGTATAGAAAGCTTATTCGTATAATTATGTACTAATAAAAAATAGAGCAAATTGTTCGTCTTGTTCTGGAATATTTTGTTTTGTACAAGTATTTTGTCTATAAAAAATGTAAATTAATTGTAATATTTTGACATTTTGTCTATTTGTAATTTAAAGGATAGGAAATGAAAAACGATTCAAATACTAAAAATAGCGTTGACAACGATATGTTGGATACGAAAGAATTAGTCAGGGTATTGACAGAAGTAAAAAACGGAAATTTTTTGGTCCGCATGCCTACCGATCAATCCGGTATTAGTGGAAAGATATGTAATACACTGAACGAAATTATCAGTTTAAATGAGAATCTGAATTTCGAATTTACGAAAGCAAGTAAGATTATTGGTGAACAGGGCAAGCTGACAGAAAGGATCATTCTTCCGAAAGCAAAGGGATCATGGTATAAGGGTGTTGATTCATTGAATTCATTGATTTCAAATCTTGTAAACCCTACTATTGAAATTGCCGATGTAATTGGTTCGGTCGCTAAAGGAGATCTTTCCACTGAAATGCCTCTGAAAATCGGAAGTCATGCATTGAAAGGGGAATTTCTCAGGATTGCCAAAGATGTAAACCACATGGTAAAACAATTGAATTTGTTTTCTCATGAAGTAACCCGTGTGGCAAAGGAAGTAGGCTCAGAGGGAAAGTTAGGTGGTCAGGCAAAAGTAAAAGGAGTTGATGGTGTTTGGAAGGATCTTACAGACAGCGTAAATCAAATGGCAAGTAATCTTACTTCACAAGTACGAAACATTGCTGAAGTAACAACGGCTGTTGCAAAGGGAGACTTATCACGAAAAATTACCGTAGATGTAAAAGGCGAAATTCTGGAATTAAAGGATACCATCAATACTATGGTGGATCAGCTCAATTCATTTTCCTCTGAAGTAACGCGTGTCGCAACCGAAGTAGGTACTGAGGGTAAGCTAGGGGGGCAAGCTCAAGTGAAAGGGGTCGCCGGAACATGGAAAGATCTTACCGATAGTGTGAATCAAATGGCCAGCAACCTTACGGCACAAGTACGAAATATTGCCGAAGTAACAACAGCTGTGGCCAATGGTGACCTTTCCAAAAAAATTACTGTAAACGTTGCCGGAGAAATTCTGGAATTGAAAAAAACAATTAACACTATGGTGGTTCAACTAAATTCATTCGCTTCAGAAGTAACCCGTGTAGCCCTGGAAGTAGGTACAGAAGGGAAACTGGGTGGACAAGCAAAAGTAGCAGGAGTAGGTGGTACCTGGAAAGATCTTACCGATAGTGTGAATCAAATGGCAAGTAACCTTACTTCCCAGGTAAGGAACATTGCTGAAGTAACAACTGCTGTGGCGAAGGGCGATTTATCCAGAAAAATCACAGTAGATGTTAAAGGTGAAATCCTGGAATTGAAGAACACCATTAATACCATGGTGGTTCAGCTAAACTCATTCGGATCGGAAGTAACAAGGGTAGCGCGTGAAGTAGGTTCGGAAGGTAAGCTTGGTGGACAGGCTACGGTTGAAGGTGTTGGTGGGGTATGGAAAGATCTTACCGACAGTGTGAATCAGATGGCCGGGAATCTTACCGCACAGGTACGGAATATTGCGGATGTTGCCATTGCGGTTGCGAATGGTGATATGTCCAAGAAAATTACGGTGGATGTACGGGGTGAGATCTTACAATTGAAAGAAACCATTAATACTATGGTGGATCAGTTGCGTGCTTTTGCCTCAGAAGTAACGCGTGTTGCTACAGAGGTAGGTACAGAAGGAAAATTGGGTGGACAGGCTTTTGTACCGGGTGTTGCCGGTATCTGGAAAGACCTTACGGATAGTGTGAATCAGATGTCAGGTAATTTAACTTCGCAAGTACGGAATATTGCAGAAGTAACGAAGGCGGTGGCCCGAGGTGATCTTTCCAAATCAATCATGGTGGATGTGAAGGGAGAAATCCTTGAACTGAAGAATACGATCAATACCATGGTGGATCAGTTGAATTCATTTGCTTCGGAAGTAACGCGTGTGGCATTGGAAGTAGGGACAGAAGGAAAACTGGGAGGACAGGGACACGTGCCTGGAGTAGCCGGAACCTGGAAAGATCTTACCGATAGTGTGAATGTAATGGCATCCAATCTAACGGGTCAGGTTCGTGGTATTGCAAAAGTAGTAACAGCCGTAGCAAAAGGAAATCTGAATCAGAAATTAACCATTAATGCGTCAGGTGAAGTATCACAACTAACAGATACGATTAATAAAATGATTGATACACTGGCCATCTTTGCTGAACAAGTAACGACGGTAGCCAGAGAAGTTGGTGTTGACGGAAGACTCGGTGGCCAGGCCAGTGTACCCGGGGCATCGGGTACCTGGAAAGATTTGACTGAAAACGTGAATCAGTTAGCAGAAAATTTAACAACTCAGGTTCGTGCAATCTCAGAGGTGGCTTCTGCGGTAACAAAAGGAGATCTTACCCGAACCATTAATGTGGAAGCCAAAGGAGAAGTTGAAGCTCTTAAAGACACGATCAATCAGATGATCTCCAATCTGAAGGCTACGACTTTATTGAATCAGGAACAGGATTGGCTTAAATCCAACCTGGCCAAATTTACTAAAATGCTGCAAGGACAGAAGGATTTGAATACGGTAACTGGTAGAATTCTTTCTGAATTGGTAGAAGTTGTTTCTGCTCAGCATGGACGTTTTTATGTATTGACGCAGGATGAAGAATTTCATGATATGAAATTAACGCTTTATGCTGATTATGCTACCAATAAAGAGTCGCTTAAAGAGCTGGCTATAGGTGAAGGTTTGATCGGACAATGTGCTCTTGAAAAGAAACGTATTTTATTAAAAAATATTCCTGCCGATTATATTAAAATCAATTCGGGTCTTGGTTCTTCTGTACCTAAGAATCTTGTTGTATTACCGGTATTGTTTGAAAACAATACAAAAGCTGTAATCGAATTGGCATCTTTCGATACGTTTAGTAAAACGCACCTTGACTTTTTAGAACAACTTACGGAAAGTATAGGTATCGTTTTGAATACAATTAAAACCTATACACGTACGGAAGAATTACTTGGACAATCACAATCCCTCGCAGATGAATTAAGAAGGACAAACGAAGAATTACAGGATAAAGCTGTATTGCTTGCTAAGCAGAAAGAAGAAGTAGAAGAAAAGAGTACGGAGATCGAAGATGCCAGGAAGTCCCTGGAAGAAAAAGCAGAACAGCTTACTCTTACATCTAAGTATAAATCAGAGTTCTTAGCCAATATGTCGCATGAGCTAAGAACTCCGCTCAATAGTTTACTCATACTGGCAGAACAGTTGTATGAAAATCCTGAAGGTAATCTCAGTGATAAACAAGTGAGTTTTGCTAAGACAATTCATTCCTGCGGAGATGACTTAATTGAATTGATTAATGATATTCTGGATCTTTCTAAAATTGAATCTGGTTTTATATCTGTCAACATTCAAAAAATTCGATTCAATGAAATCAGTTCCTTTGCAGAGACGACATTCCGCCCTATATCCGAAGCTAAAAATCTGAAATTTAAAATTAATATCAATACTCTTTTGCCAGAGACAATTGAAACAGATATTCAGCGGTTGAATCAGATTTTGAAAAACTTATTATCCAATGCTTTCAAGTTTACTGAAAGAGGAGAAGTGAATCTGGATATTTATGAGGCTCATAGAAACTGGAAAAACAAAAATCCATTGCTGGATAATGCAGAAACGGTTATTGCCTTCGCCATATCTGATACGGGAATAGGAATTCCAAAAGATAAACAGGCCATTATTTTTGAAGCCTTTCAACAAGCAGAAGGATCAACAAGTCGTAAATACGGTGGCACTGGACTTGGTTTATCCATTAGTCGGGGATTTGCAGAATTATTGGGAGGTGCCTTGGAACTTGAAAGTGATGTAAATAAAGGTAGTACCTTTACTTTGTTTTTGCCTCTGCAAACACCATCAGATCTGAATAAAAATACGATAGAACTTAAAAAGAGAGAAATGGTTTCCGCGTCCAAAAATGGCATGGATGAACCAATTGATATCTATGATAATTATTACTCACCTGTTAAAAATAATCGTTACAAGACAAGTTTGATAAATGATCAGTTGGAAATTATTAAAGAATTTGTAAATGATGTGGGCGATGATCGTAATAATCTGCAACCTCATGATAAAGTATTATTGATTGTGGAAGATGATATTTTATTTGCAAAAATACTGATTGATAAAGCTCATGAATTTAATCTTAAAGCGGTTGTTGCTACAAATTATGGTGAGGTATTTTATTTTGCCAATTTATATAATCCGGTTGCTGTTTCTCTGGATATAAAATTACCGGATGTAAGTGGTTGGCGAATATTGGACCTTTTCAAAAATGATCTGAATCTGCGACATATTCCTATATACCTTCTTTCTGCTGAAGAAAATAAACACCTGGCGTATAAAAGAGGATCAAGAAGTTTCTTATTAAAGCCGATTAAGAAGAATGAATATCTGAATGAGTTATATAAGGATATTATTGAATTTGGAAACAGACAAACCAGAGAATTGCTGCTCATTGAGGATAATAATGAAGATTCTTATAAAATAACAGAATTGTTTTCAGATGATGAAAACATCTGTGTAACCATTGCTTCCAATGGAAAGGCTGCTATTGAACTTTGGAAAGAAAAGGCATATGATTGCGTCATACTGGACTATATGCTTCCGGATATTTCATTGAACGAATTAATCAAAGAGCTGAATTCAAAAACTCAATTACCTATGATACCTGTTATCATACATTCCGCGAAAGATTTTAGCGTTAAAGAAGTATCGGAATTGAAACGAAATGCACATAGTATTATATTAAAAGATCCTAGATCTTATGATGATTTGTATAAAGAAACAATTAAATACCTCCATCTGAATCATAAAAAATTGCCTGACCCCAAAAGAGAAATAATAGAAAAAATTCTGTTGGAAGAAGATATTCTGAAAGGTAAAAATATTCTGGTTGTAGATGACGATGTTCGTAATCTATTCGCTTTGACTACTGCTTTTGAGAGATATGGTATAAATCCTATTACAGCAGAAAGTGGTAAAGAAGCAATCAATATATTGAATAATTCAAATAATACGATTGATCTTGTTCTCATGGATATTATGATGCCCGAAATGGATGGATATGAAACTACCCAGAAAATACGCAGGGAAAATAAAAATAATAGTTTACCGATCATAGCCGTAACAGCAAAAGCAATGAAGGGTGATCGGCAGAAATGTATCGAGGCAGGTGCATCGGATTATATTACTAAACCTGTAAAAATTGATCAATTAATTTCCTTAATGCGTATTTGGTTATATAAATAAACATTAAATGTTTCAATAGTATGAATGCTCCAGCAAAAATAAAAATATTACTGGTTGATGATCGGGAAGATAATCTTCTTTCTATGCAGTCTGTATTGGAGCAGTATGGGTATGAATTCATTAAGGCAACTTCCGGACAACAAGCACTCAAAATATTGCTGCACGAATTTGATTTCACCTTAATTTTGATGGATGTAATGATGCCAAATATGACTGGTTTTGAAACAGCATCATTAATATATAAAAGAGAAAAATTAAGACACATTCCGATTATATTTATAACTGCTTATGATAATAGTGAGATAAATGCATTTCAAGGATATCAAGCGGGTGCTGTAGATTATATATATAAACCTATTAACCCTGATTTGTTGCGTGCCAAAGTAAGTGTATTTGTAGAACTGTATAGGAAAAACCATCAATTGCTGGAACAGGAGGAAAAACTTCTTCATATTAATAATGAACTGGAAGAGCATGTCAGGAAGAGAACAGAAGAGCTTTATAATAAAAACCTGGAGCTGGAATTTAAAAATAATGAACTGACAAAGGTAAATAATGATCTCGATAATTTTATTTATACAGCATCTCATGATTTGATGTCTCCTGTAATTAATATTGAAGCATTGTTGACGGTTCAATATCAGGAGTTCGATATTCAGGATGATGAGTTCAAGAGGATGCGTGATATGACATTGCAATCTGCTACGCGACTTAAAAATACAATTAAAGACCTAACTGAAATAAGCAAAGTTCAGAAAGGTGGGGATGCTGATGATATTGAAATGGTAGCATTTGAGGAACTCTTAGAGGAAGTTAAGTTTGATATCAAAAATAGTATTGAGGAATCGCGAGCCACCATATTAGTAAATTTTAATGTTCCTATACTTAAGTTTTCACGTAGGAATATTCGTAGTATTATGTACAACCTGGTATCAAATGCTATAAAATATAGATCTCCCAAGCGATTACCGGTAATAACTATTTCAACCTCTGCATATAATGATTGTACTGTAATGTCTGTTTCTGATAATGGCTTAGGTATAAATGAACATTCCCTGAACAAAATATTTGAAATGTTTAAGCGCCTGCATGATCACGTGGAGGGAACCGGTATAGGCTTATATATTGTCAAGAGAATAATGGAAAACAATGGGGGAAAAATAGAGGTTCAAAGTAAAATAGATGTTGGTACCACATTCGATTTATATTTTAAAAATTAAAAGAACTGAGATATGTTTAAAAAATTGAACTGTACGCTGTTGGTTGACGATGATAATGTAAGCGTCTTTTTGAGCGAAAAATTTATACGAAGCTTAAATATTACGAATGAAATTAAAATAGCTCCTAATGGGGAAGCTGCATTGCAATATATCAAAGAATGCTCCTCACAGGATATTCCTTATCCTGAGTTGATATTACTCGATATCAGCATGCCTGTAATGGATGCATTTGACTTTCTTGCTCAATATCAAAAAACGTATAATGGTCGTTCCAATACAGCCATTGCTATATTAACAACATCCAGTAACCCTAAAGATATTGACCGATTATCTAAATTGGGCATTGCTGAATATATTAATAAACCATTAACACATGAAAAAATAATTGATTTTATGGAAAAGCATTTTAAAGAGGATTAATAATAGTAAACTTTTTTAAATACAGCTATGGAAAAAACAATCACATTAAATAAAAATGTACGTAAAGAAAATCTCTTTTTGATATGGGATCATCAGAAATATTTTCAACAATATTTTCAAGCCATTGCTGAAAATATATTTAATCTCATAGATCATGACGTTGTTCCTCATGTATTTCTTTTGGGAATCAATATCAATAATAGAAGTGAAAAGTCCACTCAGACCTGTTTAGAGCCCATAGACTGTGGATATTCGGTAGAATTGTTTTCAGGGTTAATAGATTTGGAAAATGAATTTGAAGGAAGAGATAACAAAATAAATATGTTTGCTCAAACAGATCGTTCATTTAAGGGAATAGGAAGGGGAAATGATTATACTTACGTAAAAGCCATCGAATCGATCTTGCAGAAAGAAAGAAGAAACAAAGAAAAACAGAAGTTTGTTTCTTATCCAGCTTATATAAATGGTTATGCTGTCTTTGTTATACTGGAGGTTGAGGAGGGTGCCTTGTATGATCAATATTCTTTGAAAGGAGAAAGGTATATATCTAATCCATCTTTCGTAAAAAGCTGTATCTATATTTACCTTAAATCCTGTTTGGGTTTTCTTAGTAATCCAAATAATACTTCTGATATATTGGAGAAATATCCAGAAGAAATAATGCGTGAAGCAGGAAAATTATTTATGTATACTATTTCTCAGTCCGGAAATAGTTTTAACAGCACATACGGGTTTTATGAAGCCTGTAATGTTATTTCATCCCTTAAATACGAAGGTACGGAAGGCCTAGGGAAATTGGTCATAGCTGAAAAAAATCATCCGAATATAGCCATAACGCTAAAATTAGAAAAACCAATTCGAATAGAAGATTTCAGAATGGTTCGGAAATTCCTGGAGATGTCGGATGATGCTTCACTCATTATTTCAGATGCCACCTTTATTTATGGTCTTGGAAATTTGAAAGGAAAATACAATCCAAAAAAGGAATCCTTGTTTATGGTTCATTTTGTGAAACAGTTTCACTGGGAAGTGCTGCATGATAACAAGGCATTAATGATAGTAGAATTTAAACAGCCTAATTTGCCTAAAGAGCGTATCAATAAAGAAATGTTTTATTCTGATTTTAAAAATACGTTTACCAACATAGACAATAGTCAGATTGACTATTTATGGAACATAAGTTGTGAAGCTACCAGGCAAAAAAAAGGAACAATTCTTGTAATCACAGATAATGCTATAAGTGAAGCACGACGTTTGGGGAAACAGAGCTTTCCGATAAATCCAATAAAGCTGACTACAGAAATCATCCATCAAATCACTTCTATAGATGGCTCTGTATTGATCGATAGAAATGCAATCTGTTATGCCATAGGCGTTATTTTAGATGGATTGGCTACTGATAAGGGTGATGCTTCCAGAGGTTCAAGGTATAATTCAGCTGTACGTTATCATGAGCATTTCGGAAAAATTTCACCCACTATTCTTGTCATTATTTCGGAAGATGGAATGATCAATTTGATTCCGGATGTTAAATATCAGCCAACACAAGCTATACCGAAATATGAAACAATTGCTTAGTACTTTAATATTGAATCGGAAATTTAACAAACAATTTATCAGAGGAAAATAATTAAAATCATCGTATAGAATCATATATCGATAATTAAACGCTTATGGAAAGAATTATTCTTGTTATCAGTAATGATATTGAAATCTTTAAGACAGTACGTGAATATCTGACGGTTGCATATGAATTGATTCATGCGGCTAGCGGACATACAGCATTTAAAATCGTTCATACAATGAATCCGGATTTGATTATCATTAAATGGCCTCTGACAGATATGGATGGGATGACTTTTTTACGACGTTTAAAGGCAGATAAAAATATTAGTGATACTCCTGTAATTATTATTGATTCTCCGGATCAAAGTCCTGTCCCGGAATCAGTGCTGAATGATTGGATTATCGATTATATTAAAATGCCTATTGATAAGGGAGATTTGAACAGACGCATTAAGATGACTTTACTGCTAAGTGAATCTTTAAAAATAGCAAAGTATCCTAGAAGGAATAACGTATCTGATAATCTGTTTAGTTCTTCCATCATTGATTTTGTTCCCATACCAATATTTTATCAGGCAGCTGATGGTTCTTTTTTGGGATGCAATAAAAGCTTTGAACGGTTTATTAAAAAAACACGGACTGAAATAGCTGGTAAAACAGTTTTTGATATTTTCTCAAATCCCATTGCAGAATTATTTGATAAGAAATTCAAGACATTAATTCAGAAATCAGGCGATACTTCTTTTGAGATCGAAATGGCACAGGCGCAAGATGAGAATAAATGTTTGATCGTATCATACTCGGTTTTTTACACGAAAGGCCATACAAAACCCGGTGGTTGTATCGCATCTATTACCGATATAACGGAAATAGTTAAATATGCTATGTTTGTTCGAAATCAGTTAGAAGACTTTAATGTAAAAAGCAAAGAAAAATATTCTCAGAATATAGAAAAACTTCAAACGGAATTGAGTACCATACAAACGGAGATTTCAACACATTTAGGCCTTTTGATGCAAGCGGAAAATGAACAGGATAAAATTCTTGAAGAAATCGATACACTTCGGCCTTTCCTGAATAATGAAGGTAGAATGAAGTTAGCTTTGTTAAAGCAGGAATTGAATGAAGAAAACTGGCTTGATTTTGAGACTAGGTTTAATGAAATAAATCTATCTTTCTTTTCTCATCTTCAGAAGAGATGTCCTGAAATTACTAAAAACGAAAAAAAATTATGCGCATACCTAAAAATGAATCTCGGAGCTGTTGAAATTGCAAAAATGACAAACAAGAGTCCCAATAGTATTAATGTTGCATTCGCCCGCCTCCGTTCAAAACTGAATGTACATGGAAATAAAGAATTAAGAATGTATCTGGATGAATGTTAATTTCGGGTAGTTCTATTTAACAGTTGGAAATAATAGTAGTCAGCTCAATTTTTAGATTTTATTTCTGTTATTTTTTGTTTACTGCTGAGTAAAAATAATGACTGATAAAAAGGATTAAAATATATTACAAATTTTAATCCGTAGCACCTATTTCTATCCGCCTAGCAACTATTAATTCCGGGATACCGTCTAAGGAAACGTTACAAATTAATTACAATTCAGTCATATTTATTTGATTTTCGTTACTTAGTATATTCAATAAAAATAAAATTCAGAAGAAAATATGGAATGGTAACAGATCAATTAAACGCTAAATTCTACAGTTATGGGAACGAACATTATAGTCGAATTTCTATTGTTGATATTATTTACAGTATCAATAATTAATTGCCAGAAAAGAATCCAGCAAGGTATCTCATGGGCTTTCCATACCTCTATTATTTTATCAATTATTATTGGAGGTTCGGCGGTATTTATGCTTGTGGTACTGACCAACTTTACTCAAGATGAGCAAGGGCATTTAATCGATTACTCCTGTATTGTTTTCTGGCTGATTGTTCTTTCGATGGCTATATATAATTTATTAACCGTTAAAAAAATTACAATTACTGAAACAGATGTTATTATAAATCCTCTGGTAGGCAAAAAGAAAAGGAATAATTTCTGTGAAGCATTGTATTATACTTTAGTTAGTAAAAAGGAATATTATTATTCATGGAAAGAATTGACAGTCTTTTTTCAAAAAAGAAAGGTGAAAATAAGTTCTATTCAAAACGAGGAATTTGTAGATATATTCAATTTGCTTATCACAAGTGGAGTAAGGGAGGCGAACGATAAAGAATATTCAGATTTGCATATTGAGTAAATTAAAAGAATTATGTCAGCGATGTCATGATATAATTACAGTAATTGAAAAGTTAAATGTACTTTCTTTAAGTAATGTTAGACGTTTAAAGATTGAATTATGAAAACAGCACGTATTTTATCAAGCGGATTGGCAGGTGCAGTAGCTGCAGTAGCCATTCACAAAACAATAAAAAATAAGAATGCAAATATCGCAGATAATAAGGTATTTCCTAAGCGAAAGTTTTTTATGAACTTTAAAAACTTTCATGGAAATGTTCCTCTAATCAGAAAATCATTTTCGTACACTCTATCTGAAGATATGTTGAATTTGTCTTTCTATTATAGTTTGTCTGGTCTTCGTAAACATAAACATGTTTTTGTAAAAGCTGTTTTTGCCGGATTAGCCGCTGGGGCAGGGGTATTATTATTGCCTATAATCTTTGATTATAAACATGGATTTGAAAAAAACTCAATTAAAGGAAAAGTGGTAATTATGGGATTAAATGTTGTTGGTGCGATGCTTACGGCTTCTCTCTTACATTTTGTAAATGCTGATGGTGATTGCAGATCAAAAAATGAGATACGCAGTACCTATTCTGCCAGTCAGGTTATTGGTTTTGATGAAGAGTAATAGCCCATATTCATATCTAATATTTCATTCAATGATCTTTCAAATGATATGTCACTTAATTTGAATCAGATCTTTCCAATAGATCAATATTTCTTTCATACAGAATTCGCCATTTTCATCTATTGGCAAACATTGGATAAGACTATAATCTTCTGATACTTCAGGATATTCTGTTTTGTCAAAAGCATATAGCTTTCCATCTTTGAGGCATCTTGCAAATTGATAGATAGATTGGTCAATTGTCATAATTGTAATCATTTAGTATAGTAGAAAGTAAATCATTAAATCTATTGTTCTATCCATATTTGAATCATTTATGATTGGATGTTTGAATAGTATTAAGCATAAATGTATTCGTTTAGTGCAATACTAAGTTGAGGATATTTTTTTCTGAATGCCTTATATACTTATAAGAAATAGTTATATAATTCACATGTCATAGTGAGACTGCATAGTAAAATATTTTAAAATCGGATTGAATATCATTTAAAAAAAACACCAATAAGAACACTTAAGAAATGAATTTATACTCACTTAGTGTTAAAATGAATGAGTGAAAACCTTTATATTTTAAAAATTTTGAAAACTAAAGACCTGCATAATTTCTAATTCAAGATTGTTAGTGAAATCGTGTAAAGCTAAAAACGGAATAGTTAAAATGATTCGTAGCTCTTATTTGCATTGAATAGGACATTAGCTATTCACAATAAACAGAATTATTAGAATGGTTAACAGTAAACGATAATCATTTCTGTTGTCATTGTTGAAATGATTTTAAATACCTTTCTTTTAAATGCTCATAAACAGATTTTTTATCAATTAACAAAGACATCATATATGCACACATTCCGGCAACCATTAAATAAAATATAACGGAATGTCTGTCGGTCATTTCCAGTACCAGTATAGCAGAAGTAAAAGGAGAATGAGTGACTCCTGTTAAAAAACCAACCATACCTGCTAAAATTAATATATTGGTATTGGCGGATGGAATTTCTGCCAAGATAGATATAAAAGCACCAATAGTACCACCAGCACTAAGTGATGGCGCAAATATGCCACCAGCACCACCGCTGCCAAAACTAAGAATCGGTCCCAGAAAACGACTGAGAACCATACTCAACGAAACATCTTTGTTGTTTATGAAAAGAAGATCTTCCAATATTGTTTTACCGGCGCCAATCACAGCATGATCGAGAAAATAATATATGGAAGCAAATATCAGGGCAAACGATATAATAACTATTACTCTGGAACTATCAGTCTTAAAAGAAGCTTTCCATTGATGAATGAAAAGTAAACTCTTGCCAAATAATCCACCAAGTATACCGGTTATCAAAGCTGTTAGAATGATCCATAAAATATAAACATAATCTCCAGTCTGTACATTTGGAAAGCCCAGATACAAATACGGACCTAATATTCCTTGTGCAGTCATGCCAGATATAATGACGGCAACAAATAATGTTGTTCTGAATATGGAGAAATGAACCCTTGACAATTCTTCAATAGCAAATACAATTCCTCCCAGCGGAGTATTAAAAGCGGCTGCCAACCCGGATGCTGCTCCTGTAATTACCATTAGCTGAAGGTTGAATTTATCCCAGTGTTTTGGTAAGGTATTGTGAATGAAAGTGAAAATTGACGCAGAAATCTGAATGGTTGGACCTTCTCTTCCAATAGCACCACCACCAGCAAGCATTACCAGACTGCTCAATACTTTTATAATAGATACTTTTACATTTAATAACTTTTTTACGATTACAGGAGTTTCTTCAGATTCTATAGCTGCCATTACTTGAGGAATACCGCTTCCGCCAGATAAAGGTGCAAACCGTTTTACTAACCACCAGGAAAAAATAAATGCGATTGGGCTTACAATAAAAATAGCTAAAGGATGTAATTCAATTATGTCCTCGCTCAATGATTCAATATATAGAAAAGCTTTTGCGTATGCTACTGCTGCAATACCAACCAATATAGAGGCAATCCATAAGGGTATGTGTTGAAATGCTTTTTGAAAATATTCGTGATGAGCAACTTGTGATAGTTTTTCTTGCAGGTATTCTTTCATCCTTTGTTGAATTATATAAATACTTATCTAATCCTAAATGCTACTCTACTATTGATGTAAGGCTTATAATATTATTGACTTAACTTTTTATGTTTCATTTTCTCCCTCGACTGCCGTCCAAATAGGTTGTACCATGTTGATGCCGTAAACATACCAAACCAATTTCTGGAATGAAGCAATAAGTTATATTTTTTAGTTCCTCTTTTTAATTCTGCACCATCAAAAATACTGCTCAATTGCAGACTCATGTTCAATAATTCATATTTTTTTTCTACTAACGGAATTTTTTCAGATAAAAATGCTGGATATTTATAATTGTAATGAACAATTTGCCGCCTAAAGTATTTAATGTTTTTATGTATAGCGTCCAAAGCGTCATTAATCTGTTGTATGTCATCTATATCATCATCAATTTTATGCTTTTGACTAATGGCTCTCCATGCCAGTAAGCCTCCAACTACCTCAGCGGCATAGAATCCCCAATTTTCATTACCGTTTAACAAATTGCCACCGATTAATCCCAAGGTAAATAAACTTAAATTGATATAAGTATCCAGAAACGTTGATTCCTGCTTCAATATTCTAAGCACATGATCTGTTTCAGCTAAATTTATACTTACTGCTGAATCCAATTGAATAATGTAAATAGAATCCTGCGATGACAATATTCTGCCAGATGCAGATATTTGTCTGAAAAAGGCCGCATCTGTTTTGGATTTTTCTTCAAAGGCATCCAGTAACTTTTGTGTTGTTGCAGAATCATTTTTATATAAAGCAAGAATTTGTGCAATCGATTTATCAAATTTGCTAGTATCAGAATTGATACGATTAAGTATTCTTTCCATACTTGAATCGATGCTTAATTTCTGTCTTTCGATCAATCTGGATTCAAGGTTTTTTAAATAGAGTTGAATCATCGAATCCTGTCTCTGAAATAAGAGTTGGAGGTCTTGTGCTGAAAGCTGTATGATTATTGTACTGTCAGCAAATGTTCCGGGACGTGCAGATTTTGAATTTGAGATTTGGGAGTACCCCCAAAATGGTAAAAGAGGAATTAAAATTAATAGTAAATATTTTTTCATGATATTAATAATGACATACAAATATTTAATATGTTGATCTTCAGTTTATACTGAAAAATATGGATGTGTACTTGTTTTTATATTCTATAGTAAGAATAAATTCTTTGAAAAAAAATTAATAATACTGAAGATTTTTTGAAGAGGCGGAAAGTCGTAATGATCCTTCTTATAGATATACAGTAATAGGTTACACTAAATGGCAGTAACTATTTTTGCGTTAAAGCTATATCAACAATATCCTGAGCTTCTTTTATAATCTGTTTTAAATGATCTTCGTTTAAAAAACTTTCAGCATAAATTTTATAAATATCTTCTGTACCTGAAGGTCTTGCCGCAAACCAACCATTCTGAGTGCTTACCTTTATCCCATCCAGTGGAGCATTGTTGCCTGGGGCATTTGAAATAATTGTCTGAATGTTTTCACCCGCAAGATCTTTTTGTTTGATCTGTTCTGCTGAAATTTTTTTTAATTTTTCTTTTTGTACCGTGTTTGCCTTTGCTTCAATACGATCGTAAAAAGGTTCTCCAAACTCTTTCGTTAATTCTTTATATAATATACCAGGATCCCGTCCCATTCTAGCCGTTATTTCTGCCGACAATAAGGCAGGTATAAAACCATCTTTATCTGTTGTCCATACGTTTCCATTCAATCTCGAAAATGTAGCCCCGGCACTTTCCTCGCCAACAAAACAAAGAGAAGCATCCAATAGCCCATCTACAAACCATTTAAATCCAACAGGGACCTCGTAAAGTGCTCTCCCTTGTTTAATAGTAATACGATCTATTAGTTGACTGCTGACAACCGTCTTGCCTATGGCTGCCGTTTTATTCCATCCAGAACGATATTGCAGTAGATAAGATATAGCGACTGATAAATAGTGATTCGGATTTAATAGCCCTGCACTTTTTGTTACAATACCATGCCGGTCGTGATCCGTATCGCAGGCAAATGAAATATCAAACTGATCTTTCATTCCGATCAGATTCTTCATAGCATCGGGGGAAGAAGGATCCATTCGAATCTGTCCATCCCAGTCTAATGGCATAAAAGAAAATGTGGGATCTACTATTTTGTTGACTACCGTCATGTTCAAACCATAACATTTAGCTATAGGTTCCCAGTAATGTACTCCAGCACCTCCCAGTGGATCCACACCTATCTGAATGCCAGAGTTACGAATAAGATCTATATCAATAATGTTTTTAAGATCATTCACATAATTATTCAAAAAATCATGTCGATATGTTGTGGATGAATTAAGAGCTTTATTAAAATCGATTCGTTTGAGACCCTGTAAATTATTTTGCAATATTTCATTTGCTTTCGCTTCGATCCATTTTGTAACACTTGTTCCGGCAGGTCCTCCATTGGGTGGATTGTATTTAAAACCTCCATCATGCGGTGGATTGTGTGATGGCGTAATTACAATACCATCCCCAAGTTCCTTTTTACGTCCTGAGTTATATGTTAAAATAGCATGTGATATAGCAGGGGTAGGGGTATATTCATCATTTACAGCAATCATTACATCAACATTATTGGCAGCCAGAACTTCCATAGTTGTTTCAAATGCTGGCTTAGATAATGCATGCGTATCAAAGCCAAGATATAAAGGTCCGTCTATTTTATGTTCCTGTCTGTAATAGCAAATGGCTTGTGTAATAGCTAGAATATGATTCTCATTAAAAGCATTATTAAATGATGATCCACGGTGCCCGGAAGTACCGAAGGAAACACATTCAGCAGGTATAGAGGGATTCGGAATTCCTGTATAATAAGCAGAAATGAGTTTTGGAATATTTACAAGTATTTTTTGATTGTTATCATTCATATCATTTATTATTCTCTCTTGAACGTTAAAAAGTTCTGAGTTAAAGTTCATTCATTATATGTTGTATAACTTACACAATTATTTTAAAAGTTATAACATTCATACATTTTTATTGGGTTTCAATAATTAAAGGTAGATTACACTGTGGTATTGAAATGATTAACAAATTCCAGATTTATTAATATACTCAAAGTCTCGAAATCTGAAATAGGTTAATAGTGATTTTTATCATCTAAAAGAATGATAAATTTATGTGTAAATTTTTTCTTATTAATAGTTCATTTGCATTTGCAGTAATACATAAAAAAATAATAACTAATAAGCTATGACGTTATGATAAAATTTAACGAAAAAAACATTCTTGATAAAACGGAAGGATTGACTTATAAAAAAAAGTTTATAAAAATATTTATTCAGGAAGATGATAAAGTCATTCAGAAAGAAATAAAAGAAGATTTTAAAATAGGAGATTATATTATTACGTTCTTCTCTAAATCAGATTCAATTTTTGATCTGCTTGCCTTACATCCGGATATATTGATTCAGGATTATAAAAACAATAAAAGTATCAATTGTTATGAATGGACTGAAAACTATTAAATTGTTTTTCAATTCAACTGAAACTAAGTTATAATTAGCTTACATAATACTCTTTCTTCTTTTAAAATGGATTTGTGCATTGGTAAAATAATCAGTATTCGTGGCAGTGTTGTGGACATCTGGTTTGATGATCAGCTTCCATCCATCTATACATTGCTTCGTACCGGACAAGACGGAAAGGTAGCTATTGAAGTACTATCTCAACTAGATGTACATCGGGTAAGGGGAATAGCATTAACGCCAACACAAGGATTGTATAGAGGAATGCCAGTTGAAAATACCGGAGGACCTCTTAAAATGCCAGTTGGAAAAAATACACTTTCAAGAATGTTTGATGTTTTCGGAAGAGCGATTGATCGTCAGACTGCACCTACTGATGTTGTATGGAGAAGCATTCACCAATCACCACCATCTCTTTCAAGGCGTGTAACCAACTCTCAGGTATTTGAGACAGGTATTAAGGTAATAGATGTTTTAATGCCTCTTGAACGAGGTGGCAAGGCTGGATTGTTTGGCGGTGCTGGAGTGGGTAAGACCGTATTGCTTACGGAGATGATACATAATATGGTTGGACGTCATAATGGTGTCAGCATATTCTGTGGTATAGGAGAACGTTGCCGTGAAGGAGAAGAGTTATATCGTGATATGAAAACCGCCGGGGTTTTGAATAATATGGCAATGGTTTTTGGGCAAATGAATGAACCTCCGGGCAATCGTTTTCGTGTTGGACATGCGGCCCTTACTATGGCGGAGTATTTTCGTGATGATGAACATCGGGATGTACTATTGCTTATAGATAATATTTTCCGGTTTATTCAGGCTGGTATGGAGGTTTCAGGTCTTATGGGTCAAATGCCTTCCCGGCTGGGTTATCAGCCTACCATGGGTACAGAGTTATCGGAACTGGAGGAACGTATTGCAAATACCGATACAGGTGCCATTACTTCTATTCAAGCTGTTTATGTACCGGCAGATGATCTGACTGATCCATCGGCAGTACATACATTTTCACATTTATCAGCCTCTATTGTTCTTTCAAGAAAGAAAGCAAGCGAAGGATTTTTTCCAGCAGTCGATCCCTTGAAATCTGCTTCTAAAATGAGCGGACCAGGTATTGTAGGAGAAAAACATTATGCTATTGCGCAAGAGATTCGGCAGACGCTGGCTCAATACGAAGAGTTAAAAGATATTATTGCCATGCTGGGATTGGAACAGCTTTCTCCTGAAGATCGTAAACTGGTTGGGCGTGCCAGACATCTGGAACGGTTTTTAACGCAGCCTTTTTCAACAACGGAACAATTTAGCGGTATTCCCGGAAAGCAAGTAAGTTTGAAAGATGCATTGGATGGGTGTGAACGGATATTAAAAGATGAGTTTAAAGATTATCCGGAGAATGCTCTTTATATGATCGGAACGGTAGATGAGGCGGTCGCTAAAAAGAAATCGGATGACGAAAATAAAAATGTAAATATAGATAAAGGGAAATCGCTGGATACTTCAAAAAATGCTCCTAGCCCTGTGGTAAATAATATCCCTAAAGAAGAAAAAAAACCTCAAATAGAAAATAATATACCAGCTAAAAAATAGAATATGGATGCTGCAGAGTACATACACCTGAAAATATTATTGCCTTACCAGGTTTTCGCTGAGGTTAAGGATGTGAAACGAATGGTTGTTGAATGTTCAAACGGTTCGAATGGTTTTCTGCCGAACAGACTTGATTGCACTGGTAATGTTGTACCAGGAATATTGATGTATGAAAGCCAATCTTTAGGAGAAACGTATCTGGCCATTGATGAAGGAACCGTTGTAAAAGCAGGTAAAGAAGTATTTGTTTCTGTTCGGAATGCTATTGGAGGAAAAGACCTTGGAACACTGCATAAAGAAGTAGAAAAGGAATTTGTACGATTGGATGAACGTGAAAAGGATGTCCGATCGGTATTGGCAAAACTGGAAGGAAGCTTTATGCATCAATTAACAGATCTGCAAAAAGGGAAATGATATGGAGGCAGAAAACAATAAGGATTACTACACGTCATTAAGCAGTAAAATAAGTAAAGACGAAGCCCGTAAACTGATTATGAAGAAGAAAGGTATTAAAAATATCTGGTTTGGTTTCGGTATGTTCGGTTTAATTGGCTGGTCGGTAGTTATACCTATGTTATTAGGAATTTTACTTGGGTTTTGGATCGATAGCCGCTATCCAAGTCACTATTCCTGGACACTTATGTTATTGGTCATTGGTCTGATGGCAGGTTGCTTGAATGCCTGGCATTGGATTGATAAAGAAAATAAACAAATACAAAAAGAAGAGGAGGATAAAAATGGATAATCAAATGTTTGCATTATTGGCTTTTCCAGGTGGTATGCTGCTTGGTTCTGTCTTCTATGGAGGATTATGGTTTACCGTTCAATATGGAACAGTTTCCAAAAATCCTGCATTGTGGTTTTTATGCAGTTTTATACTGAGAATAGGTATTTCTTTATGCGGCTTCTATTTCATTTCCGGCGGGAACTGGCAGCGATTACTTATTTGCCTGGCTGGATTTATTATTGCTCGTGTAATCATTACCAGTCTTACCCGTTCTTCATCAAAGCAAATGAATCATGAGAATTAGTCCCGATGAATTGATATTCTGGCAACATGGGTTCATTGTTATTAATGAAACCCTTGTAATGACTTGGCTATTGATGTTTGTTCTAGTGACAGGTTCCTGGCTCATTACACGTAATCTCAAAACGGATACTAGTATCTCACGTTGGCAAAGCATTCTTGAAATGCTTGTGCTAGGTATGAAAACACAGATAGAAGAAGTTGGAATGAATAAACCTGAGAAATACCTGAGCTTTCTGGGGACACTCTTTGTATTCATTGCAATGGCCAATCTTTTTACTATTATACCAGGGTATGATTCACCAACGGCTTCTATCTCTACAACAATAGCTTTGGCGCTGAGTGTCTTTCTGGCTGTGCCGATTTTCGGGATTGAAGATCAGGGATTCAAAGCATATCTTAAATCTTATATTGAACCGACTGTTGTTATGCTGCCGTTTAATATCATCAGTGAAGTATCCCGAACGATGGCATTAGCGATACGACTGTTTGGAAATATGATGAGTGGAGGATTAATTGTAAGTATCCTCCTTGGAATTACACCTCTTATTTTTCCGATTATAATGACCGCCCTTGGCTTGCTTACAGGAATGGTGCAAGCATATATATTCAGTATTCTGGCTACTGTTTATATAGCTGCTGCTACTACACCAGCAGATAAAGAAAAAATAAATAACGTTCAATCAATAAATAAAAAATAATATGGATAGTATGACAATCATTTCAGTGGCATCAATTGTCACCGCAGGTATGACAACGAGCATAGGCTGTATCGCACCGGCACTGGGTGAAGGTAAATCAGTAGCATCTGCATTAAGTTCATTAGCTCAACAACCGGACGCCTCTTCAACCATTACACGAACACTCTTCGTTGGTTTAGCTATGATCGAATCTACTGCGATTTATTCTTTCGTAGTTTCTATGATATTGATCTTTGCTAATCCATTCTGGAATCATTTCATTTCCGCTGCCGGCGCTAAATAAAAAATAGTATGAAGATTGATTGGTTTACAATTATTGCCCAGGCAATTAATTTCCTTGTATTGGTATGGCTATTAAAGAGGTTTTTATATAAACCTGTTTTGACTGCTATCGATACGCGGGATAAGAAAATTGCTGCACAATTGAATGATGGAAAAACCATGAAAGAAGAGGCCTTAAAAACGAAGGAAGAGTTTCAAAAGAAAAGTGATGATCTTGAAAAGCAACGTGATTCCTTTCTTACAAAGGCAACTGATGACGCTAAAGCTGAACGTATAAAACTGTTGGAGGAAGCAAGAAAAGAGTCAGAGGCCTTGCGAACAAAGTTGCTTGAAAATCAAAAGTCAGAACAGGAACGGATGACTGCTGATATTGTTCATAGAGTTGAAGAGGAGGTATTTGCTATTTCACGAAAAGTATTGGTTGATCTTTCTTCTGCAAATCTGGAAGATCAAATAACGGATGTTTTTATCCATAAGTTGCGAGAATCAAGTAATGAAGAAAAACAGAAACTCATTACTGCATTTAACGTTTCGGATAATCCTGTTATTATATATAGTGCGTTTAACCTTTCTCAACAACAACAGGAAAAAATAATACAGGTGATTAAAGAAGTTCTTTCAAATGCCAGGGTTCAGTTTGATACTTCCTCTAATCAAATTGGAGGTATTCAACTAAGCAGCAATGGATATTCATTAAGCTGGAACATTCAGGAATATCTTACTGTACTTGAAAAAAAGATCACTGCACAACTGAGTGGGGATGTAAGGAATCAGTCCTCAGTTCCCCAACATAACTAGTAGGATATGGATTCTGAAAATATTGATATACGTGTTGGCCGAAGTCTGGATGAGATAAGTACCATTGTAAAAGATCATACTCCATCTATGATCTTAGGTGAAGTTGGTATAGTAACTACCATTTCTACAGGAATCGCAAAGGTTTCCGGACTTCCTGGAGTAGCCTATGAAGAGTTGGTCAAATTTCCGGGTGATCTGTACGGTATTGCCTTTAATGTGGATGAAGATGAGATCGGTGTTGTGTTGCTTGGTGATAGCTGGAATCTCCACGCCGGTGATAAAGTGGAACGCACGGGTAGAGTAATGGATGTTCCGATTGGAAAGGGATTGATCGGACGAGTTGTTAATCCGCTGGGTTTTCCGTTGGATGGGAAAGGCCCCATACCTTTTGAAAAACGGTTGCCTATTGAACGTGAAGCTCCGCCAATTATGAATAGGGATCCGGTTAATGTTCCCATGCAGACTGGAATTAAAGCAATTGATGCGCTGATTCCCATCGGAAGGGGACAGCGTGAACTTATACTGGGTGATCGCCAAACGGGAAAGACAGCCATTGCCATTGATACCATCCTGAACCAGAAAGATAAAAATGTTATCTGTATTTATTGTGCTATTGGTCAAAGAGGCTCTGCTGTAGCTAAGGTTATAGCAGATCTTCAGGCAAAAGGTGCTATGGAGTATACAGTAGTTATGGTCTCAGAAGGTAACGATGCTCCGGGACTTACATACATTGCTCCCTATGCAGCTACAAGTATAGCAGAGGGGTTTATGGAAGAAGGCAGGGATGTACTTATCGTATATGATGATCTTACCCAGCATGCCAGAGGCTATCGCGAGATTTCCTTATTGCTTCGTCGTCCACCAGGCCGAGAAGCCTTTCCAGGCGATATCTTTTATATACATTCCAGATTGTTGGAACGTTCTACCCATTTGCGTAAAGAATTAGGTGGCGGTTCGCTTACAGCCTTGCCGATTATAGAAACCGAAGCTCAGAATATTTCCTCTTATATTCCTACCAATCTGATTTCTATTACAGACGGGCAGATTTATCTTTCTCCTAAGTTGTTTGAATTAGGGCTTCTTCCGGCTATAGATGTCGGAGAATCCGTATCCCGCGTGGGAAGTGCAGCACAAAAGAATATTTATCATGATGTTGTTGGCAATCTTAAACTGGCCTATTCACAGTTTGAGGAGCTGGAAAGTTTTGCCCGTTTCGGAACCCGACTGGATGAACCTACACGGAAAGTTATTGAACATGGACGAAGAATACGTGCTTGTCTGAAACAATCGGAGTTTCAGCCATTGCCGATGTATCATCAGATTGCAGTCCTATTGACCTTGTCTGAAGGATATTTTGACACTGTTCCGCTTGTTAAAATGAAAGATGCTGAATGTGCCCTATATCTGGCTGTAGATGCATTACTGGATGATTTGCGTCAACGTATTTCTTCCGGGGATAAATTGACAGAAGCTGATCATGGAGCTATGATTGTGATGATTAAAAAGGTTGTTGATTCCTTTCAGGAAGATAAACCCACGAGTGAACCTACTAAATAACTATGAGTGATTCAATCGAAAGCCTGCAGCGTAAAATAGAAGGAGCCACACAGCTTAGTTCCGTTGTGCGTACCATGAAAGCATTGGCCGCTTCCAGTATCGGTCAATACGAACGTTCGGTTATTTCTCTGCAGGATTATTACCGGACAGTTGAATTGGGAATAACAGCTTGTCTTCGTCAACAGGATTTTTCTTTTGTAGAATCAGTGAAACAAAAAAAACAGGAAATTATCCATATAATTGTTTTTGGTTCCGATATGGGACTAGTTGGACAGTTTAATGAATTGTTATCTGATTATACACTTAAAATACTTTCTGGACTTAAAGGAGAAAAAAAAATATGGACCGTTGGTGAGCGCATTCAATTGCGGTTATTAGATGAAGGTTTTAATTCTGAAAAAACCTATCCCGTTCCGAATTCTGTGAATGCTATCACCTCGCTGGTTACCCAGATTCTTGTTGATAATGAAAATTCGGGAAAGGGAAACGACTTTACTTTTTATATTATTCACAATCATCCAACATCCGGAACATTGTATGAACCTTTAAGTGAGCAATTATTGCCACTTGATAAAAACTGGCAACAGCGTTTTCGTAAAGCTGTATGGCCCTCTTCAAATCTTCCGGAGATAATCGGAGATGTAAATTCAATGTTACAATCATTGCTGCATGAGTATCTTTTTGTTTCTTTATTCAAGGCCTGTTCAGAATCTCTGGCCAGTGAAAATGCCAGCCGTATGGCAGCGATGCAGCGTGCCGAAAAAAATATTGATGATTTGCTTTCGGATCTCACTCAATCCTATCATAGGGAAAGACAGAATGGTATTGATGAAGAATTGTTTGATGTGGTATCTGGATTTGAAGCGATGCAGAAAGAAAAGTGATCATCTTTGTTATTGATTCTATATTACTCATCAGCTCTTTATCCAACTGACAGTATAAAATTTGCATTCGTAAAACCGGAATATTTTAGTTATACTTATATTCAGTAAATAGCCACGCATTCTATGAACGATACCATACCTATAGCTGGCGACGAAAATTTGCCTGAAAACCCGGTCTTGAAGGATACACTTCATAATCATCGCCATATTCCAGAGTTGCCATTAAGGCCCCATATACATCCAGTTTCGAATACAATAAGCCGATCCTATCCTGTCGGTAAACAAAGTTTTTCCCGTGCGTTTCAAGGTATGGAACTCAAACTGTCTATTACTTCCAGAAATCCGTTTCCGGAATATTTAGACGCTAAGTTGATGACGACGATGCTTTCTGAGAATGGCAGTAATTGGGTAAGCGTACCTTTTGAGCGAATCGATGCTTATACATTAATGTGCCGGATCGTACCGGAATACCCGGGTCTGCATTCTTTCAGAGCCGAATACCAATTTGACAATGGTAATATTGTATACAGAGATACGGTACCGGATGCCTGGATATTGATTGATCCCCCGCAAGTAGATGGTTTGCGGATGTATACATTTATCCCTACTGTTTCGGGCACCCTGAACGACTGGAAGATTGATTTGAAACGCATTGCTTCTATGGGGTTCAATGCTCTTCATTTGTTGCCGATAACCATGCTGGATGAATCAGAAAGCCCTTACGCTGCGAATGATCTCTTTGATATTGATCCAAGCTACCTGACTATAGGATCTGATAAAGATAGTCTTCAACAATTGGAAGCATTTATTGAAGAAGCGAAAGTATTGGGCATACGCTTATGTTTTGATTTGGTGTTGAACCACATTGGTGTAAGCAGTAAAATGGTGAAGCGGGCACCAGACTGGATTGTACCGGATCAAAATTCTCCGGATGGTTTTCAACGTGCCCGGTATTGGTTCAATAATGTATGGAGTACTTGGGATGATTTGGTACTTATTAATTATGAACATCCCTCTGAGGCAGCTCGGACAGAGATCTGGTCTTATATGATTGACTACGCGCTTTTCTGGGCCAAATATGCCAATGATACCAATGGATTTGTACGATTTGATAACCTGCATAGCAGTGATGCTGATTTTGTAGCAGCATTAACAAAAGCACTGCAAAAGGAATACCCTTCTGTAGCTATTCTCGCAGAGTATTTTACCGATGAACGAACAATGCTTGATACAGTGCCGGAATGGGGGCTGAACCTAGTGCTGGCCATGCCATGGAATTATAAATTTGTACCGGAACTACGTGAATACCTGAAGTACTTACATCGTGTTTCGGAACATGTTGAATATTTTATGCCTGTTACTTCACACGATTGTGGTTCGCCATCGCAGGAGTTCGGGGGTGCTGATTCCACTGTTCCCCGTTATGTTGCAGCAGCGCTATTGGGTACAGGCGCTACCGGAATGCCTCAGGGGGTGGAATATGGAGAACAGGAAAGGATAAATTTTGTAGGTAGAAAACCTAAAATGGAGTTTAAAGGTGAAGCTACGTTCGCCGGTTTTATTTCGAAGGTTAATAATATTCTATCAACGTATAGTACATTCCGTTGTGGTAATAATTGTGAATTTGTAGATAACGACCATCTGGCGATTATTGCTGCCTTTAGGAAGGACGATGGGAGTCAAACATTGGGATTTCTGGTCGTATGCAATTTTGATATACAATCGCCTCAGCATATTGTACTAAATCTTAATACCATTATTGGTTCTCCTGGACCGTTTATGTATACAGATCTATTGAGTGAAGATTCAAAAAATAATCTGCAGGATGAACTGGAGCTTTTATTGCCGCCCTGTTCAGCAAAAGTACTCATGTTTAATCAGGATGTATGAATATTTAATAAGCATAATAACAAATTAATACGATTATCTTTTAGACACTTTTGCATGATATATTCAATTGAGTTGAAATATTTCAGTAATAAGCTACTTGATTAAAGTACAAATATAATTTTTGTAATAGCGGAAGCAGAGTGTGAATGATGTAAGCATATAATAAAATTATGTAATGCAACTATTATTTTTTAAGCTCAGATTGTGGTCTCAATTTAGCTGTATCAATTATGAGTATCTTTAGCAATATTTCGACGAGTATCTTTAAAAATATTTCTGTAGAGGAAAAAAACATCCTCCTTAAATATCCAGCTTATATATCTCTGCTTGCATCCAATAGTGATGGATGTACGGATGATGCTGAAATACATTCCGCCATAGAGCTTGCCTATATAAGAACATTTTCAAGTAATCCGTTGCTCGATGAGTTTTATACAAAGGCGTATGTTGTTTTTGAAAAGAACTTAATAGATCTGAATAAAAGCCTGCCTAAAGATAAAGCTGCGCGTGAATTAAGTATTAAAGAAGCCTTGGCTGGTATAGAAAAAATTGTATTGAAAATTAGTAAACGATATGTTTCTGCTTTGCATCGAAGCATGGAATCCTTTAAAGAACATGTTGAAAAAGCGCATCGAAGTGCTTTGGTAGATTTTCTTTTTCCGATTCCAATTTTAGGGTTAACCGATTGAATTGATAGCCTACACAATGGATTTCTATTCAATCAGATTTCATTTATTTAGAAAGTAAAACGTTATTAAAAAATATTATGATGCAGGATAAAATAATTATTTTCAATATTTATAATACTGTTTTGGAAGCCTCTTTTATTCAAAACAAACTTAAAGAGCATGGAATTGATTCCTTTCTCGAAGATGAAAATGTCATAGGTATAAATCCTTTGGGAGGTGTTGAATTAAAATTATATGCACAAGACAAAGAAAAGGCTGAAGCAATTTTGTTATCCTGAAGTGATAGTTGATTTTTCTTTAATTGATATATCAGATTTATCATCTGGAATTAAAATTTTGAATCTTTTGATAAATGCATAAGGAATACAGTCCAAATTTTTACATTATGCAATAACGCACGAATACAGGAAGCTATGAATAATCAAGGTTTTTATAAAAATCGAAGCTTTCAAACAAAAAATCCCCCTTCCCAAAACAAAAAAGAAGGGGGATAACAAACAAACAACTAGATTTTAATTATTCTTAGTCTTTAATATGTGTTTTATAAAGTATGTTTCCTTTATAATCTATGAAATAAAGACTCATCGAATCTGCTTTTAATGAAGCCAGAACAAATCCTGAAACACCTTCTGCGAATTTCGTATGTTCATATTTTCCGGCAGGTCTGTTTTCTGATCCACCTCCCGATACGATATAATCTACTGTACTCCCCTCAGGTTTCTGATGCTGCAAGTCATGATCGTGACCTGCGAAGTAAACCTGAACCTTATACTTCTCCAGCATTGGCTTTAACCATTCCTTAAGTTCTTCGGTATCCCCGTGTTTTTTACTGGAAGAATATACAGGATGATGTCCTACTACTATTTTCCATCGTTCGGTAGAATGAGCCAAAACACTATCCAGCCATTTTACTTGTTTTGCAGTATCCTGTTTAGCAAGATCAGCATAATCGTCTTTTTCCTTATGGTATTTTTTTACAAAAGGCGAAGTATCCAGGAAAATAAATCGTACAGCAGCGGTATCATTTATTGCTTTGGAAAATGTATAATAACGTGCAGGCATGTTCCATCGACGGCTGATTTTACTATAATCAACTTCTGCTTGCGGAGTACCTTCGTAATCATGATTCCCTAATACTACAAACCAGTCTCGTCTTAAATTAGAACCTTTATATATTTTCTCAAAAGAATCTTCCCAGAGAGGATCAGAAACACTTCTGACTCCTTTATCATAGAAATTATCTCCTGTTGAAATTATAAACTCTGCGTCTGATTTGCCAGTATAGTAATTCATTTGATCGCCTACTTCCTGCTGGTTAAATTCTCCGCATCTTCCCCAGTCTCCAACAATAAGAAAAGCAAGTGCATCTTCTTGTTCCTTTATTGTAGAATCGGTTGTAATTGCAGAGGTATCTTTAACCTCTTTATTTTGTTCTTTACATCCTGAAAATCCTAATAGCATTGAAAATAGTACAATGCCATATATGCCGGTATTATTATAGTTCTTGTGCATAATTATTAATGTTGATTCCCAGTTCCATTTGATTGATAAGCTCCAATATCAGATCCTATTGGTGTTATTCCAGAAGAACCAAAATTAGCGTTTAAGTTAATGACCGGAGGATGTGCATTAAAAAGAGCTGTTGTACCTTTACCTATTGCAGGTGAACCAGATGCTAATCTGAAGTTAAAGCTACCCACATAGTCAATTTCATTGAATTGTAAATTGGGTAATGTATAATTTACAAAACCCGGGTTGTTTTTCCCTATAATGGAAGGGGCATCATAAACTTGTCCCAATGTATAGCCAGCTGGAAGAAACGTTGATGGAACAGGTACATCTGTTGTTTGAGGTTTAGTGAGATAAGTTGGAGGATATACCTGATCTGCTGTAGAATCTGCATCAACATAATTGAAGTTATAGCCATATTTCATATTTGTAGTATCAGGAGCTGAAGAACCATTATTCATTCTTAATCCAACTTTACAATCCACTAATAGATTATTCCATACCTGACCTTCGGCGCCTTTTTCAAAATTAATAGATCCGCCTTTTCCTGTTAGTGTTGATTGTCTGTAACCACAGTTCACCAGTGTATTATTGTAAACCATTATATTTGTTTCCGGAGTACCTACTGGTTGATTTACGTTCGAAATTTTTATTCCGTTGGTTGCGCCTCCAACAATCAAATTATAGGCTATATTCGCTAAGGTTCCTCCCTTAATATTAATGACATCTCCATCGTCAGAACCACATTTCTCAAATGTATTTCTCATGATGTTTGCATTACCTCCTTGTACCCTTACGGCATCATCAAAAGTTCCATAGATCCAGGAATCTTCAAGAATAAACTGGCCTTTTAAATTAGCGTTCTGGTAAAAGATAGCATATGAAGGATCTCCTGAACTCAGACCACTAACAGGAGGTGCAGTGCCAAGTCCAGCACCGGTAAATTCAATGTGTGTCCATTTAATGACCATAAGATCACAACTCGTATCACCATTGATACCTAACCACAAATTGTTTGCATTTGTAAAGGCAGGATCATTTGTAAACGAAGGTGTTGAGGTTTTTGTGCCGAAAGAAGAGATCCAGACAGGACTAGCTTCTGTTCCAAGAGATAATAATGTTCCTTTTACTGTAATAGAAGGCGGGTTGGAAACTGTTGGCACAACTTTTATAGTACATCCCGCTTGAATTACAAGGGTATCACCTTTGGGTATAACAGTTGTTTGTGTAAGATAATACGTTTTCCCTGCTGCCAGAGTACCCTTAACCGATGCAGGAATTGTATCACCGGTTACTATTTGTCCAACCTGATAAGGAGGGGTAGAGATAGAAGTACTATCATTCTTTTTTTTACAGGAGACAATAACAAATGCTATTAGTGCCATTCCAACAATCAGTAGTTTTTTCATAAAATTGATTTAGTTTATAGTTATTAATTTATTAGTAAGCATTGTTTTAAAACTTGTATCTGATTCCACATAAGTAAGTTTGTTTGTAATATTCTTTCTGGACAAGTATCCAGTTATTACTTACTTGATCTGGCAAAGCCTCTACTCCCGATCTATATATATTCTGGTGTTTCACTTCTATTATTACCGGACTATTGAGAATGTTGTTGATTTTACCAAAGCATGAGAAATTTTTACCAAGTGTTTTCTCAAAAGAAAAATCTAATTGTGTAATAGGCCTTTGCCAGTAGTCCTGGTCTAAATAAGGAGAAACCATAACAATTTTACTTCCAGTGTAAACCATTGCTAATTGCAAATCGAGTCCTTTATCTTTATTCTTGTACAGTAATGATGCATTTGCTATATTATTTGCTTGCCCTTCCATCGGTCTCTTCTGGTTGGCCAGACCACTTACAGTCTGTCCTGTAGTATCTTTGTAGATGGTTTTCTTGGTCGTATTCATACTTGAATTGGTATACGTATAGTTCAAAGAAATCCCAAAGTATTTAAAGTATTTGGTTACTACTGCTTCAAAACCATAATTGATGGCAACACCAAAATTATTGGGCATCAATGCTTGTTGATTTAGATTTTGAACCACATAAGCAATCTCAATAGGATTGATTATTTTTTTATAAAAAACACCTATGAGTACCTGATCTGTTGATTTTGGAAAAAACTCATAACGTAAGTCGAAATTATGTGCTATGGCATGTTTCAAATATGGATTCCCGGTTTCGGTAAAATATTCGCCCTGTATATTATAAGGAGTGATTTCGAAATAGGAGGGGCGATTGATAGCTTTAAAATATGAAAGCCGCAAATTCTGTTTATTGTTCAGCATATATTTGAAATGCAGGCTAGGTAATAGATCTCTATATATAATCGTTCCAAAAGTTGCCGGAAATGTAATCGGCTCTGCCGTTGCATAATGCTGATAGGTATTCTCTGTTCTTACACCTCCAAGTACCTGAAGTTTTTTCCTGAAAACAGTTTTAGCCTGCACATAATAGGCAAGGATATTTTCATTTGAAGTATATGTATTTTGATTTGGGACACTTCCATATCCAGAAGTTGTACTTGCGAATTGAAATTGAGTATTATCAACCGTGCTGAATGGCTGTTGTGTATGCCCATTTACTGGTGCCGGATTAAAGTCATATTCATAATACCGGTTTACTCTCAACTTATGCCTATCCATAATACCTGTTGAAAATTCAATATCCTGTCGTACAATTCTTGGTGTATAGGTGAGATTTGCATATCCGGTTATATCCCGATCGGAATTAGCTAACCATCTTCGTGTCATCGGTTGAAGGTATGGTGTACTGGTTACTTGTTGATGAGCTGAATTATATGTTACATTATGCTGAACATCTAGTTCAGACCAATCAGGAACATTGTTTGTAGCGTTTGATAGTACACCAATCCAGTTGAATTTTAAATTATGCAGTAGTGAATGGTTTCCTTCAAGCGTGGAATTATAAATGGTTTGTATTTTTAATCGTGATCTATCCAATATGTCTACGCTTCCTGTTCCAGGTCCGGCACGCCCTGTTGTAAGGGAAGTATCTACCGTTTGTCTGGTTTCTATTTCCCGCATATACAAAAAAGCATTATATAAAGTAATCGTATGTCTTTTGTTTATGACATAGTCAATTTTTGCCTGTGTACCATATCGAGTAGCTTGCACCGAGTATTGCCGTACGTATATATCGGAAAACGTTGGAATAGGAACATGGGAAGTACTACTTGGAAGAGGTTGAGCATCCGGTATGGCATAAACAGAGTGCGATCCTCTATAGTTATTTTGATAGCTAAGACCGAATATAATTCCCAGTTTTTTTTCTTTAAGAAAACGATTGCCCACACTGAAACTCCCCATTGTATTTATTGGAAGTTTGTTTGTTTTATAGTCAAAACTTTTGACTTGAAAATCTGAAACACTTGCATTGTAATTTTGTCCATGCAGCTGTGCTGGAGATTGAAGGTTTATGACATGGGAATCAAACGTAGTGAAGGAGGTATTAAAAAACATCTGACTGAAACCTGGGGATGCATTTACTTTTAAAAGAAAACTATCGGGTGCCGTTTTCATAACTACATTCATAGCACCACCTATGGCATCACCTTCCATACTTGGAGTTAATGCTTTCACTATTTCCAATCTTCCTACCATATCCGCAGGAAACATATCCATTGGCACATACCTGTTTTTATCATCAGGACTAGGGATTTTGATACTATTGATTAGAGTATAGTTGTATCGCCTATCCATTCCCCTGATAATGGCATATTGTCCATCTCCGGTATTGTTTCTGATTACAGATACTCCCGAGACACGCTGTAAAACATTGGCAACAGTAATATCAGGTAGTAAACTAATGTTTTCAGCAGAAACAACATTCATGATGTTATCTGCATTCTTCTCTCTATTCTTTGCACTATGATCGGATTCTGGATCTAATGTATCTGGTTCGTGATTGCTTGCATCTATTATTATTTCCTGTAAAGCTTCTGTTTTCATTAAAAAATCAATAATAATGACCTCATCTGCTTTTGTAACCGTAACTTTTTTTAGTTGCATTTGATATCCTAAAGATCTTACCCGTATGGTAAATGTATCTACAGGTATTTTTTTTAATAGATAGGAGCCATCCAGACCTACCTGTGTGGAAATGCTTGTATTAGGAATGTCAATAAATGCATCTGTCATGATCTCATTCGTTAAAGCATCCTTTATTAAACCTTTAATTATTGCTGCCTTATTAAGCAGTGGCAACGTGAAAAGAAAAAATAGTACGATAATTTTTTTCATCCGTTCAACTAAATTGAATTCTTGCTTAATAATTTTTTATTGAATAGTTTTTATACTGTAAGAGTACTTTGTTTATGCGTATCAATGAAAAAATCCGCATAAACAAAAGAGCAACATGTTTCGAAACGATGTAAACAAAAAGGCAACATTGCTTCGGAATGTAATTTGTAATTATTTTTGTATCAGTGAATTAAAAAATGAAAAGAGGGTGTGATAAAATAAAAATCAAATAGGTAACGTGAACATGGACTATTAAGAAAGTGTATGCAATGATCATGTTAAGTTAACAGTAATTTAGTATTTAGAATACAATCCGATAATATGAAAGTTATATCTTTGCAAACTAATTTATAAGTTTTGAATAAACACTGTTAGACTATCACCGTGTTTAATCGATAGTTTTTTTCGTAAGCGGTACCTTGCTACTCTTAAGCTATCCTGAGTAATTCCCATCATAACGGCAATATCTTTTGAGGAGATGTTCAACTTAATAAGAGCACACAAACGTAATTCTGTAGAACTTAAATCGGTACAGTGTTTTCTCAAACCCTGCATAAAATTATCATGTACCTGTTCAAAACTTTTTCTAAAGTCATCCCATTCGTTATCTTTGATGATACTATAATCCACTTTTTTAATCAGGGAATTTACATGCTTGCGGTTATCTTCTTTACCGTTTTTATTTATTACTTCCAAATCTTCTCTTAAGCCTTCCAGTAATTTGTTTTTTCGGATTAAGTGCAGTGCATTAGACGTTAGCTCCTGAGTTTTCACCTGTATTTCACTTTTTAAATGCTTTTCTTTTAATAGTGTATTTTGTAATTCAACTTTTATTAATGCTTGTTCCTGTTCGTATAGTTTTTTATTCTGTTCAATGATCTGATTATTCTTTCTTATTTTCAATCTTTGCCTGCTCATGATTAAAAAACCGCTTACTACTATAAGAAGTAAAAATATTACTAATGCTACCCGAGTGATATAGTTGTATTTACTTTCTTTTTCAAGCAGGCTTATTTCCTGGTCTTTTTTATCTATGTCGTATAAGGTTTGCATTAAGACCAATTGTTTGGTACCTTCTTCATTAAAAATTTCTTCATAGATATTGCGGCCTTTTTCAAGGTTTTCATAAGCATTTTTATAATCTCCCATCAGATTATAGGTCTTGCTAAGATCTTTGTAAGCAGCACTTATTTGAAATAAATCGTTTAATATAGTAGCTTCTGCCAATGCTTTATTGGTATAAATCAGAGCTTTTTGAAATTCATTTTTTTTCCTGTATATGTCTCCTATGTTGTTATAATTACTGATCATTGCTTTGTGATTTTCAAGACTGATATTGTACTTAAGTGATTCGATGAAGCAATCATAAGCTCTGGTATAATTATTTTCATCTTCATAAATACTGCCTATATTTTCAAGAATCGCAGCAATGCCTTCTTTGTCATTTAATTTTTGATATATTTTCAAAGCCTCTCTCTGATAATAATGAGCAGTAGGGTAATTTTTTTTCTTCTCACACATATGACCAAGCTTTCCAAGAGTATTTGCTTTGCCTTTAAGAGAATGAGTGCTTTCAAATATCTTCAATGCTTCATAATAACTCTTTTCTGATTTAGTAAATTGTCTGAGATAATAATAGAGCATTCCTATTTCCAGAAAATTTTCGGCTATTTCCTGCTTGCTGGTATTCTTAATTGAATAGTATTTTTGTGCTTCGAGATGATATCTGAGACTTTGCTGAAAAAGACCTTGGTTAAAAAAAACTTCTCCAAGCAATCGTTCGCAATTGGCAATCTTGTTTGTTTCGTTTTTTGTTTCGGCTGCATTCAGTGCAGCTTTTAGATATATATATGCGGAGTCCGGGTGTTTTTGTATATAAAATTCACCGATATTGGTATTAAGATCAATCCACCCATCGTCTGCATCGGATAATGTCGATAAAGTATTTTTTAAGCTATCAATTGAATTTGATAATCCCGATGCCTTTGTTTGCAAAAATATTAAAATGATTAATATGTATATACTTGTATATGAGAGGTTATATCTAGAAAACGTTAGCATAACAGACTATCTTTTGGCTTTAGCTAAAAGATACTAGTTAATAAAATAGAAGTCATGCCTCAATCATATATTTAACATTGGGATAACGGTTTGATAATATTGCCTTTCAACAACCTATAAAAATAGATAACCTTAACTAAAGGCATTGCATTGCAAATTCCGAAAAATATTTTTTTAACTATTCAGTGTTCTATATTAAACTTAACGCCTTTGACCTTATTAGTTTTTTTTGAATTGCACATTATAAAACATTTTCTTCAGATATTCTTTTGTTTCTTTTAATGAAATATACAGGGGCAGAATATTGTCTGTTTTTAAATTTGCATGTAAGAGTAGTTCATTAAGTTTTGTATTACTATTAACGACTTCGTGAGCAATATTTTTAATAAGATCAGACCAATAAAAATAGAATTTCGTTTTTAACTCATCATCCTTTGTTTGCAATAATATTTTATAGAAATATTTAAATGTTTCCAAGGATTCATTGCAGCCGTCAACGCTATCCGAATAAGGAGAAAGTTCAATGTATTTGATGAAATTTTTTTCACAAATATGATTGATGGTGGTTAGGGGAAACATATATTTTTTATCGTATTCCTTTTCGAAAACATCAACAGGAGAATTTTCAATGGAATATTTATAATTATTAATATAATAGAAATGAGAGCTGTCAAATCCTAAATAGTAGGACTCATATTGGTTGAATCCTTCGTTACGATATATTTTCTTTATTTCCTCGTCCGGGATGTTGATGAGGCCACGAATGATTTTAGTTGAACTAATAAAAGTTGTTAGTATTTCTTTAATCGTTGTCATGTTCGTAGTGTTTATGAATTAAAAATACGGTTAATGCTTCGTTGTAATATGTGGTATTGAATACGGTGAAGTATCAATACCACATTTCTTTTTATAGCTCGTCCTTATTTGCCATTCTTTCGAATTGCAATAATTTATTTAATTTGGAATAAGCTTCCTGCAAAGCTTGTGGAATCAGGTTTTCACAATGGCTGTATGTTAAGGTAACATTCAGGGAATATAAATAGTTACCAATAATGATATCCTTGATGTTTTCATCGCTTACAGCATATAGCTTGCTTATTGTTTCCAAACAATTTTTAACAATATCTATCTTCCCTTTTTTTAATGCATAACGGGTATATTCCGCGAAGATTAACATTGCTTTTACTATTTTCCGATCAGAAGGATGACTTTCTGAGAGATTTACCATGTTTGTTTCTCTGTCCATATCAGTAGGAATAATGTTATATCCATACTGTACTCTCAAGTCCGGTGCCACACTATTATTTTGTTTTTAAGTATTTTATAATCAGTAAATTATAGTATATTGATGGTTTGTTTTAACATAAAACCATATCAATTCAGCACGATGCTTTTTCGTTTTGATAGGGCTGAAAAAAACATGGTATTATTGAGTGCCTTAATAGATTCGCGCAATAAATGCCGTTGAACCACAAATTGAAGATTAACCTTTCTCAACGAAAATCCAGCACATAAAATATTAATATTATTTTCACCAAGGGCACCGGCTGCCTTGGCTAAAACACCTGGTTGATCAATATTAGAACCAATGATACATACCATGGCAACTTTTTCAACAGCTACTTGCTGAAATTCCAGTTTCAACTCTTCAATGAGTTCTTTGCTATAATCCTTTTCCCAGATAACAATTGAAATACTATTGGCACTGGTAAACTTCAACAGATAACTTATTTTATATTGGTTAAACTGTTGCATAATGCGCAGGTCTGAACCTACAGTACCTACCATCAGCGAATCATAAATATCAATAATAATTACTTTGTCTGTACCGGTAATGACTTCTACTTTTTTATCTGGTGAAATATATTCCTTTGTAATGAGCGTTCCCGGATGAATGGGTTCAAAAGTGTTTTTTATCCGGAGATTGATTCCGTTTTTCTCTAAAGGTTTAGATGCTTTTGGATGTATGGCTTCCATCCCGACATCAGCCAGTTGATCCGCTACATCGTAATTGGTATAACATACCGGAACACAGTTTCCGATTCCGACAACTTCAGGATCAGCCGAAGAAAGATGGTATTCTTTATGAATAATGGCTTCATGTGCTTTAACAATAACAGCTACCTTGCTGAACGTGACTTCTGAATATCCACGATCAAACTCCCGCATAATCCCTTCGGTACCTTTGGTATAACCGGTCACAACACATATGTTTTTGTCGAACGCTATTCCATCCAGTGAATGCCTTATCCGTTCATCAATGGTGTAAGATTGATGATCATTAAATCCACTTAGGTCAATCAGCGTAGCATGTACTCCCATGTTCTGAAGAATATTCACAAAATTAAAAGCAGCATGTGCTTCTCCTATAGAGGCCAGAATTTCGCGGGCAGCCAGAAGAATGCTTTTATTATCCACATAGCCGGAAGCAAGCACGTTTGCCAGGTTCTCCAGGTATTTCTGTGCATCTGCTATACGTTGTTCAATAAACTGATCGGCAGCAATCCTGTCAAGTCCTAATACTTCGTATTGCTTGTTCATTTTCTGCAGCTTCTCTGCCACATCATGTAAGGCATTGTGAAAGTCCTGGTATTCCTCAATGCGGTGATATACGCCAGGCTCTCCCGTTTTTTTATTTTCCAGTAACCAGTTTGTTACTCCTGCATAAGCAGATACAACAAAGATGCGGTTATAAAGTGTAGTATCTGTTCTATTGAAGAACACAATGTTTTTCAATACACTTTCCATTGCGCTCATACTGGTTCCACCAATTTTTTCTACAGTAAGCATAATCAGATTTGTTATTTTTTTGCTGAGGTAATTCTATCGTATGTTATAATGCTGTAGGTATCCCAGATACCACCATTATTACTGATCAAGGCATCCATTTTTATAAATAAATCCGTCACATATTTTTTCTGACAAACAATGGTTATTCTGATTTTTTCGGATATTTCAAGAGTCGTTTGCATATAAAAACGTTCTATCTGTATTTGCTCAGAGAAGTTGCTTTCCTTTAAAAGTCCATGTAATACATCAAACACTAAACCATCTGCTACAAACTCAATCATTTTTTCCATTCTCTTTTCCGTTTTTGAACTTGAATTGAAATAGTAAATAAGATTTATTACGATGTTGGCTAAATCAATGCCACTATTCATGATTTGTACATAAATATTTGTTTATCAGTATTATGATGCATATTACGGATTAGAGTATGAATGAAATCTTTCTGAAATGAAAGACCTATTCACCCGTTTTGGTATGGTTTTTTCAAAAGCAAGAATAATGCATGACGTATTTTAAACGTTTGTTTAAGGTGATTGAAATATTGGATTATGTTGGCTTGGCAGTTTGATTCGATGATTATAATAAATCACCACATTACTATTTCAAACCTTTTATACAGATAAAGCTGAGGATTTACACAAAAAACTTCCAACCACCTATTTTAATAGGATGGTTGGAAGCAGGATCTTTATATTGCCATGATCGTGTAGGATATAATAGAATAATAGTTTTATTATATTATATAAAAAACAGCCCTTGCATAATTCACCAATTGCAAAATGATATTATATCACAATAGCATATTATCTATGAATGAATCATTATTGAATTTCGCGAATTAAATTATTATAAGAATCCGAAACATACACTGTACCGGAAGGACTAACAACTAAGCTCCCTGGACTATAAAAAGTTGCATCAGTACCAATAGTTGAGTTCGCTGAGCCAATTTGACCAGAACCTGCTAACGTTGTTACTACCCCAGCTGGAGTAATTTTACGTATTAAATTATTCCACGTATCAGCTACGTAAATATTTCCATTTTTATCAACAGCTATCCCAGAAGGATTATTAAACGAAGCAGCGGTTCCGGTACCGTTTGCATTACCAGAATTAAGCGTACTTGATAATCCTGCTAACGTTGATACAACCCCAGCAGGAGTAATCTTACGGATTAAATTATTTCCTGAATCTGCTATATATAAATTACCTGAGGCATCCGCAGCAATTCCTATCGGACCATCAAAAGATGTTGCTGTGCCTGTGCCATCCATGTAAGAAGCATATTGATCACCAGCAATTGTAGTTACAACAGCTGACGGTGTGATTTTACGAATTATCTGATTGGTACAATTTTCAGTAATGTATAGATTACCTGAAGCATCTATGGTAATCCCTGAAACACACCCAAAAATAGCATTGGTGCCTGTTCCATCCAGATAACCTGTTATCCAACTAGCACCATAATCACCTGCAAACGTAGTAACTACTCCAGCCGGAGTAATTTTACGGATTAACGCATTTCCATTATCCGCCACAAATACATTTCCATTTGCATCTACAGCCACTCCTGATGGCTGATAAAATGATGCTGCACTACTCGTGCCATCTGCGTATCCCTGAGTTCCTGACCCTGCAAATGTTGATACAATACCTGCAGGAGTGATTTTTCTTATTACGTTATTGTATGTATCCGCAACATATAGATTACCCGCGGCATCTAAAGCAACACCATTTGGGGTATAAAAAGTAGCTGCAGTGCCAGTTGCGTTTATCAAACCCTTTAAACCGGAACCAGCAAAAGTTGTTACGATACCTTTTTGATTGATCACGGTATTGGTATTACCAGGGCTTGGATCCGATGATTTTTTTTTGCAGGCTGCGAATAACGATGCTGAAATAGCTAAAATTAGAATACAATTAGAAATTTTCATTGTGTAGTTTATGTTTAAATTAAAATTAAAATTAAAATATGCTCTTCTAAATGAATTTAATATGTCACAATTTTAAAAAGGATCGAAAACTTTGATACGGATATTGAAAAATAAGGTTTCATAGTAAGATAAAAAAGCAGTCTTGATCGCATAAAGCCCAGATTATAATCTTGGAAAAGAAAACAGATTATTGTAAAGCATTGGATAATGTATCAATTTTATTTAGAGGAGATAAAATATACTACGCTGAATCAATCTCTTATTCAAATTGAAACAGAATTGGAAATATTGTCATGAAACAAAATAATCAGATGCGATTAACGCTGGATTTAGTTTGCGATTTGCAACTAGTTAACTTTCAATTCTAAGCTTTCCATGTATATGGAATAACCCTGGCATGCAGATCAGTGTTGGCTATATCCAGCATGCCAAATCCTTTTTCTGAGAAAACCCCAAGGCCGCAATGAAATATAAATTCTTGTACTTTAGGGTGTGCATATAAGGTAAATGGAAACGTATAGCCCCTTACTTCGTTTTTATTACCATGAATAAATACGGGGTAGTTACGGGCAAACTTTTTCTCATTGTCTTTGGTACGGTTCAGATATTCCTTGTCCGCTATTAATTGAAACTGAAAATAGTTATTAAGTTCTTCGGCTGTTACACCAGTATGTTCCATCCGGTTCAGCGTATTTTCATACAAAGCATCTGAAAATATGTCAAAGGATGGATGAATAAATCGTTTTGCATCTATAGCATGCTCTTCCGGATTAAAAAGAGCGATAGGTGAGAGGCAAATATACTTCATCTCTGTCGCAAATACTGTAGGTATTTCCTGATCAATTTGGATTGGCTGTAATTTCAAATTACCTAACATCACCTCCTTTTGATTAAAGAGTTGATGAGCGACTGATGCTACCAAGGCCGGGTCATTTGACGAAAATACCAGGGATACCCTGCTTGAAAAGAAATGCAGTCCTTCTTTGCCAATACTGGTTTGGCCTTTTAGGGCCGAAAAGTTGTAACCAATTTCGGAGGGATTCCTGGCTGAAGTTACATAAGGCTGAATATAAGGAGTTAAAAACTCAGTAACCAGATATTGATGGTGATAAGGCAGTTCAGCTCCCTTGTTCACCAAGTCAAAAATAAAGCGCACTCTCATAGTATTAACAACAAATGTAAATTAGGATGGAGGTTTTGAATTACATCGATAAGGTTTAACATGCATGACTATGAAAACCTGCCGAACCAGCAAAACAGAATTACAATATCAGGATAAAAATTAAAAATATATAAAGTCGTGGAGATAATAGTTGTTTTTATTACTATAATTTCTATGTGTGCATACGATCCTACTTTGCCAAAATCAATCTTTTGTTTTTACTTTTACATACAGAGTTATTTGTTAAATAAGGAAAAACAGTGTATTTACCTATATGAATAGGTTTTTGGTATGAAATGTTTTTAGTTTTTTGATCACATTAACTATTGATGATTTGTAATTGTTATAACTCTGCCAGCCGTTGATATTACTACTCGCTGTAAAAGTATGTTTAGACGTTGATGTGACACAGGACTATCAACAACCTAACTCGGATTGGTTTGAGTCTATTCCCGTTTATCAAGCTCTTAATTAAAGGTACAGGTGAAAATAGGGTTGGCAGTTTGTATAGAAGCGGGTTGGTGGTGGCTCTGTGTTAGATTTGTGTGTTGTCGATAAAATTGTGCCGGTAGAAACACCAATAAGTTCAAGAAAAAACAAAACGAGAATGAAGAGAAAAAAAACAACAATACTCATATCTCCCTCTGGAGGGGGTAAGAGGAAGAATTCCAATGCAGAAACCTTCAACACCAACTTTTATTTATTCCAGTCTGCTTTTAATTCAGAGCATGTGAATTAAAAATTTAAACTATTCAGCCAATTCTTTGCTTCTTCCGATGTATCAAAAAAGCTGATCAATAATTTTTCTTTTTCTACTTTGAAAGAAATTGCTTCGACAGCTACTTTATTAAAATAACTGGTAGGATTGACAATAGCGCAAGCTTTAAAACCAAACCGTATAGCACGGGGAAGAAAATTAGTCTCCATCCATTTTTGGTCTTCCATACCAATTAATGTCATATCACGGATATTTGCAAGTGCTTTGTATACTCGCTGTTCTATCAGCAGATTCAGCATGGTTTCTGTTCCTTCACGAAATTGATCACTCGTGGCATAGCCTTCCCAGTCCATAATGATCATTCTTGCATCCATATCAGGATAAATATTGTACACTTTATTTTCCAAGGTGTTCATGTTATTTTTTAGTAAAAATAAAATAAAAAGGATATAAATGAAATTATTTATACGTAAGAAAAAATGTATAAATGACACATTGCTCTCGCGGCAGTTGTGTCCCCGCCAACTAAGGAGTAGCTATCCGACGAACAAATAAATAAACACACTCACTCTATATACACTTTTTTAGGTTTATTTGTATCTGAATGGATATGATTAAGTATTCTTTCCATACTTGAGTCGATACTTGATTTCTGTTTTTTAATCAATCTTGATTCAAGGTTTTTAAAATATAGTTGAGTCATCGAATCCAGTCTTTGAAATAACAGGTGCAAGTTTTTTGTTGTTAATGACAATTTAATTATTGTATCTGAAATTGTTGGTAATTGAACAGTTTGGGAATTTGTGGTCAGGCAATATCCTATAATGGGGGAGAAAGTTATTAAAAAATAATAGTAAAGAATCATTATTGTCCGAGTAAAATAGTATAATAATTCTGTAAGTCAGTAGATGTATCACTTACAGAATTATTATTTATCTATTATTTATCAGAAGGTTCATTTATATTATTTGAGCAGGAGGTGAATTCGCTTTTCTCCAGGCTGTATATGTGTTTTTAGCAAATTCCAGAAGATCAACATAACTCATTAAGTGCAGGCGTATAACAGTTATCATGTTAGCAAAAGACTTTTTGGTTTCTGC